>Ga0208849_1001993_pt1 | contig 12149 bp, 26 predicted proteins | sample NGESurdeep072012_10_FD_184470 | JGI IMG/M metagenome (GOLD analysis project Ga0208849, IMG submission 184470) | Arctic peat soil microbial communities from Barrow, Alaska - NGEE Surface sample 53-3 deep-072012 (SPAdes) | ecosystem: Environmental > Terrestrial > Soil > Wetlands > Peat ...
AGGCGGCGGCGTCGGCGTCGGCGTCGGCGGCGTAGGCGGCGTAGGCGTCGTCGGCGGCGTAGGCGGCGTAGGCGTCGTAGGCGGCGTAGGCGTCGGCGGCGTAGGCGGCGTAGGCGGCGTAGGCGGCGTAGGCGTCGGCGGCGTCGGCGTCGGCGGCGGCGGCCCTAATGTCTTTCATCAATGGCTTAATTTCACTGATTGCCTTAACTGCTTCGCAACGCTTGGCAAAATCCTCCCATTTCATCCATTTGCGGCAAACGTAAGCGTTAACTCTTCGCACTGTTTCCAATACGATATAATCAACGCGCATTAACTCGACCGCTCTTTTATCGGCGGTTCCGGAAAGCTGAATGACAAATGGTTTAAGCAGTTCATTGCGTAAATCGTCAGGCATTCTATCGTTCAGATTGATGGCGTACTGAGCGATTACTTTCGAAAAACAAGGTGGGCAATCTTTCCAAGAGCCAACGGCTTTGTATTCAAAGCCAGCGGCGATTATGGCTGCCTCGTTTATACAAATGTCGCCGTTCTCGTTCGGCTGCCTGTGAGAGCCTTTAGCGAGATTGAATTTTGCTAATTTGGCGAAGTCGAACATGGCGTCTCCTATGTTGTTAAAAAGTTTCGAACACCTGCGGCGTGGCTAAGAGCCTGTTTCCTAGCTGCTGCGAAAGTTGGGGGTTAGAGTTATTTAACACTTGTATTTTACAGACCGATACTGTATAGCCGTTACTGTACCGTATGTCAAGGCTTATGTCGCACCCCCGTCAAATGCTGGTTTAAAATGCCCAAACGTGGCCCTAAGAAAAAGCACTATGTTCACAAAATTGCGGAAACTACCGTAAAGTGGAAACGTCCGAAAAACGGACAGATGATGCTTGGCTATGCGCGAGTAAGTACTAGCGATCAGAACAATCAACGTCAAGTAGATGAACTTGTAAAATATGGTGTCGCACCAGAAGATATTTTTCAGGACAAGCAATCCGGAAAAACATTAGATCGTCTCGCATGGCAAGCTTGTTATCGTGATCTACAAAAAGGTGACTTACTCGTAATCTATTCTCTTGACCGTCTGGGTCGTAATCTTGGTGATCTAATAGAAGTCGAAAAACAATTGTTTCAAAAAGGAGTTCGTTTAAAAGTTATCGCCCAAGATATAGACACGACAAACGCATCAGGTCGGATGATCTTTCATATTCTCGGTGCGCTAGCTCAGTGGGAACGTGAATGGAATTGGGAAAGAACAAAGCATGGTCTAAGTTCAGCGCGTGAACGTGGTAAGATTGGGGGTCAGGCATCTGACTATTCAGATGAAGAAATCCGCGAAGCATTGAAAAAAAGCTGCGGTTCTGATCGTGGAGCAGCTAAAATTGTTGGTTGCAAGCCAATTACAATCAAACGTAGACGCGAAATGTGGGCGGACGGGCGAAAATTACAGCTTCCGGTGAGAGCATGCGCATAGATCCATTACATCCACGAGGTGGTAAATCGCTAGGGCCTGGTACCGCCTATCTTTGCGGCTTTATAAAAGGCCCAGTAAAAATTGGCGTGACTTCCCGTCGTCCAGCAAAGAGACTTGGTGCGGCTAAACGCGAAGTGGGACGTGACGGAGTGCAATTGTTTGGCTGTTGGTATCATCCTCAGGCATACCTAATTGAGAAATTCGCCCATATGTACTTAAGAAAATATCACATTAAGGGCGAATGGTTTTCTGTGACTGTATCCAATGCGCAGAAAGCAATCGAGGATGTTCTTGATATGCTTGAAGCGCCAAGAGAATTTACAAATGGAACTGGTGATTGGTTTCAGCGATTTGGAATATCAGATAGGCGGGTGAGAAGATGCTTTAGAGTAGACGGATATACCGTTATTCGTGAGTGGAATAGAATTACAAAAGTTACGCAAGGTCTTGCCCCACCATCAGATCACCCATTCGGTAAAGGTCATGTAGAAAGTCTTAGGGAGGCTCTCAATGCAAGAATCTAAAACCACGAAACGAAAAGCTCTTTCCAGAGACAAAATCATTGATCTAGCCATCAAGTCTGGAATGCCGCCGGGCTGGTATCAAGGGCCTTGGTTTGATGACAACGATCAATTGAGGAGTGGCCCACCGCCATGTCTAACAAAATTTGCCAAGCTTGTGAGGAACATATGACTCAAACGACACCCGAGCATTTCAAGCGCATGAAGGCTTTCTTAACCAAGAATGTCGTCTCGGCTATGACGCAAAATGCTCCTAGCTATGCCCAAGGCTTCCAGGAAATTCTTGTCTACATCGAGGAACAGGAGAGGCTATGCCAGATAAAACCGTAACCACAACACAGGAGGAAACCAATGGGATTTTTTAAAAACATCGCATCAGCCGTTGTCCAAACGGCTTTGCTGCCGGTCGAAGTTGTGAAGGATGTGGCGACAATGGGCGGCGCATGCACCGATCAGCGAGCGCCTTACACCTTTCAGCGCCTGCAAAAGGTTGGGCGCAAGATCGAAGACGCTGTGGATGACCTCGATGACTGAAACGACCAAAAGTAACCGGTGTAGATGGAAAGAAGATGATGAGGCGTGGCGAACCCAGTGCGATAATTTATTCACGATCATCGACGGAACACCTGTCGAAAATAGAATGCGGTTTTGCTGTTATTGTGGAAAGAAAATAGCGGAGATTGTCACATGACACAAACCAATCCAGAGCGCCAACCGGATGCCCGCATTCTCAAGTTCGTCAAGCGCAACTACAGGCAACAGATGAAATACCCGGAATGGGTAAAGATGGCCCCAACTTTCATGTCAACCAGCCTGCGCCAGATTGAAGGATTGCGCGGTGTTGAAAGTCAAGAAGTTTGGTCGGCTCTTTCGAGATTGGTGTTGGCAGGTAAGATCGTATGCACTGGGTCACACCGCCACAAATCATACTCACCAACGGAGACGCCATGACCCAAACGACACTTGAAGAAATTAAAGACAATAATTACGAATTTTTTCGTAACTCTCCTATCATAGTCATTCAGGAAATGTCAGATGGAACTTTCACCCTCCATCGCTGGAGTAAGGAGAGTGTTTTCCCTACCCATGAATATAAAACGGCGAGGGAAGCTGTATCGCGTATCTTGCAATTGTTATCCATAGGTCCGGTGGCGCCACAGATACGGACCGAAGAAACTTGCATTGGAGAAGTTCATGTCGAAAGCTGAAACTACAGCGATTTTTAGCACTGACCCTGATTCAGATGAGAATCTTCTGATGACTATTATCTTAGCTGCTCGTCAGGAAATTGAATCTGGCTATGAACAAGGATGGCTATACCGGCAAGCCAAATACGAACCGGCACTTGCGAGATTAGAGAAGCGCGGACTTGTGAAACTGAAGCCTGGATTTGTCACACCGACAGAAGCCGCATTTCACATGGTAGAGGAACAGAAAAATGCCCGACCGAACTGAAACGACGAAGGGGCGGGACGAAAGTCCCTACAGACAAGATCCAACTGCGTCAAGAACGGGCAGCTCGCCGGATCGGGTCCGTGATGGCAAGCGTGTTGAACACACGGCCCCTTCACCCAATTCACAAACCACGGCCAAGCCAGTGACGCTTGAAGAATGGGAGGCGAAGGGCAAACAGCTTTTGGCATTGTTGCTCGAATGCCGTGATGCGCTTCCGGCCATCAACACAGTATCAGCTCGTTTACATAACGTGCGCCTTGATCTTGCCGATAGGATTGAGGCCGCAATGGAACCTTGGAGGCTACCATGAGTATCGAGGGCTGGTACTACCTACACACGAACGGCGCATTGATCTACAAGCCGGACCATGACGGAACCGTTGCTGACATTCGTGAGAGCGATTTTGCGCGTGGCCTCTGGCCGATGGACCCTACAGACCGCGCCGGAGCATGGCGCATTCTGGTTGAGGCCGGTGCGGCTGGAGCCGATATGCAGCGCATTAAAGAACTCGCCGCAAAGTGGCATTGCAACGATGACGATGCGCAGCATTATGCGAAACATATCGATGCCAATCTTTTCATGGATGGCGATCAATGGTGCGCGACAACATCTTGGTTTCAAAATCTTCAAGAGGATGCAGCCGGTTTTGGCCCGACATGCTTAGAGGCTTTAATCGGACTCGCTAAGGAATTGGATTACAAGCCTTCAAAAATGTGGGGCGCTACTTTCAAGGACTTAATGGAGAACCCGGCTGACAACGCGCAATTCGGAGTAGGAGCATGACAACAGAAACCACGAAAAAGAAGAAATTTGAACGCATATATTCTTCCGCTGGAAACTACTATGGGTGCGCCGCTGCATGGGAGAAAAACGGAAAGTATTTTCTCGGTGTTGAAAATTATGATGGCTTCGATAGTGGAGAAGAAATATCTAAAGTGCTTTTTGATGCTTGGGTGAAGGAGTTCGGATCATGAAACCAGTAACCACGAAAGTAACGGTGCGAGGTGCTCATGAAATCCACTGCGAGATTAACTCGCTATTTAATCGCGCTGAGATTGTAAAAAATCTGCAACCGGAGAAGGCGGACGCTCTAGAATTTATAGCCAAGGCTGCGAGGGAGAAATTAAATGCCTGATCCACAAACGACGACCCATCAGTCTTTGCTTGCCCCAGCCGAAAACAAATTTCACAAGGGCAATGGCGATGATGGGAAGCATTACTGGCTTACGCCACCCGAACTTATGGCGCAGATGCAGGGCGAGTTTAATTTTGACTTTGACCCATGCCCTTATCCTAAGCCAGACGATTTCGACGGCCTAACCTGCGAGTGGGGACAATCGAGCTACGTCAACCCTCCGTTCGGATCCATCATGCACGAAGGCAAAAAGAAGGGGCCGACTGCATGGGTTCGTAAGGCGATTGCCGAGCAAGAGAAGGGCAAAGACGTTGTGATTGTGTTTCCAGTGGACAAGTGGCTGTTAATGCTTGTCAAGGCTGGCGCAGAAATACGCAATCTAGGTGATGTTAAATGGTTGGCGACCGAGGACAGATCCGCAGGTAAGGGGACGGGACGGCATATCGCGCAATTTATATTGAGGGGGAAAGCAGCATGACACAAACGACAGAAGACATGACGAAAAAACGCTGGACTAAGAAAGAAATAATTAAATGGTGTGACTGGCGAGTCAACGGCCCCACTAGCGGAACAGAGCTTCGTGGGATTCACAAAAGCATGATCGTCGCCATTCTAAAACTTTTGAGGAAGCCATGACAGTAACCACAGACCAAGGAGGAAGAATGGTCGATAAAATTCTGGTTGCACGAGTAACTTCGGAATTTCGCAAGCAAATGATCGACCTGCTGAAAAGCGAAGAAGATCAGGGAAGAATTAACGGTCTGGCCGTTATGGATGACAAAGGTGAAAAGACCATCGGCGTGCTTGTGCCGCCCGATACATATAATATTTATCGCGCCATCGAAGATACATTTGAACATCCGGACAAGCATGGTCTTAAAATCAAACTATATTGGGATCAAGGGCCTGGATGCAGTCTGGAACAGGTATTGGGCAAGGAACCGCTTACCGGTTTTCAAAAATTTCGGCAGAGATTTTACGAAAAGAGAGTGAAGTTTTATCGCGCCGTGCACATAAGGCCAGCTTTGACGCTTTAGCCCAAATGGAACATATATGTCGAATAATCCACAAACGGCGAAATCCTATCCTGAATGGGTATGTGCATCCTGTGCCGGCAAATATGGAAGGGGGATACCTGAAAATCATTTCCCAACTTGGCATACGGATATTTGTGGCGTGTGTGGCGAAACAAAATCAGTTACCGAGCCACGAGACTTCGGACACTTACAAGAAGGATGGCAAAATGCCTAAACCAGAAACGACTATCTTGTTCTCAAAAACCGATCCACATCCTCACAACTATTCAACTTCACGCATTTGACACCAGTATAAATAAGCCGCTTATGCTCACGCTTCTGGTGAGGCTCTAAATCTTTCCCCGGCGCCTTCAACTCAACCAGCTTCGGCCACTCCCAGCCCGGCAACCACACCAGGCGATCGGGAGCGCCGCGGCGGTCCAGAAACCGCAATTTACGCGTAACACCTTTGAGGCTTTTTACCCGATCTGTTAAGTATTTTTCGATTTTGCTTTCAGCCGCCATTTTCTACCGCCGCCGTCAGGATCCGTGCCGCCAGCGCACTAAACGATATCCCTTTACAATGTGCGCGTTCGGCTAGAATCATAAAAACCGGCGGATCCAAGCCCACAGCAATGCGCAATTTTCCAGCCTCGCGTGTTCCTTTTGCTCTCTCCACTCTACGATACCTCTCCTTTCTTGACATCTCCCCCTCCTCGTTTTGGCCATCCGAACGTACATTCCAATAAAGTCGCGCGCGCAATCTGGATCATATCGCGGCGACTCAGGTTTCCCCCGTATTCACTCTTACGCATAAAAGCAATGCGCTGCAGCGCAGTTTTCATTTTATCGAGTTGTTCAGCCTCAGTCATTTTTACGATACCGGTAAGTTTCAAAGCCAGCGGCCGCCAGCGGCAAACCTTTAGCCCAGACAGGATTGGTGGCGAGCAACGCACTTAGTTCAACGGCACTAAAGTTATCGCTGTCTGGCACCTCAGTGATAATTTCATCATGAATCGTACTGACAATCTCGTACCCCGCAGCCTCAACACGCGGCATGTTCGCGGTCATAATATCGCGCGCCACGGCCTGCGTTACATTCTCTGCCCACCGGCCGCCGTAAGTACGCAACCGACCCCATTTTCGCGAATATTGGTTGTTGCCGGCGTAGCTTAAATGCTCACCGTCTTTGTCTTCAGCAATCCTCGGCGCTGCATAGCAAAGCGAACGGCCAGACGGAAGAATAGCTCGTAACCAACTTCCCTCGCGGATGAATTTTATCTTGCCGACTTGATATTCTTTACCTTTATTTTCGATGGCAACTTTAGCCATCGTCTCTAGACCGCTCCAAAAAGTTACGATCTTTGGATGTGCCAGCCGCCACATCTCCGTCAACCCGCGGCAAACCAGATAGATATTTTTATTGAGGTCGTAGGTACGCTTGTTCTCGACCGCCCAGTCCCAGGAATTCTCAGCTTTTTCACGAATCGTAGGCAAAAATTCCGGTAACAAACCTTCAGCCATTTTTTTAAGATCAATTTTATAGGCCGCAGCTCCGGTGATAAAAGCACCTGTGGACCCTCCGAATCCCAGCATCAGTTCCATAACTTTTCCAACAGCTCTTTGTTCTTTCGTAACCTCTGCCAGCGGTATGCGAAAAGCTCGCGCATAAGCAAGCGTGTACATATCCGGACCAATACCAAGATCGTAAGCGAGATACGCATCTAGTTTCCATTGCTCGCCAGCCAGCCAAGGAAGCACGCGCCCTTCGATGCTGGCGAGATCCGAGACCACGAGCTTCTTACCCGCCGGCGCCACGATGCAGCCCCGTATGGCGTTGCTAGCGACCTCCATGACATTGTCGAAAAACAGATCCGCGCAGTTCGCTTTTAATGTTTCGATGCCGAACTCAATAACTTCCTGTTTTAAGTTTGGCCGAGGAAGATTGTGAGGTTGCCACAGGCGTCCTGAATTTGAGACAATCCGACCGTTCGCCATAAACCTATTTTTTGGACCGGAATCGATTATGTCGTACGTTCGCATAGTTCTCTCCCGTTTCTACTTCTACAGCTTTTGCCGCGCGGCGCTCAGGAGTCCAGTACATTCCCAAGGCTTCTTTCTGTCGTTTTTTCCGTAAATCGTGATCTATATTTTTTCTAGCTCTCATAAGTTGTTTGTAATGTTTTTCTTTCTCTTCCGCCGAACGGTTTTCATAAAAATACTTAATAGACTTTCGTATTTTATCAGCAACTTCTCTTACCTGTTCGGGTGTTCTATCTCTCCACATCTTAGTAATACCTTTACGCTTGGCAATCGTAGCTTTCTTTATTTGGGCAGCGGTTAAATTATCAATTCTTTTTCTTTGTGAGGCACCCATTTTTAATTTTGATACCCCAGAGTGTTTTTTACCAAAATTCCAAGGTTTTTTACCTTTTGCTTTCTTGGCAGCTATTCTAGTAATTCGTCTTTGCTGCCGGTTAACCTCCCGTGGATGAGATTTTCTCCAGGCTATGAGTTTTTTAATTTTACCGGGCAGCACAGCCTTATATTTTTCACTTTCCTTACACCCTTCAGATATTTTTTTCTTATACGCAGCGTCCCACACAAGATCTTTTCGCAGTTCTCGTAACCGGTCTCTCCCGGCAAAACAATCATTACCTCCACCGGGCGATACGTTATACGCCCGAGGAATAGTCGCGATAACTTGTATTTCCTTTTCAAAAGCTTCTTGTTGAGTGGAATGCTCGGACAATGTTTTTACTTTAAAATTTGCCGCTCCATATTTTCTAATAGCTGCATGAAACGGATGTTTCTTTCCTCTTCGGGCTTCCCCTGAATGCTGAACCCAACGTGTTTGCACAGATTGAGAAGTAAATCCTATGTAGCTACGACTACTCGGAGACGTTATCTGGTAAACTTTGTATGTCACGGTTGCCTCTCCATAAAGGTACAGAACGTCTTTTTGCTTCCCCCAACGGAAGATATTCTGTGGATGAAACATACACGTTATGTTCTGGGGTTGCAAGCACCCCATCGTATTCGATAACCTCTTTATCCCCGCTAAAAACAACCCCCGCATGTGTAACCCAACTATCTCCATCCCACGTCAAATCAGTAATTAATACTTTCTCTATAGGCTTTTCTAAAATTTCAGCATTCTCATTTTTCACAAGAACTGGAGAACCTTCGGCTAAACAAAAACGTCCCGTACGACCGGCGCCGCAGTACTGAATCGTCCCCCGGATACGACCGTCCGTTGAAATAACACTGCGTAACTTACCGTATTTGGCCGTACTCGTGGAAGATGCTTGCAGCCGGATACCCAGCAATTCTTTCAGCTCTGTCGGCAGCTCGGGATCTTCTAAGCGCCGCTCCACCGTACTAGCCTGCAGATCCGGCAGATCTACACCATAGGCTTCAAGCAGATATTTTAAAGTTTCATCCCGCTGCGTTGTCGACTGCAGCAAACCCAACGAGATGTCATCTGTGCGCTCGGCTAAACTCTTCTGCGCGCGGTTGACGGCCGTGATCGCGCCGTCGACCAACTCTTTATCTATCTGCATCCCGCGCCGGTTGATCGTCTGGTCGAGATGCCACAGCGCCAGCTCATCACCGTCGTAATTCCAGTTCGGAAGCTTCTTATCCAACTCGCGCAGCGCAGCAATATCCAGCCGCGCATACTCGATAAACTGCTGCCACTCTTCCGGATGCGTTTGCGCCGTGGCGCGTTTCACTGCGCCGGTTTTTCGGGACATACAGAATAAATTTATAAGCTTTTTGCCTTCTTTACCTTTAGCTTTTTCAACACCGAGATTGAAAATATCGCTGAGTGTCGCCAGCGAACCTGGCAGGCTATGCGCAAAAGCGCGCGCCATGGTGCAGCGCCAGCGTTTGAGATCCGTATGGTAGCCGCATTTTTCGAGGATGGTTCGATCGAAGGCCGCGTTGTGGGCAATAATTTCAATTGAAGGATTGGCGAGACGAACTTGAAGAGCAGCGGGTATCGACTGATCTGACGTGAGATCCCAGACATAGATAGGGCCATCCTCGAACGCAAAAGCCCAAAGCATGATCTCGGCGCCTTCACTATAAGCAAACGTCCCGTTCCGGATTGGAACTTCGGAAAAAGTTTCCAAATCGATGAACAAGCGCGTCACGTTTCCATGACCTTCTTAATGGCCGCGATAGCCTCACGCGCAGTTTTTTCGTTCCCGGATTTTTGCTCAAGTTCAACCAGTGCGTCATCAAACCGTATCAACGCATCGCGGATAGTTTTGCTTTTAAAACATTCAAACCGCTGTCGGTATTCTTGGCCCATCTTTTCCTCCCAGCAAGCATCAAAATCATCTTCGGTTTCGTGAGCAACACACAGCGGGCACAAATGCTCATACTCTTGGTGAATTTTTATGACTTTCCACCCAACACTTTTAAGCGCAGTTACCGCGTCTTGAAATTCCGGTGTTTCCGTGTCGAAAGCTTCAAGGCAGTTATCGCACTGAACTGTGAAGTTCAGACCTTCTTTTCCGAGCGTCATTTTTCTCGCCCTCCCTCGCATTTAACAAATCCACGATCACTTGCGCGCGATCTAAAAATTCTATATGTCCGAAAAAAGAATTATCCCCGTGCTGCCTATCATGAAGATCCCAACGCGAATGGCTATCTGCGGTATTGTGGGCGATGTAAAAGCGCGGCAGCATTACGCCAATCCAATGGTAACGAGATAGAGATCCCGCAAATTCTCGGCTTCCTCGCGCACCGTCGCATCCATTTTTCGCACTTTAATCATTTCTTTAATCATCTTCTTGTCGAAGCCTTTTGCCTCGCCGACATCGAGAGCGTCTTTAATGGCGCCGCTAACATTAGCGCGTTCATCCAACAACCCCTCGACATGCTCAATGATTTTCATCAGCTCTTTTTTGTCAAGAGAGTTATGACCCTGTCCGGGTTCCTCGATCAGACTTTCTTGTTTGGCTTTAGGCATTGGAGAGATCCTTTCAGGAAGGGTGGGATGCTATAGGTTCTGGCCTACTTTACGGCGTGCTCCCCGTGTGTTGGCCGAGGCGCCGACGGTTGGAGTTAGCAATGAATGTCGATACCTCCTAAGCCCCGCATAAGTCTTACGCTATGAGGTCATCAGCCGCACCGGTATCGGATAGATCTTCAAAGTCATCTGGGGACGCTTGCGCAGATCCAGAACCGAACGCATCGCCGTCCTTAGCAAACTGCACGCCGAGCAATTGTGCGCGAACAGTTTTTCCATATCGGTTTGACTGCGCCCATACTTCGATCGTGGCGTTGACGTAGCAGCCGGCGTAAGGCTTGCCGTCTATCTGCGTCAAAGGTTCTTTATTCTTATCGGCAACCCACGGATGTCCCTTACTCTGATCGCGCTTAGACGAGACATAAAGCATTCCGGCATAGCCGTCATAAGACTTAGAATCGCCCTTGCCGATGAAACGAAGTTTTGAATCGTCAGCAGCAGCCTCTAAAACTTTCTTAAAGTCCTTCGGCCATTCCTTTTCCGCAACCTCGTTCATCGCCGCCACCAGCTTCTTATGGTTAGCGCTATTTGGTTCAAAAAGGAAAGTTGCCTTGTAGGCGAACGCACCTCTTCCATCAAATTGCTCGGCTTCAAAAAGCGCGGGAAAGCTAAGACGTACCAATTCAAGTTTTACTTTGGCCATGGTCTTTACTCCTCTGGGTTAACAGGTTCTTCGATCTTATAGGCGACAATGTCGTCACCGTCGTTGTTGTGCTTCCAATAGTAGGCACCGGCAATTTTAGGAGCCTTCAACTCCAAACCCGCACGATGCTGGACATAGACTTTGGTGTTAAGATCCACCGGGCATTTGCCGCCGAGCCATTCCATCCAACCGTTCACACGACCTCCTCAAAATCATCCTGGGGCTTAGAATCATAAACCGGGCGCGGGTCGGAGCTAGGCGCCACCGACGGCTCACCCGGTTTCTGCACGATCAAACTTTGCAGCTTTTGCCAGATCTTCGGCTTTGATTTGAGTTTCTTTTCCATCTTCGCCGGCGTCAGAAGAGCCGAGCTGTAGATCTCATCTTTGGTCAGCTTGGCTGCTTTGCCGACGGCAACCACGTCGTCTTCGTTCGACCATTTGCGGTTGCCGAGCTTGCCCTGAACAAGCTTCCAACCTTTAACAGGACGGCCGGAGAGCAAGTCAGCTTCGACTTTAGCACGAACATGGCGACACCAGATTTCTACCATCTCAATTTTATTCATGGCGTTACCGAGATTAATTGGCTCGATAAGTTGGGTTTGAGACAAGTCGTTAAAATCAACACCCGTAGTTTCGACAACTAAGGCCGCATACGCCGGGCATTTATAGGCCGCTTTACAAAAACGGCACTGAGATTCACCTGGGCTATAAAAACCTTCCAACGTATTACTTTTACGTGCTTCTCCAATACGAGTAACAGCTTTACGAACTTTTTTCTCAAAACTTTTTAGCTCGCCTATAGAAACTGTTTCTTCCCCAACATAATTTATCCGGGGTTGGTGGATAACAATTTTTACAGTTTGTGGTTCACAGATTG
>Ga0208849_1001996_pt1 | contig 12137 bp, 10 predicted proteins | sample NGESurdeep072012_10_FD_184470 | JGI IMG/M metagenome (GOLD analysis project Ga0208849, IMG submission 184470) | Arctic peat soil microbial communities from Barrow, Alaska - NGEE Surface sample 53-3 deep-072012 (SPAdes) | ecosystem: Environmental > Terrestrial > Soil > Wetlands > Peat ...
GCGATCATCGTCGGTCGCTACTCCGAATACGGTCCGCAAGCTGTCCCATGTCGGTGCTTGGGTTGCTGCGCGGAAGGCTCCCGTCGCCGGCGTGTTTGCGATCTAGCTGCTTCGCGCGCAGCACGGCATCAGCGTAGAGCGGGTCCAGTGCGGCCAGCGCGACGTTGGTGAGATGCTTGCCGCAACCGAGCAGTTCAGCAGAGCGACGCTGGGCTATGTCCCGCTCGATGTGTGCTGTGTGCTCCTCATGGTGCAGGATGAACCACAGCTCAATGCAGGGATTCGACGCAGCCACGCTGATCTCGTGTCTGCGCGCGAGCTCGATCGCCTCCTGGACGTGCGGATGCACGTCGAAGTCGAATACGCACCAGATCTCGTCGGAGGCCCTGCCGCCGCCTTTTCGCTCTTCGCGTAGTTCCGCGGTGCGGGCGCGAATAGCTCGTTCGACAAGCGTCATCGGCGTGCCACGGAAATCGTCGACCACAAGAATCACGTGCTCGCGCCGCGGCCGCCAGAGGTGCTTCAGATAGTCCTCCTCGGTGCGCTGCCCCTCGACGAACGCGAGCAGTCGCAGCGGCTGAGGTCCGCTGGAGACACGTCGCTGCGGCGATCGACTAGGTCCGCCAACCTATTCGTCGGCGGCGATGAGCTCGCCGACACGGTCGAATTCGGAACCAGAGAGGATCGGCGTGGCGCCGTAGCGCCCTTCGAGGTAGCGCCTGCCGACAGCCTCGTACTTGCGTGGGTCGAGGTCGAGCAGCGGGAAGAGCCGGGTGCTGCCATCGATCCGCTTCTCGGTGAACCATGTTTGGTCGCGGCCAAGCAGACGGCTTTCGCGCGAGTCTCCGAGGATGGTGGGGTCGTGCGAGTTGAAGATGAGTTGTGCTCTGTGCGGGTTTGTCTCAGGTCGCTGGAAAAGCTCGATCACCCTCTGCACCAAAGCTGGGTGGAGGCTCGCGTCGAGCTCGTCGGCGAGCAGTACCGAGCCACCGCTCAGTGCCATCACCAGCGGACCGATCAGTCCGAGCCACACAAGTGTTCCTAGTGACTCCTCATGTGGCTGTAGCTCTACCTCGCCGGAGATCCCTTGGTGCACCAACGAGAAGCCGTCCATTGCGAACGCAAGATCTGCCGCTTCATCTACCGACTTCCCGTCCTCGTCTACAGCCTCGCGTAGAGCGCGCGTGAGGCGCTCCTTGAGTGCAGGGTCAGCCTCAAGCTTGCGGGCACCAACGATGCCAAGGTCCGCTGCCCGCAGCAGAGTCAGGATGCGCTCGCGATCAATGCCGCGATCGAGCATCTCGACCGTGAACGCCTGTCGGCTGGGACGGTTCGAGACGTCTGCAGGTAGCAGGTTGCGGCGGAACCACTCGTACAACGGAGTTAGCAGCGAATGATTCGCAGCGGCTGCGGTCGAAAGAAAAAGCGCATTCGGGCGCAGCAGACGCTCAACGGCCCGCGTCTCGGCCCGAGCACTTGAGCCGGGATCGAGCGCCTCACGCGTGCGACGGAAGAGCCGAGCCGCCTTGCCGCGCGGATAGCGGACGGCCCACTCTTCATGGACCCGCTCGCCGTCGAGCACGAAACCGTACTCGTGCCGAACGCCACCGAGCACGATGTCGACCTCGTAACTCGAGGGACGGCTCTCAAAGTCGGAGTCGAGCCGGAATGGCCACCGTGGCAGTACCTCGCCCGTGCGCCGGAACGAGTTGACGACGTAGAAACGCATGTCGTCCATGGCTTCCAGCACGTTGGACTTGCCGGAACCATTCGCCCCGAAGATCCCGGCGGCCGGCAGCACTCCCAGCGGCTGGCCCTCTTCGCGCCAGCTCACCTGGCGGACAACGTCCCCCTCCGCGCGTGCCGTGGCGAGCATCGAGAACTCCAGCTCGTCACGGAACGAGCGCACGTTCGCAGCGCGGAATGCGAGCAACATAGAGGCCGTTTGAGCGCCGATCTCAGACACAATAGGCTAATTCTTGCAGAAAAGCTGCGCTGAATGAGAGTTGTGCCACCGATCCTGCAGGTTCTGGCTAGACGACACTCCTGCGGCGCGCAGCGAGCACCCCTGCTGGTCGTTTGCGACACGGGTATTCTCCCGCGCATGTCCACCTGCCTGGTCACCGGCGGCGCCGGGTTCCTCGGCTCGCACCTGTGCGACGAGCTGCTCGCGCGCGGCAACCGCGTGATCTGCGTCGACAACTTCGAGACCGGCTCGCTCGCCAACATCGAGCACATCCGCGACCCCGAGCGCTTCATGCACGTCGGCATCGACATCATCGAGCCGTACTTCATCGACGAGCCGATCGACTTCGTCTACCACCTCGCCTCGCCCGCCTCGCCGATCGACTACCTGCGCCTGCCGCTGCACACGCTCAAGGTCGGCTCCTACGGCACCCACCACACGCTCGGCCTCGCCAAGGCCAAGCGCGCGCGCTTTCTGATCGCGTCCACGAGCGAGGTGTACGGCGACCCGCTCGAACATCCCCAGTCGGAGAGCTACTGGGGGCACGTCAACCCGATCGGCCCGCGCGGCGTCTACGACGAGGCCAAGCGCTACGCCGAGGCGCTGACGATGGCCTACCACCGCCAGCAGGGTGTCGACACCGCGATCGTCAGGATCTTCAACACCTACGGCAGTCGCATGCGCCCGCACGACGGCCGTGCGATCCCGACGTTCCTGCGCCAGGCGCTCGCCAACCGGCCGATCACCGTGTTCGGCGACGGCAGCCAGACGCGCTCGTTCTGCTACGTCTCGGATCTCATCCGCGGGATCATCGCGCTCGCCGAGTCCGGCCATCACTACCCGGTGAACATCGGCAACCCCGATGAGTTCACGCTGCTGGAGCTCGCCGAAATCGTGAAAGAGCTGACCGGCTCGACCGCCGAGATCGTCTACGAGGCGCTGCCCGAAGACGACCCCAAGCAGCGCAAGCCGAACATCACGCTCGCCGGCGAGCTGCTCGGCTGGTCGCCCGAGGTCTCGCTGCGCGACGGCCTGCAGCGCACGATCGAGCAGTCCGGCGTCGAGTTCCTGGTCGGTGGTGGCGCCAGCTGACGGTGTCGCGCTCCGCGCGGATTCCCCTCCGCCCGCTCCCGCAAGCCACCATGCAGTGCCCGCCCGCGGGCGCCGTCCTAACCGCTCCGTATGCGAGGCTGCGGTGTTGTGAGTAGCGAGATGGGACCACGCCTGTCGGAAACCTCGGCTCCGTCAGCGCCACCTGCCCCTCGCGCACGCGCGCGCTCGACGTTGTCCGCGACCACGCAGCGCATCGAGCGTTCCGACCGCGACATCCGTCGCAAGCGCCCGCCGGTGGTGTCGTTCCTGCTGCGCACCTCGACCTTCTGGCGCATGGCGCGCGTGGCCTCGCTGCTGGCGCTCGACTTCGCCGGCGTTGCGCTCGCGATCTTCACGGCGCTCGTGCTCAAGGAAGCCGTCCACGGCCGCGTGCAGGCGGTGCACTCGCGCGAAAGCACCGAACACTTCCTGCCCTTCGCCTATCTGCTCACCGCGCTGCTGTTCGCGCGCTCCAGGCTATACGCGCAGCGCGCGCTGCGCCCCGGGCTCTCACGGATCGTCGGCTCGCTGTTCCAGGTGGCGTTCGTGGCGCTGATCTTCGCCGTCGTCAGCGGCGAAATCTTCTCGAGCTACTACCTGTTCTGGAGCTCGCTCGCGTTCGCGATCTTCTACATCGCGTCGCTGCGCGCCGCCTATGAACGCTTCACGGGGCTGTTGCTGCGATCCGCCGGCTACCAGCGGCGCGCAGTGCTCGTCGGCAGCGGCAAGCACATCGTCGACGTCGCCCACGCGCTCGCCGACGTGCCCCACGCACCGATCGACGTCGTCGGCTTCCTGTCTTCCAAGCCGCTTCCCGACAACGGCCTGCGCGCGCTCGGCTCGCTGGCGAGCCTCGAGCAGGTTCTGTGCGACGGGCGCATCGACGAGGTGATCATCGCCGACCCCGACTTTCCCCAGGACGACGCCGTCGAGCTCGTCGACCAGTGCCACCGGCGCGGCGTGCGCGTGCGCCTGGCGCCCTCGACGATGGAGATCCTGATCCATCGCGCCGAGTTCGTGCCGGGCCAGTCGGTGCCGCTGTTCGAACTCGGGCCGCCGGTGTTCGAGGGGGTCGACTTCGCCCTCAAGCGCACCTTCGACATCATCGGCGCAACGCTGCTGCTCGTGCTGCTCAGCCCGCTGCTGCTGGCGATCACGCTCGCCGTGCGCCTGAGCTCGCGCGGGCCCGTGCTGTTCCACTCGATGCGCCGCGGGATCGGCCAGCGTCCGTTCGCGTGCCTGAAGTTCCGCACGATGCACACCGACGCCGAGGAGTCACAGGCCGACCTCGAAGAGCTCAACGAGGCCTCCGGCGCGCTGTTCAAGATCCGCGAGGATCCGCGCCTGACGCCGATCGGGCACCTGCTGCGGCGCTTCTCGCTGGACGAGCTGCCCCAGCTGGTCAACGTGCTGCGCGGAGAGATGTCGCTCGTGGGGCCGCGCCCGTTGCCCGAGCGCGACTACGAGATGCTCGAGGACTGGCACCGCAAGCGCTATCTGGTGCTCCCCGGCCTGACCGGCCTGTGGCAGGTCTCAGGGCGCTCCGAGCTCGACTTCGACGATCTCGTGCACCTCGACTTCATCTATCTCGAGAGCTGGTCGCTCGCGCTCGACCTGACGATCCTGCTGAAGACCATTCCGGCGGTTCTCACCCGACGTGGCGCTTACTGATCCGGGGGGAGGTCGGGAGGGGGACCTGTCCCCCTCCCGCTCATGGATCCCCGCCGTGATCACACGGCGGGGCGCCTACTGAGGCTCGAGGCCGTCGATTCCCGCGGCTCCCGCCGGCCGGCGCAGCGGGCGGGGGGACGGACGAGCCTGTTCGGCAGCCGCGGCGCTCGCGGCGCGCGCGTACACATTCCAGGTTGCGCGAGCGGCGTCGTGCCAGCTCCACGCCGGCGGTGCCGGCGCAGGGCGTTGCGCGGCGTGCGCGGCCGCGATCAGCGCGTCCATGTCCCCCGGCGCTACGAACATCGCGCGCTCGCCCAGTACCTCGCGCATCGCGGGGGCATCGCAGGCGGCGACCGGCGTGCCGCAGGACAGCGCCTCGACTGCCGGCAGGCCGAAGCCCTCGTTGGTCGACGCGCACACCAGTGCATGCGCGCCGGTGTAGATCGCCGCAAGCTGCTCGTCGGAGACCTGGCCCGTGAGGATCACGTCGGGGAGCTCGCGCGCCCACGGGCGCGTGGCGCCGACGAGCACCAACGGCAGCTCGCGTGGCGTGCCCGCGAGCTTGACGATCTGCTTGCCGGGATCGGGGTGGCGCAGGCCGCCCACCCACACGAGGAAGCGCTCGGGCAACTCAAAGCGCGCACGCACCGCCGCGACCTCCTCCGGCGTGCGCGGGTACATCGCGGCGGTGGCGGCCTCGGGGATCACGACGACCTGCTCGCGAGCCAGCCTCAGATGCCCCACGGCGTCCTGCGCGACCGCCTCCGTCGGCACGATCACGCGCGCGGCGCGCTGCGCTGCAAGGCGGCGCAGGCGCAGGCGCAGGCCGCTGCGCAGGTGCTCGCTGCGGCGCTTCAGCATCGCGAGGTCGTGGATCGTGACGACCATCGGGCACGGGCTGTGCAGCATCGCGCCGTCGATCCACGGCGAGTGGAAGACGTCCGCGCCGCGCGAGCGCGCGAGCGCCGACGGGCGATGTGTCTCGACGATCTGGTCGCTCGCCGAGACCGTCTCGCGCAGCGCCTCGAGCAGGCAGCGCGTATAGCGTCCGACGCCGTCCGGATCAGAAGCAGGACGGCTGTCGAACGCGACCCTCACTGGCGGTCTCGCGCGTTTACTCGCTTCTCCCCAGCGTGCATCGCGCCACAGTATTCGCTTTGCGCAGCGTTTGGTAGCTATGACAGCCGCGCTGCAGCGCGGCGCGGCGATTTGGGTTCGCCGGCGCCGCGCCTTCGGCGCCGGCCCGGCTTTAGCCTGTGCACGATGCCGTCGCGTGCGTACCACGAAGGGCTGTGGCAGGGCGTCCCGGAGGGGCTCGAGCCGGCCGACTTCGCGCTGCGCCTGCGCTTCCTGCTGGAGCACGTCGCAGCCGGGCAGCGTGTGCTCGACGTCGGCTGCGGCGAGGGGCGCTTCACGGCTGAGCTCGTGCGCGCGGGCGCGCAGGCGGTCGGCATCGACGTGGCCGAGGAGCCGTTGCGCCGCGCGCGAGCGCTTCATCCGCAGCTCGATCTGCGGCTCGTCGACGGCGAAGGGGCGTGGGAGCTGCCGGACGCGGGCTTCGACGCGGTCTGGGCCGGCGAGGCGATCGAGCACGTCGCCGACACAGCAGTGTGGCTGTCGGAGGTTCGTCGGGTGCTGCGCTCAGGTGGGAGCCTGCTCATCACCACCCCCGCGCACGGCCCGCTCACGCTGGCGCGCGTGGCGCTCTCCCGACGCGCCTACGCCGAGCACTTCGACCCCCGCGGCGAGCACCTTCGCTACTACAGCCGCGAGACGCTCGCCGCGCTGCTCGGCGACTTCGGCTTCGAGGCGATCACCGTACGGAGCGCGGGTGGCCGGCCCGGCGCCCGCCGGCTGCTGCTCGCGCGTGCCGCGCGCTCGCGCTTTTGACCCTCGCGGCGCGCGCTGCCGCCGCAGCCGCGCTCGCCGCTTGGAGGCGCTGGGATGCCTGCAGCGCCTGGATGTAGTCGTTGTGGACTTCGATCGCTTCGGGCCTTCCGGCGGCGACCGCTTCCATGGAGATCAACTGCGGGTCGAGATAGATCGCCGCCTGCAGCTCCTTCACCGCAGCCTGCGGTTTGCCGGTCACGAGGTCGTTGCGCCCGAGCACCAGCCACGCCTGCGGGTTCGACGGCTGCAGGCGCACCGCGCGTTCGAGCGTCGCCTGCGCGAGCACCGGCTGCCCGGAGTGCTGCTGGACGTTCGCGAGCGCGAACAGCGCTTCGACCGACAGCGGATCGCGCGAGACGGCCGCGTCGGCCGCGTTGGTCGCCGCACGGACATGGTTGGCTTCCAGCTGCGCGTCAGCCTGCCCGCGGGCGTCTTCGGAACGCTGCGGCTGCCACTGCGACCACGCCGCCAGCAGCGCCAGCACCACCACCGCGCCGGCCATGAGCACGCTCGTGTAGGAAGGCCGCTGTCCGGCTCCTGGGCGCCAGCCTGCGCGGGTTTCCGCGCTCGTGCCGGTCTGCGCCGCAGCGGCTGCGCCCGCGGCGCCGGCCAGGCGCGGCGTCCCCACCAGCTCGCCGCGGCCGGCGAGCCAGCCCGCGCACAGCAGCGCCACGCATGCGTCGCCCGGCACGTACCAGGTCCAGTCGATCAGTGAGTGCGCTCCGAACACGACGACCAGGCACAGCATGCACAGCAGGCCGACGCGCTCGGGGGTGTAGCTCCTCAGCGCACGCTCGTGCAGTGCTCGCCAGCCGGGGCGCTCGCCGTCGCGGATCCCCGGCCACGACCGCCAGCTCATCCAGCGGCGGTTGAAGGGATGCGTCGCGCGCCCCGCGGCGGCCAGCCAGGTGAACAGCAGCGCGAGCGCGACGATCAGACCTACGAGCCCGAGGTCGGCGAGCGTCTGCACGATGAAGCCGTGGGCGTGCCTGACTTCGAGCGTCTCGGTTTCGTAGCGCAGGTGCGCTGTCCAATACCCTTCGGCGCCAGCGCCGAGCGCGGGATGCGCTTGGAAGACCTGCAGCGCCTCCTTCCAGTAGCGCGCGCGTACGCTTGCGACGGCCGTCAGTCGCGCCGCCGTGTTCGGAGGCTGTTTAGCGTTGGGGTCGGTCAGCGCGCTCACCGCGTGCGAGATGCTGCCCGTGAAGCCGCGCTGGCTGTGCGCGAGCGCCCCGGCGAAAGCGATCAGCACGAGCACGAGCATCGCCAGCAGGAGCGCGCCGGCGCGACGGCGCGCGAGCAGCGACGGCGCGCGGCGCGCGGTCGCGAAGCCGATCGCGATCCCGACGATCGTCAGCGCCACGAGCATCGCCACGATCAGCGCGCCGAGCTGGTGGCCCGCCTGCGCGCGTTCGGCGAGTGGCACGCCTTCGGAGCTGAGCGCATGCCTGGAGAAGTCCCACGCCACCACCGCGCCCGCGCCGAGCGCCGCGACGATCAGAAGCGTGGCGGCGCGCAGGCGCAGCGGCACCATGCAGAACCACAGCAGGAGGCCCAGCGCCAGCGCCGCGAGCGCGCCGCGGGAATAGGCGAGCACGAGTGTCAGCAGCAGCACGCCCATCGCCGGATACGCGAGCGCTCGCGCCAGCGCGTGGCCGGTGCGCCGCGAGCCGAGCCACAGGCAGCAGATCACGCCCATCGCGGCGGTCAGCCCGACCGCGTTCCAGTAGCCGTACGGTTCGTTCAAGCGGGCGAACGTGTTCAACGGGTCGAGGCTCGGGAAGACCTTCGTCGCCAGTGCGTACGTGCATACCACGACTGCCGACAGCGTCAGGCCGCCGAGCACCGCCGGCCAGCGGTCGGGCACGACGCGCACGAGCGCGACCCCCGCGGCGAACACGCCGGTGTAGGCGAGCATCCTTCCGGAGTCCTGCCAGCTGTGGTCCGGCTGCACCGACCACACGATCGAGACTGCGGTGAGGACGGTGAACGCGAGCAGCAGTCCGGCGGGCCACGCGCCGTACGCGCGCATGCCCGGCGCTGCGAGGAGCACGCACGCGGCGATCAGCACGCCGGCGCCGATCGTCAGCGCCATCTCCGTGGAGACCATCGATTCGAGGTTCAGGCCGCCCTTTGCGTGGAAGGTGATCAGGCAGAAGATCGCCGCGATCAGCAGCGTCGGCCACCACAGCGCCTGCAGCCAGCGTCCGCCGGCCAGCTTCGGGGCGCGCGGGGGGCGGCGCTGCCGATCGCGACTGAGCGGGGCCGGCGGCGCAGCCACCTCCGATGCGGGCGCGAGCTCAGTCGGAGCGGCGGGCACGGACTCGCTTTCGAACTGCGCCACCCGCGAGCAGCGCCAGGCATAGGAGCACGAAGGCGAGGGTCACGAGCAGGGGCGTGGGCATCGAGCTGAACGCCGAGGCGACGTCGGTGTGAATCACACCCGGATGGATCACGCCGCCCCCGAGCTTCACCGGCCCGGGGGCCGCAAGCTGCGCGTGCGCGATCGCCTGCTGCTCGGCCGGCGTGGCAGCGATCGCGACCGCCGCAGCGCCGCTGCCCGCCACGCCTGTGCTGCCCCGGCCGCCCGCCGCCGCTTCCTGTGCACGCCGAATCAAGGAGGAACAGTTGCTGTACTCTTCGGTGTCGGCGCTCAGCTCTTTCAACGCTTGGCGGTACGCGCTCTGGCTGAAGCCGCTCAGCGGTTCGCTGTGCGTGCAGCGCAGGATGATCTTTTCGCCGACGTCCGCGCGCGCCGGCTGGGCGATCGCAAGCGACGCCGCCGCCAGCATCGCGGTCAGGAACAGCACGATCTGTGCGGCCGAGCGAAATCCGATCGGTCGGCTCTCGAGACGGGCGATTCTCATGGCTGACTATTCAACGCTACCAATCAGTGCGGAGGCACCGACGCTGGAGAGGGCCCGTGAGAAGCCCTCGGCCCATGCGCAGTGGTTGAACGCGAGCACGTCCCGCGCGCCTGCGGCACCCAGGCGCCTGCGCAGATCGGCGTCCTGCGCCAACCGCGCGATCGCGCTCGCGAGCGCGATCGGATCGCCGGCCGGCACGACGACGCCGTTGACGCCGTCGCGCACCAAGCCGCCGGCGGCGGCGCCGACTGAGTCTGACGCGATCACTGCGAGCCCCTGGTTCATTGCCTCGTTGACAACCAACCCCCATGGCTCGCGAAAGGTGCGCGTCTGTATCGACGGCACGACGAGCACATCGCACGCCGCGTACACGTCGCGCAACCGCGCCGGATCGAGCGGGTCGAGGCCCACGATCGGGGCGCCCGGCGCTTCGCTTCCCTCGCCGGGGAGCGCCACGTGCTCTCCGACGCCGGCGAGCACCAGCGCGCTCGCCGGCGAGCTCAGTCTCGCGGCGCGCCACGCCGACACCAGCACCGGCAGGCCCTTGCCGGGGACAGGTCGGCCGACGAACAGGAACCTGACGTCGGCTCGCGCAGGCCAGCGCGGATCGTTCGAGCGCTCGTGCTCGCGCGAGCGCCAGAAATCGTTGTCGACAGACTGCGGCGCAACGTGCACGTTGCGTGCACCGCGCGCACGTACGTACGCGCTGACGTGCGGTCCGTAGGTGACCACAGCGTCGGCCGAGCGATACAGGCGATGCAGCGGCAGGTAGCTGAGCGTGTGCGCGACGCTCCGCGGATGCGCCCACAGCGAGGCCCACAGGATCAGCGGGACGCCGGCGCGCCGCGCGCCCGCCCACGTGGCCAGCGGCGCGAGGCGGCCGCCGGTGGGGCACACGACCGCGCGGTAGCGCCCGCTCGCCGCAAGGGCGTAGAGCTCGTGCGAGCGCACGTGCCGGTGCGGGAACGGAAGCTGCTGGCGGAATTGCGCGCCGCCGTGCTGCAGGCGCCCGCCGAACAGCGCCAGCTCGATCCCCTCGCGCTCGTGCAGGCACGCGAGCGCCCCCACCCGGTAGGCGGGCGCGTGCCCGGTGACGAACAGCACCGGCTTCACGCCAGCACGTGCTCGTACGCCGCCAGCGTCTGCTCGCCGCAACGCTCCCACGTGAAGTTCGCGGCGACGCTCGCCCGCGCACGCTGCCCCGCCTCACGCAGCCTGTGCGGATCGGAGAGCAGCTCGTCGATGCGCTGGGTCAGTCGCTCGATGTCGCCCGGCGGCACCAGCAGGAAGCCATCGCCCGCCGCCGCGATCTCCTCCGGGCCGGGCTCGCCGCGGCAGCCGATCGCGGGCACCCCCGCGGCCATCGCCTCGACGTAGGCGACGCCAAAGGCCTCCTCGGTTGAGGGCATCACGAACAGGGTGCAGCCGCGAGCGCGCTCCACCGCCTCCGCCGGCTCGAGCTGGCCGAGGAACTCGACACGCTCGGCGACGCCGAGACGGACCGCCAGCCCTTCCAGCGCGATCCGCTCGGGGCCGTCGCCTATCACGATGTAGCGCAGGGTCGGATGGCGCGGCCCCAGCACCGCCAGCGCCCGCAGCACGTCCGCGTGGCGCTTGCGCGCGACCAGGTGCGCGACCGTGACCAGCGACGGGGCCGGCTGCGAGCGCCCGCTCGCGGTCCAACCGGCGCGTGAATCGCCGCGCACGGGGCGCTGAGCCGACGGGAGGTCGGTGCCGAGGTGCACGACGCGTGTCTCACCGGCGCCGTGGGCGCGCGCGAGCTCGGCGATGCCGTGGCTGTTGGCGAGCACGAGCGCGGCGGCGCCGAGGCCGTCCGCGACGGCCTGCGCGCCGGCCTCGTCGCGTCGGGCGGTGTAGAGCACATCGCCACCGTGCACGGACACGACCAGCGGTGTGCCCAGCCGCGCGCGGCGGACCGCGTCGCCGGCCGGCACGGCGTTGTGCGCGTGGACGAGCTCGAACGGGAACGAGCGCGCGAGCACGCGCAACGCCACGCCGAGCGCCGGCGCCGCCCACGCTCCCCATGCGGCGTAGGAGCGCTCGCGCGGCGGCGAGACATACGGCACGTAGGCGACCTCGAGGCCGTCGCGCGTCTGCCTGCGCGGCTCGCGCACGAGCTCGGCGAGCGCGCGCCCGGCGGCCGCCGGGCCGGCCGCGAGCGAGGCGCGCGGCGGCACCAGCCGCTGCAGCACGAGCACGCGCACGTCCGCGCCGGCGTCGCGCGCCGCGAGCGCCTGGCGGTGTGCCCACACGCCGAGCACCGGGTCGCGCACGCTCGGGTAGAACTCCGCCACGACCGCCACCCGTGGCCCGCTGCGACTGGGGACGCTCACCAGCCGCGGTGCGTCGTCACGGTGCGGGCAGCCTCATTCGCACTGATGTAGGGGCGGCCGTTCAGGAACGCACGCGCCTCGGCGACCGCGGCGTCACGCTCATACGCGGCGCCCGCGGGCGCCGCGCGATGGCGGACCGAGACCGCGTCAACGACCCCGCAGCGCCAGTCGTGCTCGCGCGCGAGCGCCGCCCAGTGGACGTCCAGTCCCCAGCCCATGCGCAGCTCTGGAAACGGCAGCAGCACTGGAAAGGTGCGGCTGGCGAACGCCGTGACCGGTCCGATCTCCACGAAGCGC
>Ga0208849_1001997_pt1 | contig 12129 bp, 6 predicted proteins | sample NGESurdeep072012_10_FD_184470 | JGI IMG/M metagenome (GOLD analysis project Ga0208849, IMG submission 184470) | Arctic peat soil microbial communities from Barrow, Alaska - NGEE Surface sample 53-3 deep-072012 (SPAdes) | ecosystem: Environmental > Terrestrial > Soil > Wetlands > Peat ...
GCAAGCGCAGGGAACACCAGGTGGTGCCGTTCGTCTATGCCGGGGCCGCGATCCTGTCGCCGTCTCTGTTCGCCGATGCCCCGTCGGGTGAATTCTCGCTGACCAAGATGTTCGATGCCGCCAATGAACAGGAGCGGCTGTTCGGGCTGCGGCTGGACGGCGTGTGGATGCATGTCGGAACCCCCGAGGCGGTTCACGCCGCGGAGGAGGCCTTTCTCGCCAGCGTCCCCTGAGCGCTTCAACGCGTTCTGACGTCATTGCCGGCATAGCCGTCCGTAGGACGGCGTCGCTGCCGCTCGCCTGAGTCCGCGCATGACCAATCGGAAATCACTCCCTATATTGGGCGCTGATCGCGAATCAGGAAGCTCATGCGTGTTTTCAGCGTTCCCATCTCCGCACCGTTCTTGCGCAGCGTCATTGCGGCGCTGGTCGATGGCCGGCTGTTCAATGGCTTTGACGCCCGCGCGCAGCCCGAAAGGCTGGCTCAGGCGACGCTTTATTTGCCGACCCGGCGCTCGGGGCGGATGGCGCGGGAAATCTTTCTCGATGTCCTGAATGCCGACGCGGCCGTGCTGCCGCGCATTGTCGCCCTCGGCGACATCGACGAGGACGAACTCGCCTTCGCGGAAGAGTCCGAGCAATATGGCGGCGCGGCGCCGCTCGACATTCCGCCGAAGCTCGACGAACTGGAGCGCAGGCTGACGCTGGCAAGACTGGTCGGCGCGTGGGCGAAGGGTCCGGTATTGGCGCCGCTGGTGGTCGGCGGCCCGGCATCGACGCTGGCATTGGCCGGCGATCTGGCGCGGCTGATGGACGACATGGTCACCCGTGGCGTCGGGTGGGATGCGCTCGACGGGCTGGTGCCGGACCAACTCGACAAGTACTGGCAGCACTCGCTGGAATTTCTTCAAATCGCGCGACAGACGTGGCCGGCGCATCTGGCGGAAATCGAGAAGATCGAGCCCGCGGCGCGGCGCGACCGCTTGATCGAAGCGGAAGCCGCGCGCCTGACCGCCCATCGCGATGGCCCGGTGATCGCGGCGGGTTCGACCGGTTCGATGCCGGCGACGGCGAAATTCCTCAGGGCCGTCGCCGCTTTGCCGCAAGGCGCGGTGGTGCTGCCGGGGCTCGATACCGATCTCGACGACAAGGCCTGGCAACTGATCGGCGGCGTCAAAGACGCGCAGGGCCAATTCACCACGGCTCCGGCGTCGAACCATCCGCAATTCGCGATGCACGCGCTGCTGCATCGATTCGGGCTCAAGCGCGGCGACGTCGAAATCCTCGGCACCCCGGCGGAACGTGGCCGTGAGGTGCTGGCCTCCGAGGCGATGCGGCCATCCAATGCGACCGCGCAATGGCATCGGCGGCTGGCCGAGCCGGAAATCGCCCGGAAGATCTCGGCCGGCATGACCGATCTTGCCGTCATCGCCGCCGACAATCCCGAGATGGAAGCGCTGGCGATCGCGGTGGCGATGCGCGAGGCGCGGCATCTCAACAAATCGGCAGCCCTCGTGACGCCGGACCGGGCGCTGGCGCGGCGCGTCATGGGCGCGCTCGGCCGCTGGAACCTGGCCTTCGACGATTCCGGCGGCGATGCGCTGATGGAAACATCAGCGGGAATCTTCGCACGGCTCGCCGCCGAGGCGGTGGCAAAGCAATTGGAGCCGCCGACCCTGCTGGCGCTGCTAAAACATCCGTTCTGCCGGCTGGGCGGCGCGCCGGCTGCGTTCGCCGGTGCGGTCGAAGCGCTCGAACTGGCGCTGCTGCGCGGCACCCGTCCGCAGCCGGGCGCCGGCGGCCTCGCGCATGATTTCGCCCGCTTCCGCCTTGAACTCGGCAAGCTGAAGCGCCGCGAAACCTCCGCGCTGCACTACTCGGAGCCGCGGACCCGACTGCGAGACCAGGAACTCGATCGGGTCCAGACCTTGATCGAAGCGTTGCAGACGGCACTGTCGCCGCTGGAAAGTCTCGCGCCGTCGAAGCCTTTTGATTTTGCCGAGCTTGCGGACCGCCATCGCGACGTTTTGATGCAATTGTCGCGCGACCAGCATGGCACAGCGCTTGTGTTCGAGGGCGTTCAGGGATCGACGCTCACCTCCGCGTTCGACGATCTGCTCGGCAGCGGTGCGCCAAGCGGCCTGATGGTCGAACTCGGCGACTATCCGGAAGTTTTCCAGACCGCATTTGGCGACCGCATGGTGCGGCGGCCGGAGGTGGCGAACGCGCATTTGCGGATCTATGGCCCGCTGGAAGCGCGGCTGACCCAATCCGACCGCGTCATTCTGGGCGGGCTGGTCGAAGGCGTCTGGCCGCCGGCGCCGCGGATCGATCCGTGGCTGAGCCGGCCGATGCGGCATGAGCTCGGCCTCGACCTGCCGGAGCGGCGCATCGGCCTTTCCGCGCATGATTTTGCGCAACTGCTCGGCACCGACGACGTCATCCTCAGCCACGCCGCCAAGGTGGCCGGCGCGCCCGCGGTGGCCTCGCGCTTCCTGCACCGGCTGGAGGCGGTCGCGGGCGAGGCGCGCTGGAAAGCCGCGATCGCGGCCGGCGAGACCTATGTGCGCTTCGCAGCCGAACTGGACCGCCCCGACAAGGTAGAGCCGATTGCGCAGCCCGCACCGAAGCCGCCGCGCGCCACCCGGCCCTTGAAACTGTCGGTGACCGCCATCGAGGACTGGCTGCGCGATCCCTATACCATCTACGCCAAACACATTTTGAAGCTGGCGCCGCTCGATCCCGTCGACATGCCGTTGTCGGCCGCCGACCGCGGCTCGGCGATCCACGATGCGCTCGGCGAATTCACCCAGACTTTTGCTACGGCCCTTCCCGACGATCCCGCCAGCGCTTTGCGCGGCATCGGCGAAAAATATTTCGCGCCGCTGATGGAGCGGCCAGAGGCGCGAGCGCTGTGGTGGCCGCGCTTCAAGCGCATCGCCGCGTGGTTTGCCGATTGGGAAGTCGCGCGCCGCGGCCATGTCGGCATGATCGAGGCCGAAATCCGGGGCACGATCCCGATTACTCTCGACAATGAGCGCGTCTTTCATCTCTCCGCCCGCGCCGACCGGATCGAGCGCCGACATGACGGAAGCTATGCCATTCTCGACTACAAGACCGGGCAGCCGCCGACCGCCAAGCAGGTCCGCATGGGGCTGTCGCCGCAGCTGACGCTGGAGGCCGCGATCCTCAGGGAGGGCGGCTTTGCTGGCATTGCCGCCGGCGCCTCGGTCGGCGAACTCGTCTATGTCAGGCTGAGCGGCAACAACCCGCCGGGCGAGCAGAGGGTGCTGGAGCTCAAGATCAACAAGGGCGATACGCCGCAGTCGCCGGATGCGGCGGCTGCCGAGGCCCGCAACAAGCTGGAAGCGCTGATCCGCGCCTTCGAAAACGAAGACGAGCCCTACACCTCGCTCAATCTGTCGATGTGGTCGAACCGCTACGGCACCTACGACGATCTCGCCCGCATCAAGGAATGGTCCGCCGCCGGCGGCCTCGGGATCGAAGAATGGTGAAAGCGCCGCGCCCGATTCCCGATGCCGTCCGCGCCACACAGGCCCGCGCCTCGGACCCCGCCTCCTCGGCCTTCGTCTCCGCCAATGCCGGCTCGGGCAAGACCCATGTGCTGGTGCAGCGGGTGATCCGGCTATTGCTCAGCGGCGTGCCGCCGGAGAAGATCCTGTGCATCACCTTCACCAAGGCGGCGGCGGCCAATATGGCGGAGCGGGTGTTCTCCACCCTCGGCCATTGGGTCACGCTCGAGGATGCCGCGCTCGACGCCGCGATTCGTGACGCGGGAATCGCACGCACCGACGCGGATCTGCGGATGCGCGCCCGCGAATTGTTCGCCTGCGCGCTGGAAACCCCCGGCGGGCTGAAAGTACAGACCATCCACGCGCTCTGTACCCGGCTGCTGCAGCAGTTTCCGTTCGAGGCCAATGTGCCGGCGCGATTTTCCGTGCTCGACGAGCGCGACCAGAGCGAGATGATGGAACGCGCCAATCTTTCGGTACTGCTCGACGCCGCGCGCGACCCCGACAGCGCCACCGGCCGCGCGCTCTACATGGCGATGGCCAGCGCCGCCGACGTCACCTTCAAGGACGTGGTGCGCGAGGCCTGTCTCAGCCGCGATCACTTCATGGCGTGGACCGACGACGCCGGCAGCGTCGATGCCGCGGCGGCGCAGATGTCCGAGGCCCTCGACGTCGAACCCGGCGATACCATCGAGGATGTCGAAGGTGAAATCGTCGATGGGCCGAACCTGCCGCGGTCGCGCTGGAAGGAGATCGCCGCCATTCTCGACACCGGCAGCAAATCCGACCAGGATCAGGCGGGGCGGCTTCGCGAGGCGCTGCTGTTTACGGGTGCTGCGCAGGTCAACGAATATCTCGGCGTGTTCCTCACCGAAGGCAGCAGCCCACGCAAATCGCTGGTGACGAAAAAACTCGGCGACGCCAGGCCGCAAATCGCGCAATTGTTCGACGCGGAAGCCGGCCGGCTCGAACCTCTGATCGAGCGGCGCCGCGCGGTGACGACCCGCGACCGGACCGAGGCGCTGCTGTACATCGCGACCGCGGCGGCGGCCAATTATCGCCGCGAGAAGCAGGCGCGCGGGCTGCTCGACTATGACGATTTGATCGACAAGACGCTGGAGATGCTGGACCGCGTTTCCGCCGGCTGGGTGCATTACAAGCTCGATCGCGGCGTCGATCACGTGCTGATCGACGAGGCGCAGGACACCAGCCCGCGGCAATGGGATATCGTTGCGCATATCATTTCCGAATTCACCTCCGGCGCAGGAGCGCGCGAGGGCGTCACCCGCACGGTATTCGCGGTCGGCGACGAGAAGCAGTCGATCTTTTCGTTTCAGGGCGCCGCCCCGCGCGAATTCGATCACCGCCGCAGAGGGCTGAAGAAGAAGTTCACCGATGCCGGGCTGAAATTCGACCCGGTTTCCTTCACCTATTCGTTCCGTTCGGGACCGGCGATCCTGCAGTCCGTCGATCATGTGTTTCGCGACCAGGATACCTACCGCAGCATTCATTCCGTCGACACCGGCTATCCGATCCACAATGCGCTCGACGACGCCGGGCCGAGCCTGATCGATCTCTGGGAATTGCAGCTGCCGGACCCCCGCCAGGATATCGAAGGCTGGCGCGCGCCGTTCGACGGATTGTCACAGAAGAGTCCCGAGGTGCGACTCGCCAAACGCATTCAGGCCGAAATCAAATCACTGGTCGAAAGCCGCATCATGACAGGGCCAAACGGCGACCGCCGTCCGCTGCGCTATGGCGACATGCTGGTGCTGGTGCGGCGGCGCGGCAATGCCTTCGACGCAGTGATCCACGCGCTCAAGCACGCCAATATCCCGGTCGCCGGCGCCGACCGGCTCAAGCTGAGCGAGCATATCGCGATCATCGATCTGATGAATCTCGCCGACGCACTGCTGCTGCCGCAGGACGACCTGGCGCTGGCGGTGGCGCTGAAAAGCCCGCTGTTTGGCCTCAGCGAGGAGGATCTGTTCACGCTGGCCTGGCAGCGCACGGGATCGCTGCGCCGGGCGCTTGACCATCACGCCGGGACGAGCGGCAAGTTCAAAGATGCGCTGCAGCGCCTTGAGCAATGCGAGCGCCGTTTTGGCCGCGAAACGCCGTTTGCGTTCTATGCCTGGCTGCTCGGCGGCGATGGCGGCCGGAAGCGGATCCTCAAACGGCTCGGCCATGAAGCCAATGACGCGCTCGACGAATTTCTCGAGCTGGCGCTGGGCTATGAGCGCAAGGCGCCGGCCTCGCTGCAGGGCTTTGTGGCGTGGCTGCGCGCCGCCGATACCGAGGTGAAGCGCGACATGGAAATTTCCCGCAACGAGGTCCGGGTGATGACGGTGCACGGCGCCAAGGGGCTGGAATCCTCGGTGGTTTTCCTGGTCGACACCACGACGTCGCCATCGGATAGCCAGCGCCCGAAACTCATTCATCTGCCGCGCGGCGATGCGGCGCCGCATGCTCCTGACGTGGTGGTATGGGCCGGCCGGAAGGCCGACGATCCGGCTGGAGTCGCCGCGGGCCGCGCGGCCATGCTGGGCGAGACCGAGGATGAATATCGCCGCCTGCTGTATGTGGCGATGACGCGGGCGGCCGACCGGCTGATCGTCGGCGGCTGCTTGCCGGGCAACATGAATTCCGTGCGTAAATTCTCCTGGTACGATTTGATCGCCAAGGGCCTCGGCAATTCCGGCTTGCAGGTGGAGGATATCGAGACCTCGGATGGCACCGTGAAGCGCTATGCACGGCCCGGGGATGCCGCGGCTTCCGCCAGCGCGGCCGCGACGCCGGCGACCGCCGCTCGAATCGCGCTGCCGCCATGGCTGCTCGCGCCGGCGCCGCCTGAAGCCCCCGCCGACAGCCTGCTGCGCCCTTCCGACCCTGCCGGGGAGGAAGGTCGCAGCGTCCGGACCGGCGAATCCGCGGCGTTGCGCGCGCTCGCGTTGCAGCGCGGCTCGCTGGTGCACCGGCTGCTCCAATCCTTGCCCGAAGTAGCGGCCGAGCGCCGCCGCGACGCGGCGCAGCGTTACCTTGCCCGCAATGCCGAAGGCTGGACCCAAGACGACCGCGAGGCGCTCGCTGGCGGGGTGCTGGGCCTGATCGACGACCCACGCTTCGCCCCGGTATTTGCCGCCGGCAGCCGCGCCGAGGTCTCGATCGTCGGGCGACTGGACCGGCCTGGACGGCTGCCAGCACTGGTATCGGGGCAGATCGACCGGCTGGTGGTAACGCCGAGCGAGGTCCTCATCGTCGATTTCAAGACCAACCACGCCCCGCCGCGGCACCCGGCCGAGGCGCCGGCCGCCTATGTCCGCCAGCTTGCGCTTTACCGCGCGGTGCTGGCCAGGCTTTATCCCCAGCGGCCGGTCCGCGCCGCGCTGCTCTGGACCGAAACCCCTGAATTGATGGAGATTTCGGCCCCTGCGCTGGACGCCGAACTGGCATCCTCATCATCGGAGCGTGACCGCGCTTGACCCGGCAGGGTCGCGTTCATAGGTTGATTGCATGATCCCGGCGGCGATTCTTGCGCCGCATCTCCCTTTAGAGCTGAACGAGGTACTCCAATGGCCGTTGGCAAGGTTTCTGACGCCGATTTCGAAGCCGAAGTGCTCAACGCGACCGGTCCGGTCGTGGTCGATTTCTGGGCCGAATGGTGCGGCCCCTGCCGCATGATCGCGCCCGCGCTCGACGAGATTTCCGGCGCGATGGGCGACAAGGTCAAGATCGTCAAGCTGAACGTCGACGAGAGCCCGAAGACGGCGTCGAAATACGGCGTGATGTCGATCCCGACCCTGATGGTCTTCAAGGGCGGCGAGATGGCGTCGCGCCAGGTCGGCGCCGCGACGAAGCAGAAGCTGCAGCAGTGGATATCGGCTGCGGTCTGATCATCCGTCTCGACGAATAGTCTGCGTGCGGCCGGCGAATCGCCGGCCGTTTGCGTTGAAGGGCGTGCCCGCGTCCGGGACACGGGCATATCCTATCGCGGTGCCGCGCCGTTGGCTGATAGCACGTGGCCGGCGAGATACAGCGATCCCGTGATCAGGATGCGCGGCGGCGTCTCGTAGGTGAGCCGCGTCAGCGAACCCAGCGCGGCTTCGACGCTGGCTGCGATTTCCACCCGCATGTCGAGCCCGCGCGCGGCATCGGCCAGCCGGTCCGGCGGCATCGCGTTGTCGCGATCGGGGATCGGCACCGCGATGATGTGGCGGGTTAATCCTGCGAAATTGGCGAGGAATGCGCCGGCGTCCTTGTTGGCCATCATGCCTGATATCACCACCAGCGGACGCGACACCCGTTCTTCGAGGTCGCCGAGTGCTGCGGCAACGACGCGGCCGCCATCGGCGTTGTGTCCGCCATCGAGCCATAGCTCGCTGCCCGGCGGCGCCCGCTCCAGCAGCGCACCGGACGCCAGCCGCTGCATCCGCGCCGGCCATTCGGCGTTGACGATACCGGCCTCGAACGCGGCCGGCTCAACCCTGAAGCCGTCGAGCGTGCGCAGCGTTGCGATCGCAAGGCCGGCATTGTCGAACTGATGCCGGCCGAACAATTTTGGCGCGGCCAGATCCATCAAGCCGCGGTCGTCCTGATAGACGAGCCGGCCGCGCTCGACATTGACATGCCATTGCTGCCCCGCCGCATGCAGGGCGGCGTGCAGGCGTCTCGCCTCTGCTTCGATCACGGCCATCGCCTCGGGAGCCTGCTCGGCGCAAATCACCGGCACCCGGGATTTGATGATTGCGGCCTTCTCGGCGGCGACCTTCGCCAGTGTGTCGCCGAGAAACTCGGTATGATCCATGCTGACCGGCGCGATCACGGTGGCCAGCGGCGCCTCGATGACGTTGGTGGCGTCGAGCCGGCCGCCGAGGCCGACCTCCAGCAGCAGCATATCGGCTTGGTGCCGCGCGAACAGGCAAAACGCCGCCGCGGTTTCGATTTCAAAAATGGTGATCGGCGCTCCCGCATTGGCCTGCTCGCAATGTTCGAGCACGGCAATCAACTCATCATCGCCGACCAGGACGCCGCCGCCGGGCCGGCCGAGGCGGAAGCATTCGTTGATCCGCACCAGATAGGGCGAGGTATAGACGTGGACGCGCAGGCCGGCGGCTTCCAGGATCGCGCGCAAATAGGCGATGGTCGACCCCTTGCCATTGGTGCCGGCGACGTGGATCACCGGCGGCAGCTTGCGCTCGGGGTGGTCGAGCCGCTCGAGCAGCCGATGCATCCGCGTCAGATCGAGATCGATGCGCTTCGGATGCAGCGCCGAAAGCCTCGCGATCAGTTCGCCTGATGAGAGCGGGGATTTGGCCGCAGACGCGTTCACGCGTGGGGTGCTGTCGGCGCCATATCCGCCGCTGATACGATCTGGGCCGGAATGGCTACCTCTGGCGCCGGCTTCGATGCGGCTTCCACTGCTGGCGAATTCGTCAGCAACCGGCACAGCCGCGCCAACGTCGGGCGCAGGTCATGGCGGTGCACCACCATGTCGACCATGCCGTGGTCCTTGAGGTATTCCGCGCGTTGAAAACCTTCCGGCAATTTCTCGCGAATGGTCTGTTCGATCACGCGAGCGCCGGCAAAGCCGATCAGCGCGCCGGGTTCGGCGATCTGCACGTCGCCGAGCATGGCATAGGACGCGGTGACGCCACCGGTGGTCGGATTGGTCAAAACCACGATGTAGGGCTGCTTCACCTCGCGCAGCATCTGCACGCCGACGGTGGTGCGCGGCATCTGCATCAGCGAAAGAATGCCTTCCTGCATGCGGGCGCCTCCGGAGGCCGCGAACACGATGAACGGCGATTTCTTTTCGACCGCAAGCTCAAGCCCGCGCACGATGGCTTCGCCGGCGGCCATGCCGAGCGAGCCGCCCATGAAATCAAAATCCTGCACCGCGACCACCACGGCCGCGCCCTCGAGCTTGCCGTAACCGACCTTGATGGCGTCGTTCAGCCCGGTCCTGGCGCGGGCATCCCTGATGCGGTCGGCATAGCGGCGCTCGTCACGGAATTTCAGGGGATCGGCGGTCACCTCGGGCAACGCCACGTCGAACCAGGTTTCGTTGTCGAAGATCGATTTCAGCCGCGCGCCGGCGCTCATGCGCATGTGGTAGTTCGAGCCGGGAATCACGAACTGGTTGGCCTCGACGTCCTTGTAAAACACCAGCTGGCCGGAATCGGGGCATTTGATCCACAAATTCTCCGGCGTCTCGCGGCGCAGGATATTGCGGATCTTCGGCCGGACGACGTTGGTGAGCCAATTCATGTTTCGCTCCGAATGGCGATCGGGCGGCGATCGCCTCTCAAATATATGGCGGCCCGGACGCTACCCGGCAAGCCGCTGCTGGCGGCCTGTGTCCACCGCAATTGTGGCTTATTCCGCAGCCTGTTTGGCTCCGCGCACGCCCTGCGCCAGCGCGGCCACCAGATCGGCCACCGCATCGACGGTTGTTCCGGTGGCGCGGCCTGCAGCGTCGAGGCTGCCGCGCAAGGCGTCGACCAGCGCGGTGCCGACTACCGCGCCGTCGGCATTTTGCGCAATGCCGCGGGCGGCCTCCGGGGTGCGGATGCCAAAACCGACACAAACCGGCAGTTTGGTATGCCGCTTGATGCGGGCGACGGCCTCGCCGACCACGGAAGTGTCGGCGCTGGCGCTGCCGGTGATGCCGGTGATGGAGACGTAATAGACAAAGCCGGAAGTGTTGGCGAGCACCGCAGGCAGGCGCTTGTCGTCGGTGGTCGGGGTCGCCAGCCGGATGAAGTTCAACCCGGCCCGCATCGCCGGCAGGCACAATTCGCTGTCTTCTTCGGGCGGCAGGTCGACGATGATCAGCCCGTCGACACCTGCGGATTTCGCGTCGGCGAGGAATTTGTCGACGCCGTAGATGTAGATCGGATTGTAGTAGCCCATCAGCACCAGCGGCGTCGTGGCGTCGTGGTCACGAAACCCGCGCACCATTGCCAGGGTCTTCTTCAGGGTCATGCCGGCCTTGAGCGCGCGCAATCCTGCCGCCTGGATCGCCGGACCGTCGGCCATCGGATCGGTGAAGGGCATGCCGATCTCGATGATGTCGGCGCCGGCCTTCGGCAGCGCCTTGAGGATCTCGAGCGAGGTCGCAGGGTCCGGATCGCCCGCCATCAGGAAGGTGATGAAGGCCGCGCGGCCTTGTTGCTTCAGCTCGGCGAAGCGTGCGTCGATGCGGGTGGTCATGATGCGGCGTTCGCTGTGCTATACCTCTCCCCGATGGGGAGAGGTCGGCTGTGCAGCAGCCGAGTGAGGGGGATGGACAAGTTCAAAGCTAGAGCCCGAAACTTTCGCGCATCGCAAACGAGCGCCGAGGCCAAGCTTTGACATGCGCGACTTGAGGGTGTCCTCGAAATGATCGGAAGCACGCTTGGTCTGGATTGAAGCCCCCTCACCCGACTGCTGCGCAGCCGACCTCTCCCGGGCGTGGAGAGGTGAAGAAAGCAGCGCCGCTCGCTGGTCACTTCTTCTTCCCCCGCAAAATGTCCGCGACCTGCGGAATGTCCTTGTCGCCGCGGCCGGAGAGGTTGACCACCATCAAGTGATCCTTCGGCCGTTGCGGCGCGAGTTCCATCACCTTGGCGATGGCATGCGCGGGCTCCAGCGCCGGGATGATGCCTTCCAGCCTCGAGAGCAATTGAAACGCCGCGAGCGCTTCGTCGTCGGTGGCGGACAGATAGGTCACCCGGCCGGTTTCGTGCAGCCAGGAATGCTCCGGCCCGATGCCGGGATAATCCAGTCCCGCCGAAATCGAATGCGCATCCTGGATCTGGCCGTCGTCGTCCATCAAGAGATAGGTGCGGTTGCCGTGCAGCACGCCGGGCCGGCCGCCGGCGATCGAAGCCGCGTGCAATTGCGTCAGCCCATGGCCGGCCGCTTCGACACCGAAAATCTCGATGCCGGGATCGTCGAGGAATGGATGAAACAGCCCCATCGCATTGGAGCCGCCACCGATGCAGGCGACCAGCGAATCCGGCAGGCGGCCTTCGGCCTCCTGCATCTGGGCGCGGGTCTCGACCCCGATGACCGACTGGAAGTCGCGCACCATCATCGGATAGGGATGCGGGCCCGCCACGGTGCCGATGCAATAAAACGTATCGTGCACGTTGGTGACCCAGTCGCGCAGCGCGTCGTTCATGGCGTCCTTCAGCGTCCGCGATCCGGATTGCACCGGGATCACTTTGGCGCCCAGCATTTCCATGCGGATGACATTGGGCTGCTGCCGCTCGACGTCGACCGCGCCCATATAGACCACGCAATCCAGCCCGAACCGCGCGCACAGGGTCGCGGTGGCGACGCCATGCTGGCCGGCGCCGGTCTCGGCGATGATGCGCTTCTTGCCCATGCGCCGCGCCACCATGATCTGGCCGAGCACGTTGTTGACCTTGTGCGAGCCGGTGTGATTGAGCTCCTCGCGCTTGAAATAGATCCTGGCGCCGCCGAGATGCTCGGTCAGCCGCTCGGCGAGATACAGCGGCGACGGCCGGCCGACATAGTTCTTGAGGTAACCGTTCATCTCCGCCTGGAAGGCCGGATCGGCCTTGGCCTCGGCATAGGCCTTTTCCAGATC
>Ga0208849_1001998_pt1 | contig 12107 bp, 8 predicted proteins | sample NGESurdeep072012_10_FD_184470 | JGI IMG/M metagenome (GOLD analysis project Ga0208849, IMG submission 184470) | Arctic peat soil microbial communities from Barrow, Alaska - NGEE Surface sample 53-3 deep-072012 (SPAdes) | ecosystem: Environmental > Terrestrial > Soil > Wetlands > Peat ...
GACGCCGGCACTGCGGAGAACCCCCTCCGTCACGGCGCGAGAAAGAGCGCCGCGCCACCTCCCCCTACGGTGGAGGAGCTGGAACTTTGCGAGACCCAAAATGTGTGCATACCCAAGCCCATGAAGGGGCGGGAGAAGGAAAACCTTCACCCCGCCAGCCGATAGACCCGCTTGGCCGTGCCGCTGAACAGGGCCGTCTTCTCGTCGGCCGAATAGCTCCTGGCCACCACCTTGAAGGCGTTCCACAGCACGTCGTAGTCGCAGCTGCCGATATCGACCGGGAAGTTGCTCTCGAACATGCAGCGCTCGGCGCCGAAGGCCTCGATGCAGGCCTCGACATAGGGTCTCCACTCCGCCGCCAGATTTTCCGAGGTCGTCGGCGGATCGGACATGAACGAGGCGAATCCCGGAAACACCATCGCCAGGCCGCCGACCTTGACCGACACATTGGGCGACTTGGCAAGCGCCCGGATGTTCCCCGCCCACACCCCGAACCGCTCCGCTCGCCGCCCCTCGTAGGTGGCGATGCCCAGCGGCGTGCCGACGTGGTCGAGGACCATCGGGGTGTCGGGAAAGGCGCGGGCCAGGTCGATGAGGTCGGGAAGCTGCGGCTCGAGAAGCCAGGCGTCGAAGGAGAGTCCCAGCGGCGCCAGCCGGGCGAAACCGGCGCGGAAATCGTCCTGGAGATAGAGCCCCGGCTTGCCCCGCGCCAGCGGCCCCAGGACGCCGGCGTCCGCGTCCCACGAAGCGCTCTGGCGGATGCCGCGGAACCGCCCGCCGCCGGCCGCGATCTGCGCCTCCAGCACCTCGGCGACGGGGTCGCCGAGCTTGAGGTCGGCGTGGCCGACTATGCCCGCGCAGGCACGGGCTTCGCCGTAGAGCCCGCTGGCGCTCATCGCCGCCACGCCGTTCACGAACTCGGTCTCGCCCACCGGCCGCATCGCCGCCGGTCCCTCGGCGCGGTACATCGAGCCGCACTCCATATAGACCGTCGCCACGATGTTGTGACCACGCCCGATGTCGGCCAGCAGCTCGTCGAAGAGATAGCGTGGCGTCCGCCGGATGACATGCTCGAAGCCGTGCCGAGGCGGCGGCATGGCCGCGATCAGCGCCGCCGGCCGGTCCCACAGATGATGGTGCGGATCGACGATCGGCAGATCCGGTTCGAGAATGGCTTCGGTCATCTGTTGGCCCTCCCCGCTAGGACGCCAATCCGGCATCGAACCAGCGCGGCTTCGCTCACCAGACTTCACTGCCGCGCGCCTCGTCTTCGATCAACAGAGGTGGCGGTTCGGCGTTCGCCATGGCGGCAACCAGTTCGCCGATGTCGTACCGCGGGCAAACCGGCGTAAGGGGTGCTTCTCGACGGTCATTTTCAACGTCGCGGCTTTTGTTCATCTGCGCCATCTGCGGATCGAACGACCCAGTCCCACGCGACGATCCGCTCCAATCGAGCCGATGTGCGCCCAAGGCGCGGCGGTCGCAAGCCCCGCATGGTCGCCGATCTCACACCGAGGCGTGCGAATGTCCGCCATCGACGACGATCGTCGAGCCGGTGATGTAACTGCCGGCGTCGGAGGCCAGGAGCAGCAAGGCGCCGTCCAGCTCGGCCATCTCGCCCAGCCGCCGCTGGGGAATGCGGGCGATCATCTCGCGGCCGTAGTGGGTGTCGAACAGGCCGGCGTTGAGCGGGGTGTCGAAATATCCCGGGGCCAGGGCATTCACCCGCACGCCGGACCTGGCCAGTTCCAGGGCCATGTTCTGGGCCAGGTTGACGATCGCCGCCTTCGAGGCGCCGTAGGGGGTGAACAGCTTGAAGTTGAGGTGGGCGCGGATCGAGGCCACCATGACGATCGAGCCCGGTCGCCTGGCCGCCGTCAGCCGCCGGGCGCCGGCCCGCGCCGTCAGCCACACGCCCCGCGCATTGGTGTCGAACACCTCGTCCCATACCGCCGTCGCCATCTCGTGCGCGAAGGCCCCGGTTCCCGGCACGCCGGAATTGCAGACCACCACCTCGGGCATCCCGACCGCTTCGGCGGCGGTGTCGAACGCCGCCTCCACCGAGGCCTCGTCGGTGACGTCCATCGGCACGGCCACGGCCGCTCCGCCATCCGCCCGGATGCGCCCGGCCACCGCCTCCAGCGCCTCCAGGCGCCGCGCCGCCAGCACCACGCTCGCCCCCGCGCCCGCCAGCGTCCGTGCGAAGTGCTCGCCCAGCCCGCTCGACGCGCCGGTGACCAGCGCCACCTTGCCGGAAAGATCCAAGCAGGGGCCTGCGCCGGCGATCCGATCCTTGGTGGCGGCGGCCATCGGGGCTCTCTTGATGGTTTGCGAAGCGGATATGCCGGGCAATAGAACGATCCGCCGACGCGATCCATCGATGCGGCCATGAGCGGCAGGCCGAACGCGCCTCGTCCGCGGTGGCTGGCCTCATGCATGACCGCGGCCGAATTCGGTCCACGAGCCCGTGAGCGGTGTCTTGCCGCGGCCGGGTCCTAATACTTGACGTTCGCGGAAATGCCGATGGTTCGCGGCCGGAACGTCGTGGCTTCGAACAGGGCGGTCGAGGAGTCCTGATGCTGCAGGTTGAGCTGCGGTTGGGAGCCCAGCAGGTTGTTGGCGAACAGGGCCAGGTCCCATCGGTCGAGCGTCACGCCCGCGCGCAGCGAGACCTCGTTGGTGGACGGATCCGGGCGCAGTCCGGAGTCAAAGAAGGCGGTGCCCACGTCCTCGTTGGGGATCGGCGTCGTGCGCTTGCTGTCGAATTCCCAGTCGCCGCGGATGAAGGCCGGCTGGCCAAGGACGGCGAAGTCGTATTGCGCGCCCAGGCTCACCGTCCAGGGTGTGACATCCAGGGCGTCTCCGGGGAGGTCGAGCACATCGCCGTTGGCGTCATGCGCGGTCTGGGTGAACTTGGCGTTGGTGTAGCCGACCGCCAGATCGACGTCGAAGGCGTGGGTCACCCGCCACTCCGACTGGAAGTCGAAGCCCTTGCTCACCGCCGCGCCGGCGTTGGTGGTGAACTGGATGCCGCACACCGGCACATAGAAGGCCTGCTGGATGTTCGACCACTTGATATAATAGACGCTGCCGGAAACCTGCAGCTTGCGGTCGAAGAACCGGTCCTTGGCTCCGGCCTCGTAGCTCCACACCGAATCGGAGTCGTAGGAGGTTGGAAAGCCCGTGCCGCAGTTGGGCGGCAGAGGCGGCGTGGCCCCGCCGATGCGGTAGCCCTTCGAGGCGGTGGCGTAGATCAGGTCGTCGGGCGTCAGCTGATAGGAGACGCTGACCTTGGGCGTGAACGGCTTTTCGCTCTTGCCGCCGCTGGCGAGACCCCCGTTGGCGAACGAGGGCGGCGCGTCGAGCAGGTCCTGCGGCCCGTCGTTGGTGTTGACGAAGACGAACTTGGTCCAGGCATAGCGCAGGCCGACGTTGACCTTCAGCTTCTCGGTGATGGCGTAGGTGGCGTCGGCGAACAGCGCGATCTGGCGGTCGTGGGCGCGGGTGTTGTTGATGTAGTCATCGCCATTGGCCAGCAGATCCTCGCCCCAGGCGGTCTGCATGTCCTCGCCCCAGAGGAGTTGCGTGAGCTGCGGCAGTTCAGGGTCGCGGATCTCCTCCTTGCTCTGCTGGCGGTCGAATGAATAGAACAAGCCGGCCGTCCATTGCAGGCGGGAGGCCGGATCGGCGGACTGGACGCGGATCTCCTGAGTGAAGTTCTGCTGGCCGTTGGTGATCAGGTTGGTCGATGAATAGCCCGGCATCTGCGGCAGGTTGAGTCCGCGCGATGTCAGGAGCGGGAAGAAGGCGCCGCAGTTGTTGGCGCAGGGGTTTCCCTGCGGATCGACGGGGAAATTGTCCTGGTACTGGTTGATCGTCGGGTCCGACGACAGGAAATGCTGGAAGAACGAGAGGTTGTAGAGGGTGGCGCTGTAGCCGTTCACCCGCTCCAGCCGATCGTAGTAAGAGGTGTTGGAGATGACCCTGACCGGCCCGGCGTCCCACTCGGCCTTCAGGGTCGGCAGCAGGAAGCGGTCGGTGTCGGCCTGGCGGTCGGGCGTGCCGCTCAGAAAAGAGCCGGCGGCGGGATCGGAAATGCCGACCCAGTATTCGTCGTGGTTGTGCTGGTCGCGCTTCTGGAAGTCGATCCCGGGGGTGATGGTGAGATTGCTGGTCGGCGCCCAGGTCACCGCCGCGCGCAGCACATAGGTATCGACCCGGTTGGCGTTGGGGTCGGTGACGCCCAGCGTCTGGTAGTCGACCCGGTCGACCCAGCCGCCGTCACGCCGCCCCCAGGCGCTCAGCCGGAAGCCGAGCTTGCCCTCGACCAGCGGGCCGCCCACCGCCAGCCCGGTCTCGTAGCTCGGGCCGCCGCCGTCGGTGGTCGCCAGCTCGCTGTGGACGAGCCCCGAGAACGTCGTCAGGCTCGGCTGGTTGGTGATGTAGCGCACCGTGCCGCCTTCCGAGCCGGCCCCGAACAGCGTCCCCTGCGGCCCGCGCAGCACCTCGACCCGGTTGAGGTCGAACACCGCCGGCAGGGTGTTGTTGTCGTTGAGGCCAAGGTTGCGCACCTGCACCGGGGTGTCGTCGATGTAGATGCCGGTGGTGCCCGATCCCGCCGTCGAACTAATGCCCCGGATGGCGATGTCGTGGCTGTCCACGTCGAAGGTCACCCCTGGGGTGAACTTGGCCACGTCGGCGAAGGACTTGATCCCCTGGATGTCCATCTTGGCGGCGGTGAACGCGCTGATGCTCTCGGGCACCTTGCTCAGCGCCTCTTCCCTGCGGGTGGCGGTGACGATCACCTCGCCGACGCTGGTGGCGTCGGCCGAGGCCTGGGTCCCTCCCGGACCGGCGGCCTGGGCCAAGACGCCGCCTGCCCAGAGCAGCGGGATCAGCGCCGCCGAAGCCAGCCACGGCCGCCGCCTGGATCGGTTGGTCGTCATCGGCTCGTCCCCCTTGGATCGCCGGGGAAAATTCCTACCCCGCCGGCGCCCCGTCAATAGACTGTGATCACAATTTCCGGCGGCAGGGACGGTTTGTCGGCTGGCGTGGCCTTTGCGCACAAGCTATGCTGTCGGCGAAACCCGCTTCAAATCAGGAACGCGCCGGCGGCTCGCATTTCGCATCACGCGCCCGACATTCGAGCCCGATCGGACCGGCGAGGTGAATTCTCCGGGCCATCTTCGACCAAGTTCTATCAAAAAAGCCCATGCCCAAGAAAACCAAGTCCGCTCCGGTCGATCATGGGCCGGTCACCAGCCTGGCCCAGGCCCGCGCCTGGGCCGGCGCCCGCGGGGTCACCGAGATCGAATGTCTGGTTCCCGATCTGGCCGGCGTCGCCCGCGGCAAGATCATGCCCTCGGCGAAGTTCTTCGACGACCCGACCATGGCCCTGCCGTCGTCGATCTTCATGCAGACCATTTCCGGCGAATATCCCGAGGAGACGGCCGACTTCCGCTATGATCCCTCGGACGGCGACATCGAACTTCGTCCTGACTTTTCAACCCTTTGCGAGGTGCCCTGGGCGCGTGACCCGACCGCCCAGGTGATCCACGACGCGGTCTTCCACGACGGCCGCGCGGTGGAGATCGCGCCCCGCCAGGTGCTCAAGCGGGTGATCGATCTCTACCGCGAGCAGGGCTGGGATCCCATCGTCGCGCCGGAACTCGAGTTCTACCTCGTCAAGCGCAACATCGACCCCGACTACCCCCTCGAACCGCCGATCGGTCGCTCCGGCCGGGCCGAGGCCGGACGCCGCTCCTATTCGATCTCGGCGGTCAACGAATTCGACGCCGTGTTCGAGGACATCTACGCCTTCGCCGAGGCCCAGCACCTCGAAGTCGATACCCTGATCCACGAAGAAGGGGCCGCGCAGATGGAGATCAATCTGCGCCACGGCGACCCGCTGCTGCTCGCCGACCAGGTGTTCCTGCTCAAGCGCACCATCCGCGAAGCGGCGCTGGCCCACGACATCTACGCCACCTTCATGGCCAAGCCGATCGCCGCCGAGCCGGGGTCGGCGATGCACATCCACCAGTCGGTGATCTCCGCCGGGACGCGGGAGAATATCTTCACCGATTCAAAGGGAAAGCCGACGCCGGAGTTCTTCCACTTCCTCGCCGGCCAGCAGCGCTACGTGCCGGCGGTGACCTGCATGCTGGCCCCATACGTCAATTCCTACCGCCGGCTGGTGAAGTCGGCCTCGGCCCCGGTCAATGTCCTGTGGGGCTACGACAACCGCACCACCGGCCTGCGCATCCCTCCCTCTCCGGCCGCCGGGCGGCGGGTGGAAAACCGGGTTCCCTCTTCGGACGCCAACCCCTACCTGGCCATGGCCGCGTCGCTGGCCTGCGGCTACCTCGGCCTCACCCGGCGTCTGACCCCCAGTGAGCCGGTCTCCGGCATCGCCCGCTCCGACGAGTTCGATCTGCCGGTCGGCCTGCTCGAGGCGGTGGGGCTGTTCGAGGAGACCGAGGAACTGGCCGAGATGTTCGGCCGCAACTTCGTCACCACCTTCGCGGCCGTGAAACGGGCCGAGTTCGCCACCTTCATGCGCGTGATCAGCCCCTGGGAGCGGGAATTCCTGCTGCTCAACGTCTAGGCTTCAAAGCAGCTCGTTGACCGCCCGCCAGGCCTGATCGATGGCGCAGTCGGTGTAGGCGGCGCGGCCGGCGTCGGAGTTGGCGATGGCGATGGCGCCGAAGCGCGCGCGGGCGATGACATTGGGCTGCTGGTCATGGGGCAGATCCGGCTGGAACAGCGGGTTCCACTCCGGCGCATAGCCGTGCGGCCAGCGGTTTACGGTGATGGCGGTGATGTCCCGGGCCGGATCGAAGCCGCCGCCTTCGAGGGTGCGGCCGAGCTGGTCGCGGATGTTGCGCTCGAAGGTCTCGAACGGCGTCGCCAGCAGCTCGGCCCGGCCGGCGCGGTTCTGCGCGAACTCGGTCAGCCCCGGCTTGCACGGCGTGCGGACCATCCAGATCAGGACCGGTTTCTCGGGATCGCGCTCGGCGGCATATCCACCGATGTCCACCGGCCAGTTGAGGCGAACCGAGGTGTGGAAGCTCCCCGGCGCGGTGACGCCCGCGACCCCGAGCTTCCGGAACGCCTTCCAGTCGCGCACCGCGACGCTGGTGTAGACGAGTGGCGTCTTGACGAGGTCGTGCAGGGCCGCTTTCTGCGCCGCCGGCATCTCCGGGCAGAGATAGGGGATCATCATGTTCCACGAGGCCAGGACGCAGGATTTCGCCTTGACCGTGAACACCTTGCCGCCGCGGGCGTAGGCGATCCGCACCCCGCCGGCGACGTTCCGGGCCCGCACGCAGAGGCTCGAGAGGCGTATCCGAACGGGATTTCGAGGTCTGTCGAGCCGGCCGTAGTCGATGACCGCGGTGACGACGTCGCGGCAGTCCGACCCCGGAACGGCGGAAGGGACGAGATCGCGGACCAGAAGCCTTGCGATCGAGGCGTTGCCGTCGGGGAAGTGGAAGGTGTCCGAGCCGCCGGTGGCCGCGTAGCCGGCCGGCGTATAGCCCATCCGGGGCGCCTCGCCCGGCGCGAGCTTCAGCCCCTGGAAGCCCGGCAGGCCGATCCCCCAGCAGTCCAGCGCCGAGACCGCGTCGATGCCGACGCCCCACTCGCCGTGGGTGTGGCTCTGGTAGAACGGAATGACCGTCGGGTCGGCCCTGGCGATGGTCAGCAGATAATCGCGATAGCTCAGGCGCGACAGGCGATCCTTCTTGGCCTGCGAGGAAAGGCCCGGCAGGTAGTCGATCCTGCCTTCCTCGATCTCCTGGATCGAGCGGCGCGCGCCTTGCGAAAGCGGCGTCCCTTCCAGGAACCGCGGCCAGGAGCCGGCGGCGCCTTCCCAGCGGTCCGGCGCCCCGGCCACCAGGCGATCGACACCGAAGGTCTGCTTGTCGAAGAAGAAGCCGTGGCCAAGGCCCATCTTCGAATAGAGGTCCTTGCGGTCGCAATCCCGGGTCAGCGCCACCGGATCGATGCCGAGGGTCTTGATGAGGCCACCGGCGACGGCGCTGTAGGGCCTGGGACTGTCGATCTCCAGCGTGCCGCCGTTGAGCAGGTGCAGCTTGCCGCCCAGATGAAACTCGTTGCGCTTGGCGTGGCCGCCGAAATCGTCGTGGTTGTCGATGATCAGGATGCGAGCGCCGGGCCGCGCGGCGCGATGGAAGCGAGCCGCCGCCAGGCCGCTGATGCCGCCGCCGACGACGACCAGATCATATTCCTCGCCGGTGTCCTCGAGGCCCGAGTGATCGGACCAGAACATGCCATCCCGCAGGTTGTGCGCCGCTTCGAACGACCCCGGGTGGCTGCCCCGCATGCCGGTCAGCGTCGGCGGATCATAGCCCGCCTCGTCTTGCGGCCAACCCGCCGTCGCCTGTGCCCCCGCGCTCTCGGCCCCGAAGACGCCGACCCCGAGCGCCCCCAACCCGACCGCCACGCCGTTGAGGAAATTCCGCCGCTGGATCGGCCGGCCCATGCCCAGCCTTCGGTCGTCGGAGCCGTCTTCCATCGCCACTCTCCCTCACAGCCGATCGCGAAACGCATACCAGAGCATGCCCAGCACATGGAGTGGGCCGCGAAGCGCCACGCCGCCGGGGAAGGCCGCCGGCTCGAGCGCCGCGAAACGGTCGAACCGTTCGCTGTCACCGCTCATCGCCTCGACCAGCAGCTTGCCGCCGAGGGTCGAGAGCAAGACGCCCATGCCCGAATAGCCGTGGGCGAAGAACACCGGTCCGTCGCGCCCCAGGTGCGGCAGACGGCTGGTGGTCACCGACACCAGCCCGCCCCAGGCGTGGGTGATCTCGACGCCAGCCAGTTGGGGAAACACGCCCTCCAGACAAGGCCGCACGAAGGCCGCCATGTCTCGGGGCGGATCGGCGGTGTATTTCTCGCCGCCGCCGAACAGCAGCCGGCCGTCGGCCGTGCGGCGGTAATAATTGACCACGAAGCGGCTGTCGGAAACCGCCATGTCGTGCGGGATGAGCGCGGCCGGATCGGCCAGCGGCGCGGTCGCCACCACGTAGCTGGCCACCGGCATGATCCGGCTCGTCACTCTCGGCGCGAGACCTTCGAGCAGGGCGTCGCCGGCGAGGATCGCGTGGCGGGCGCGCACCGCGCCGGCGCCGGTCGAAACCGTCGCGCCCGAGCCCGTCTCGATCCGCGTCGCCGGTGAATTCTCGTGGATCCGGGCGCCGGCTTCGACCGCCGCGCGCGCCAGGCCGAGGGTATAGTTCAGCGGATGCAGATGGCCGCCTTGCCGATCGACGAGACCGCCTTCGTAAGACGTGGCGACCTCGGCGCGGACCGCGTCCCGGTCGAGCAGCGCCGCGTGCGGGTATTCCATCACCTCGGCCAGGCATCGCGCCTCGGCGGCCATGTGCGCCGCGTCACGCGGTTTGACCGCGCCCAGGAGATGGCCGGTCAGCGTCAGGTCGCAGTCGATGCCGTGGCGCGCGATGCGACCCACGACGAGATCGCGGGCCTCCAGCGCGAGGTCGAACAGGACCCTGGCCCGCTCGCGTCCAAGCATGGCGACCAGTTGCGCGGCGCCTTTGCGCAGGCCCGGAATCATCTGGCCGCCGTTGCGTCCCGATGCCCCCCAGCCGACCTTGCCGCCCTCGAGGACCACCACCTTCAGGCCCCGTTCGGCCCCGTGGAGAGCGGCGGAAAGGCCGGTGCAGCCGGCCCCGACCACCACCAGATCGGCTTCGATCGCGCCGGCCAGCGGCGGATGATCGGGCGCGGGCGCCGCCGTGGCCGCGTAGTACGACCCGGCCATGTTCAGACCGCCGTTGAACAGCAAGCTCACACTCTCAGCAGCAGATGTTCCCGCTCCCAGGGCGTGACCACGGCCTGAAAGGCGGCGAGTTCGGCTTCCTTGATCGCCATGTAAGCGATGAAGAACGGCTCTCCGAGCAGAGAGCGGAAGGGTTCGCAGGCGGCGAAACGATCGAGGCCCTCCTCGAACGTCCGCGGCAGGGTTCGCGGGCGAAGGTAGGCGTTGCCGGTGGCCTCCTTGGTCCGGACAAGTCGTTCCTCGATGCCGAGGTATCCAGCCAGCAGCGCGGCCGTGATCGCAAGGTAGGGGTTGGCGTCGGCGCCCGGCAGTCGGTTCTCGATCCGGCGCCCCCGGCGGTCGCAGATCGGCGCGCGCAGTCCGCACGAGCGGTTGTCCCGGCCCCACTCGAGGTTGGCCGGCTGACTCTGGCCCGGCCGCATCCGGCGAAAGGAATTCACGTTCGGCGCGAACAGCGGGGTGGTCTCGGGCAAATACTTCTGCAGGCCGGCGATGAACTGGCCGAACATCACGCTGTCGGCGCCGTCGTCGTCGGCGAATAGATTGACGCCATCCTCGCCGACCACCGAGATGTGCAGGTGCATGGCGCTGCCCGGCTGGGCGGCCATCGGTTTGGCCATGAAGGTGGCGTGCAGGCCCTGGGCGATGGCGGCCTTGCGGACGATGCGCTTGAACAGCACCACCTGATCGCAAAGGTCGATCGGATCGCCATGGAGCAGATTGATCTCCAGCTGGCCGGTTCCGGACTCCTGCGACAGCACGTCGAGGTCGAGGCCAGCGATGGCGCCGTCGCGGCAGATCGCCTCGATCACCGGCGCGAATTCCACCAGGGCGTCGAGGGAACCTGGCTGCGGGGCGGCGTCGGCCCGCCCGGAAACTCCCTTCGGCGGCATGAGCGGCAGAGCCGGATCATCGTTGGCGGCGCAGAGGTAGAATTCGAGTTCGGGCGCGACCACCGGCCGCCAGCCCCGCTGAGAAAAGAGGTCCAGCGCCGTCTTCAGCACCTGGCGAGAGGCGGCCGGCCAAGGCGCGCCGTCCAGGTGATGAGGGTCGGCGAAGACCGTGGCCGCCGGACCCGACCCGCCGGGCGAGAGACGCAGCGAAGCGGCGTCGGGCCGAAGGGCCACATCGCGGTCGCGATGCCACTCGTCGGCCCCGGCGCTCTGGGCGTAGGCGTAGGCGCCGGTCGCCGACACCACCAGGGCGCTGCTCGCCAACCGCAGCGAGCCGGCGCGCGCGTCCTCGACGAACTTCGCGGCCGGCAACACCTTGCCGCGCGGAACGCCGTTCATGTCGGGCACGATCAGCTCGACGTGGGCGACGCCCCGCTCGGCGATCCAAGCCGCGATGTCAGTCATGGGAACCCCGCCGAAAACGCACTTTTGTCTAGCACTGTGATCACTGGCTGGCGACAGAATCGACGACCTGCCGGACCATGATCTACCCTCGCTAACCGATGTCCTCTATGATGCTCGGCGCCAATCGCGTTGTCACAGGATGAGCCGGTTTCATGGCCAACGTCGCGGCGCTCCGGCCCCGCCCCCCCGAGCCCGAACCCCTCCTCCACGCCAGCGTCTATGAAGAGATGCGCCGGCGGATGATCACCGGCAAGATCACGCCGGGCGTCGGCCTTTCGACGCGGGGCCTGGCTCTCGAACTGGGCGTGAGCCAGACGCCGGTGCGGGACGCGCTCAGCCGCCTGGCGGCGGAGGGCGCGGTGACCATCCGCTCCAAGCGCCGGCTGGAGATCCCGCCGATGACGCGGGAACGGTTCACCGATCTGCTGGCGTGCCGGCTGCTGCTGGAGCCGGAAGCCGCGGTGCTGGCCTTGCCGCACATCGACGCCCGTCTGCTCAAACGCCTACAAGCCATCGACGCGGCGCTAGACCGGGCGATCGCCGACGGCGACGTGCTGGCCTATATGGAATCCAATTTCTCGTTTCATTTCAATATCTACCGCGCCCAGGGGCGGGACACGCTCAACCGCCTGATCGAGACCCTGTGGCTGCAGTTCGGTCCGTTCATGCGTGTCGTCTACGGCCGCTTCGGCACCGCCAACCTCGTCGATCAGCACCGTATTGCGCTGGACGCCATCTCCCGGCGCGATCCCGACGCCCTGCGCCAGGCGATCGCCTCGGACATCGCCGATGGCATGGGCCTGATCGGCTTCGCGAGCTGGCGGGCGGGCTAGTCGCCCGATTCATCTAAAGCACGGGGTATAGGTGTTTGAGCTTGATGCGCGCGGCGTCTGTTGTGAAGCGCCATTCGGCCTTTGCGTGGCGGA
>Ga0208849_1001999_pt1 | contig 12106 bp, 9 predicted proteins | sample NGESurdeep072012_10_FD_184470 | JGI IMG/M metagenome (GOLD analysis project Ga0208849, IMG submission 184470) | Arctic peat soil microbial communities from Barrow, Alaska - NGEE Surface sample 53-3 deep-072012 (SPAdes) | ecosystem: Environmental > Terrestrial > Soil > Wetlands > Peat ...
AAGGTGACGATCCCGCAGTAGAAGAAGGTCGCGCCGACATCCTCGAGCTGAAGCACCATCTGGTGGACGTTGCCGTCGATGAACCAGCCTTTGGCGGCCGAGTTGATCGCATTGGAGGCGAACATGCCCGTCATCAGAGCGCCGGTGGCCCCGCCTATGCCGTGCACGCCCCAGCAGTCGAGGGAGTCGTCATAGAAGCCCAGCCACTTCTTCACATGCACCGAGAAGAAGTAGCAGATCGCCCCTGCGACGATGCCGATGATGAGCGCGCCTGTAGGATTGACGAAGCCGGACGCCGGGGTGATGGCCACCAGGCCGGCGACCGCGCCCGAGACCATGCCGAGGACCGATGGCTTCTTGGCGATCAGCCACTCGGCGAACATCCACGACAGGGCGGCGGCGGCGGTGGCGATCTGGGTCGCGGCGGCGGCCATGCCCGCCTGGCCGTCGTGGGACTCCACCGCGGAACCGGCGTTGAAGCCGAACCAGCCGACCCACAGCAGCGAAGCGCCGATCACGCTGTAGGCGAGGTTGTGCGGCGCCATGTTCTCCGTGCCGAGCCCCTTGCGCTTGCCGAGCATGAGGGCGGTCACCAGACCTGCGGTGCCCGCGTTCAGGTGCACCACCGTGCCGCCGGCGAAGTCGAGAGCCCCGGCCTTGCCGAGCCATCCGTTGCCCCAGACCCAGTGGGCGATCGGGCAATAGACGAGTAACAGCCAGGCGCCCATGAACACCAGGAAGGCCGAATATTTCATGCGGTCGGCCAGGGCCCCGGCGATCAGGGCCGGAGTGATGATCGCGAACGTCATCTGAAAGAACATGTAGACGGTTTCGGGGATGGTCGGCGCCAGGGTGCTGGTGAGATTGATGTTCGTGTTCAATGGCGCGAGGAGGAAATATTTGAAGCCGCCGATCAGGGCGTTGTTGGCGCCTCCATCCGTGAATGCGGTCGAATAGCCGATGATCATCCACAGGATGGTGATCACACACGTCGCGCCGAAGCTCTGGGCGAGGGTGGCCAGGATATTCTTCTTGCGCACCATGCCGGCGTAGAACAGGGCCAGGCCCGGGATGGTCATCATCAGGACCAGCACCGACGAGGTCAGCATCCAGGCAGTGTCGCCCGAATCGAGCTTCGGCGCGGCCGCTGGCGCCGCGGCCGGCGCAGCAGGGGTCGCCGCGCTTGGCGCAGGCGCCGGGGTGGCTGCCGCCGGGGTGGCCGCCGTCGCGGCCGGCGCAGGGGTGGCTGCCGCTGGCGCGGGGGTCGGCGCCGCCGACTGGGCCGCGGCGACCAACGGCGCGGCGGCGATGAGGGCGGCGAGGGCTAACCCCGCGAGCCGCTGGAATCCGAATGGCTTCATCGTCACTTTCCTCTTGTCGCCGTGTTCAACCGTCTCTAGAGCGCCGCCGAACCGGTCTCGCCGGTCCGGATGCGCACCGCCTCCTCGACCGGAAGGACGAATATCTTTCCGTCGCCGATCTTGCCGGTGGCCGCGGCGGCCTTGATGGCCTCGACGGCCCCGGCCACCCCCGCGTCATCGACAACCGCCTCGAGCTTCACCTTGGGGACGAAGTTCACCTGATATTCCGCCCCGCGGTAGATTTCCGTCTGGCCCTTTTGCCGGCCGTAGCCCTTGACCTCGGTGATCGTCAGGCCCTCGACGCCAGCGCCGACGAGGGCTTCGCGAACCTCATCGAGCTTGAAGGGTTTGACGATCGCTATGATGAGTTTCATCGCACCTTTGCTCCTGCCGGCTCGCGCTCGACCGGCGGCTCCCGCGGAGTTAAGTCCCTGCGGTCAAGCCCACCGACGCGGAGCCTGCCTGCGCAGCTCGATGGCGTCGCCAACAAGGCAGCGGGGCAACGGCGAAGATCGCGGTGCGCCCATTGTTCAGGCGCCGCTGCGCGCCGGCGCCCGATTTTTGGGCGCCGGCCGCCAAAACCCGGGGCGCGACGGGCTGCCTGGCGCCGGAGGTCCCGATCACGAACCCGTGATCTCGGCAACCGGCGGGCCGCTTGGACGCTCAAGCTAGGCGCCGGGACGATCTGCCCGGCCTAACGAGGAATCAGTTCGATGGCTTCCACCCGTATCCTCGGCGCCGCCTTCGTCGCAGCAGCCATTCTGGCCGCTCCCGCGGTAGCTCTTTGCGCCACCCAGGACACCATGACCCCGCAGGATCGCGACACGGCAGCCGACCGCAGTGTCAACCCCCCCACGGGTCCGGCCGCCACCGGCACGGCGACAAACGCCAGCGGCGTCATCAACGACACGACCGTCGCCCCGAGCGGCGACACCAACACACTGGTCACCAACGGACCAGTTCCCGACACACCCGCCAACCGAGCGAAATATGGGCGGCCAATGTCGAACGCGGGCAAGCGCACGGCGCCCGCCGGCAATTGACGAGAGGCCCGCACCTCTATTTAGGCTAGGGGGCGAAAGGCGCGGGGGTGCCCCCTAGTTTGAGGACGTTCATGAGACTCTCACGCCTGCTCACCGCCGCCGCGGCGGTGTCCCTGATCGCTTGCCCGGTGGCCGTGCTCGCGAAAAGCGAGACAATGGCTACGGCGCCGTCGGAAAATGCGCCGCCGGCGGCCCCGCCGACGCCCACCCCCTCCGCCGCTTCGCCGGCGCCGGTTGCGCCATCGCCGCATTTGAAAGCGGCCGGAGATATGGTCTCGACGCTAAGGGCCTCGGGTGATTTCAGCATCCTGGTCAAGGCCCTTGACGACACCAACCTCAGCGGCGTGCTGAAGACAACGCCTAACCTCACGCTTTTCGCGCCCACCGACGAGGCGTTCCACGCCTTGCCGCCGACGCAGCTGAGCGAGCTTCTGGCCCCAAAGAATGTCGCGCTTCTGCAAAAGGTGCTGACCTATCATCTCGTCCACCTCGATTTCGACACCAGCAAGTTCAAGGGCACCAAGGGTCCCGTGGAGACGGTCGAAAAGGGCAAGCTGCAGATCGACGGCAGCGGCGAGCCGCTCATGGTCAACAACGCCGACATCATCCAGGCCGATGTCCACACCACCAACGGCGTCATTCATGTGGTCGACAAGGTGCTGATCCCCGCTGACGTCACCTTGCCCGCGGCGACGGCGGCCGCGCAGGTGAGCCGGCCGCCCGGCGCCTGAGGGGTCTCGCCCTCGCCTTGAACGACCGACGGGCGGGCCCTATAGGTCCGCCGGCTCTTCGCGCTCCGCGCGCCTCTCAATTCCGGCCAGATGACCGCGTCCAAACCCTTGTCGTTCCAGGATTTGATCCTGCGACTCCATACCTATTGGAGCGCTCAGGGATGCGTCATCCTCCAGCCCTACGACGTGGAGGTCGGGGCCGGCACCCTGCATCCGGCGACCGTGCTTGGCGCCCTTGGTCCCAGGCCCTCGCGCGTCGCCTATGTGCAGCCGTCGCGCCGTCCATCGGACGGACGCTATGGCGAAAACCCAAACCGGTTGCGGCAGTTTCACCAGTATCAGGTGCTGCTCAAGCCCAACCCCCCGGATATGCAGGCGCTCTATCTGGCGTCCATCGAGGCGGTGGGAATCGACCCGCGCGCGCACGACATCCGATTTGTCGAGGACGACTGGGAAAATCCCACCGTGGGGGCCTGGGGTCTTGGGTGGGAGGTCTGGTGCGACGGCATGGAGATCAGCCAGTACACCTATTTCCAGCAGGTCGGAGGCCTGGACGTCGATCCGGTCGCCGGAGAAATAACTTACGGTCTCGAGCGCCTGGCCCTCTACGTCCAAGGCGTCGACAGCATCTATGACCTCGCCTTCAACGACCCGCAGAGCCCCGACTTCAAGACCTATGGCGACATCTTTCTGGAGAATGAGCGCCAGTTCTCCTCCTTCGAGCAGGAAACCGCCGACGTTGGGGCTCTCACGACCCAGTTCGAGGCCATGGAGCGCGAGGCGGCGAGGCTCTTGGCCGCGCGCGGGCGCCAGGGCCAGCGCCTCGTCCTGCCGGCCTTCGACCATGTGCTGAAGGCCTCGCACCTGTTCAATCTGCTCGACTCCCGCGGCGCCATCTCTGTCGCCGAGCGCCAGAGCTACATCGCCCGGGTGCGCGATCTGGCCAAGGCCTGCGCTCAGGCCTGGGTCGAGCTGGAAAAGGCCGGCTGCTGAGGCCATGCCCCAGCTCCTGCTCGAACTTTTCTCCGAGGAGATACCGGCGCGCATGCAGGCCGCCGCCGCGCGGGACCTTGCGCGCCTGGCCGGCGAGGCGCTTGCCAAGGCGGACCTGGTCTTCGAAGACCTGCGCGCCTTTGCCGGACCGCGCCGCCTGACCCTGGTCGTCGATGGCCTGCCGGTCTCCCAGCCGGACCGGACCGAGGAGCGTAGAGGCCCGCGCGCCGGTGCGGCTGACGCTGCCGTCGAAGGCTTCCTGCGCTCGGCGGGCGTGAGCCGCGCAGACATCGTAGAGCGGGACGGCGTCTATTTCGCTTCGGTCCGCCGCCCCGGCCGGCCCACGGCTCAGATCGTCGCCGAATTCGTTCCCGCCATGGTGCGGGCCTTTCCCTGGTCCAAGTCCATGACCTGGGGCACGGGCGACTTGCGCTGGGTGCGCCCTCTGCAACGCATTCTCTGCGTCTTCGATCGCGCGGTGGCCCCGATCGCGCTGGACGCGGTCCCCTGTGGGGATCTTTGCGAGGGCCATCGGTTCATGGGCCCGCGCAGACCGTTCCGGGCGCGAGACTTCGATGAATATCGCGAGGCGTTGGCCGGCCACTTCGTCGTCCTCCAGGCCGAGGAGCGAAAGGCGCGCATCCTCGCGGGCGCCCGGGAGCTGTGTGCACAACGTGGTCTGGAGCTGGTCGAGGATCCCGGCCTGCTGGATGAATTGACCGGGCTGGCGGAATGGCCGGTTCCCCTCATGGGCGACATGGACCGCGCCTTTCTCGCCCTGCCGCCCGAGGTGATCGGCGCCTCGATGCGCCATCACCAGAAATATTTCGCCGTGCGTGGCCAGGGCGGCGCCCCCCTCGCGCCCCATTTCATCGTCGTCGCCAACATCGAGGCGGCGGACGGCGGCGCGCTGATCGCGGCCGGCAACGCGCGGGTGCTGGCCGCGCGGCTGGGTGATGCGCGCTTCTTCTGGGATGAGGACCGCAAGCACCTTCTGGAGAGCCGCCTCGAGAAGCTGAAGGGCGCCACCTTCCACGCGGGACTGGGCAGCCTCTACGAGCGCGCACAACGGATGGAAGTGCTGGCGCGCGCCCTGGCCCCTCTGTTGGGGGTCGATATCGACCTTGCGGGGAAGGCGGCGCGCCTCGCCAAGGCGGATCTGGCCAGCGGCATGGTCGGCGAATTCCCCGAACTTCAAGGGATCATGGGCGGCTACTACGCTCGCCATGAAGGGGCCGATCCGGCCGTCGCCGAGGCGATCGCCGGCCATTACCGTCCGCAGGGTCCCAGCGACGCGCCGCCTACCGCGCCCGTCACCATGGCCGTGGCCCTGGCCGATAAGCTCGACACCCTGGTCGGCTTCTTCGAGGTCGGGGAGCGGCCGACCGGATCGCGCGATCCCTTTGCCCTGCGGCGCGCCGCCCTGGGCGTCATTCGCATCGCCCTCGCCGGCGGCGCGCGCCTGCCGCTTCGTCCGCTGCTCGCCCTGGCCGGCGCCGGGGTTGCGGTTTCGGTTATCCGGAACCTGGCCGACTCGCGACTGAACAGCCTCACCTACAAGCAGGCGATCGCCGACTTCGCCGATCCCGCCGGCGAGTTCGCCGCCGCCGACTGGCTGGAAAAGCATTTCCAGGCGCTGCATCGCGGCGCCCAGCAGGACGCCCTCGAATTCTGGCGACGGGCCGGCGACGGCGCCTGGATTGAGGATATTCTCGCCTTCCTCGCCGACCGATTGAAGGTGCTCTTGCGCGAGGAAGGCAGGCGCCACGATCTGGTGGACGCCGCCTTCGCGCTTGGCGATGACGACCTGGTCAGGATCGTTGCGCGCATAGAGGCCCTCACCGAGTTCCTCGCCGCCGAAGACGGCGCCAATCTGCTGGCCCTCTACAAGCGCGCGGCCAACATCCTGAACGCCGAAGGAAAGAAGGGCGGTCTTCCGAGCGGGCCTCCGAGCCGCCAGCCGGGCGCCCCGCCCGAGGAGCTGGCCCTGCTCGAGGCCGTCGGCTCGGTCCTGCCGGAGGTCGACGCGGCGCTTGCCGCCGAGGATTTTACCGGCGCCATGCGCGCGCTCGCCGCGCTGCGTCCGCGCCTGGACGCCTTCTTCGACAAGGTGCTGGTCAATTCCGAAGCTCCCGCCGAGCGCGACAACCGCCTGGCCCTGCTCATTCAGGTTCGCGCGGCCATGGACCGGGTGGCGGACTTCGCGGCTGTTTCCGGCTAGGGAGGGGCGATGACGACGCAGACGCTGGCAGGGCCGCGGTGGGTCTACGCCTTCGGCGCAGGCAGGGCCGATGGCGATGCGTCGATGCGCGATCTGCTGGGGGGAAAGGGCGCCAATCTGGCGGAGATGTCCTCGCTTGGCATGCCCGTGCCCCCTGGGTTCACCATCGCCACTGCCGTCTGCAACCACTACTACGATCAGGCCCGGACCTTTCCACCCGAGCTGAGGGCTGAAGTCGGCGGCGCTCTTGTGCAGGTGGAGAGCCTGACCGCCAAGCGGTTCGGCGATGCCGCCAATCCCCTCCTGGTTTCGGTGCGCTCCGGCGCGCGCGCCTCGATGCCTGGGATGATGGACACGGTGCTCAACCTGGGCCTCAACGACGCCACCGTGGAGGGGCTCGCCACCCTGGCCGGGGACCCCCGCTTCGCCTTCGACAGCTATCGGCGCTTCATCCAGATGTACGCCGACGTCGTGCTGGGTCTCGACCACCACATGTTCGAGGAGATCCTGGACGACAGGAAGGACGCGCTCGGAGTCAGCGTCGACACCGCCCTGGAGGCCGAGGACTGGCAGGGCGTGGTCGAGGACTACAAGGCCGCGGTCGAGCGCGATTGCGGCCGACCGTTTCCGCAGGATCCCCAGGACCAGCTTTGGGGCGCCATCGGCGCGGTTTTCGCCAGTTGGATGAACGACCGCGCCAAGTTCTACCGGCGAATGCACGACATCCCGGAATCCTGGGGGACGGCGGTCACCGTCCAGTCGATGGTGTTCGGCAACATGGGCGAGACCAGCGCCACCGGCGTCGCCTTCACCCGCGATCCCTCGACCGGGGCGCGCAGCCTCTATGGCGAATTCCTGATCAACGCCCAGGGCGAAGACGTCGTTGCGGGCATCCGCACGCCCCAGCCGCTGACGCGCGCTGCGCGCGAAGCCATGGGCGACAAGCCGCCATCCATGGAAGAGGCCATGCCGGAGGTTTTCGAGGCCTTCCGCGAGGCCGTCGGCGCCCTGGAGCGGCACTACCGCGACATGCAGGACGTCGAGTTCACGGTCGAGCGAGGGCGGCTCTATCTGTTGCAGACGCGCAGCGGCAAGCGCACGGCGCGGGCGGCCCTGAAGATCGCGGTCGATCTGGCCGGGGAGGGCCTGATTTCCCGCGACGAGGCGATCTTGCGCATCGATCCCTCGTCCCTTGACCAGTTGCTTCATCCGGCCATCGATCCGGCGGCGAAGCGCGATGTCATCGCCGCCGGCCTGCCGGCCTCGCCTGGCGCCGCTTCGGGCAAGATCGTATTCACCGCAGAGGCGGCCGAGCGCGAGGGGGCGAACGGCGAGGCGGTCATCCTGGTGCGCGAGGAAACCTCTCCCGAAGACATCCGCGGCATGGACGCGGCGCGGGCCATCGTCACCGCTCGCGGCGGCATGACCAGCCACGCCGCCGTGGTTGCCCGCGGCATGGGGCGCCCGTGCGTTTCGGGGGCCGGGGAGATCGCCATCGACATCGCCGCTGGCGAGATGCGCGCGCGCGGTCGCACCTTCCGCGCCGGGGCGGTGATCACTGTGGACGGCTCGGCGGGGGAGATTCTCGCCGGCGCGGTGGCCATGGTGGAACCCGAGCTTTCCGGAGACTTCGCGGCGCTGATGACCTGGGCCGACGCCGTGCGCCGCCTGAAGGTCCGCGCCAACGCCGAGACGGCGGCCGACGCCCGCGCGGCCAGGCAGTTCGGCGCCGAGGGCATCGGCCTTGTCCGCACCGAACACATGTTCTTCGAGTCCGGGCGCATCGCCGCGGTGCGCGAGATGATCCTGGCCGACGATCAGGCCGGCCGCCGCGCCGCCCTGGCCAGGATCCATCCCATGCAGAAGGGCGACTTCGTCGAACTCCTGACGATCATGCAGGGATTGCCGGTCACCTTCCGCCTGCTCGATCCACCGCTGCACGAATTCCTGCCGCACAGCGAAGCCGAACTGGCTGAGGTGGCCGCCTCCACCGGACTCGACCCGGCCAAGCTCATGCGCCGGGCAGGCGAGCTGCGCGAGAGCAACCCGATGCTGGGCCTCCGCGGCTGCCGGCTCGGCGTCGCCTTTCCCGAAATCTACGAAATGCAGGTGCGGGCGATCATCGAGGCGGCGTGCGACATCGCCGCCGCAGGGGCCCCGGCCCCACGCCCCGAGATCATGCATCCCCTCGTCGCCATGGGCGAGGAGATGGATTTTCTCCGCGCGCTCACCGACCGTGTCGCCGCCGAGGTGATGGCCGAGCAGGGCCGCACCATCGACTACAGCGTGGGCGTGATGGTGGAATTGCCAAGGGCCGCCCTGCGGGCCGGCGATCTGGCCAGGAGCGCGGAGTTCTTCTCTTTCGGCACCAACGACCTCACCCAGACCACCTTCGGCATCAGCAGGGACGATTCCGGCCGCTTCCTGGGCGCCTATATAGACAAGGGGATGTTCGAAAAGGACCCATTCGTCTCCCTTGATGTCGACGGCGTCGGCGAACTCATCCGCATCGCCTCGGAGCGCGGGCGCGCGCAGCGCGGCGCCATCAAGCTCGGCATCTGCGGCGAACACGGCGGCGATCCGCCTTCCATCGCCTTCTGCGAGGAGGTCGGCCTCGACTATGTCAGCTGCTCGGCCTTCCGCGTGCCGATCGCGCGCCTCGCGGCCGCCCAGGCCGCCTTGCGGTCAAAGAAGAGGGGGTAGGCCTTGACGGATTCGCCGCTCGAGGAAATGGAGGCGCACGAGCACGCCGAACACGCCGAACACGCCGCGCATGCCGCCCACGAGAACGACCCGCTGATCTCGCAGGTGACGTTCACCATCGCGGTACTGGCGGTGGTCGCGGCCATCGCGGCCAGCCTGGAAACGACCGAGGGCGACCGCGCCATCGTCAGCAAGAACGACGCCGTGCTCGAACAGAACAAGGCCACCGACACCTGGAACCTCTACCAGGCCAAGAGCCTGAAGAAGAACCTCTACGCCATCGCCGCCGACCAGCCGGGCCCGAAAGCCGCGGGCTACGCCAAGGCAGCCGCCAAGAACGGCGGCGAGGAGGCGGCGATCGGCAAGCAGGCCAGGGCCTTCGAGGCGGTCCGCGACGCGCGCAGCGTCGAGGCCGAAGCCCATGAGGTCCGCCACGGCCGCCTGACCATCGCCTCGACCCTGCTGCACATGGCCATCGCCATCGCCACCCTGGCCATCATCCTGAGGCGCCGCTGGCCCTGGTTTGCGGCCCTGGCCCTCAGCGCCGCCGGCGCCGCCATCGCCGCCTGGGCGTATTTCTAGGACCCTACCTTTTGCGCACGAACACCGTGCCGACGGAATATCCCGCCCCGAAGGAGCAGATCAGGCCCACATCGCCGCTGGCGAAATCGGCGTTCTTGCGATGGAAGGCGATGATCGAACCGGCCGAGCTGGTGTTGGCGAATTCGTCGAGGATGATGACGTTCTCTTCCGCCGTCGGCTCACGCCCCAGGACCCTGCGTCCGATCAGCTCGTTCATGTTAATGTTGGCCTGGTGCAGCCACATGCGCTTGAGGCTCGAGGGAGGGATGGAGAGGTCGGCCGCGTGGTCCAGGATCATCTGGGAGACCATCGGCACCACCTCGCGGAAGACCTTGCGGCCCTCCTGGACGAAGAGCTTGTCGGCGGCGCCCGCGCCTTCCGGGGCGCACCGATTGAGGAAGCCGAAGTTGTTGCGGATGGCGTTGGAAAACTGCGTCTTCAGCCGGGTCCCGAGAATTTCGAAGCCGCCCGTCGCCTGATCGGCCGCCTCGACGATCACCGCGGTGGCCACATCGCCGAAGATGAAATGGCTGTCGCGGTCGCGGAAGTTCAGGTGGCCCGATGTGATCTCCGGATTGACCACCAGCAAGGCGCGCGCATCCCCCGCGGCGATGTAGTCGGCCGCCGTCTTGATGGCGAAGGTGGCCGAGGAACAGGCGACGTTCATGTCGAAGGCGAAGCCGTCGATTCCCAGGGCCTGCTGCACCTCTATGGCCATGGCCGGATAGGCGCGCTGCATGTTCGAAGCCGCGCAGATCACCGCGTCGATGTCCGCGGCCGGCTTGCCCCAGGCGGCGATTGCGTCGCTGGCCGCGGCGAGCGCGATCTCGGCCAGGACGGAGATCTCGTCATTGGCCCGTTCGGGGATGATCGGGCGCATCACCCGAGGGTCGATCACCCCCTGTTTGTCGATCACATAGCGCGACTTGATGCCGGACGCCTTCTCGACGAACTCGACGCTCGAAGGGACGAGAGGCTGGGCCTCGCCGGCGGCGATGGCGGCGGCGCTTTCACCGTTGGCCAGATCGACATAGGCGTTGAACGCGGCGACCAGCTCGGCGTTGGAGAGCCTGTTGGGCGGCGTGTAGAGCCCCGTGGCGGCGATCACGGTCCTGGTCAAATGCCCCTCCGCCGCTGCCGGCGCAGCCCTGATATCACGTCCGCCCTTGCCCCGGCCGCGACATTCTTGCCCCTCGCCGGCGCCTATTCGCGCAGTAGAGGCAGGGCCAGCCCGCTCGCCGGGCCGCCGGTGAGCAGTTCGCGGCGGAATCGATAGAGGGCGGCGGGTCGGCCGCCGGTTTCCAGGTCCATGCGGCCCACCGCTTCGACCAGAGCGGTGCGCTCGACGCCGCGGCGAAAGTTGGGCTTGTGCAGGGCCACCCCGGCAATGGCCTCCACGGCCTTCTGCAGGGCGGAAAGCGTGAACTCGGCGTCCATCAGTTCGAAGACCACGGGACGATACCTCAGCTTTCCCCGCAGGCGGCCAAGGCCGGTGGCCAGGATCCGCCGGTGGTCGGAGATCATCGGCTCGCCGAGCGCGGCCGAAAGGGCCCGCGGTTCGGCCGGCATGCCGCCCTGCGCCCTGGCGCGGTCGCGCGCCGCTTCGGGGGCCAGCCCAGCCTCATAGAGCAGCTCGTAGCGCTCCAGCACGCGTTCTTCGTTCCAGCGCGCCCCATCCAGGCCAAACAGCAGTTTGGTGCGCGCCAGCCGCGTCTGCGAGCGGCCGGCCCAGGCGATGAGGGCTGGCCCGATCACCTCGTCGAGCGCGGCAGGGCGACCGCCGCGCCAGTTCTCCCACGGAAAGAACCTCGACCACGCCGACCAGGCGGTGTCCGGCGCCTGGGTGTCCACCGCCCGCGGCGCCAGGGCCAGATAGCCCACCGAGATCACCCGGCCCGCCCCCGCGCCGACGTCGGCCAGCGGGGCGTCGCGGCCCTGATCGCCGAAGGTGTAGAGCTGCTCGACGTAACCCAGTTCGAAACGGGTCTGGCGGGTGACGAACTCGCGCAACGCCAGTTCGAAGGTGCGATGGCCCACCGGGTCGAAGGGGCCGAACGGCAGGCCCTCCAGGGTCGAGGTCTGCTCGGTCAGGGGGTCGCGCGGCCGCACGGTCAGCACCGCGCCTTCGCCGTCGCGCAGGGCGACGATCACCGCCGAAAGCCCGATGACCACCGCCGTGGCGTTCATTCGGTGTCGAAGGCCGCTGGCCCGCTCTCGTAGCCGGCCGCCTGGGAGAGAAGGTGAAAGCGTTGCAGATAGCCGGCCTCGGCCTCGCACGCGCCGAGCGGCGACAGGGTCAGGCCAAAGGCCCTCGGCGGCCGCCCGAAGAGCCTGATGGCCTCGGCATGGGCGAAGCCCGCCAGCTGGGTGGCTTCAAAAAAGGCGCAGGCCCTGTCGGCCGCCTTGATCAGCGTGACGATCGTCGACGGGCTCTGCGCCGGCAGGCCGAAACGGACGTGGATGGCGCTCTCC
>Ga0208849_1002000_pt1 | contig 12102 bp, 11 predicted proteins | sample NGESurdeep072012_10_FD_184470 | JGI IMG/M metagenome (GOLD analysis project Ga0208849, IMG submission 184470) | Arctic peat soil microbial communities from Barrow, Alaska - NGEE Surface sample 53-3 deep-072012 (SPAdes) | ecosystem: Environmental > Terrestrial > Soil > Wetlands > Peat ...
GGCCCCCGGTGCGGGCGGGCTGCGCCAGCGCACCTGGTCGTGGGGGAACCATTCCTTCGCCATCCCCAGATGGCGGTCCACCAGGCGTTCTGCTGTCGGGAGGAGCTCGGCCAGGAGCGTCGAGTCATCCATGTATCGAAACCTCTTCTCTTCCCCCGATAGTCGCTGGGTGCAGGTTAGTGCCCGGGACACGGGCCATCGGGCAGCCGTGCACGCCGGGGGAGGGGGGGTCCCCGTCTGCACCGTCGATGGCCATGTCGGTCACCGGCGTGGGGCCCCCTGACCCGACGCCGCGCCCGCGGGCGAGACCCGTCGTCGCTGAGACCAGAACGGGGCGTCGAGCACCGTCAGCAGGACGAGCGCCACACCGGCCGCGCTGAGCACGTACCAGGGCCACGGGCCCAGGACCCGCAGGAGCGTCCACTCTCCTGGTGGGGAGCGCAAGAACATGTAATTCGCCCCTGTCACCGCATCGACGATGCCGACCAAGGCGGTGTACCCGAGGGTGATGGTGAAGACGCGGACGACCGAACGTCTCCGGGGGACGATCCGCATTCCGACGACCAGGAACACCGCCGCCACCACGATCCCGACGTGCCCCACCAGGTACTCGAAGAAGACCAGGTGGGGGAAGCCGACGTTCAAGTCGGGCGTGACGACGGCCTGCAGCGTGCCCGCCAGGCCCCAGAAGTAGGTCAGCTCGACGAGCAGGGGGCGGCGCCACCAGCACGCCGCCGCCGCCACCACGACACCGGCGTCGCACAGCGCCAGGGGCAGCGACGTCTTCGCCGACCATGTCCCTCCGACCGCCGACGCGACGCTGAAGCTCACGACGTCGGCACCGAGGAGGAGCGACAGGACCCGGGCCGTCGCACCCGTCCAGGGGCCCGGTCGCTGCCGGGCCGCTCCGCACAGGACGGCGCAACCGAGGGCGGCCGACGCCACCACCGACCAGTACGCCAGGGGCGAGACGGTGTCCAGCATGCACCTGCTATCGAAGCAGGACGCCCTGCGCCGCGGGGGAGCACCCTCGGGACGCCCGGCAGATGGCAGAGTCTTGGCGGTCGAGAGCGGGAGGAGACAACAGTGCAGGCTGTCGACGAGGCGTGGGAACGGGCCACAGCGATCGTGGCTCACCCCGATGATCTGGAATACGGCGCCGCCAGCGCCGTGGCGCGGTGGACGGGACAGGGAAAAGAGGTGTCCTACGTCCTGGCCACGCGGGGCGAGGCCGGGATCGACGCCATGGCGCCGGACCGGGCCGGCCCGCTGCGCGAGGAGGAGCAACGGGCCAGTGCGGCATGCGTGGGCGTCCATCACGTCGAGTTCCTGGGCCACGCGGATGGGAGTGTCGAGCCCGGTCTGGCTCTGCGACGCGACGTGGCCGCAGCTCTGCGCAGGCTGCGCCCTGACATCGTGGTGACCATGAACTTCGAGCTCACCTGGGGTGAGGACGGGAGCGTCAACCACGCCGATCATCGTGCGGTGGGATTGGCGACTCTCGATGCCTGTCGCGACGCCGCCAACCGCTGGATGTTCCCGGATCTAGGCGACCCGTGGCAGGGGATCAAGGTCGTCTACGTGGCAGGCACCTCGGCGCCCACCCATTTCGTCGACGTCTCGGCGACGATCGGCGCCGGGGTGGAGTCGCTGCGCGAGCACCAGGCCTACATCGACGGCTTGGGCACCGACTTCGACCCCGACGAGTTCCTCCGCAACATCGCCGGCTATGGGGGCATGGCCGCAGGCTGTGAGTACGCCGTGTTGTTCCAGGCGTTTCACGTCTGACCGGTCCGGCCTTCGCCGTCAGGCGCGGCGGACCCGGCCGCGCAGGGCCAGCAGGGCGAGCGACAACGAGATCGCCCCGAACGCCGCGATGGCCAGGACGGCTTGGCCCAGGAACGCCGCGTTCCAGGTCGGTTCGGGGCCGGGGCCGCCCCCACCGCCCACGATGAGCGAGCGCAGCCCCTGGAGGATGTAGGTCATGGGGTTGTAGTTGGCCACGGTTCCCAGCCATCCCTGGAGGTAGGGCTTGGCCACGAAGGTGGTGGAAAGGAACGTGATGGGGAAGAACAGGATGAAGCTGGCGTTCACGGCGCCGGGGTTCCCCGTCTTGAGGGCGATGGCGTAGGGCAACCCGGTGAAGACGAGGCCCCAGATCCCCGACAGGACCACGAACACGATGATGCCGAGCACCCCGGCGTGGAACCGCACCCCCAGGGCGAGCCCGACGGCGATGACGGGGACGGCCAGGGCCATGACGAGGGTGAGATCCGCCGTCATGAGGCCGAGCAGGAGCGGGAGGCGGCGCACCGGCGTGATCATGAGTCGGTCGAAGTAGCCGTTCTGGATGTCGGTCACGAGGGCGGAGGCGCGCGACACACCCGTGACGGCGAAGACCACGGCCACGGGGAGCTCGAAGGACTTGAAGCTGAAATGGGCGGCTTGGTGCGTGATCTTCGACAGGGCCCCGATGTTGAGGACATAGAAGAAGATGGGGACGATCAGAGCGGGAATGACCGCCTCGGGCTCACGGGGGATCTGGCGGATGGCGCGGCGCGCCACCGAGGCGACGTCGACGAAGAACCCCGCCGGGCGAGCCTGGACCCGCAAAGCCGTGGTCGGCGCGTTGGTGGTGGAGACCATCAGGTCATCGCTCCTTCGGGAGGCTCGGGGGATCGCCCGTCTGCTTCCGGAGACGCTCCGTCCTGGAGGTGCGTGCCGGTGAGCTGGAGAAAGACGTCGTCGAGGGTCGGGGTACGCAGCGTCAAGCTCATGACCGTCGCGCCCGCGTCGTGCAGGGCCAGGGCCACCGGGCTCATGACCGTGGCGCCGTTGTCGGCGTGCACCGTCACTTCGTGGCCGGACCCCACCACCTCGTCCACCCCAGGGACCGCCCGCAGCGCCGCCAGGGTCGTGTCGGTCAGGCTCTCCACGCGAGCCACGATGACGTCGGTCCCCACGGTCCGCTTGAGCTCGTCGGGTGTGCCTTGGGCGACGAGGCGGCCCCGGGAGATGATGCCGACCCGGTCGGCGAGCTCGTCGGCTTCTTCGAGGTACTGCGTGGTGAGGAAGATGGTGGTGCCGTGCTGCTCGTTCAGGCTGCGGACCTCTTGCCACACCGCGGCGCGGCTTTCGGGGTCGAGGCCGGTGGTGGGCTCGTCGAGGAACAGGATCTCGGGGTCGTGGATCAACGCCGCGGCCAGATCGAGCCTTCGTTTCATGCCCCCCGAGTACGTCTTGATCTGGCGGTCGATGGCGGTCCCGATGTCGACCAGCCGCAGCACCTGCTCGACCCGCACCGACCGCTCGGCGCGCCGCAACCCGTAGAGCCGGCCCTGGAGGTCGAGCAGCTCTCGCCCCGTCTGGCGGTCATCGAGCGCGGCGTCTTGGAGGGCGACTCCGATCCGCAGCCTGACCTGTTCGGGCTCCTGGGCGACGTCGTAGCCGGCCACGAGCCCCCGCCCCCGGGTGGGACGCATCAAGGTGCACAGCATGCGCACCAGGGTCGACTTCCCGGCGCCATTGGGGCCCAGGAAGCCGTAGATCTCGCCCGAGGCGATCTCGAGGTCCACGCCCGCCACCGCCCAGAAGTCGCCGAACTGCCGGGCGATGTCCTGCGTGGCGATGGCGGGGCCGGTCACGGGCGCTCACGCTACCGGCCGCCGCCGCATGGTCGTGACGCCCCGGGGAATGGGCGGTCGGCGACGCGCGTGGTCCTATGGTGGCGCCATGGCACCGGCTGACTACGCAGACTTCGAGCACCTGGCCTTCGATCGCCGACCCGACGGCGTCGTGATGGTGACGCTCAATCGTCCCGAGGTGCTCAACGCCGCCAACGTCCGCATGCATCGGGAGATGTCAGAGGTGTGGGCCGTCGTCGACGCCGACCCTGCGGCGCGGGTGTCGGTCGTGACCGGAGCCGGCCGGGCCTTCAGCGCCGGAGGGGACCTGGACATGATCGGGGACATGACCGAGGACTATGGGGCTGTCCTCGAGCAGTGGCGCGATGCGCGCACCATCGTGGAATCCATGCTCAGCGCCGACAAGCCCGTGGTGTCGGCCATCAACGGCGTGGCGGTCGGCGCCGGTCTGGCCGTGGCGCTCATGGCCGACATCAGCATCATGGGGGCGTCGGCCAGGGTGTCGGACGGCCACGCCCGCCTGGGGGTGGCGGCCGGAGACCATGCTGCGGTGCTGTGGCCCCTCCTGTGCGGCATGGCCAAGGCGAAGTACTACCTCCTGACGGCCGACTTCATCACCGGGCCCGAGGCCGAGCGCATCGGGTTGGTCACCAAGTGCGTCCCCGACGACGAGGTCGTCCCCGAGGCCCTGGCCGTGGCACAGCGACTGGCCGCCGGGAGCGCCACGGCGGTGCAGTGGACGAGGCGGGTCATGAACCACTGGTTGCGTCAGGCGCTCCCGGCATTCGGGGAGTCGGTGGCGCTCGAGATGCTGGGATTTCTGGGGCCCGATGCCAGAGAGGGCCTGGCCGCCATCCGGGAGCGGCGCGAGCCTCGGTTCCCGTCGGCACCGACCCCGTAGAGGGGACGACTACTCGACGGTGACGAGGGTCCCGATGGGGGTGTAGGGGTAGACGACCTCGGCGTGCGACGGCGGCAGCTCCACGCATCCCAGGCTCTGGGGGTAGCCGTAGCCGGGCCGGATGAAGCCGTGCAGGGCATCGCCACCGTGGAAGTAGCTCACCCAGGGGATGCCCGGGTCGGCGTACTTGCTGCCGTCGGGATTGGTGCCCCGCATGGTGGTCGTCAGGTAGCGCACGTAGACGGGCCAGGTGCCCTGCTCGGTGGGTGCCGCCGCGATCCCGGTGTTGGCCCGGGTCGTGTACGCGATCTGCCCGTCGCGCCACACGTTGGCGTGCTGGGGCAGCGTCTCGGACACGTCCACCCAGTCGTAGTGCGCGTAGGTGTCGACCTGGTCGGCGACGGCGGCCTGGAGGAGGGCCAGCCAGACCTTGGGACCGGCGATGCCGTCGGTGGTCATGTGCTGCTGGCCCTCGAACGTCATCACCGCGCCCTGGGTGATCGTGTTGGGCTGTCCGGGGGACCACAGCGCCATGAAGAAGCTCGGCATGGTCGCCCACCGCCACGCGAACGACCCGACCTGGGCGGTGGAAGCCTCGTCGGGTGAGACGCTGGCGGGATCGGCGAGGGTGAAGGTAAGGGGGAGGTAGTCCAGGGTGGCGAGCAACTGCTGGAGGCGCAGCGTGGTCATGGGCGCCACCGTGAAATGCGTGGTGAGGGTGGCGGCGAGCCGCTGCCCGTCACTGCCCTCGATGCCGTCGGCACCTCCGGGCACCGACACCGACACCGTGGCGCCCGGTGGCAGGGGCGCGGAGGCGTCGAAGGCCAAGACGTTGGCGGCGGTGTGCACCCAGGAGCCGGCCACGGCCGGGCTGAGCGTGGGGACGGGGCTGTCTGGGGCCAGGGGCACGGTGAACTGGACGCTCACGCTGGTGTCCGAGGGGACGTCGGTGGCGTCAGGGGCCGGTTGGCTGGCGACCACGGAGAGACGGCCAGGTGACGCCGTGGGCGTTGCCGACGCGGGGGAGGGGTGGACCCGCGTCGCCACCAAGGCGGTCGAGGAGGCGGCGAGCGCGCAGAGCGCGACGACCACCGCGGCGATCAACCAATGATGCCGGGCGTCGCTGCTCCGGCGTCGATGTGCGGCTTCCGGCATGGCATGCGCTCCAGTGCGATCCTACCCGGCGATGATGCGGTCCCGTACGACCGGAATCGCAGATTTTAGGCCGATTTCTCAGGTGTTCTGGCGCGGGATGGCCGGATTCGTTGTGGAAGCGTTGATGGCGTGGGCCACGGCGTCTTGGATGCGTCGGATCTGCGCGCCGTCGGTCACCTTGCCCCCAGCGGCGTCGCGCACGTAGAAGGCGTCGAGGACTTCGTGGCCGAGGGTGGACACCCTCGCCGCCACGACGTCGAGCTCGAGGGCGAACAGCGTAGCGGTGATCCGGTGCAGGAGCCCGACGTCGTCCTCGGCCCTCACGTCGATGACCGTCGAGCCCGACGACGCCGCGTTGTCGACCTGGACGTGGATCTCCACGGGTCGCGACGCCACCGAACGCCGGCCCTCGGCATAGGTGCGGACCTGCTCGGCGAGACGGTCTTCGAGAGGGAAGGTCCCCCGCAGGACCGCCTCGAGCTGGTCGGCCACGAGCTTGAAGTCCGGCCACCGGTTCCGGGAAGGCTCCACCACGAACGTCTCGACGGCAAAGCCGTCTTCGGCGGCGATGTCGGCGCTGCGAATGTCGAGACCGCGCAGGGCGAACACGCCGGTGACCGCCGACAGGAGGCCGGGTCGGTCGCGCGCCACTACCGTGACGTTGGGCGCGTCGGCGGCCAGGACCGAGCGTCCCAGCCGTTCGACTTGGCGCATGAAGCCCCGATGTCGGTCGGTGACCAATGGTGCGGCCGGACTGATCTGGCCGTCGGAGAGATAGGCGGCCACGCGGCGCACGAGATCGGCCACCAGCCCCGCTTTCCATTGACCCCAGGCCGCGGGCCCCGTGGCCAGGCTGTCGGCTTCGGTGAGCGCCGCCAGGAGCTCCAACTGGACGCCGTCGCCGACGGCGTCGGCGACGGCCGCGACGGTCGCGGGGTCGTCGAGGTCTCGGCGGGTGGCCACATCGGGAAGCAGCAGGTGATTGCGGACCAGTCCGACCAGGATGGCCACGTCTCCGGGTGCGAAGCCCATTCTGCGCCCCATCTCGGCCACGACCTTCACCCCGGCGTCGGTGTGATCACCGGGGAAGCCTTTTCCGATGTCATGGAGCAGGGCCCCCACCAGGAGAAGGTCGGGACGCTCCACCTTCGGCGCCAGCGACGCGGCCTGGGTGGCGGCCTCGAGCAGGTGCCTGTCGACGGTGAAGCGGTGATAGGCGTTGCGTTGAGGCCGATTCCGCACCGCGGCCCATTCCGGCACGAGCCGGACGAACAAGCCCCGCTGGTCCAGTGCCTCGAGGGCCGGGATCGCGGGAGCGCCGGTGGCGAGCACCCGGACGAGTGCCCTCCGCATGGCATCGGGCCACGGGTCCGGAGGCGGGGCGCCCGCCGCGGCCATGGCGTCGAGTGCGGCCCGCCCGATGGGGAGCTCGTGCTCTCCCGCCACCGCGGCCACGCGCAGGGGCAGGCCCGGCTCGGCCCCGATATCGGTCCCCGGCTCGAGGACGACCTCGCTCCGTCGGGGGTTGCCAGCCGGTTGTTGCAGCACGATCCCTGGCTCGACGGGGACGAGCGTGACCGCGGCGTCTGGGTCGGCGGCGGCGACTCGCCCGGGCCGCCACCACCGACGAGGCTGGGACGTCGGCCATGTCGAACGGCGCCGCCAGACGTCGTCGCTCACCCAGGCGATGGTCCGGCCCGCTTCGGCGATCGCCGCCATGAGCGCGTCGGCGTCGGTGAAGGCCAGCGCCGCCGCGACCTGATCCTGTTCCTGGAGGAGCAGTCGATCGGTGCTGCGGTTGGTGGCGCGGTGCAACTCCACGCGCGCCGCGGTCAAGGTGGCTCGAGGCTCGGACAACGAGCGCAGGTCGACCTCCTCCGCCACGGCCGCCACGGCTAGGGATGCGGATCGCACGGCGTGGAAGTCGCGCAGGCCTCCGTGGGCCTCTTTCAGGTCCGGCTCTAAGAGGAAGGCCACGTCGCCATGCGCCCGGTGCCGTTCGTCGACCTGGGCCGCGAGGACGGGGAGCCATTGGCCCGCCAGTTTCCGCCATTGGGCCCGGGCCGAGTTGAGCATGGGCTCGGCCACCGCCGTGTCACCGGCGACGACCCGGCCGTCGAGCAGTCCGAGTTGGACCCGAAGGTCCTTCTTGGCGACTTGGAGGACCTCGGAGGGGCGGCGCACGGAATGATCGAGGCGGACGCCCTCGTCCCACACCGGATACCACACCGCGTCGGCAACTCGACGGATGTCGCGCCGTCCTCGGTGGACGAGCACCACATCGAGATCGCTGTAGGGACAGAGCTCCCCGCGCCCGTAACCACCCACGGCCACGAGGGCGATCCCCTCGGGCTTGCCGTCGGTCGCCCGCTCGAGCAGGCCTCTCAGCCACTGGTCGGCGCCGGCCGAGAATGCGGTGCAGAACGCGTCGCCTTGGAGGTCCGACCGCGACAGCAGTTCCTGGCGCAAGGAGCGGAGAGACACGGGCGACGGTATCACCCTCGGAACGTCGGTCATGTGCCTGCGACCGATGCCGCCCCCGCGCCGGGCCGCCACGGGCGTAGCGTGATGGGGGACGCACCGGGTAGCCGGTGCCGACGGAGGGTCACATGAGCGACAACAAAACCAAGGGATCTGGCCTCAGCCTGCTCGACACCGCACTCGTGGTGGCAGCGGTGGTCGTGGGGATCTTCGTTGTCCTGTGGATCGTTCACGCCGTCATCGGGTTGGCGCTCTTCCTGTTCAAGATCGCCATTCTGGTGGTGATCGTTGCGGTGATCGTGCGCGTCGTGCACGCCTTCACGCGCCACGGGGACTGAAGGGACCGGTGCCGAGGCGCCGTCAATGACGGAGGAGCTCGCGGTAGAGCTCGACGTGGTCGGCCACCATGCGTTCAGTGGAGAAGTATCCCTCCACCGAGGCACGGCAGTCGGCACGTGAGAGCTGGTCCACGCGACCCAAGGCATCCGCCATCGCCGTTTCGTCCTCGCACACGAAGCCGGTCTTGCCGTCTTCCACCACCTCGGGAACAGCACCCTCGGGAAAGGCGAGCACGGGTGTGCCGCACGCCATGGACTCGAGCATGACCATGCCGAACGGTTCGTTCCACCGGATGGGGAACAGCAGTGCGCGCGCCTGTGAGAGCAACTCCAGCTTGTGTTCGTGGGGGACCTCGCCGAGGTAGACGGCGTCAGGGCCGAGGAGGGGTGCAACCTGTTCGTCGAAGTACGAGTGTTCCCACGGCTCGCGCATCTTGGCGGCTAGAAGGACGCGCATGCCTGCCTTGCGAGCCACTTCGATGGCCCGATGGGCGCCCTTGTCCGGGGCCATGCGCCCGAGGAACAGGCAATACTCCCCGTGCGCGTCCCCAGCGCCGTCGCCGAATGGGAATGCCGCCGCGTCCAGCCCGTGGTGAATCACCCGGGCGATGGGGATGTCGGGTGCCGCCCGGTGTTGGGCGTGGGAGATGGCCACGATCGGCACCCGGGGGGCCAGGACCCGGTAGAGGTCGGTCAGCTCGTCGTTGAAGGGACCGTGAATGGTGGTCACGACCGGAAGGTCGTGGTAGCGCTCGGCGTAGAACGGTCCCATGACGGTGTGGTCGTGGACGACGTCGTGCCCGGAGACGGCTTCGTAGGCGTGGACCACATGCCGGAGCTCGGGCACGGCCATGCCGATGCGCATCCCCTCGGCGTGTTCGAGCGCCCAGGCCTTGGGCACCGGGCACGTCGAGTCTCCCGTGGTGAACAAGGTGACGTCCTCCCCCGCCGCCACGAGCCCGCGGGCCATCTGGTCCACGACGAGCTCGATCCCTCCGTACAACGGGGGCGGGATCGGCGTCCAGGGAGGAGCGATGAGCGCGATCCGCATGGACCGATTCAAGCACTTTGCCGGCATGATCCGACGCACCCATGGGACCTCGGCCGATTGGACGAAATGGAGTACGCCCTGGCTCCCCGTGACGGACTCCTCCTGCCGGGACGCTCGGTGCCAGCCGATAGGCTCGCGGGGCGGCGCGGCGGCGTGGCCGAGTGGTTTAGGCAGGGGCCTGCAAAGCCCCGTACGGCGGTTCGATTCCGCCCGCCGCCTCGGGTGCCGAGGTGTCGTTCGGCGCCACAAGGACAAGGGAGTTGGGATGGCCGTAGTCGGTGACCGGATTCAGGTTCCTTCCAAGCGGGTAGGCCAGGCCCCTCGCGCCGGGGTGGTCACCGGTGTCAGTGGGGCCATGCTGCGGGTGACGTGGTCCGGAGGGGAGGAGTCGACGATCTTCCCCTCGATGGGGTCCCTCATGGTCGTCGGCAAGGTGCGGGCGCGTACCAAGAAAGCTGTCCAGGCGGCCCAGGCCCCGGCCAAGAAGTCCGTGAAAAAGTCGGCCAAGCCAGCCAAGGCCACAAAAGCCCCGTCCGATGCCAAGAAGGCGTCCAAGAAGCCGTCCAAGAAGCCGGGCAAGGCGCAACGAGCGGGGGCGACGAAGGCGTCGAAGCGTGCAGGGAGAGCGGTCAAGCACCGGAAATGACCACCGGAGGGACCGCGCCGGTCCTGGGCCCTCGAGGGCGTTCAGGTCTGGGGCGCCTTGGCGTAGTCCCACACCAGCGAAGATTCCTCCTCCGTGCCGAGGAGCAGTTTCCCCGGGTGCTGCTTGTCGATGTGGCCGATGAGGCCGTTGTAGATCGAGTAGCCGCACAGCTCCTGGAGGCGCCGGGGGAACCGGCGGACGACGTCGAGCGGGATACCGAGTTGCTGGTTCTCCTGTTGCCGGACGTAGCCGGCGCAGTAGTTCATGGCGATCCCTACCCGACGGCATGCCGTGGTGTTGGCGCCACCGCCGTGCCACAGGCTGCCCACCCACACCAGGACGTCACCCTTGCCCATCTCGGCCGCGATCGAGTCGTAGTGCTCGAGCAAGTTGGGCGAGTGGTTCGACTCGTGGGTTCCGGGACACAGGCGGGTGGCGCCATTCTCTTCGGTGAAGTCGGTGATGGCCCACATGGTGTTGCAGATGAGTGGCGGGTGGGGTTTCGGGAGCGGGATCAACTGGTCGTCGGAATGGATGGGCTGGGCCTGCTCGTCGGATCCGATGGAGATCGACGACAGCGACGAGATGAGGAGGCCGGGATCGAGGACCTTTTCGACAATGGGCAGAACATTGGGGTGGATCGGGATCCTCTGGTAGAGCGGCCCGTGGACCAGGAGGTTGTAGATCCGGGTCGTCCTCCTGCCTTCGAACAGATTGTCGGCCGGGACGATGCCGAGATCGTGCTCGAGCCGGAGGAGATCGTCGGCGATGGCATCGACCAGGTCGAGCTCGATGGCATGCTCGACGATGGCCCAACCCTCGGTGCGCACCTTCTCAGCGTGCGTGGCCATGGTGGCATCATCCAGGGTTCGCCGGTCCTGGGCCACCTGATCGGTTGCAGTGCTGTCCATCGTGGCTCCCGCGCAATTGGCTGAAACGGATGAGAACAATCGTGCCACGACATCGTCGGGCACGCTCTGCAGGGGCTCCATGGCGTCGTAGCGGTGGTAGCATGAGCGGATACGGGCCGTTGGCGCAGTTGGTAGCGCACTTGCACGACACGCAAGGGGTCAGAGGTTCGAGTCCTCTACGGCCCACTCGTTGACCAGGACTTTTGTGGCTTTGGTGGTGTGGGACCGCAAGGGTTTTGAGTAGTCAACAGTTGAGTCAACAACCCGGTCGGAATTGCGTGAGTTTGAACTTGCACGTCAGATGCGAAGCACATGCCCTCAATGGTCCGGTTGATTTCTATTGATCTCTGATCCAGTGTGCGGGTGCCGCGTTAGGGTCGGCACCCGCAAGACCGAGAGGGCTCGGTTTCCCCGAGTTCCCGGGACTCCAAGCCCCGGTCCGCTCTAGCGGACGTCCGGTACACGGATACCGGAGGACCACCGCAGAAGTCCGGGGCGTCATCGCCGTCGCCCGCGCTTCCATCGTAGGTCCATATCCAGGCGTCAGTTCCTGGCATTTGCACATACTGAACCGTCACGTCGCCGTCGCCGGTAATCCACGTTGAGGGAACCTTGGGTGCTGGCCAGTTGGAGTGCAGATGATGCGACAACCTTCGGGATGGTCGATGAACGAAACACGATCTCGGCCTGCACGGGGCTGTACTCAGCCGATCGACCGGGGGAGCACACTACAACAGATCACTATTTAAGCGACACATCCCGTTGTACCCCATCGGCTGTATTCTCGCGAAATGCGACCCCTTCGGTACTCCATCAACGTCACATTGGACGGGTGCTGCGATCATCGTGCAATCCCCGCGGACGACGACTTGCATCGTCACGCGGTCGAGAACCTCAACCAGGCCGATGCCCTTCTCTTGGGCCGGGTGACCTACGAAATGATGGAATCAGCGTGGCGGCCGCCGGCGCCGACGG
>Ga0208849_1002001_pt1 | contig 12101 bp, 13 predicted proteins | sample NGESurdeep072012_10_FD_184470 | JGI IMG/M metagenome (GOLD analysis project Ga0208849, IMG submission 184470) | Arctic peat soil microbial communities from Barrow, Alaska - NGEE Surface sample 53-3 deep-072012 (SPAdes) | ecosystem: Environmental > Terrestrial > Soil > Wetlands > Peat ...
GACCTCCTGGGTGTAAACCAGGCGCTCTGACCAGCTGAGCTAGCCGCCCTCCGAGGCGCAGCGTTCCTCCCCATTTTGGCGAGGATGGAGAAATGCCAGGCAGCGCGCGCCGAGCTTGCCGGATGTTTCGCCCCGGCCATCGGCCGACCCTCCTCACGAGGGAGAGACGGTTTCCGTTAGTTCAGGGCGTTTTTCAGGCTCTGGCCGATCCGGAAGCGGGCCGTGCGGGAAGCGGCCCGTTTCACCGTAGCGCCGGTGCGCGGATTACGCGCCGTCCCCGCCGCGCGCTTGACCGGCACGAAGCTTCCAAAGCCCACCAGCCGAACCTCCTTGCCGGACTTCAAGGAGGCGGTCACCGATGCGATGAACGCTTCCAGCGCATCCTTCGACTGCGTCTTGTTGAGCCCCGCGGCTTGCGAGATCGCGGTGACGATTTCAGCCTTGGTCATGGTTCTCTCCCAGCCCATGCGCGGCGGCGCTCTGGGATCATGGGCCGCTTCGCGTCAAGCCGATTATCGCCTCTCACGGAGCGGCGTCAAACGCGCGCTGGAAGGAAAATTTGGCCAACTCCAACTTATCTGCGTTCACTCGCCTAGTGGGTGAGGACCAGCGACTCGTCGATCTCCTCCGCGGCCGGTGAGGGTGACGCCGGCTCGTCTTCCTCGCGCCACTCGATGGGGATCAAGGGGCCGGTGAGAGCGCGGGCGAGCACGTCGTCCACCGTCGCCACCGTGACGATCTCCAGGCCCGCCTTGACGTTCTCGGGAACCTCGGCGAGATCCTTCTCGTTCTGGGCCGGGATGAGCACCGTCTTGATCCCCGAGCGCAGGGCCGCCAGCAGCTTCTCCTTCAAGCCGCCGATGGGCAGGACGCGGCCGCGCAGGGTGATCTCGCCGGTCATCGCCAGCTGTTTGCGCACCGGCACCCCGGTCAGGACCGAGATGATCGCCACGGCCATGGCCACACCCGCCGAAGGGCCGTCCTTGGGCGTGGCGCCCTCCGGCACGTGGACGTGGACGTCGGTCTTGTCGAAGGAATTGGGCTTGATGCCGAACTTCGTCGCCCGCGCGCGAACGTAGGACGCCGCCGCGGCGATGGATTCCTTCATCACCTCCTTGAGGTTGCCGGTGATCGACATGCGGCCCTTGCCGGGCATCTTGACCGCCTCGATGGTCAGGATGTCCCCGCCGAACTCAGTGTAGGCGAGGCCCGTGACGATGCCGACCTGATCCTCCTCGTCGGTCTCCCCATAGTGGTATTTGCGCACGCCGGCGTATTCGGCCAGGCGCGCATCGTCGATGACGACGCTGAGAAGCTGCTTCTTGGCCATGTCGCGCACCGCCTTGCGCGCAAGGTTGCCCATCTCGCGCTCGAGGGAGCGAACGCCAGCCTCCCGCGTGTAGTAGCGGATGAGGTCGCGCACCGCGCTGTCGGGCACGGTCCACTCGCCCTCCTTCAGTCCGTGGTCCTTCGCGAGCTTGGGCAGCAGGTGCCGCCGGGCGATCTCGATCTTCTCGTCCTCGGTGTAGCCGGGGATGCGGATGATCTCCATGCGATCCATGAGCGGCTGGGGCATGGAAAGACTGTTGGCCGTCGTCACGAACATCACGTTCGACAAGTCGTAGTCGACCTCGAGGTAATGGTCGTTGAAGTTGCAGTTCTGTTCCGGGTCCAGCACCTCCAGGAGCGCGCTGGAGGGATCGCCCCGCCAGTCGGCGCCCATCTTCTCGATCTCGTCGAGCAGGAAGAAGGTGTTGGTGGTCTTGGCCTTCTTCATCGACTGGATGATCTTGCCGGGCATCGAGCCGATGTAGGTGCGGCGGTGGCCGCGTATCTCGGCCTCGTCGCGCACGCCGCCGAGGCTCAGGCGTACGAACTCGCGCCCGGTGGCCTTGGCGATCGAACGGCCGAGAGATGTCTTGCCAACCCCGGGCGGACCGACGAGGCACAGGATCGGCCCCTTCAGAGCCCCGGTGCGCGCCTGCACGGCCAGATATTCCAGAATCCGCTCCTTGACCTTCTCCAGGCCGTAGTGGTCCTCCTCGAGGATCTCCTCGGCGCGGACGATGTCGATCGGCTTGCTCTTGGACTTGCCCCACGGGATCGACAGAAGCCAGTCCAGATAGTTGCGCACGACGGTGGATTCCGCCGACATCGGGCTCATGTTGCGCAGCTTCTTGAGTTCGCCTTCGGCCTTTGTCCGCGCTTCCTTTGAAAGCTTGACCTTCTTGATCCGCTTTTCGAGGTCGATCAGCTCGTCGCGCGAATCGTCGTGTTCGCCCAGCTCTCGCTGGATCGCCTTCATCTGCTCGTTCAGATAGTATTCGCGCTGCGTCTTCTCCATCTGGCGCTTGACCCGGCTGCGGATCTTCTTTTCGACCTGCAGGACGCTGATCTCGCCCTCCATCAGGGCGAAGACCTTTTCCAGGCGCTTGCCGACATTGAAGATCTCCAGCAACTGCTGGCGGTCGACGATCTTCACCGCCAGATGGGCGGCGATGTTGTCGGCCAGCTTGCCGGCTTCGGTGATCTGGGGGATGGCCGCCAGGGCCTCCGGCGGGACCTTCTTGTTCAGCTTCACGTAGGTTTCGAACTGCTCGATCACGGCGCGTGAGAGAGCCTCGGCTTCGCTCGCTTCGCCGCCTTCCTCTTCGATGGCCGCGACGTCCGCCTCGTAGAAATCCTCGCACGAGGTGAATCTCAGCACCGCGGCCCGCGAGCGGCCCTCGACCAGCACCTTGACCGTTCCGTCCGGCAGCTTGAGCAGCTGCAGGACGCTGGCCAGCACGCCCACGTCATAGATGGCCTCGGGGGCCGGATCGTCCTCGTCCCGGTCCTTCTGGGTGACCAGCAGGATCTGCTTGTCGGTCTTCATCACCTCTTCGAGGGCGCGCACCGATTTCTCGCGGCCGACGAACAGCGGCACGACCATGTGCGGAAAAACGACGATGTCGCGCAGCGGCAGAACAGGCAGGGTCTTGATGTCGGACATGCGCACTAGTCTCCTGCGCCGGCGCGAACGGCGCGCGCCTGGCGTCTGTTAGGGTCGAGCAGCGCGAGAATGGACCGAGTCGGCTGGCTCGTCCGCCCAAGAGCGGCGGTGGGGTCAAAGGTTTATGTGGATGTTTCACGCTGCTTGTTCAAGCGCCGCCCACCGCGGCGCCGGCCAGGGTAGGATTGCAGAACCGGCGTTCGGCCACTCGCGATCAGGACCGCCCAGCGTCATACAGTCCGGCAAACCGCCGGCGGAGTTCGGCCTTCTGGACCTTGCCCATGGCGTTGCGGGGCAGAGCCTCGACGAACACCGCGCGCTTGGGCTGTTTGTAGCCGGCCAGGCCCGGTTTCACCGCGGCGAGAAGGTCGCCCTCGGCCGGCGCCGGTCCTGGGCCGACGGCGACGATCGCGGTCACGGCTTCGCCAAGGTCGGCGTGCTCGAGGCCGATGACCGCGCTCTCCACGACGCGCGGAAGCCCGTCGATCGCCTCCTCGACCTCTTTTGGATAGACATTGAGGCCGCCTGTGATGATCAGATCCTTCTCCCGCCCGACGATCGAGAGGTAGCCGCGTTCATCGACGACGCCTAAGTCCCCGGTGATGAAGAAGCCATCGGGCCGGAACGCCTGCGCGGTCTTTTCGGGCGCCTGCCAATAGCCGCGAAACACATTCGGCCCTTTGACCTCGACCCCGCCGATCTGGCCGCGCGGCAGGGTGCGGCCGCTGGCCGGGTCGGCGATGCGCAGGGCGACGTCGGGCAAGGCCGGGCCCACCGTGCCGGCTATGCGCTCGCCGTCGTAGGGATTGGAGGCGTTCATCCCGGTTTCCGTCAGGCCGTAGCGTTCCAGGATTGCGTGCCCGGTGCGCTCGCGCCAGGCTTGGTGAGTGCTCGCCGACAGCGGCGCGGAGCCGCTGATGAACAGGCGCATGGCGGCGGCGGCCTCGCGACTCAGGCCGGGATGGGCCAGCAGCCGGGTGTAGAAGGTCGGCACGCCCATCAGGCAGGTCGCGCCCGGCATGGCCGCCAGCACCGCGGACGCGTCGAACCTCGGCTGCAGAATGACCGCGCCGCCGGCCATCAGGGCGACGTGAGAGGCCACGAAGAGGCCGTGCACATGATAGAGCGGCAGGGCGTGGATGAGCCGGTCGCCGGGCGTGAAACGCCACAGGGCCTTCAGGGTGAGGGCGTTGGCGACGAGGGCGCCATGGCTGAGCATGGCCCCCTTCGAGCGGCCGGTCGTCCCCGAAGTGTAGCATATGGCCGCCAGATCTTCGGGGCGCCGCGCCACCGTCGCAAAGGCGTCAGTTCGCCTGGCGGCCAGCTCGGCCAGGGAGCCCTGCCCGTCGGCATCCAGGGTTTCCGCGCGCCTCCCGCCGGCGATCGCGACCACCGCCTTTGCCGCAGCGGGATCGCAGACGATCAGGGCGGGCGCCGCATCGGCGATGAAATAGGCCAGTTCGCTGGCGGTGTAGGCGGGATTGAGCGGCAGATAGACGCCGCCGGCCCGGATGGTCGCCAGATAGACGATCAGATTGGCGGCCGACTTCTCCACGCACGCCGCCACCCGGTCGCCGGGCGCGACGCCAACGGCCGCCAGCGCGTTGGCCATGCGCGCGGTCTCACGCTCGAGATCCGCATAGCTGAAGCGCCGGGCGTCCGTCTCGATCGCGACCGCGCCCGGCGCCCCCGCCAGCAGCCGGTCGAAAAGAGGGTTGGCCATCAGAGCGCCAACGCATTTCTCACGTCGGTCTTGGAAAAGTCGTCGCCCTTGCAGAGCAGGCCGTCGCCCTCGCTTTGCGCCAGCGCGTAGGCGAAGCAGTCGCCCAGATTCAAGCCAGCTGGCGTTCGGCGGCCGTAACGTTCAAAGGCCTTGGCGGCGGCGCGCGCCGTTTCCGCCGTCACAGGTGCGATTTCGACCTGGGAAGTCGACAACAACGCCTCCGCCTGCGCCGCGCCCGGCGCACCGCGCTGGTCGCGCGCCCTCACCAGTACTTCCCAGTAGTTGACCGCGGACATCGTCTTCCTCGTCGACCGGGAGAGCGCGACCTCAAACTTCGCCCCATCCGATTCACCAAACACGACAGCCAACACTGCCGACGCGTCGACCGCCATCATCGGGGAAGGCCGTCCTCGTCGTAGAGGTCCTCATCGGTAAGGCCTGGCCCTACGATAGGCAGTTCCCGAAACCGCTTCACGATCTGGCGAATGGCCGCCAGCCTGCGCGCCTGGTCTTCGTCGCGCGCGCTTCGTCGGCGCTGCAGTTCGGCGGCGACGGCGCCCGCCACCGCCTGGGTGATCGGCTGGCCGCTTTCTGTGGCGAGCGCGCGGATAGCGCGAACCACTTCCGGATTGCGAATTTGGATGGGGACGTCGTTCATGACAAATTCGAGATATCATGATTGCCCGAACGAGGCAATTCACCGGCCCTAAGCGCGGAACGTCCGGGAGCCTAAGCTGAAGCCGCGCCGCTCTTCTTCTCGGCGTAGATCAGCAGAGGCTGGCCGCGGCCGTCGACCACCTCGGCGTTGACGACCACCTCCTCGACGCCCTGCAGGGTCGGCAGGTCGAACATCGTCTCCAGCAGGATGGCCTCGAGGATCGAGCGCAGGCCCCGCGCGCCGGTCTTGCGCAGGATGGCCTTGCGGGCCACCGCCTTCATCGCGTCGTCGGTGAACGAGAGGCCGACGTTCTCCATGTCGAACAGGCGCTGGTACTGCTTGACCAGGGCGTTCTTCGGCTCGGTGAGGATCTTGACGAGGGCTTCCTCGTCCAGGTCGTCGAGAGTGGCGATGACCGGCAGGCGGCCGATGAATTCCGGGATCAGGCCAAAGCGCTGCAGATCTTCCGGCTCGACCTGACGCAGCACTTCTCCCGTGCGCCGGTCGTCGGGATCGACGACCTTGGCGGAAAAGCCGATGGAGGTGCCGCGCCCGCGGCTGGAGATGATCTTCTCCAGTCCCGAAAAGGCGCCGCCGCAGATGAACAGCATGTTGGTCGTATCCACCTGCAGGAACTCCTGCTGCGGATGCTTGCGCCCGCCCTGGGGCGGCACCGAGGCGACGGTGCCCTCCATGATCTTGAGCAGGGCCTGCTGCACGCCCTCGCCGGAAACATCGCGGGTGATCGAGGGGTTGTCCGATTTGCGGCTGATCTTGTCGACTTCGTCGATGTAGACGATGCCGCGCTGGGCGCGCTCGACGTTGTAGTCCGCCGCCTGCAGCAGCTTGAGGATGATGTTCTCGACATCCTCGCCCACGTAGCCCGCCTCGGTGAGGGTCGTGGCGTCGGCCATGGTGAAGGGCACGTCGATGATTCGCGCCAGGGTCTGGGCGAGCAGGGTCTTGCCGACCCCGGTTGGGCCGACCAGCAGGATGTTGGATTTGGCCAGTTCGACGTCGTTGTTCTTCTGGGCGTGGTTCAGGCGCTTATAGTGATTGTGCACCGCGACCGAGAGCACCTTCTTGGCGTGGTCCTGGCCGATTACGTAATCGTCGAGCACTTCACGGATTTCGCGCGGGGTCGGCACGCCGTCCTTGGATTTCACGAAGGCGATCTTGTGCTCTTCGCGGATGATATCCATGCATAGTTCCACGCATTCATCGCAGATGAACACGGTGGGTCCGGCGATGAGCTTGCGCACCTCGTGCTGGCTCTTGCCGCAGAAAGAGCAGTAGAGCGTGCTCTTGCTATCGCCGCTGGCGGCTTTGGTCATCGTCGCTTCTCATTCTCCGACGGCGCCGGCGCGAACCGAACGCCGGGCGCCCCGCGGCGTTCCTGAAGTACGCCTGCATGCAGGATAGGCGCCGCGGATTGTCCAAGTGTTGACTTTCCCCGATCCGAAGGCGGATCACAAGCCTAGCGGCCCGTTTCGCCATATATGGGCTGGCGGTGTCGCTTTTGAGTCGCAGGCGGCCAAAGGCCGTGACACATCGCGCCGCGGCCGTGGTCTTTGCATCGGTTCGGCCGGCGATCTCTGGGGGCGGCGGCTTGGGAGACACTTCAGAGGAAGGCGCGGACGCCCGGCTCGAGAGCGAATTTCGCCCCCTGGTCGCGTTCGACTTCGACGGCACCCTGACCTGGCGCGACAGCTTTCGGGCGTTTCTCGCCTGGCGGGACGGCGCGCGACGATACGTCACGGGCCTGATCGCCATCGCGCCGGAGGCCGCGCAGTATCTGGTGCGCCGCGACCGGACGCGGCTGAAGGCGGCGATGCTGCGCACCTTCCTCAAGGGCGTCGGCCGCTCCGAACTGGAGAGCGAGGCCCAGAGATTCGCCGCCGAACGCTCGCCCTCGCTCCTGCGCCCCGACGCCTTGCAATGCTGGAAGCGATGGCAGGGGCTCGGCGCGCGGCTGGTGATCGTCACGGCGACGCCGCAGATCATCGTCGCCCCCTTCGCCAGGGGCCTCGGCGCCGAGCTGGTCATCGGCAGCCTCCTGGAATTCGACGACGAGGACCGCGTGACCGGCCGCTTCGACGGCGCCAATTGCCGCGGCGACGAGAAGGTCAGCCGCCTCAAGGCCCAGTTCGGCGATGCGGTGCGCCTGGAGGCCGCCTACGGCGACAGCGCCGGCGATGCGCAGATGCTCACGCTGGCCGAGGAGCCAGGCTACCGCGTGTTCGGAGCAAAGCCGTGAAGCACGCCGGCGCGCAGGCCCTGGACCGCCTGGAGCCCCTGCTGGAGAAGATTCGCGCCGTCCGAACCCTGAAGGAGAAGAGCCGGGGCGTCTTCTACCGGCGCTCGCGCGCCTTCCTGCATTTCCACGAGGATCGCGCGGGCATCTTCGCCGACATCCGGGCCGAGGACGGCGAGGGTTTCGACCGCCTGAAAGTCGACGAGGCGGCCGGGGCGGAGGCGCTGATCGCGCGGGTGTCGGAGCTCACAGCACAAGTCGGAACCCATGATTGACCCAGCGCGATGGCCGGACCTGCGCGTCTCCATCGGCGGCGCCGTAGCCGAGGTGCGGCTGAACCGTCCGAGGGCGCGAAACGCACTCTCCATCTCGCTGATGGAGCAGTTGATCGAAGTGGCGGCGGCTTTCCGCGGATCGACCGAGGTCCAGGCCGTGATCGTGACCGGCGCCAAAAGCTATTTCACCGCCGGCGCCGACCTTGCCGATCCGGCGCGCCAGGCCAGAGGCGCGCTCACCCGCCTCGAACAGCGTCAGGCCGCGAGGCTGGGCCCCGACATGTGCGCCGCCTGGGAGAGGCTCGAGCAGGTCACGATCGCCGCGGTCGAGGGCTATTGCATCGGCGGCGGCGTGGCGCTGGTCGCGGCCCTGGATTTCCGCATCGCCGGCGCCGGCGCCTGGTTCCGCCTGCCGGAGATCGCGCTGGGCATGAACATGAGCTGGGGCGCCCTGCCCCGGCTGGCTGCGCTGGTGGGACCATCGCGCGCCAAGCAGCTGGCCATCTTCTGCGAGCCTTGCGACGCCGACGAGGCCTTCCGCTGGGGTCTGATCGACGCCCGAACGCCCGCCGGCGGCGCATTGGCCCTCGCCCGCGCACGGGCCGCCAAGGTCGCCGCCCTGCCGCCGATTCCGGTGCGCATGACCAAGGAGGCGATCAACGCCGCCACTGGCGCGCTCCACCACGCCACTTCGTTCATGGACCGCGACCAGTGGATGCTGACGGCCGGCACGGGCGACTTCCGCGAGGGCGGCCAGGCCTTCCTCGAGAAGAGAAAGCCTGTGTTTCGAGGCGATTGAAAGGTGATCGATGGCCGCTGATTTCGAGGCTTATTTTCGCTCGCTGACCGACACGGCAATCGACGACAAGACCGAGCACACAGACCGTGGCCGGTTGGAAACGCTGCTTCAGGCCGCCTGCGACGATGCTGAACCGGGCGCGCGCGTACGGCACGAACCGCGCCGCGACAAAGACGGCGCCGGTTCACCGGATTTCAAGATCACCCGAGGCGGTCGGATTGCCGGCTACGTCGAGGTCAAGACGATCGATGAAAACCTGTCGAAGGTTCTCAAGTCAGAGCAGCTGACAAAATACCGCAAACTCTCGGACAACATAATCCTCACAGACTATCTGGACTTCTGGTGGATCAAGCCCGGAGCCGAAGTCGTCCGCGCGCGCCTCGCCCACTCGGATGAACTTTCGGCGAGAACCCTGCGGCTCAAACCCGATGCGGTCGAGGCCGTTCGACTTCTCCTGCGCGGATTCTTCTCCGCCGAGCCCCAGCGCATCACCAAGGCGCGTGACCTTGCCCTGGCGCTCGCCAGCCGCGCAACCATGCTCCGCGATTTCCTGACCGAGGAGTTGATCCGGCAAGCCAGGGAGCACCAAGAGAAACGGCTCCACGCGCTCTACGATGTATTCCGCAAGCAGATATTTCACGAACTGACCATCGCCGGCTTCAGCGACGCCTTCGCCCAGATGCTGGCATACGGGCTCTTCCTGGCTCGCCTCAACGCGGGGGCGACCGAGATGGTGACGCTGGAAAACGCGCGCCGTCACATCCCCGGCTCGTTCACGCTCATCCGCGAACTGGTCGGATTTCTCGGCGAGATGGAAGAGCCTGACTACACCGAAATCCGCTGGGTGATCGATGAGGTGCTGTCGATCGTTAACGGTCACCACCCACGACGAGTTCGCTATCTCTTTCACGGCGAAGGAGGCGCGAGAAAAAGTTCAAGCGCTTCTTGCGACGGCTGACGAACAAGAGGCTCGGCGACTGTTTCGGCTCTGCTCACAAGAACAATGGAGCTACAAGCGAGCCAAGGAGGAATTGCCGATTGTTGATTTAAACACTACTACCATCGAAATTACATATCGACCCTTCGACTATCGTTGGACAATCTGGAATCGAAACGTAACTGTTCATAGGCGAGAGAGAGTCATGGCGCACTTGCTTAGTGCGAACGTGGCTCTGATTACTCATCGACTTACAAAAGATGATTCAACACCTTTCGTGAGCGCCTTTCCAGTCGGTCATAAGGCAGGAACAAGATATGATATAAGTTACGTATTCCCATTGTTTTCAGTCAACTCGACAGATAATATTTCTAAGACTTTACATGAATTTCTCGATACGCGATACAACCGTCACTATCGCCCCGAGGAAATTCTCGGCTTTATTTATGCGGTCCTGCACGCGCCACTCTATCGTGCGCGGTACGCGGAGCTTCTGAGGCGAGATTTCCCCCGCGTTCCGTTTCCCGACACCGCCGATCACTTCGAGTCGCTTTCTGGACTCGGATGGCCGCTGGTTCAGGCACACCTATTGCGTGAGCTACCCCGGCCTGGACTCGCGGCCTTTCGCGGCAAAGGGGACCGTACCGTCGACGCTGTTCGCTATTCGCCGCAGGAACAGGCGATTTGGATCAACAAGTCACAGTCCTTCTCGCCGGTGTCCCAGGCCGTCTGGGATTTTTGCATCGGCGGCTATCAGGTGCTCGACAAGTATCTGAAGAGCCGCAAGGGCCGGACTTTGTCGCTGGACGAGATCAACCACATCGGCGCCGTCGCCGACAGCCTGGCATTCACCATCGACCAAATGGCGAGGATCGATGTCGTCTATCGCGAGGCTTTCCCGGACTGAGGACTATTCCGTTTAGCGCTCTTCGAGGCGATGGGATAAGGGCATCATCGGGCGGGAGATGGTGATTCGCCGATGACCCAAGCTGACCTCTTCGCAGGCATCTCCAACGCCGAACCGCCTCCTTACCGGCCCGATCCCGACAAGGTGCGCGCGCGGCTTGAGCGCATCATCGGCCAGGCGCGCGAGGCGCAGAGCGTGCCCTGGGAGCCGACGCGCCTCAGCCTCTATCGCACCATTGTCCCGGACATGGCCCGCTTCCTGCCCGACGAGGAAGCGGCCCGCTGGTGCGCCGCGTTCGACGCCGAAATGGCGCGGCTTGAGGCGATTGGGCGGTAGTCCGAGCGCGGGCAGGCCGCCGTTTTCGCTACGATTGCCCAGTCTTGACGAGAAGGGCGCGCTGGAAGCCCGCGCTCCGGGCTTCCCCGCCCCTACTTCTCCTCCGCCGCGGCGCGGTTCTCGTAGATGCTGTCGACGATTCCCCAGGCCTTGGCTTCGGCGGCGTCCATGAAATGGTCGCGGTCGAGCGTCTTTTCGACCTCCTCGTAGGTGCGCCCGCAATGCTTGGCGTAGAGTTCGTTGAGGCGCCGCTTGGTCTTGATGATGTCCTCGGCGTGGCGCTCGATGTCCGAGGCGGTGCCGGAAAAGCCGCCGGAGGGCTGGTGGAGCATGATCCGCGCGTTGGGCAGGGCGACGCGCTCGCCGGCCTCCCCGGCCATCAGCAGGAACGATCCCATCGAGGCGGCCATGCCCATGCAGATCGTGGAAACCGGGCTGCGGATGTACTGCATGGTGTCGTAGATCGCGAGGCCCGAGGTCACCTGCCCGCCTGGCGAATTGATGTACATGTCGATCTGCTTCTTGGGGAATTCCGATTCCAAATAGAGCAGCTGGGCGCAGATCAGCGCCGACATGCCGTCGTCGACCACCCCGTTCAGGAAAACCACCCGCTCACGCAGCAGGCGCGAGAAGATATCGAAGGCGCGCTCGCCGCGGCTGGACTGCTCGACGACCATGGGCACGAGGTTGAGCGAACTGATCGATGAGGTGTTCATGGCGCCTGGGGCATCCCTTCGAGGTTGGCGCGGAGCGGCGCCGCGCACTTGGCGAGCTAGGGTTGGATATCGCGTGACGACCCGGGGGTTGCAAGGGCCGGGCCGGTCGGTCGCGCGGCCCGCGCCGCCCACTGGTCGATGACCACCTCGCCGGGACCGTCGAAATGGATGGCGCCCGCGCTCCAGACCAAGGGCCGGCCGTCGAGGCGCGCCGCGCCGGCGGGTCCCGCGAACGGCCAGGCGAAGAGAAAGCCGCCCGGCGGCCGCGCGCCGGCGACGCGCAGGACGAGGGCGCCGCCGCGGCGCCGCGCCGACCACGACAGGGGTCCGTAGGGGGTGCGCAGGCCGGCGACGCCCACGCCGGAGCCGCCGAACCAGTCCGCGGGCAGCCCGCCGCCCAGAACCAGGGCGCCGTCGCTCTCGCGCTCATAGGCGAACAGGTCGAGCACCGAGCGGGCATAGTCGGAGGCGACCCAGGCGTGGGGCATGTCGCCGATGAAGCGC
>Ga0208849_1002002_pt1 | contig 12099 bp, 9 predicted proteins | sample NGESurdeep072012_10_FD_184470 | JGI IMG/M metagenome (GOLD analysis project Ga0208849, IMG submission 184470) | Arctic peat soil microbial communities from Barrow, Alaska - NGEE Surface sample 53-3 deep-072012 (SPAdes) | ecosystem: Environmental > Terrestrial > Soil > Wetlands > Peat ...
CAGGACGCCGAAGCCAAACTGGGCGCCGGCCTGCGAGTAGGTGCCGATGCCGCTCGGGTCGTCGTCACTCGCCCCGGTGATGAGGCCTGGTCCCAGGATCTGCAACAAACCCCGGAGGCCGAGGCGCCGGGCGGCGCCAACGCCGGTCTCCGGGGCGGCCGGACCCCCGGTCGCCGCCACCTCATGGGTCTCGGAGGGCGTTTTGAGGAGCTCGGTTTCCGTCGGCTCGACATTCGGGCCGAGCTTCATACGTTGGAGAGCCGGATCGTCGATGTCGCGCTCGGGTCCCACGCCGCTTATTGTCCGAATCAGGCTCCAGTGTGCTGAAGAAAATTGATCGGCGAGCTGGCGCATCCCAACCCTGCTGTTCCTTTTAGGTGCGGCAACGGCGCAAATCGACCTCAAAGACAATGCACCCAATACCAGCTGGAAGCCCCTAGCATGACGACGAACATGCGCAAGGAGCGAGACTCCTCAATCTCCACTCCGATCGCGAAACCCGTGGTCCTGGTTTTCATGGGTGTATCGGGCTGCGGGAAGACGACGGTGGCCGCAATTCTGGCTGGCCGCCTGGGTTGGCGGTTCGAGGAGGGCGATGCACTGCACCCTCAGTCGAACGTCGAGAAGATGGAGGCTGGACATCCGCTCACAGACGAGGATCGCGCGCCGTGGCTGGAGAAGGTCGCCAGATGGGTTGAAGAGCGCCTAGACGCTGGCGAAAACGGCATCATCACGTGCTCGGCTTTGAAGCGCTCATACCGAGACGTGATCAACCGACGGGGCTCGGGAGTGGTGTTCGTGTATCTGGCGGGCTCAAGGGAGACCATCGCCGCGCGGCTTGCGGTACGCCACGGTCACTTCATGCCCTCGCGCCTGCTTGACAGCCAATTCGCCGACCTCGAGGAACCCACCCCGGACGAGCCGGCAATCCGGGTGGATATCGGTCCAGCCCCCGACGTAATTGCACAAGGCATCCTGGAAAAGCTCGGCTTGAGCGACTGAACGGAAATGGAGGGAACCATGCACATGCACGCCACTTTCAACAACGCTGTTCCAATGGCATCCGCAGCCAGCACGACGTTGAGCGGCCACGACATCCAGGTGCTGATCGTTGCGGCCATCGGCATCGCGATCGTCGTTCTCCTGATCGTGTTCTTGAAGATGCACGCCTTCATCGCGTTGACCATCGGCGCTCTATTCGTTGGCATCGGATCGGGTATTGCTCTCGACAAGGTGACGGCGTCCTACGAGACCGGGGTAGGTGGCGTCCTTGGCTATGTCGGAGTGCTGATCGCATTGGGCGCAATGCTCGGCAAATTGCTGGCAGACTCCGGCGGGGCGGACAAGGTGGTGGACACGCTGCTTCGGGGACGCCCTGCCACGCTGCCCTGGAAGATGGCGCTCATCGCCTTCATCATCGGCATTCCGATGTTCTTCGAGATCGGGCTCGTTCTCCTCATCCCCGTCGTCATGCTCGCGGTGCACCGATCGAAGGGCCCTGCAATGCGGCTCGGGATCCCCGCCCTGGCCGGCTTGTCAGTGCTGCACGGGTTCGTCCCCCCGCATCCGGGTCCGCTCGCCGCGATCGCGATTCTTCACGCGAATGTCGGGCTGACACTAGCCCTCGGCCTTCTGATCGCTATTCCGACCGTGGCCGTTGCCGGGCCGCTGTTCGGCATGCTCGCGGCGCGGATGGTCCCGATCGGAGCTGCCGGAGCCGGACTCGCAGTCACTGGCACGTCGACCCGCGAAACGATCGCTGTCGGCGCGGGCTCGAGCGGGACCGCTGGGGCGATGGCCCCGATTGGAGCTGTCGGAGCGGGACCCGCGGTAGCAACCGCGTCGACCCGCGACACGAAGGCTAGCGGAGCGGGCTCGACCGGCACGGGGGCGGCGCAGGATCCGGATGCCACACGCAGCCCGACCTTCGCCTGGACCCTGATCACCCTTCTGTCCCCCCTCGTTCTGATGCTCATCAAGGCGGCGGCGGATATCTGGATCGCCAAGGGCAGTGCGCTGCGGCCCGCGCTGGATTTCATCGGTGACCCAGTCGTGGCACTCTTGATCGCCGTTCTGCTGGCCATGGTGACGTTCGGGACCACGGTGGGCTTCTCGGCATCCGTGCTGGCCAAAAAGATCGGCGCCAGCCTGCTGCCGATCGTTGGCGTCATGCTGATCGTGGGTGCCGGCGGCGGCTTTAAGCAGGCACTGGTCGATGGAGGCACCGGAGCCGCAATTGCCAAGATCGCCCTTGCGGCCGGCCTGTCGACGCTCCTGCTGGGCTGGATCGTAGCCGTGCTCATCCGCCTGTCGACCGGGTCTGCAACCGTCGCGACTGTGACGGCTGCCGGCATCATCGCACCGTTGGCAGCCGGTTTGTCCCCCACCCACCTTGCATTGGTTGTGCTCGCGATTGGGGCTGGGTCGCTGTTTTTCTCGCACGTGAACGACGCGGGCTTCTGGCTGGTGAAGGAGTACTTCGGGCTGACGGTGGGGCAGACGATCAAGACTTGGTCGGTGATGGAGACCATCATCTCCGTCATGGGCCTTGTACTGACGCTTTTATTGTCGCTCGTCCTTTAGCTGCGGGATTTAGCCCCGGTGCCCTCGGCAAAAAGTGTTCCGCTACTCTTCCGTAGGACGCCGGCGTAGCTCAATTGGCAGGGCAGCTGCTTTGTAAACAGGTGACCTGTCTCTGAGATCGAAATCAGCCCACAAAGGGCCTTTAACCGGCTGTTTAAAACAACTGAACATCGCTTTTGGACGATGCGAATCGAAGCTTACTACGAGCTCTCGGATGCCCGAGGTGAGTCGGATCCGAGCTGCCTGTGGGATTCAGAAAGTACATCAGGCAGCAATTGGCGTTCCGGAATAGTCACTCAATAGCCCTCCCAGCCTCGCGCGTCTTCTAATAGTGGCGCCTGGCCGTCGAATTGGCGCGCTGCGCGACGCGGGAGGTCGAAGGCCGCAGCTTCGGTGAGGGCGCTCATCGTTGTAGTGCTCGCAGTATTCGCCCAGCACTGCCTCCAGGTGACGCGGGGAAACGATCAGCATCCAGTCCAGGCATTCGCGCCGAGCACTCCCCACCCAGCGCTCGGCGTGGGCGTTCGCCCTCAGTGCTATCAACGGAGTCAGGATCACCCGGGCGGCTTCGCCCTCGAAGACGGCATCAAAGCTTCGGGCGAACTTGCGATCTCGGTTGTGAACCAATTGATGTAGAACTGATGTAAAACTGATGTAGCAAGTTGCAGGGGCCAGTCGTCGCGTCGTCAATTCGTATTCAGTTTTGGCTCGGGAGCAGGGATTCGAACCCTGAACCTTGCGGTTAACAGATCGCCCCGTTCAGAAATAGCGCTGCGAATTCGCTGAGTGCCGCCGACAGTCGCCGGGTTCCACAGTTTATCGCCAGCGTTGCTGTACAAAACGTCGGTTGCCGCCGACCCGGTTGCCGCCGACTTGGAAGAATCCGGAGGACTACTTCCTTATGACATACACGACAACACCGAGGACGTCTAGGACCCGCTCTACGTGACGCCGGCCATCAACGATTAACCAGTCCAGTTTGCACCCCACAGTCATCAGCCGTCGACCTGCGCGGACCGGCGCCGGAGCCGGGTGCGGGCCCGGGAACCAACCCACATGAGGGTGACGCCGATGGCGAAGATCACCGGCTGGCCGGCCCAGTAGTACCACTTGGTCTCGCCGCCGCGGTTCAGGGCCCCGGGGTCGAACGCGAGGTCCCAGGTCTGGAACGCCAGGATGGCCAGCCACACAACGCCGAAGATGACCTGGGTGCGGCGTCGGAACATTAGCCAGAGACCAAGCGGAAACCCGAGCAGGATCGATGCAGCGAGTGTCATAAGCAGTGTCTCCAATCAGCGGCCAGCCGATGGGTATCGGCCTGTCTCAACCACTGAGGGCAGTGTCTCGGTCCCGCCGACCCGGCGTCCAGAGGCAGGAGTAATCAATCTGACGAGGACGCCGCCCTAGCATGTCCCGGGACATCTCCAGGTTCGACCTGGGACTGTCAGACTCCGATCACACCATGAATAAATCTGCGGCGTCCCGGATGACCACGATCCTGGCGTGGTCCCTCTGCGCGGTATCCGTCGCCGTGGCCGGCGCTGCTCTCGGGTTACACATCCTGAGCGGCGGCGTGGACCCCAAGGGCGTGACGGATGGGTGGGCCAGCCGGGTGCTGGTGGTTCCCCTGCCCATGGTGATGGCGGCCCTCATTGCCGCCGGCCGGCCGCGGAACCCGCTCGGGTGGCTCCTGGCTGGAGGCATCACGTTCGAAGCCATCGCCGGGCTCCTGGCCGAATACGCGCTCTACGGTCGGACAACGGCCCCTGGTTCTCTGCCCGCTACCTCGGCGGCGATCTTCCTGAGCACCTTCATCTGGACACCGGCGATCGCCGCCTTTTTCCTGATGGTCATGCTCTTCCCGGATGGCCGGCTTCCATCGCCGGCCAAGCGCTGGCGCGCCGTCGCCGCCGCGGCGCTGGGATCATCGCTGGCGCTGATGGTCTCGATGGCGCTGGCTCCCTACCCGGTGGCCTCGGCACGGCCGGCTGGTTTCGCGGGACTGCAGAACCCGCTGTCCGGTGCCGGGACTGCGCTATCCGACCCGATCGCAGCGTTAGGGGGCCTGTTGCTCGTGGCCTCCGCGGCGGGCGCGATGGGGGCCCTGGTCGTGCGCTTCCGGCGCAGCCGCGGTGCCGAGCGCGAACAGATCGCATGGGTCGTATACGCCGCCTGGATCCCACTGGCACTCTTCGTTGCCCACCTCTTGCCGCTGCAACTGCCGATCTTCGTCGGGCCGGTGGCGATATGCGTCTTCGCGGTTGCGATGGCGATCGCGGTGTTGCGACACCGGCTGCTCGACATCCACGTCGTCGTCAGTCGAACCGTTGTCCTGGTCCTGCTGGTTCTGGCCCTCGGTGCCCTCTACGTCGCCGTGGTGGAGGAGGCTTCGACCTTCATGCGAGGCGCCGCGGGGGCCGCGCCGTCGGTGCTGGCGACAGCGGCTGTTGCGATTGCGCTGGCGCCCCTGCACCAGCTGCTGCAGCGCACGGTCAATCGCCTCCTGTTTGGTGACCGCGGGAATACCGGTGCGGTGATGGCCCGAGTTGGCCAGTCGATCGAAGGGACCGACGAGCCGCTGGACGTGCTCGCGGCTCTCTCGGAGACGCTGGTCGCGGCCCTCAAGCTGAAGGGTGCGAGGATCGAGCTGGGCGCCGATCCGGCGGCGGACCGTCCCGGCGAAGGCGAAGGCCTGGTGACACCGCTTCTGGTCCAGGGCAAGCAGGTGGGACGCGTGGTCGCGGTTCCGCGGGAGGGCGAGAGGCTCGGTGCGGCGGATCACCGGCTGCTCAGCTCCCTCTCCCCTCATCTCGCGATCGTGGTTCGCGCCGTCCAGCTCGGCAAGGACCTGCAGCACTCTCGCGAACAATTGGTGACCGCGCGTGAGGATGAACGACGGCGCATCCGCCGCGACCTCCACGACGGGCTGGGGCCGACGCTGGCGGGCGTGGCGATGCAGCTCGAGGCGGCCCAGGCTCTCCTGAAGTCCGATCCGCCGGCCGCTGTCGGGCGGCTGGAAACCACGCACGCCCAGGTGGAGGCGGCGATTGGCGACATCCGGCGGCTCGTGGACGGGCTGCGTCCACCAGCTCTGGACGAGCTCGGGCTGGAGACCGCCATCCGTCAGCAGGTGGACGCGCTGTCGGAGCGGGGGGCATCCTCGCGTCGCGGTCTCGACATCCTTGTCGAGTCCAGCGGCGAGCTGCGCGGGTTACCCGCCGCGGTGGAGGTCGCCGCGTTCCGCATCGCGGCCGAGGCGGTCACCAACGTCGTTCGCCACGCCCAGGCCAGCGTGTGCACCGTTCGCCTCGACCGTGACAACGATCTTCGGGTCGAGGTGACCGACGACGGCCGCGGTATGGCCCAATCGCGCGCCGCCGGCATGGGACTGGTGTCGATGCGGCAACGTGTGGCCGAGCTGGGGGGCACCCTTCACGTCGAGTCGGTGCATCAACATGGGACGACCGTGACCGCGGTACTGCCGCTGGGAGCAGGTGCGGGGTGACATGATCCGGGTCCTGATCGCCGACGACCACCCTGTCTTTGTGGACGGTCTGCGGACCCTGCTGGCTGTGACGGGAGAGTTCGAGATTGTCGGAGAGGTCGCCACCGGCACCGAGGCCGTGCAGGCCTGCGTGGAACTCCATCCCGACGTGGCGATCATGGATCTCCAGATGCCCGAGCTCAACGGCATCGAAGCGACGCGCAGCATCGCGTCGGCAGCACCGGGTGTCGGGGTGCTGGTCCTAACGATGTTCGAGGACGATGAATCGGTCTTTGCCGCGATGCGGGCGGGAGCGCGCGGCTACCTGCTCAAAGGCTCGCGACAGGCTGAGATCGTCCGGGCCGTCCACGTAGTTGCCGGTGGCGAGGCGATCTTCGGCCCCACGGTGGCGCAGCGGATCATCGCGTACTTCACGACGGAGAGACCGGCCGGCAGCCCGGGCGCCTTCCCGGAGCTGACCGATCGCGAGCGTGAGGTCCTGGAGCTGCTGGCGCAGGGAGAATCCAACCTGACGATCGCGCAACGCCTGGTCCTGAGCCCCAAGACCGTGCGCAACTACGTGAGCAATGTGTTTGGCAAGCTCCAGGTGGCAGACCGCGCCCAAGCGGTGGTACGAGCCCGCCGAGCCGGCTTCGGCGAAGGCGAACCCTAAAGTCACGCTGGCGCGGGGTGCTGCCGCGCTCGGACGCGAAATGCGACCTCCGTGTGCTTGGCGAAAGTCCGCAGTGAGGATCGGGATTGCGCGCCACGGCGACAGCTCCAGAGGTGTTGGTAAGGCAAGTTGAGATGTCCAACCAGGGTGTGGGATTCAGAAAGTACATCAGGCAGCAATTGGCGTTCCGGAATAGTCACTCAACAGCCCGCCTAGCCTCGCGCGTCTTCTAATTGTGGTGCCTAGCGGTCGAGTTGGCGCGCCTATGGACGCGGGAGGCCGAAGGCCGCAGCTGCGGTGAGGGCGTTCATCGTTGTAGTGCGCACAGTATTCGCCTAGCACTGCCTCAAGGTGACGCTGGGAGACGATCAGCATCCAGTCCAGGCATTCGCGCCGAGCTGTGGGATTCAGAAAGTACGTCAGGCCACAATTGGCGTTGCGGAATAATCACTCAATAGCTGTAGGAGGGCAAAAGTCCGACCAGGCCCTGCAGATTGACTTTTGCCCCCCCACAGGCTGGAACCTTGGCCAGTAGACGACGAGATGAGATCAATAAAGCCGATCTCCCGGACGAGGTCGAAGGGGATGTCTTGACGTGTGTGAGACCCCTTCGTGTTAAGGCCAGTTGGAAACTCGCATAAGCAGCAATCTCATCGCGGTCCTCCAGTACGAGTGGCACCTAGGGACGGTGCCTTCTACCGAAACGGTGGGACGGCCTACGATCCGCTTGATGACCCAACCTTTCTGGTTCCCTGACGAGTCGGACGGTGCCGGCGATGAGCACCTCGATGCAGCCTACGTTGAACACTACGATGCCAAAGCCAGGTTCGACCCCGAGCCGGACTTGACACTCCTGCGCGAGCTTGGCTTCGGCCCGAAAAGCACGCTCGTCGATATAGGGGCAGGGACTGGAACGCTCTCGCTGGCGGCCGCAGCAACGTGTCACCGCGTCATTGCCGTGGACGTTTCAGCAGCAATGCTCCAAGCCGCTCACTTGAAGGCCGAGGCACGCGGGTTAACCAATATCGAATTTGTGCGCGCTGGGTTTCTCACCTACGCACATGAAGGTGACCTGGTCGATTTCGTCTACACGAGGAATGCTCTCCACCACCTCCCCGACTTTTGGAAGAGCGTTGCGCTCGAGCGGCTCGCGATGATCCTTAAGCCTGGCGGGGTGCTGAGACTGAGGGACATCGTGTTCTCCTGCGACCCGGCGGATGTCGAAGCGGTGATTGAAGCCTGGCTCGGAGCTGCACCTGATCGGCCAGAAGAAGGTTGGACCAAGGCCGAGCTGGAGGCCCACGTGCGCGAGGAGCACAGCACCTTCTCATGGCTGCTCGAACCGATGCTTGACCGAACCGGCTTCGACGTCATTTCAGCCACCCACAGCGAGTCGAAGGTGTTTGCAGCCTACACCTGCCGCAGCACGTAACGGCTCGTCAGCGCGCCGCGGGGACAGACCACGGCTCAAGCAATGGCAAGGCGCGGGGGAGGGCTCGGACCGGGGTGGAGGTGGAAGGCGATGTCTTGCCGTGACCGTGCACTGACCGACCGAGCCGGATAACACTGGCGCTAGCGATATCGCGGCATTATCAGCAGCAAACTCGCGGTTGCCCGATAGGCACGAAGCCCAAAAGCTGGACACCATTGGGATAACACGAGCGGGCCGTCACATGCGGCCGCATCCGTTGTTAAACGACCGGGGCTGAGTGCTCCTTCTCACCGCCGGTGCTGGCGACCGTATCCGATACCAGAAGACTGATCAAGTCATTCAGTTGCGCGAACACAACAGTGTTGTATTTCTTGTCTAGCTTCGCTCGCTTAATGAGGTCGGTCCAAAGGCGTTCGGTTACGACGACATCGCAATACGGTACCGCTATCGCGAGTGCCGAGACGTCGGCGAGATCGTTCGCATCCCATGCTTTCTGCGGGTTGCGATGTCGCAGTTGTAAGAGCTCGAGGTCTACGTCTCGACTCGGCAAGTCATGCAGGAACTCGATCCAGCCGCTTTCACCCATGGCCTCGAACTCTTTCCAGCTTATGTCCGCGTACTGCAAGGCTTCACCCAAGGGGTCGATGATGTCGTACAGGACGCCTGCTGCGACCTCACGCACGACCTCACTCCGCGCAAGGCGACCGCTCACCGCAAGATCGTTAAGGCGTTGTCGGGACGACCTGAAGGACTCGTCAAACACGGTGACCATCGATGGTAATTGCGATGGCGGAATGCCAAGCGACGCGGTATCACCTCCCAGCATTGCAAACTGAGTGGCGGCATAGATCCTCTGCTCGAGCGCCGGGTCCAAGCCATCGGGGATCGGGAGGACCGATTTCGGTTGGCCAAAAGCATGCTCAACTCCAGACCCGAATGGGATCACTTGTCGTGTGAATTGGGGCCGCCCGAAACGCGCCCGCAAGGCGTTATCGAGTTCGCCGGGAATGATTCGCTCGAGGCTCGCGATCGTCGCGTATTGCGATATGCCGGCCATGACGGACGCCATGTGATGTCGGCGCCTAATGTCACGCTGCTTGTGGTTCTCGTAATAGTGATTCGACGAGAGAGGGAATGTTGCCTTTCCGCCATCAACCGCATCGCCCACCGCCCCTCAGGATTCGTTTGAAGTCACGGCCAGCGGGATGGTCGGTGGCAGCCCTAGCCAGCGAGACCCAGTGAAGCTGGTCTAGGTAAACCCGCAAAGTTCTGTCGATTATCCGCTGCCGACCCCGATGTGCGAATCCTGCAGTCAATCGACGATCTGGGGGTGTAGGGGGGCAAAAGTTGATTTGGTCCAGGCGGAGGGACTTTTGCCGCCCCACAGGCCTCCGCGAGCGAGAAGCGCCAGTGCCTTCAGCTCAGGAGTTCTTGCCACCAGCTCCTCGCGGTAGCGGCGCTGGAATTTTGGCCACTTGCGAGGGTCATAAGCGAACCACCGGCGCAGCTCTGCGGACGGTGCGACCTCCTTGGCCCAACGGTCAAGCGCCAGCGAATCCTTGCGTACGCCACGCGGCCAGACCCGGTCGACCAAGACGCGGATCTCACCTTGGTCGGGCGGCCCGGCTTCATAGACTCGCCGAATTTGCACCCGTGGCCGCTCCGGCATCCGGCCCTTGTCGTCCAGCAAATGCGCAAAGCAAGGGAGATCTCCCATCCGATTAGGATCCCACGCGGTCGTGCCCGATAGGAACGGGTTAGGCCGCAAGCCGTTGCGGGCGACCCGCTCGCCCAGGGGTTCACCGGGACCTGACGCCACCTCCAGACGATCCACCCACTTCACGCTGGTAATGCACCTGTCGCCAGGCACGAGGAATCGCAATGGCGCGCCGTGCTCTGGGCTCAGCGGTTTGCCATGCTTGGTCGTGCAGGAGAGCTAGGCCATCTCTACCTCCTCACCTTCTGGAAGTAGTCGGCATTGATCTGGATGAAGTTCCTCCACTGGGCCGGGACCTCGTCTTCGGCGAAGATCGCGTCCACCGGGCAGGGATCGACGCACGCGCCGCAATCGATGCACTCGTCGGGATCGATGTCGTTTCACGCCAGCCTTCACCAGGTTGAGGCCATCTGATCTCGTTATTGACACCAGTTCGGCTTATCCTCCTAATACGGCTACCGGGCGGCTTGGGAAGTCGCGGCGCCGACTAGGGGGGACTTGGGGATGAGATGGGTTGCTGTTGCGGTCGCGGGACTGGTCCTGGTGGCGGCGTGCGGACCTAGCGGGGGTACTACGAGCCAGTCTGGCGGCACCCCGAAGGCCGGCGGGACCGCCACGATCGCCCTGGAGAGCGAGCTGCGCACGCTCGACCCGCTCGACTCGTCGCTGCTGGTCGAGCGCGAGGTCTTCTACAACCTGTACGACTCGCTCTTCACGATCGATCCGTCGCTCAAGATCACACCCGGTCTCGTGAAGTCATGGGACGTCTCCGACCCCTTGAACCTCAAGTTCACGCTGCAGTCCGGCGTCAAGTACCAGGATGGGACGGCCTTCAACGCACAGTCCGTGAAGGACAACATCCAGCGCTACCTGACGGCTTCGACCTCTCGCCGAAAATCAGACTTGGCCAGTGTCAGCAGCGTCGAGGTGGTCGACGACACGCACGTCATCTTCCATCTGAAGAAGCCAGACGCCACACTGCTCGCGACGCTGGTCGACCGCGCCGGAATGATGCTGTCGATGGCGGCGGTCCAGAAGGGCGGCCAGAACTTCTCGCTGGCGCCGGTCGGTGCCGGCAGTGGGCCATTTGAGTTCGTCGAGTGGCAGCGCAACGACCACCTGACGCTGAAGAAGAATCCCAGCTACTGGAAGCCGGGCCTTCCCTACCTGGACGGTGTCACGTACCGGGCCATCCCCGACGTCAACGCCATCCTGGCGGCCCTGAAGACCGGCGACATCGACATCGCCCGCACCATCGCCCCGAAGGATGTCGCGGGCATCAAATCAGACTCCAGCTTCATCTACCGCGACACCCCCGCCATCGGGTTCAACGGGTTCGAGCTCAACACCGGAGCGCCACCCTTCAACGATCCGGCCAAGCGGCAGGCGGTGGCGCTGGCGATCGACCGATACGAGATCCTGAAGAACATCAACTTCAACATCGGAGTTGTCGGCTACGGACCGATACCGCCCTCCAGCTGGGCCTTCGATTCGACCGAGAAGATCTACGACCACGCTGACGCTGCGAAAGCAAAAGCTACCGCCACCGGGTTCACCTTCACCTACAAGACGACGTCAGACCCGATCAACCAGCAGCTGGCAGCGCTGCTCCAGTCGGAGCTTGCCGCGGCTGGGATCACGATGAACATCCAGACCGAGGAGTTCGCCACGTACGTGCAGGAATGCGCCAATCACCAGTTCCAGGCCTGCAACGTGAACTGGTCGGGGAGGCTCGACCCGGACGGGAACACGTACGCGTGGTGGCACACCAAAGGCGACTTCAACGACAGCCTGTACAGCAACGCGCAGGTCGACGCCTGGCTCGAGGACGCCCGCGTGAGCACCGACCAGAACAAGCGCAAGCAGGACTACCTCAACGCCCAGAAACAGATCGTGGCCGACGCGCCGTACGTCTTCACAGTCTTCGGCGTCAGCGCGCAGATCTCGAGCAACAAGATTCATGGATTCACGCTCTACCCCGACCTGATGATCCGGATGGCAGCGGTCTGGAAGGGCTAGCCCACACTAGACAATCGCACTTCAGTCCCTTGAATTGATACTGCGGAGCAGCCCGGCATGACCACGTACGTCCTGCGCCGGTTGGTGCTAATGGTGCCGGTCGCCTTCCTGGTGACCATCGGCGTGTTCATGCTCATCCACCTCACGCCTGGCGACCCGGCCCTGATCCTCCTCGGAGAGGACCGCAGCCC
>Ga0208849_1002005_pt1 | contig 12093 bp, 14 predicted proteins | sample NGESurdeep072012_10_FD_184470 | JGI IMG/M metagenome (GOLD analysis project Ga0208849, IMG submission 184470) | Arctic peat soil microbial communities from Barrow, Alaska - NGEE Surface sample 53-3 deep-072012 (SPAdes) | ecosystem: Environmental > Terrestrial > Soil > Wetlands > Peat ...
GGAGACGGTGTGTCACGAACGAACTGACGAGAGGAGGTTCGATGCTGTGCATGAGATGAGGGCAGGTCCCTCGCGGCCGGCGGTCGGACGCAGGCTGCAAACCACCGCAAGGTGCTGCGGACAAAAGCCGTGGTGCTGAGCGTTTGCGGAAAAGGCGGACTTGATCCGTCAGGTGAGACTCGGAAAGGCGAGCGCAAGCGAACCACTGATGACGTGTCGAAAGCTCTACGGCGATGTCGAAACCGGAGAAAAGTCTCTTTTCCGGGACGAGGTTGGCAGAGGGTCCGATTGCTGGCCAACCGGCATCCGGCATGGAGGTGGCGCGAGTCCGGGTCAGGCTTGTGCATGGAACGTGAGAACCTTGGCGGCGATGCGAAGGGAGACGTCCAAGCAGGCAGCCCCTGCAAGGACAAGAGTACCGATGCGCGGCACAAGGGGCGGAGCAATCCGTAGTAGCGGTGAAGGCGCTGTAACGGCGCCGGAGCGAAGGGGTTGCGTTGTTCAGCCCGCAGATGAAGCCAACCGGCAACGGGAGGAGCTTCATGGATAGGGCAAAGCCGTTCGAGATTCCAAAACGGGAAGTTTGGGAAGCATTTAAGAGTGTGAGAGCCAACCGGGGAGCGGCTGGTGTTGACGGTCAATCGATCGAGGCGTTCGAGGCTGATCTTGAAGACAACCTCTACAAGCTCTGGAACCGATTGTCGTCGGGCAGCTACTTCCCGCTGCCGGTGAGACGGGTGGACATCCCGAAAGGCGAAGGCAAGACGCGACCGTTGGGAATCCCCACGGTCGCCGACCGCATCGCCCAGATGGTGGTCAAACGATACCTGGAGCCGCTCGTGGAGCCGATCTTCCACGAAGACTCCTATGGCTATCGGCCTGGCAAGTCGGCGCTGGATGCTGTGGGCGTCGCGCGCCAGCGCTGCTGGCGCACCGACTGGGTTCTTGATCTGGACATCAAGAGCTTCTTTGACAGCATCGACAGAGACAAGCTGATGGCGGCGGTGCGCAAGCACACGGACTGCCGATGGGTGCTTTTGTACATCGAGAGATGGCTGAGAGCCCCCATGCAGATGGCGGACGGAAGCCTCGTGGAAAGGGAAAAGGGAACGCCGCAGGGCGGGGTGATAAGCCCGCTTCTGGCCAACCTGTTCCTGCATTACGCGTTCGATGTGTGGATGCGCCGGAATCACCCGGACATCGCTTTCGAACGCTATGCCGACGATGCGATCTGTCACTGCCGGAGCGAGGCGCAGGCAGTGGCTCTGCGCGCATCCCTTGAAAAGCGGTTCGCCGAATGCGGGCTCGCGCTTCATCCCGAGAAGACGAAGATCGTCTATTGCAAGGATGACGACCGAGCCGGCAACTATCCCAACCAGAGCTTCGACTTCCTCGGCTATACATTCCGGCCGAGGCGGGTGAAGAGGCGGGATGGCAAGTTGGGGGTCTCGTTTACCCCGGCCATCGGCAACAAGGCGCTCAGACGGATTCGCCAAACGGTGCGGCGCTGGGCATTCCACCGGCACAGCGAATGGTCTCTGGAAGGACTGGCCGAGCGGATCAATCCGGCAATGCGCGGGTGGATCAACTACTACGGCCGGTTCAACAGGTCGGCTCTCCTCCCAATCTACAACCACGTCGACGACAGGTTGGCGCGGTGGGCCAATTGGAAGTTCAAGTCCTTCAAGAGAAGCCGCGTGCAGGCATACGCCTGGCTCAGGCGCATCAAGCGCAAACAGCCGGGATTGTTCACTCACTGGCATTTCTACAGGATGCTCGGCCAAACAATGGGAGCCGTATGAGGCGAGAGTCTCACGTACGGTTCTGCGAGCGCGCGGGGTTGAAATACCCCGCGCGACTCTCCCGGAGAGCCGAAGACGATCGACGATCCGTTGGGGCCCCTTGGCTGTTTCGGCGCTTAGCCGCAGCACCTGCGCGCAGCGAATGGCGCACTCGGCAAGACAGGAAACGGGCCGCATCCACGATCTCGCAGGAAATCTCGTCTGGCGCTTGCCCGACCACGGCAATGCTCCGCGTTCTCCTTGTCTCCGCGTGAGCAATTTCTGAGGAACGGCAACCGCAATGCCTGCCGGTTGGTCGCGACAGTGCCGCGCGACACGAATGCCGTATCGCCCGTTCCCCGGTCAGCCCTGCGCCAGTCGCGACTCCTCGGTTGTGCGCCCGGAATACGCGCGATAGCGTCTCGCCGCCGCCAAGGTCGGTTATAGCCCGTATGCGAATTATCACCACCGCCCGCCTGGTCATGCGGCCGCCCGGGCGCGACGATTTTGAGGATTCCGCGATGCTGTGGGCGGACCCCGAAGTCGTGCGCTACATCGGCGGCAAGCCGTCAACGCGGGAGGAGTCCTGGGCGCGGCTCACCCGCTATGTGGGCCACTGGGCGTTGCAGGGCTATGGCTTCTGGACGCTGCGCGAGCGCAACACCGGCCGCTATATGGGCGAAGTGGGCGTGGCCGACTTCAAGCGCACCATTACACCGTCATTGGCCGGGGCGCAGGAGATGGGCTGGGTGCTTGCTGCCTGGGCGCAGGGCAAAGGCTATGCGACGGAAGCCGTGCGCGCAGCGCTGGTCTGGAACGAGGCGCGCTTTCCCGGCGCCCGTCTCGTTTGCATGATCGATCCCGCCAATGCCGCTTCGCTGCGTGTGGCACAGAAATGCGGCTTCCGGGAATACGCGCGTACGACTTACAAGGACAGCGAGGTCATCCTGCTGGAGCGTTGAAGGGCCGGCCCGATGTGCGATCGCCGTTCAGACCATGCAGGCGGCGGCGAAACACAGCAGAACGAACACGGCCGCAGCCTTCATCAGCGCGAAGCCGAGGCGGAACAGCAGAAAGAACACGAGGAGCGGGAGAAGGAAGGCAAACAGCAGCACCAGCCCGAGGCTGGCAGCCGTCACCGCCCAAACCAGCGCGAAAATTCCACCGATGAATGCGGCCAATCCCAGCATGTCGCACCCTCCAGCGCGTGTCCCGCAGGAGAGATAAGTGGGGCAGGGCAGCCTTGCAAGGTGCCTCGACCCCCAATGCGAGGGCAAGTATTATGCGAATACGCAACGTCTCAACCTTTTACATTCCATGCCCGGTAGCCAGGATTTTGCCGACGATCCGCGCAACGCGGCGGCGCGCCTCTATCTGAACGGCGCGCTGGTGGCGCGCAGCGAGGCGAAGGTCTCCATCTTCGATGCCGGCTTCGTGCTGGGTGACGGCATCTGGGAAGGCTTGCGGCTGCACAAAGGGGCTTTGCTATTTCTCGATGCTCACCTTGACCGCCTGTTCGCAGGCGCGCGCGCCATCGGGCTGGATATCGGCATGACGCGCGCAGAGGTGAAGGCCGCGCTCGAACAAACGCTCGCCGCCAACGCGATGACGCACGGCGTGCATATCCGGCTCATGGTCACGCGCGGGGAGAAGAAAACGCCCAATCAGGATCCGCGCAATGCGCTGGGCAGGCCCACGGTCGTCATTGTCGCGGAATACAAGGAGCCGAGTGCGCAGATCGCCGCGCGCGGCCTGAGCCTCTTTACGTCCTCCATTCGCTGCACGCCGAAGGCCATGTTCGACATGCGGCTCAACTCGCATAGCCGTCTGGCTCTCATCATCGCATTGAACGAAGCCATCGCAGCCGGCGCCGACGAAGCTCTGATGCTCGATCCTGGCGGTTTCGTGTCGAGCTGCAACGCCACGAATTTCTTCTTCGTCAAGGCCGGCGAAGTTTGCACCTCGACCGGCGAATTTTGTTTCAACGGTGTCACGCGCGCAAACGTCATTGCGTTATGCCGTCGCGAAAGTATTGCAATCCAGCTTGGGGATTTCTTGCTTAAGGAGGTGCAGGGCGCGGAGGAAGCCTTCGTGACCGGCACCTTTGGCGGTATCACGCCGGTTCGCCAAATCGACGGGCGCATTCTTTCGGCGGCGTTGCCCGGGCCCGTAACGCAACGCCTGCGCGAATCCTACGCAGCCCTCAAGGACGAAGAGGCAGCCAGGATTTGCGCATGAGCGAACCGCCCATCCGCATTGCGATGTGGTCCGGGCCACGCAACATCTCGACCGCGATGATGCGGGCATTCGAGAACCGCGCCGATACCGGCGTGATCGACGAGCCGTTCTACGCAGCCTATCTTGCCGGTACCGGCATCGACCATCCCCTTCGCGAACAAACCCTTGCAGCCTGTCCCTCCGACTGGCGCGAGGTTGTGCGAATCGTGCTCGGATCGGCTCCAGGCGGGGAGGCGATTTTCTATCAAAAGCACATGACGCATCACCTGCTGCCGGAATTCGGCCGCGACTGGGCGGATGCATGCCGCAACGCGTTTCTGATCCGGGCGCCGGAAGAGGTGCTCACGTCCTATGTCGAAAAGCGCGAGACGGTCGCGCTGTCCGATATCGGCTTCGTGCAGCAGCACGCCTTGTTCGAACACGAGGCGCAGCGTCTGGGCCGCGCCCCGCCGGTCGTCGAGGCGTCCGACGTGCTGGCCGATCCGCGCGGCGTATTGGGCGCGCTGTGCGAGGCGCTCGGCATTGGCTTCAGCGAACGCATGCTGAGCTGGCCCGCGGGCAGGCGCGCCGGCGACGGCGTGTGGGCGCCGGCGTGGTACGACGCCGTCGAACGCTCGACCGGTTTCGCCCGACCTTCGCCGCGCGAACGCCCGCCGTTGCGCGACGATCTCAAGCGAATGGCCGACATCGCCCGGCCTTATTATGAAAGACTTGTCGCGCACAAGCTGACAGCTGCGCCTTCGTTTTCGGGGCGTGGGTGGAAGCAATAAGTCGGAGAGGGAAGGAAGGAAAATGTTCATGAACCGGGTGTTGACCATGGCCGGCGTACTCGTCGCCGCAATCGCGATGGGTTGGGCCGCGCAGGCGCAGGACGCGGCAAAGTACGATACGCGTGAAGGCGATTATCTCATGCGGAATTTCCGTTTTTCGTCGGGCGAAACGCTACCGGAGCTCAAGCTGCATTACACCACGCTCGGTGCGCCGGTTCGCAACGCGCAAGGCCAGGTGACGAATGCGGTGCTGATCCTGCACGGAACAGGCGGCGACGGCCATCAGTTCCTGCGACCGCAATTCGCGGGCGTGCTGTTCGTGCCGGGCGGACTGCTCGACCCGGCAAAGTATTTCATCATCCTGCCCGACGATATCGGTCATGGAAAATCGTCCATGCCGAGCGACGGCCTGCGCGCCCATTTTCCGCAATATGATTATGCCGACATGGTCGCGGCCGAATATGCCGTGGTGACGGCGGGCCTGCACGTCAATCATCTGCGCCTCGTGATGGGGACCTCGATGGGCTGCATGCACGCGTTCATGTGGGGCGAGGCCTATCCCGGGTTCATGGATGCGCTGATGCCGCTGGCCTGTCTGCCGGTGCGGATCGCCGGCCGCAACCGGCTGTGGCGCGACATGATCGTCGATGCGATCAGGAGCGATCCTGCCTGGGCCGGCGGCGACTACAAAGCACAGCCGCTCCAGGCGCTGCGCACGACGGCGGACATCCTCACGATTGCCGGCAGCGCGCCGCGGCAAATGCAGAAAACGCTATCCACGCCCGAAGCGGCGGACAAATATCTGAGTGACACGCTGACCCGGGATTTCGCAACGCTCGACGCCAACGACATTGTTTACGCCATCGCTTCGTCGCGCGACTACGATCCGTCGGCTTCGCTCGACGCCATCAGGGCGCCGGTAATGTGGGTGAACTCCGCCGATGATTTCATCAACCCGCCCGAACTTGGAATTGCAGAGGCGATGGCGCCAAAAATCCCGCACGCACGGTTCATTTTGATTCCCGTCAGCGACCAGACCCACGGTCATGGCACGCATACCTGGGCGGCGGTGTGGCAATCATACCTGGCGCAACTGCTGCAGGAATCCGGCAGGTAGCGACGGCCCGTCGATCAAATCAGCGCCCGCGAGCCGTTCAGAGAACTGCCCCGAACAAGGCGCCGGCGCCCGCGGTGACTGCCATCGCGAGAACGCCCCAGAACGCGACGCGTGTCGCGCCCTTCACCACGCCCGCACCGCCGGCGCGCGCCGCCAATGCTCCCAGGCCGGCCAGACAAACCAGCGAGGTCACGGAAACAAAGACGATGGCACTGGTCTGAGGCGACAGGGCGGTTACAGCCAGGGGAAGAGCGGAGCCCACGGAAAAGCTGGCGGCAGAGGCCAATGCCGCCTGGATTGGACGAGCTCGCAGAGTTTCCGAGATGCCGAGTTCGTCGCGTGCGTGCGCGCCGATCGCGTCGTGCGCCATGAGCTGTTCGGCGACCTGTTTGGCGAGAGCGGGTTCGAGACCGCGCCCGACATAAATCGCGGCAAGCTCGCGGTGCTCGCCCTTGCTGTCGGCGATGAGTTCTTTGCGCTCCAGCTTGAGATCGGCCTCCTCGGTGTCCGCCTGGGAATGAACCGAAACATATTCGCCGGCGGCCATCGACATGGCCCCCGCAACCAGGCTTGCGGCGCCTGCTATGAGGAGGCTGTTGCGATTCCCATGCGCGGCGGCAACACCGAGAACCAGGCTCGCGGTCGAAAGAATCCCGTCGTTTGCGCCCAGGACCGCCGCGCGCAGCCATCCGGCTTTTCGCGCGCGATGTCCTTCCTTGCGGTGTTCCGGCATGCGTGGGCCTCTCGAATGTGCAGGATCGTTACGAAGTGCAGGATATGTTGCGCTGGTCTCCCGCCGACTTCAGCGCCTCTTCGAGATCGGCGACGAGGTCGTCTGTGTCCTCGATTCCCACCGACAGCCGCAAGAGATCGCGGGGGCAGGGCGTGTCCGGGCCTTCCACGGAGGCGCGATGCTCGATGAGGCTTTCGACGCCGCCGAGCGAAGTTGCACGCTTCCAGAGGCGCACATTGGCGGCCGTCGCGATGGCGGCCGGTTCGCCCCCGCGCAGGCGGATGGACAGCATGGCGCCGAAACCGCCCTGCATTTGCCGGGCAGCGATTGCGTGGCCGGGAAAATCGGCCAGACCGGGATAGAGCACCCGGGCGATGGCGGGATTTTGTGCCAGCCGTTCGGCCAAAATCCGAGCACTGGCATTCGCCGCTCGCACGCGCGGATAGAGCGTGCGCATGCCGCGAAGCAACAGCCATGCCTCGAACGACCCGAGTATTCCACCCTGTTGCGTGCGCACGCCCTTCAAACGATTCCAGAATTCGTCTTCCCTGGCGGTCACAAGCGCGCCCGCAACGAGATCGGAATGACCGTTGAGATATTTGGTGCAGGAATGCATGACGACATCGGCCCCGAGCGCAATCGGCTGCGTCAGCACGGGCGTCGCCACGGTGGAGTCGACGGCAAGCCGCGCTCCGGCCGCGTGGGCAATTTGCGCTGCCGCGGCAATATCGACGATGTCCCACATCGGGTTGCCCGGGGTTTCGGCCCAAACGAGCTTGGTACGTCCCGGTCGCATCGCGTGTTTCAGCCGGTCGAGATCGGTCATATCGACAATATCGACCGCAAGTCCCCACTGCGCGGCAAACCCCAGAATCCAGCCGCGCAGCGACCAGTACATCACTTTCGGCGCGACCACATGGTCGCCCGGCGACAGCGCCTGGAAAACGGCCGTGGCGGCAGCCATGCCCGAGGCGAACAGCATGGCGGCCACTCCATCTTCGAGCCGCGCCAGCACCGCTTCCGGCTGGTCGTATGCGGGATTTTCCGCGCGGGCGTAGGAGTACCCCGCGCGGTAGAGATTGTCCGCATCGCGCTGGAAGGTCGAAGACATGTGAACTGCGGGCGAAATTGCGCCGGTGCGTTCATCGATCCGGCCAAGCGCCTGCGCGGCGATGGTTGCCGGATTGGCCGCTTTTTTCGCTTCGCTGCCCATTCGAAAGTGTGGTGCGAAGAACGGGCGGAAAGCAACAGCAACGCACTTCCGGGAGGCTGGCAGCCTCTGCTGCGCAGGCGCCTCGTCTAGTGCGGATTCGTCGCCGGCCTTGCCGCGGAATCATCCAGCACGCCCAGCGAATCCCATGCGCCTTCCGGCCGCACGATGACATAGGGATCGCTCATCATGGTGATGGCCTCGGCGTGCGGTTCCAGCTCGGCGACCATTTCCACATATTCATGATCGGAAAAGACCAGGGGAAAGTTCTTTTGCAGCGGCCTGAGGCCGAAACGGCCCCAGAATTTCACAAGCCGTTTTTGCGCATGCCCATAGAGAATGCGGTAGCCTTTTCGGCGGATGATGTCGATGCCCTTTTCGAAGATGACTTTCAGGATATGCGTGCGTCGATACTTCGGCAGCACCGCCACCCGCTCCATCTTCGCGAAATCCGCAAAGTAGCGCAGCCTCAACGTCGCAGCGGGATGGCCGTCCACAAGACCGAGCACGTGAGTCGCGCAAAAATCGTTGCCGTCGAACTCTTCCTCGTACGGACAATTCTGCTCGCTCATGAATACGGCCGCGCGAAGGGCGAATATCTTCGCGAGGTGGTCCGGATTCGACGCAACGATGGCCTCGAGTTTCACGCGAACTCCCATCACGCGACAGATTGTGCAGCCTGAGGAACTTCCGGATCGAGACGGAACAGGTCGCCAAGACCCTTTTCGCAGGGCCTTATGCCTTCGAAGCCATAGCTCTTGAGCGAGGAAACCCCTCCGAGCGTGGCAGCGCGGCCATAGATCGGTACGCCGCCGTAACGGTCTCTGCCAAGAGCTTTGGCGACCAGAACCGTGGCAATGCGCGCAACTTTCCGCGCCACGAGCGCCCAGACATAGATGACCGCGGGCGTTCCACCTTCGCCGACGAGTTGACTGAAATCGAGATTGAGTCCGTCGAACGTCCCGTTTTCAAGCGCAAGAGCGCCGGCAGCGTTCAGATGAAGAAACGAATAATAGCCAATCAGTCTTGCCCGATCGCGCGCGTTGTCGTGGCTGAAATAGACGCCCCAGAACGTATCGGGGTTATGCCCATATACGGCCTTCACGAGATCCAGCGGCGCAACGCTGCACGAGATTTCGATCCGGCTCATCTCGTAAATGCTGAGGATGTCCTCGCTGGAAGGGTGCCGGACGTAGAGAATTCCGCCGGTCGGAAGCGGTGCGGACGGTTCCCTGAGACCGGAACCGGCAGCCAAATGCTTGACGGTATTCAATGAAACGTACGCCATAGCCCCACCCCATAACCTTGCGCACGCTTAAGCCTGACACGCCATGCCGGTTAATGGCAAGCTTGATGCTCGTCACAGCGGGCGACCGCGCGAGCGTGGGAACCGAGCAACTGCTGTCCGATTCGGCTGAGTAAACGGGAGTGTGGCGATTCGACTCACCTGCGGAGAGTCCCTTCACCACTATGAAGCGTTCAATTTCGGCGCGCCGACCGTAAAACGCCCAATCCCAGAACGAGAAGGACCACGAAGATCAGAAGAAACAGCCCGAACAGCAACTTCGCGATGGCAATAGAAGCGCCTGCGATGGTGGTAAATCCCAGAACACCAGCTATCAAGCCCAAAATCAGAAACAAGATCGCCCACCGCAACATCTGAATATTCCTTTACTGCAGCGGTTTTAACGTGCGGACCGGGCAGCGCGTTCCGGAAATCTGTGTCAAAAGATAAAATCAGGTCGGCGTGGCGAACGGAAAATCCAGGTTATCTCACGCGCGACAGCGTCGATGAAGGCTCCGGAAAAGTTGTCTTCACGGTCCATCGACCCGATAGCCGCGCGCGCGCAGGAGAGCGGACAAGCCGTTCGGGCCCGCCAGATGGCCGGCGCCTACCGTGATAAAATACGTATGGTGTTCTGCCAGCATGCCGTTCAATTGCACAGCCCAGGCTTCGGTGCGGTTGTCCAAAAGCGTTTTCTTCGCAGCCGGATCGGCTTCCAGCTCGGCATTCACCAGCTTGCCGACCTCGTCCGCATTGCCATGCGCCCATGCGTCCACCAGCGGTCCGAGTTCGTCAGCCTGGGTCCCCAGTCCTTTCAGCGTTGCGTCGAATTCGGCAAGCTCGAGCTTCGGGTTCCGAGGCAACAACAGCGAAAATTGCCGGTCGACGGTTTCGAAATAGCGCACCGTCTTGCCTTCGCGGTGGGCGAGCGCGAACACCTGGCGGTCAACGCCGCTGTCCGGCGAATAATGCTCCTCGCCGATGAGAGCGACTTCGAGGATCAGGCCGGCGACCCATGGCCGCGTATGGGTCAGCGTGTCGGGCGGCACATGGGTGAGGGCCAAAGCCTTGTCGTAGTCGGCGAGGGTTTGGGCGTCGAGCAGCGAAGGCAGCGCCACGTCGGGCGGCAAGGCTCCGTGTTCGCGCATGAATTCTTCGGTGGCAGCCTTGCCGGAATCGTCCATCGGAGCTTCGAAAACAAAGACGTCCGATGCCGCCATCGCCGCCTCCAGCTTGGGTGTCCGCCAACGAACATTCGTCGGCAGCAGATGGATGGAGCCGAGCAGGTAGGCTGTCGCGCTTCGGCTGTGGACGGTCCAGAGCGCAGGATGCGCCGGGATATCGGCGATCAGCGGCAACGAACCCGCATGCGCAAGTGTGGACGTGACGAAGAGCATCGCCAGCGTCGCGAAAAGACGTCCGGGATCGACAATACGCAATGAAGTTCCTCTTTATTTCAGGGACAAATTCCAAAGCCGTCAGGCCTCGCGAGCGTCTTGCGAGAATGAAGCCGGCAAACGGGGGCGCCTCAATCCTCGCCGAATTTTGCTTCCACAAGTGCGAGAATGGCGTGCAGAGCTTCCTCGGCGTCCGGCCCGTGCGCCTCGATTCTGATCTCGCTGCCCATACTGGCCGCCAGCATCATGAGTCCCATGATTGAAAGGGCATCGACGCTCTGATGGTCCCTCGTCACGCTGATCTGCGATTGAAACCGTGCCGCCGCTTCAACGATTTTTGCCGCCGCCCGTGCGTGCAGGCCCTTCTTGTTGACAACCCTGATGACCGCCGCGTGTTTGCCGCCCTCTTCGATCACGCGTCACGGTCCCTCCGCAAGATCGGCCGAGCCGGCGCGCATGTATTTTCGCCCGGCTTCGATCGCTTCGCGGACTGCGCGGTCGAGCGGGTGACGGTTGCGAATGTCGATGAGCTTGATGAGGCTTGGCAGGTTGGCGCCCGCCAGCACCTCGACCCTGTCCCGCTCGATCAGGGTCAGCGCAAGATTGCAGGGCGTGCCGCCGTACATGTCCGTGGCGATCACCACGCCCCGTCCCTGATCGACCGATTTGACGGCCGCGGCAAGCTCGCGCTGGCGGCGTTCCACGTCGTCCTCGGGGCCGATGGAAATGGCCCGAAGATGGGATTGCGGACCGACCATGTGCTCCATCGCGGAAATGATCTCCTGGGCAAGCCGGCCATGCGTGACGATGACGATTCCTATCATGTTCCGATCGGATACGGGGGGATTGACGGACGATAGCGCAACTTTGCGGCGAGGAAAGGGCTCATCGGGCGACGGCGCCATCGCGAAAAAGCGCATGGGCGAAGCCGGCGGCCGCAACCGCAACCTTTGCCGGGGTCGAGCCTTCGTAGGCGGTGAGCTTCAGAAGCGGCGGCCAGGCGCTCGCAGGCAATTCCAAGACTTGCGGCGGAGCATAGGACTCGGACTCCGGAAGTCTCGGCTTCAGATTTGGCGCGCCCAAGGAAATCGCGAGCGCGATGGCTGTTTCGGGCCGGTAGGCCAGCGAAACGATGCCGACGCCGCGGACTTCCAGGAGACCGGCAAGATTTGCCGGCGGACGGCCCCAAAGCCCGCCATCGCGTTGGAACAACTCGACGCGATCGTCCGCCACCAAGATGGCCCCCCGTTCGATCAGCGTCAGGGCGAGATCCGACTTTCCGCTGCCGCTCGCTCCCAGGATCAGAATCCCGGCCTCTTGTGGCGCGCCGAACGCATCGCCCGCTCGCCCCAGCATGACACAGCTTGCATGAACGTTGGCGACCGTCATTCAGAGACTCTCTGCGAGCGGCAGTTCGACGACAAAGCGCGCGCCTCCGCTCGGCGTCTCCCCATCCGTCCGGCCTTCGGCCCAGATGCGTCCGCCGATGCCTTTCGCAATCTGCCGCGCGATCGAAAGTCCTAGACCGGAATTCTTCCCAAATCCGTGTTCGGGCGGTCGCC
>Ga0208849_1002006_pt1 | contig 12089 bp, 14 predicted proteins | sample NGESurdeep072012_10_FD_184470 | JGI IMG/M metagenome (GOLD analysis project Ga0208849, IMG submission 184470) | Arctic peat soil microbial communities from Barrow, Alaska - NGEE Surface sample 53-3 deep-072012 (SPAdes) | ecosystem: Environmental > Terrestrial > Soil > Wetlands > Peat ...
TTCACCCCCGCCAAGATCACGATTCCGGTCGGCGAGCCCACCACGCTGCGTCTCACCACCACATCGGGCGTCCACGGCATCAAATCCGACGACCTGGGCATTCCGATGACCACGATTCCCAACGGCAAGGTCATCGAAGTGACCTTCACGCCGAAGACAGCCGGAACGTACGTCCTGCATTGCCAGATCGTGTGCGGTCCAGGTCATGCTGACATGGCATTGACGATTGTCGTTGCCGGTGCGTCTTCGGGCGGAACTCCATGACGTCATACAGGGCCATTGGCGCGATCGCTCTTACATTCGCGGCCACGTTCTTTTTCTTCGCCGCGCGTCCGTCGCAAGCGATGCCGCCGTTCGCGCAGGCGTACGGGATGAACTGCGAGGTCTGCCATACGGCGGTCCCGGCGCTCAATGCCTACGGGCGTTACGTCCAGCGCACCGCGTATTCGTCGCTCGATTCGGCCACCATTCACCGGGCCAATCCGTTTTGGATCGGCGAGGCGCTCACGTACGACTCGCAAGATCCGGACATGCCGCACTATACCCAGACCGGCAACATCGCGATTCACGCCGCGGGATTCATCGGTTCGGACATCACGTTTCACCTGCATCAGTGGATCACCCAAAACAACCAGTCCGGCGGCACCGACACGATGTGGGTGACGTATAACAACCTGTTCCACCGCGATGGCCACTTGTATTTCGGCAAGATCGAAGCGCCTGCGCCGTCGCCATACAGCCAGTGGTCGGAGCTCAGTGAATTTTCGACGCTCGGCATGACGTCGGGCGAACATGCGTGGCAGTTCGGGGCCAACCGTTGGGGCGCGAAGTTCTTGTACACCCACAATGCAGCGGTGGCGGAGATCGCCTATCTGGGTGCAAACGGCGACCTCAACACGGCGACCGACTTCTCAGGCGACCGATCGTTTGATTGGCGCTTGGCTATTGCGCCGCCCACGGCGCCGTTTGAATTCGGCGTGTACGGCTCGCAGGGTGTGCTGCCGATATCGGATGGTACGGTCGACCGGTACAGCGGCGAGGCCGTCTACGGCCAGATGGATCCGATGGGGAAGATGCCCGGCGTCTTCACCGCATACCAAGTGGGGCACGATCCAAATGCGGGCGCGGGCCTCGGCGCATCGACGAGCAAAGCCTTCACCTTCGACGTATATGAGCCGTTCTTCAATCAGCGAGTCATGCTGGGCTTGCGCTCCGACTACAGCGACGACGGCTTCGGCACCGGCGCGCACTCGGCGAACGTGGACTTGGAGTGGCTGGCGGTTCGCCAAGTGAACGAGCGAAACGCGACCGGGCTTATCTTCAACACCGAGGACCAGATGGTCCCCGGTGTCGGACCCGATTGGAAATATCAGCTCTGGTGGGCCACAACCGTCGGTCCGTTGCGGTAAAATCACACCCGCGCAAGGGAGCGCACTGAAATGTCACTCTTCAAGAAACTTCTCGTTCCCGTAGACGGATCAGCGCCATCGGACGCCGCCGTCACCCTCGCGATCAGGCTCGCGCGCGATCAGGACGCAAGGCTCGTGTTTCTGCACGTCAGCGAAGTCGCGAGAATCGCGGCGATGGTGACGACGACCGGCATGTGCGTCGACCCGACGCCTGCGTTGAATGCCGAGCACGCATTCGGCGCAGAGGCCCTCCACGACGCTGAGGCGCAGGCGCGCCAAAGCATGGTTCAGTCCGAAGCTCTCCTCGTGGAAGGACGAAGTGCCGATTCGATTTTGGAAACAGCATTTCGCAACGGCACCGACCTCATCGTCATGGGCAGCCATGGACGAGGCGGCATCCCGCGCGCGCTGCTCGGCAGCGTCGCCGAAGACGTGTTGAGGAAATCTAAAGTGCCGGTGCTGGTGACCCGCGTTCAGTGATGCCGGCCTGCTGCGCATCGCGCGCAGCGGTTAGCGGCGGCATCGTCCGTCGGGAACACCGTGCCTGGAAGACTGACGACAAAACGCGAGCCGCCCGCTCCAGCCGGCGACGAGCTGATCGCTCCGCCGTGCGCTTCGACAAATTTCTTCGCGATCGCAAGCCCGAAGCCCGAACCTTCACTGTCCTTTGCCGCGCTGCCGCGCACCCCGCGCTTGAAGATCCGATCTTTGTCGGCGGCCGCGACCCCAGGTCCGGAATCCGTGACCGAAATCTCCAACTGGTCCGCCCGCCGGCTGCAGCCGATGAGCACGGTACCACCGGACGGCGTGAACTTGATCGCGTTGGAGAGGACGTTCGAAACGATTTGACCGATTCGAACAGGATCACCAAAAAAACGGCCGCATTCTTCGGCTTTCACCGCGCACCGCGCCACCGCGAACGAGACACCTTTTTTCGCCGCAGCCGCTTCCGCGGCGATGTACTCCTTATCAAGCAGTTCGCACACGTCCACCTCCGTGGGCCGCACGAGTGTGTCAACCGTTGCTTGGCCGGATTTGAGACGTTCCAACAACTCGTTCAACTGATCGAGCGTTTGTAGAACAGAGGTCAACCTCGCGGCGCTCGGCGTCAGCTTACCGTCGATGAAGGCCTCGATGTTCGCTCGCGCGATAGAAAGGCGATTGCGGATATCATGGACGAGGTCGTGGAAGTCAGCCGGCTCGCTCATGGATGTTTCGACATCTTGTATCCGACGCCGAAGACCGTGACGATGAGCCGCGGATTAGCTGCGTCCTCTTCGATCTTGTGGCGAAGATTGGCGATATGGCGGTCGAGAGTTCGATCGAATACCTCCAGGTCGTCGCCTTTGACTTTGTCGAGAAGCTGCGTGCGCGTGAACGTCATGCCCGGACTGCCGGCGAGTGTTTCGACGATGCGGAACTCGGTCGGCGTCAATTGTATCGGTTGATCCCGCCGACGCACTTCGTGTTCGCGGACGTCGATTTCGAGTTCACCAATGCGGATGCAAGCGGGAGATGCCGCCTCCATCGCTCGGCGCTTCACCGACTCTGCCTCCCCGGAACGCCGCAGCACCGTCTTCACCCGCGCGACGACTTCCCGGGGGCTGAAGGGCTTCGTTATATAGTCGTCTGCGCCAAGCTCGAGGCCCACGATACGATCCACTTCGTCGCCGCGAGACGTAAGCATGATGATGGGTACCGCGGAGGTGGCGCGGATCTCGCGAAACGCATCTAGGCCGTTCATCGCCGGCATCTTCAGGTCCAGGACGATGAGATCGGGGCATTCGCGGGCGTTCGCCTGGACGGCCTCGGCGCCGTCGTGCGCGCGACAAACATGAAAGCCTTCGTCGAGAAGATAGCGCTCGAGTATTTCGACGATCTGCGGTTCGTCGTCGACCACGAGGATTTTCTTCTCAAGATTTGCACCATTCTTGAGGGTCATCGTTCGATATCTTAGACGCGGACGAATGCGTCCCCCGCGGACCCATCTCATTTCGTCCCGCTCCGTTACGTTCGTTGTGTCATCCTACACATTGACGGCCGTCGCGATCGTCGTCGTAAGAACGTCAGCTAGGCTTGCTATCGCTTCACGCATACCCAAATGATATCGGCGCGCCTCCTCGGCGAGATTTGCAGCGATTGTGACGGTCAGGGCGGTCGACGTGCGCGACTTCCGCCGCAGTTCGACAAAGCCCGAAATCGGGTGATGAAGGTCGGGGGAATCGGCGATCAATCGGAACCGCACCGACTCGAACGCCGCCTCGATATGACGAACGGCGACCGCAAAATGCAAGTTCGTTCTGCCGACGAGACGGGCGCGCTCACCCGACCACTCTTCAGCCGTCAAGATCTCGGTAAGGATGCGGACGCATGCGTTCCAAGGCACGTCGACGTCGGTCTGCCGGTAAGTGGTAATGGGTTCCATACCACCATTTGACGATATTGTTCTTCGGATATTGCGAACGTCGTGGGAAGATGGCGGGTCTCAAGCAGGCTGCGAACACGCGGAAACAATATTGTCCACTGCGTCTCCTATTTCGCAATCAAGGATACGATCGATGGCACAGAACAAGACAAGCGGAGAGCGGTGAAAAGCCGCAGATGTGGGGCCCGTCGATCGTCGGCTTCGGCAGCTATCGTTATTCATATGATAGCGGACGCGAAGGCGACATGCCGCTCATCGCCTTCTCCCCGCGCAAAGCCGCGATCGTGTTGTACGGCGCATCAGGGTCGGCCACGCTCGTCGACATCGACGAAACGGTGTTGAAGAAAATCGTGGCCAAATCCGTCGCCGCAGCCCGCGCGAGGTAGTCGCGGGGATTCCGAATCGGGATTGACGGAATCTCGCCGTTCACTTACTATTACTGCTAAAGCGAGATTCGCGGCGGTCGGAATACCGCAGGGAGGCTATTTCATTGATTCGGTCGTTCATCTGTGCAGGTCTTCTAGCGGTCGCCGTTTGCGCGAGCGCCACCTTACCGTCTGTCGTGGCCGGCTCCGCGCAGAATCACGCTCTCGCAGCTGCTGCGCCGCAATCGGGCTTCGCTAACACTGCGATCGTCGGCGGTGCGCAGCCCGCCGACTGCGAAAATCGCGTGAACGACACCCTTGCAAAGCTGGACGCGTGCATGACGCCGGCGTCGCTTTGGCGCCGGCTATCGCATTTCCAGACCATCGCCGACCAAAATCCGGGGCCCGACGGACACGGCACTCGCGACACTGGAACAGCCGGCTACAAAGCATCCGTCGATTTCGTCGCCGAGCTCATGCGGCAGGCGGGTTATAGAGTCAAGGTTCAGTCGTACATCTTCTTCGCGAACGAACCGAGCGGCACGCCTCGATTCGGCACGGCAAGCTACGGATACACGCTCAACCGTGACTGGCTCGTCGCGAGGCGCTCGGGCAGCGGGTCTCTGACCGCGCCCTTCGAGCTTCCCACCCGCTCTCCGTACGGTTGCTTCACCGCCGACTTTGCCGGGTTCACCCGCGGAGATGTCGCGGTGATACAGCGCGGCGAGTGCGCCGCCGACAGGCAAGTGGCGAATGCACAGACAGCCGGCGCCCGAGCGGTCATCCTCTACACGACGGCCACCGGGCTCTACGCAGCACGCCTAAACAATCCCGCGAACATTCCAGTGATCGGCGCAAGCGGACGGGTCGGGATAGATCTACTGGGTCGGTATCGGTCCGGACGTGCTTCCACCGTGCACATCGACATCCAAATGCGGCTCAGAAGCGGCACAGACTACAATCTCATTGCCGATTCGCCATTCGGTGATGCGAACCACATCGTGGCGATCGACGCGCACCTCGACTCCATTTTCGGCGCGGGCATGTTGGACAACGCGTCGGGCTCCGCGTCTATCCTCGAGACGGCCCTCGATTTGGCAAATACGCCCACGCTCAACCGGCTTCGGTACATTTGGTTCGGAGGCGAAGAGCTCGGCCTGCTGGGCTCGGCCTACTACACCACGCATCTCACGTCGTCGGAGTTGCATCGAATCGTATTTGACGTCGACGCGGATGTCACCGCGACGCCGAACTTTGATATGGAGATCGCCGACCCCGCGTACGCCGAAAACGTCGGATCTTTTCCGGCGAATGTCGTGCCGGAATCGAAAGTCGGCAATGACGCGTTCGCGCACTTTTTTAAGAAGATCGGCATTGTATCTGAGCCGGCGCCGTTTGGCAACTCTGGGACCGACTCGAATTCGTTTGCCCTGGTCGGTGTACCGGATTCCGGCATTCTCACAAGGCAAGATTGCTGCAAAGATGCTTCGGAAGTTCAAATCTGGGGTGGCTTCACCGGTAACTACGAGGGCAACATCCCCAGCTTCGACGGCGGCTGCGTCGATATGCCGGACCTCTGGTGCGACAACCTCTCCAACAACGATCCTTTCGTTTTGGGACTGGCTTCGAAATCGATCGCAAACGTCACGCTCACGCTAGCCAACGACGCGTCCTTGACACGCTAGCTCAACCTTCGCGGCAGTTTAGGAGGTCCGCCTTACGCAAGCGGAGTTCGCACGCAGCTATCGGAATCGAGTATGCCGTTGGCTCGTAGATTCAAGCCTTTGAATTCATACGGCGAAAGGATATACCATACGTGAACTGGCTTCATCAAATTACGACGCGCACGATTGCTGTCGCCGGGTTGGCGGTATGCGGCGCGCTGATCACGTCGGCATCGATGACCGTCGCTTCAACCACCACGCTTAAGACCGTGACGAACTCCGACAAGACCGCTTCGGTGGGTCTTCCCGACGGCTGGAAGCTCGCGAAGGGATCCAACGGCTACATCTACGTAACCGGCCCAAACGATGACCGAATCAATCTTGGAGCGTCAATTGTTGCGAAGAACGCGCCCGCGGGCACAAGCGTCGGCGGCGGCGCCGTGTTCGCACTGCCGTACAGCGCGAGCCTCAAAGATAAGTACACGACGATCGTGCAGATCGGCGCCGCGCAACAAGGTCTTCCGAAACTCCAGCTGACATTCGCCAGCCAGACGCCGACGAAGCTTCCGATGTGCGCTCGGCTTCTCGGCAGCTCGACCGGCGGTGGGCAGTCGAGGAAGTTCGAGGCGGTACTATGCTCGCTCCAGCCCGATTACCTCGGGTTCTACAAGAACATCGTGTTTCTAGCGAATATACCTTCGAATCGTGTGTCACAAGACCGTGCGATCGTTGAACAGATCGTCTCCAGCTACCGGCTGACGCCCGACATGTTCAAGAAATTATTGTCCTCGTATACCCCTCTGCCTCCGCATCCGGCAGCGGGAATCAGTGGCGCCGTGTCTGGTATGGCGCCTTACGAAGATCCGACGAATTCGGATTGTTTTGACTACAACGTGATCCGCGAATCGCCGCCGTGGGAAGTTCCGATGCATTGCGGTGGGACAAAACCCGGATAACGCTTCGCGCAATCACGCTGCGAAACGATCAATCTTGACAGATCCTGTCAACTAAGGCTGATATGATTTGACGGTCTATCCTTTTGACTTGATGAGGGACGCAATCCATGATTACCGGCGTTGATCTGTTCGGATTCACCGTCCGCGACGCGGCAAAGACGATCGCCTTTTACAAAGACGTATTGGGGATGAAGCCGACCGAGGAAAATGCGCAGGGCGCCGAGTTCACACTTGGCGATGGTACGACGTTTGGCGTTTGGCAGCCGGACGACGAACAGTTCCCGATCGGCGCAGGCATCATGTTTGCGGTCCCGGATGCGAAAGCGGCTGTCGAGCAGCTTCGTGCGCGTGGCGCTCAGCTCAGCGATATCATGGAGTCGCCGGTCTGCTTCATGTCGTTCGGCAGTGATCCGGAGGGGAACCGGTTCATGATCCACCAACGCAAGACCTGAGAGAGCTCCCTCGAGTAGGTGCCGGCCTGGCGGAAAATCCGCACGTGTTCGTGAAGAGACCGGGCCACTCGGCGGCGTCAAAGACCGCCAGTCTACAGATATCGAGGAGCACGATGAGACCTATTGTCACGCTGTTGTACGCGTCCGCGTTTGCATTGTTCATCTTTTGCCTCGCCGCTCCAGTCGTTGCCGACGACGACGTCAATATCGCCGGAACGTGGGCCATAAGCGGAACCTTAGGCGATCCCGTTTTCTCTCGCATGTCTCCGGTCTGCGAACTTAAGCAGGACGGAGCCAAGATCCACGGCACGTGCAAGGGCCCGAACGCATCCGGCACCGTCACCGGCGCGGTCGACGGCAAGAAAGTTCTCCTTCAATGGAAGCATGTCGCGACCACCGACCAGGGCATCACCGGCACGACGACGATGACGGGAACGCTGGGCGACGACGGCTTCATTCGCGGAACATACACCGTCTCGATTTTCCCAGACGCCGGCGGAACTTTTTCGGGGCAGAAGGTAAAATAGCCAACGCCCGCCTGATTACCGGCGCGGTCGTGCCGCCATAGCGGCCGGCTCCAGACGACATTACAGTCGCGGCATGAGAACGCGGAACTTCTCGCTAGTGCTCGATAACCGATTGCGCGATCGCAGCTCGATCGGCGATGAGATCGATCGCTGTGATGCGGTCGTCCATCATCGTAAAGCGGAATGCAACGCGCACCTCGCCTTCGTGCATCCATACTGCACCCGGTTTGCCGTCGATAAATACAGATTGCGCAGCACGCGCACGTGTGGAGAACGTCCGGGCAACGGCATCCGCGCCTTCGATACCAGCCTGCAGACGATCATTCTGCCAGTATGCCGCGCCGCCCATCGCAATCACCGCCGCATCCGCGCGAAGCGTCGCTCCCGGATCGAGCAGCGCGAGCAGCGCCGAGAAGTTTCCCGCCCGCGAGGCTGCGAGAAACGCGCGCACGAGTTCGTCGTGCCGCTGCGTCACGGCATCACGGTCGGCGGATGCGCCGCGCACGCGTCGGCGCGCTCGGCTTGCGAGCTGCCGCGCCGCCTCGGGCGTCCGTCCGACGATAGCGGCGATGTCGTCGAAGGGCACGTCGAACATGTCGTGCAGCACAAATGCGACGCGCTCCGCCGGCGGCAGGGCATCGAGCAGGATCAGCAGGGCCACGCCGATCGAATCGGCAAGAATCGCCTCTTCCTCGGGGCGTTCGCCGGGGGCGACTGCTACGATGTCGCGACGCGGATCATCCGGCCCCAAATCCTCGCGCCGGCTTTCGCGCCATTTCAGCGCATCGAGACAGACGCGCGCAACAACGGTCGTGAGCCAGCCTTCGAGATTCGCAAGGTGCTCAACGTCCGCGCGATGGATGCGCAGCCAGCTCTCCTGCAGTGCGTCGTCGGATTCCGCAGCCGATCCCAGTATCCGCTGCGCAATGCGCAGCAAGCGAGGGCGAGCCGCCTCAAAGCGCTCCGCGACGCGCTCCGCATCCTCCAATGCATCCTCTCCCCGGGGTGCCCGTCACGTTTCACCGCGTTCGATCCGTCATAGAGATAGAAGGAGAACGAAATGTTGAAGGACGTGTCCCTAATCATCTATCCTGTTTCAGACCTGGTCAAAGCCAAGCGATTCTTTCGTGAGCTTACCGGCGCCGACCCTTACGTCGATGGACCCCAGTACGTCGGCTACAAGAGCGGCGATATGGAAATCGGGCTCATTCCAGACCGAGAAAAACGCGAATCGAGCGCGCTCGCCTACTGGACGGTGAGCGACATCGCGGCGAGCGTGAAAGCGCTCGTGGACGCGGGCGGCACGGTCGCGCAAAGTATCAAGGACGTCGGCTACGGGCTGTTGGTCGCCAGCGTGAAAGATCCCAACAGCGCGGTCGTTGGGTTACGACAAATGCCGAAGGGGTAAAGGATGTTTTTGGAGCCCACGTCGCCGCAGTCATGCAGCGACCCGCGCTCGCGAGCGCCCGACGTGGGTTCCTTGACGCCGTGCGGTATGATTAATCTCGCGGATCAGCTCAACCAATGATGGGGTACTAGATGAAGAAGTCTGACGACTCGAAGAACAGCAAGTCTCCGTCTCAGCTCATCGACGCGAGAATCGAGGAGCTGGGCGACTGGCGGGGCGAGACACTCTCGAAGATCCGCAAACTCATCAAGCAAGCGGAGCCCAAGGTCGTCGAGGAATGGAAGTGGAGAGGTGTGCCCGTCTGGTATCACGATGGAATGATCTGCACGGGCGAGACCTACAAGGCCGTCGTCAAACTGACGTTCGCCAAGGGTGCGCAACTCAAGGACCCAAAGCGGCTGTTCAACTCCAGCCTTGAGGGCAATGTCCGGCGTGCCATCGACGTGCACGAAAGCGAAAAGATCGACGGGGCCGCGTTAAAAGCGCTCATCCGCGAGGCCATCGCGTTGAACAAGTCCTCGGCCCGCTAGCCCGCTTGCCCGCTAAAGCGCAGGGAGCCGGCACTGCTCAACAGTGCCGGCTTTAGCGCCGGTTCTCGACTACCGATACGTGCTGCTGCACGAACGCCAGCACGACCGCTGCCACATCACGCCAGCCATGATCGATCGTCAAAGCGTGCCCCCGCCCCTCCATCTCGACGATCGGAGGAACAGTGTTGTCTTTTTCGCCGGCAATGATAAGCAGTGGGCCTCGTTGCGGATTGTCCTCGATCTTGGCTTCCGTCCAAGGATTGAGATTCGCCGCCGCCGCCGGCTTTGCCGATCAAAGCCATTTCATCAGGCGCTTTCGTTTACACACCGGCGTAACTCCGGGGCAGTTCGAACGTGAGTACAGAATGCGCCGACCAATGACGTGCTTCAGTTCTCACCTACAATCCGCTAGGTCGGACTACACCGCTCTCAGAGCACCGTTCGGATGACACCGGTGACCACGCGTTGCTGCATCGCCGGCGGCGGCCCGGCGGGAATCATGCTCGGCTATTTGTTGGCGCGTGCGGGAATCGATGTGGTTGTGCTCGAGAAGCACGCCGACTTCTTTCGCGATTTTCGCGGCGACACGATCCACCCGTCGACGCTCACGGTGATGCAGGAGCTTGGGCTGCTCGACGATTTCTTGAAGCTGCGGCACTCGGAAGTCCGGACATTGTCCGTCAACGTTTCGGGCGAAGTGGTGACGATCGCGGACCTATCACGTGTTCCAGGCCCATGCAAATTCGTGATGTTCATCCCGCAGTGGGATTTCCTCAAGTTTCTCGCCGAGCATGCACGGCGTTTTCCGGGGTTCCGGCTGCTCATGGAAACCGAAGCTCGCGAACTCGTCATCGAAGACGGGCGCGTGGTGGGACTCCGCACGCTCTCACACGGCCAAGAGATGATCGTGCGCGCAGATTTGACGGTGGCTGCCGACGGACGGACATCGATCCTCCGCGAGCAATCCGGATGCGAGGTCATCGAGATCGGCGCGCCGATCGATGTGTTGTGGCTGCGTCTTTCGAAGAAAGCCGGCGATTCAAGTCAGACGTTCGGTAACGTCGTCGCGGGCGGCATTCTTGTGGCGATCGATCGCGTTGATTACTATCAATGCGCGGTCGTCATCAAAAAGGGCGCGTTCGACGAGATGCGCAGCCGCGGATTGGAAGCGTTCCGGGCATATATCGCGACGATCGCGCCATTTCTCGCCGATCGGGTTGACGAGTTGCAAAGCTGGGATGACGTCAAACTCTTGACCGTGGCGGTGAACCGCCTGAAGCAGTGGCACCGGCCGGGTCTGCTCTTCATCGGCGACGCCGCGCATGCCATGTCGCCGGTCGGCGGAATCGGGATCAATCTCGCGATCCAGGACGCGGTGGCCGCGTCGAATCTCCTCACCGATGCATTGCGCCATGGCGCGCCAACAGATGCCAATCTCCAGAGCGTCCAGCACCGCCGCGAACGGGCGACGCGTCAAACGCAAGCGATGCAAGTCTTCTTGCAGGAACGGATCCTGAATTGCGTGCTCAACACCAGCAACAAAATACGGCTACCGTGGTTTCTCCGGCTCTTCAGGATTTCGGCGCTGCGCAGGATCCCCGCTCGTATCATCGGCGTCGGCTTGCTTCCCGAGCACGTGCAAACGAGCGAAGATCAGCACTAGAGCGCCGTGGCGGGCCAGAAACTGTATGTCGGTCACGGCGAATTGAGCGCGGCTTGCAGGCCGCGAAGGGCAGCCCGAGCTGCGGAATTTCCGCCGAGCTTGACGTGGAGATCGAGTGCTCGCAGGTGTAATAGTGGACCACCGGCTCCACGCGAGAGCTCGACGGCCTCCTCGCTGTACGCACGCGCCTCGCGTTTGCGATTCAGGGCGGCAAGCGCGGTCGCTTCTGCAAACTTTGCACGGCCGAGTAGACGCGGCCAGTCGCGCAGTTGGACGCCCAAGGAGTGCGCCCTCTCCGCCGCACGGTCCGGTTGCTTGAGCAGGGCCCAGGCTTCAGCTTCGGAGATTGCGAGCGCCTGTGAAATTGAGAATGGATCGCAGGGCAACGCGCGAGCGGCCTTGATCCATCCCAAGGCCGCATTGCCGTCTCGACGATGGATTTCGATACGAGCGAGGTTCGAAAACACGATGAGGCGATCGAGAGTGCTCCCGAACAAGTCGATGAGCGCCCACGCCTCTAATGCGAAGTGTTTAGCCTCGTCGAAGCGACCCAACGTCAATAGATGAGCCGACATCATCTGCATTCCAACGCGCAGGCTTCGCACATCGCCGTTGCGGCTGCTCGCTTCGGCGATCTTGGCCGCCTCCTCTAGAGCTATAGAAACTTGATCGGCGCGCAACGCGCGGATT
>Ga0208849_1002008_pt1 | contig 12085 bp, 12 predicted proteins | sample NGESurdeep072012_10_FD_184470 | JGI IMG/M metagenome (GOLD analysis project Ga0208849, IMG submission 184470) | Arctic peat soil microbial communities from Barrow, Alaska - NGEE Surface sample 53-3 deep-072012 (SPAdes) | ecosystem: Environmental > Terrestrial > Soil > Wetlands > Peat ...
GCTCTATCGTTTCGTTCCTGCCAGTACGCCAAAACGGGCTTCCTTATACCAGCAGTCTGCGTCTGCGAAGCCCGCCTCGCGCATCCATGCCAGTTGGCCGTCAACCGGTGAGCACCGGTCTTCGCGCTGGCGATAAAGGGAAGCCTCAATCTGTTCCGCGGTTGCACCTGCGGCGCGGACCTGTGCCAGCCAAAGCGATTTGTAGCGGTCGTCCAACTCCGGCGTCGGACCGGCGACCTGGTCCGCGTTCACAAAGACGCCGCGAGGCTTGAGCGCAGCGTGGGCCTTGCGGAAGACTGCTCGCTTGCCATCGTCCTCCAGGTGGTGGATGGAAAGCGAGGAGACGACCGCGCACAGATTCTCAGGCCACGGCTCCGCCACATAATCCGCCTGGTGAAAGGTAAGGTTCGCATCACCGGCGAGGCGGCGGCCCGCAATGGCCAGCATGGATTCTGAGAAGTCCATGAGGTGAATGTGCGCCCCAGGAAAGCGCGCGCGGACCAGCAGAGTCAGCAGGCCGGAGCCCGAGCCAAGCTCCAGAATGGTCTTAGCGCGCTGGGGAATCAGGTCGATCGCCCAGCGATAGAAGCTGCCGCAGCCGGGGACCAGCCGTGTGCGGTCGCGATCATAGGTTGCAGCGGTGGCGTCGAAGACTTGGCGGGTAAGGTTCTCCATTGCTCCTCCATCTTTTGCAGAGAATAAGCAATGTGAATGTATTTTGCATTAATCATAAGCGGAATCGATCCGCCTATCTTTCCATGCGCGAGAGATCCCGCTGCCCGACCTTGGCCAGCGCGCGGTCCACGATGAACTCCAGCGTATGCTCGCCCTCTATCGCGACCTGTATGCCATTCTGCTGGCGCAGCAGCTCGCACCGCCTGGCTGTCACATCATCGGAGATGCGCAGGTCGGGAAGCCGCTGCACCGGTCCGGCAGGCAACTGCTCCACGGCAAAGGTGATCTTGCGCTGCGAGTGGCCCGCCGGCGCGGAGGTAGATTCGATCCAAATGAAATAGGTCGTCATGGAACGTACTGGATTGCAAACAGGCTATCAGTTGAAGCCGCGCCGTGTGCGGGAACGGGCCTGATCGTCACGTTCAGCCTCACGCTCGCGCATCCGCTCGGAGTTTCGTGCGGCATCCTCGATGCGCTGCTTGCGCTCTCCCGCGGAGAAGCTGCGCTCTTCGGTGCGGCTGAGGCGCTTGTGCGCGTACATGCCTTCCAGCAGGAACTCCGCGGCGCTGACTGCGATCTCAGGCCGTGATTTCTCATCGATCTCGAGCGATGTCAGCTTTTCAAACAGCCCCTGAATCTGCTTCAGCTCCGCCAGCGAGCCGGCCGATGCCTGCGCATCGTTCAACTGCACCGTGCCGCCCAGATTGAACCACTGCTCAATCTGCTGCGTCTTGGTCTCAGCGAAGTAGAGGTCGAAGACATGTGCGACTGCCGCGCGGATGATCTCCCGCACTACAGTGTCCGCGCCGCGCACCTCGCCCTCGTACTCCAGCTCAATCTTGCCGGTGATGCCGGGAAGCGCGGCGTAGATGTCTCCCACTCGCGCCACCGCCAGGTCTTCGCCATGCAACAATGCGCGCCGCTCTGCGTTCGAGACGACCAGTTCCATGGTCGTGATCGGCAGCCGCTGCGAGACACCGGAGCGTTTGTCCACCTTCTTGTCCTCGCGAGCTGAAAAGGCGATCTGCTCGACCACTTGCCGGACGTAGCGCGGAATTTCAATCGCGCTCTTCGTCTTTGCCGATGCGCGTTCGGTCCATGCCTCCTGCGCGGTAATGCGAATGCCTTCCTCCACGTTCTCCGGATAGTGCGTGCGGATCTCCGAGCCGATGCGGTCTTTGAGCGGGGTAACGATCTTGCCGCGCGCGGTGTAGTCCTCCGGGTTGGCGGAGAAGACAATCGCAAGATCAAGCAGCAGGCGCACCGGGTAGCCCTTAATCTGGACATCGCCTTCCTGCATGATGTTGAACAGCGCGACCTGGATCTTGCCCGCAAGGTCAGGCAGCTCATTGATGGCGAAGATGCCGCGATTGGCGCGCGGCAGCAGGCCGTAGTGCATGGTTAGCTCGCTGCCGAGGTCCTGGTTGGAGCGCGCAGCCTTGATGGGGTCCACATCGCCGATCAGGTCGGCAACTGTGACGTCCGGCGTGGCCAGCTTCTCGACGTAACGATCTTCCGGCGTGAGCCAGACGATGGGCGTCTCGTCTCCAAGCCTGGCGATCAGGTCGCGCGAGAACTTCGAGATCGGCGCGTAAGGATTGTCCCGCACCTCGGACCCCGCCACTGCGGGAATATAAGGATCGAGCAGCGTGGTCAGCGCGCGCAGGATGCGCGACTTGGCCTGTCCGCGCAACCCCAGCAGAATAAAGTTGTGTCGCGACAGGACTGCGTTCACCAGCTGAGGAATGACCGTATCCTCATAGCCCACTATGCCCGGAAACAGCGGAGCGTCCTCGCTCTTGACGCCGGCTCGCGCGCGCAACCTTGCGATCAGATTTTCCCGCAACTCGTCTTTGACGGAGCGGCCCACGCGGGCCGAGGTGAATTCGCTGGAACGCAGTGCTCCAAGTGTCGCGGGAAGAACAGGGGCCATATCTAAGTATAGATGGTTGCCAGGGGCGGAAGGCGCCCACCCAGGCCTGGTCGTCCGCGTTTTCAGCATGGTTCATCGATCCAGAGGTTTTGCAATCTCCGCAAAAGAACATATCCTGTTTCCATATGCCCAAGTTATCGATTCGAGACCTCGATCTCGCGCACAAGCGTGTGCTCATCCGAGTGGACTTCAATGTGCCGCTCAAGGACGGCGTCATCACAGACGACACGCGCATCCGCGAAACGCTGCCGACGATCGAATACGCCCTGCGCCACAAGGCGAAGGTGATCCTCTGTTCGCATCTCGGCAGACCGAAGGGCAAACCGGTCGAGTCCATGAGCTTGAAACCGCTGGTCGCGCGTCTGCGCTCGCTGCTGGACCATGTGCTGAACCAGGGCGAGAACGTTGCCTTCTCGCCGGACTGCGTTGGCGAGGTTGCGCAGGAGATGGCGACCCAGTTGGAGTCCGGCCAGACGCTGCTGCTGGAAAACCTGCGCTTCCACGCCGAGGAGGAGGCCAACGATCCGGCCTTCGCGAAGCAGTTGGCGGGGCTCTGCGATGTCTATGTCAACGATGCCTTTGGCAGCGCACACCGCGCGCATTCATCCACAGAAGGGATAACGCACTTTGTAAAGCAGTCCGCCGCTGGCTTCCTGATGGAGAAGGAACTGAACTTCCTCGGAAAAGTATTGACCGAGCCTGACCGGCCATTCGTCGCCATCATCGGCGGCTCCAAGATCTCCGGCAAGATCGATGTGATCGACAACCTGCTGGACAAGGCCGGCACACTGCTGATCGGCGGCGGCATGGCCTACACGTTCCTGAACGCGCTGGGCCAGACCACAGGCAAGAGCCTGGTGGAAGCCGACAAGATCGATGTCGCCAGGGCCGCGCTGGCGAAGGCGAAGAAGAAGGGCGTGAAGCTGATCCTGCCGGTGGACCACGTGCTGGCGGACAAGTTCGCCGCAGGCGCGAAGACACAGATCTTCAAGGGCGATGGGCCATTCCCCGCGGAGTGGATGGGGCTGGACATCGGCCCGGAAACCGTCGACATCTTCGCCGGTGAGATCGCCGACGCGCGCACCATCCTGTGGAATGGGCCCATGGGCGTCTTCGAATTGGCGGCATTTGCCGAAGGCACAAACGCAATTGCCACGCTCGTGGCGGCGAATGAAGAAGCCACCAGCGTGGTCGGCGGCGGTGATTCCGTCGCGGCGGTGCAGCAGGCCGGCGTAGCGGACCGTATCACCCACATCTCTACCGGGGGCGGCGCCAGCCTCGAGTTCCTGGAAGGCAAGCTGCTTCCCGGGGTCGCGGCGTTGACGGAAAAATGAACCGCAGAGCCAGTCACGGTCCCGTCCTAGCTGCTGGATGACCTTCTTTCTTGATTCACGCGCTCGGCCAAAAACACTTTCATCAACGATTGATATGGAACATCTCTTTGATTCGCGAGTATCTTCAGGTCTTCCACCATGGCGACCGGCAAACGCACGGAGATGGTCCGCAGCGTGGGCTTCAAATTCGGAAACTTCGTCCGCTTCGCTTTGCTCCAGTCGAGATACTGCGTGGAGTCGGCCTTCGACCAGAAGGCAAACTCCTCCTCTTCGGTGCGAAACTCAGGAATTCGCTTTTTCATGCTTCGCATATGCTTCACTCTCCCGGCGATTCATGTTTCTAGCGGAAATGACTCGGATCAACTTTCGCCGGACGGTGAATACCACGAGCAATCTCCGGCCGACCGGCGTTTCCCCAAGCGCTTGGAACCTCGCTTCTTGCAGAGAATGCGCGTGATCACTCATCAACGTCAGCGGATCGTGAAAGAAAATCGACTCCGCCTCCTCAGGACTCACGCGATGCTTGTCCCAATTCTTCGACGTGTTGGCCTCGTCCCAGTCAAATCCGATGCACGCTTCAAGCGGATTCAATCGACGGCCTTTCATGTCTTGTATATATCACAAATATACGACTAATCAAACCGTCCCAGGATGTCCGGCTACACTTCACAACCGAGGTTGATATAAAAATGCGCAAAATGCTGATCGCCGCCAACTGGAAGATGTACAAGACGCCGGAAGAGGCCGTCGCCTTCATGCAGGCGTTCGTCCCGCTCATCGGCAAGCAGAAGCACGCAGAGATCGTGGTGTGTCCCTCTCCGGTGCTGCTGCCGGCGGTGCTCGATGCCGCGCGCAACAATCCCGTCCACATTGCCGCGCAGAACATGCATTGGCTGGACCAGGGCGCCTACACTGGCGAGACCTCCGCACCGCAACTGAAGGCCCTCGGCGTCACGCATGTGCTGATCGGCCACTCCGAACGACGGCAATACTTCAACGAGACCGACGAGAGCGTGAACCTGAAGCTAAAAACCGCGCTCAGACATGGTCTCGTCCCCATCGTCTGCGTGGGCGAGCAGCTAGCCGAGCGCGAGGCCAACCAGACCGCCGAGGTACTGGAACGTCAGACCTCCATTGCGCTCAGCGGCGTTACGCCGGAAGAGGCGCAGCCGCTGGTGATCGCGTACGAACCGGTCTGGGCCATCGGCACCGGCAAAACAGCCACGCCGGAGATCGCCGACGACGCGCACCGCATCATCCGCGCACAGGTCGCGAAATCGCTGTCACCGGAGCTGGCGGCCAGCACGCGCATTCTTTATGGGGGGTCCGTGAAGCCGGACAATACCTCCGCCCTCTGCTGCCTGGAAGATATCGACGGCGCACTTGTGGGTGGGGCAAGTCTGGAGGCCGCTTCCTTCGCGCAGATTGTGGCGAACTCAGCGGCGTAGAAACAAGTGCAACCGCGGATTCACGCCGATCAACGCGGATTTAAAACGAAGTGTTTTTGTCTTTGATCCGCGCAAATCCGTGTAAATCCGCGGTTGCTTTTATTTACCGCACCACGCCTACCTGCTCCATCGGCCAGTACACGAAAACCGCCTTGCCATAGATGAGCGAGCGATCTACCGGCCCGAAGTCGCGGCTGTCGGATGAGATTGACCTGTGGTCGCCCATCACCCAATATTCACTGGGCGGCAGCACCATCTCCGCTTCGGAGCGGTCGTCCTCGAAGCGCGCAGGCACATAGGACTCCGGCAGACGTTTGCCGTTCACGTAGACGCGGCCATGGTCGATGCGCAAGCTGTCTCCCGGCATTGCGATCACGCGCTTGATGTAACTCTTTGAGTGGTCGCGGGGATACTCAAAGACGATTACGTCGCCGTGACGGATCTCGCCGACCTTATAGGCAATCTTGTCGATAAAGAGGCGGTCCTGGTCTTCCAGTTGCGGCAGCATACTGGTGCCTTCCACGCGCACCGGCTGGTACAGGAACAAAATGATGAAGGCCGAAACCGCAACCGCGATCAGCAGATCGCGCACCCACGATTTGAAGACGCCGGGACGGGCAGTCTCCGCCTGGATGGCGGGTTCGACGCCAACTCCAGCAGCAGCTTCCACTCCCTGCTCGGCTGGTCTTCCCTCGTCCATCCCAATGTCCCCTTGCATTTAGACGTTGCGGCCGAGGGTTTCAGACTCAGCACCGCGCCAGCCCTGGCGCGCTCCGCCTTTCTATTTTGCTATGCGGGCGCGGAATCGCCAAGCAGTACCCATCCGCCTAACTGAGGCTGGCAATGCTCAGTGGCTAGGCTGGCCTCATCGGTGCGGTTATCGCAATCGACAGATTTTGCTGGATTTTCAACGCAGGCATGATACATTCAGTGTCGGCTGGCAAATTCCCATCCCTAATCTGAGCCACAAGCGGCAGCAAGTTTGCCCGCTGCCCGGGTTACGCGCCATGCCGGCAAAGCCTGCGATTGTATTTGTAACCTGAAACGGACCCTGATATCGCCGCGCGGCTTTTCGCTACATCTAACAACACCAAGCGTCTAAAATAATAAGGTTAGGCGAAGAAATCTTATGGCCACGCTCACCATGCTTGAACCACCCGTTGCGTCCAGGCCTATTTCGCACGCTCCTGAGATGAACCTGGACGTAACCACAGAGACTCCGAACACCGCCTCGGCCGGGCTGGACACCAAGTCCGCGCTCGAGATCGCCCGCATCATCAACCACGAAGACACGAAGATCGCCGCCGCCGTCAGGAAGGCGCTGCCCGAGATCGCGGTCGTCATCGACATCGTGGCCCGCGCACTGCGCGATGGCGGCCGCCTGATCTACGTCGGCGCAGGATCTTCGGGCCGCATTGCCGCGCTGGACTCCTCGGAGTGTCCCCCCAGCTACTCCACCTTGCCGTCGCAGGTGCAATACATCATGGCCGGCGGCCCCAAGGCGCTCGCTTCTGCCAGCGACGTGAACGAGGACTCGCCCGAGATCGGTCAGCGTGACATCGCCCGCCGCCGCCCCACCCGCAAGGACATCGTCATCGGCGTCTCCGCCTCCGGCAGTACCCCGTATGTCGTCGGCGCAGTGGAATACGCCCGCGCCCGCGGCGCCATCACCGCCGCCATCACCTCCAACCAGGGCGCTCCACTCTCTCGCGTCGCGGACACCACCATCGTGGTCGAGGTAGGCCCGGAGGTCGTCTCCGGATCCACGCGCATGAAGGCCGCCACCGCGCAGAAGATGGTCCTGAACATGATCACCACCGGCGCCATGACGCGCCTGGGCTATGTGTACGACAACCTGATGGTGAACGTGCACATGAAGAACGCCAAGCTGGTCGAGCGCGGCATCCGTGTGCTGATGAAGGTCTGCGGCATCGACCGCGACACCGCGATCCGCACCATCAAGTCCGCAGGAAAATCCATCCCCATCGCTGTCGTCATGCTGAAGGCCAACGTCGACAAGATGGAGGCCGTGCGCCGGCTCACCAAATCCGACGGCAATGTGCGCTTGGCCATCGAGGACTCGCGGCTGGAACTGTAACGCACATGTAGTGCACCCCGCGCGTGGGAAACCGATATCTGCCGGCGCAAAATGATGTACCCCGCTTCTGCTCAGCTCCGCTCGATCCGTATCTGGCTCGCGATCTTCATCGTGGGTCTGGCGCTCAGCGGCATCACCGCCTTTCCGCTGGTCCACGAGACGGGTTGGTTGGTGCGTGTGCTCGCCGCACATCCAATCCTGCCGTCTGGCATCATCCTCTGGATCGATCGCGTGCACTCCGCGCTTATCGATGAGGCCGTCCGCTATCCCTTTCTCGCCTACGGTACGGACTGGCTGGCCTTCGCCCACCTGGTTCTTGCGTTCGCTTTCGTTGGACCGTGGATTGATCCCGTCCGCAATAAATGGGTCCTTCAGTTCGGCGTCATCGCCTGCCTTGGCGTCTTCGCGCTGGCGCTGATCGCCGGGCCGCTGCGCGGCATTCCACCGCTGTGGCGCGCCATCGATTGCTGCTTCGGTCTCTTCGGCGCGGTTCCGCTGCTCATCTGCCTGCGGCTCGCCCGACAACTCGAAGCGCAAGCGAACCTCGCTGAACACCCGTCCGTCCACTCATCCACACCGTCTCCTTCCGTAAACTAGCCCTATGGACAAGTTTGTCGTTCGCGGCGGAAACCCGCTGCTGGGCTCCATCAAAGTCTCCGGCGCGAAGAACTCCGCCCTGCCCTGCATGGCCGCGGCCATCCTCACCGAGGACGAGGTCGTCCTCGAAAACGTCCCGCAGGTCCGCGACATTGAGACCGAGCGCCGCCTGCTCACCTCCATGGGCGCCGAGGTGGAGCTGGGCTACGGCCGCGCGCAGCATCGCACGCGCATCAAGTGCGCCATCCTGCCGGACCCCGTGGCCAAATACGAGATCGTCAAGACCATGCGCGCCAGTTCGCTGGTGCTGGGCCCGCTCATTGCTCGCACCGGCATGGCACGTGTAGCCATGCCCGGCGGATGCGCCATCGGAGGCCGCCCCATCGACCTGCACCTCAAGGGCCTCGAAGCCATGGGCGCGATCATCACACAGGACCACGGCTACCTCGAAGCCCGCGCGCCGGAGAATGGCCTCAAAGGCGCGCACATCGTCTTCGACAAGATCACTGTCACCGGCACCGAAGATCTGCTGATGGCCGCGGTGCTCGCCGAGGGTGAGACAGTCTTCGAGAACTGTGCGCGAGAGCCGGAGGTAAGCGATCTAGCCGCGCTGCTGGTCGCGATGGGCGCGAAGATCGAGGGCGCAGGCAGCTCCACCATCAAGGTAAAAGGCGTCGCCAAGCTGCACGGGGCCAAGCATCGCATCAATCCGGACCGCATCGAGGCGGGCACGTTCCTCATCGCGGGCGCCATCACCGGCGGCGACCTGAACGTCGACTGCTGCAACCCGGCGCACCTGGGCGCGCTGATCGCTAAGCTCGAAGAGTGCGGCGTGCGCATCGAGATCGGCAAGGAGAACGTGCGCGTGCGCTCCGGCGGCGCGCTGAAGGCGGCTGACATCTCGACGGTTGAGTACCCCGGCTTCCCGACCGACATGCAGGCGCAGTACATGGCGCTGGCGACGCAGGCCGAGGGCACGACGGTGGTGACGGAAAACATCTTCGAGAACCGCTTCATGCATGTGCAGGAGCTGAACCGCATGGGCGCGAACATCAGCGTGCAGGGCCGGACGGCGACCGTGCGCGGCAGGACGCCGCTCGAGTCGGCTGCGGTGATGTGCTCGGACCTGCGAGCGTCGGCGTCGCTGGTGCTGGCCGCGCTGGTCGCTGATGGCGAGACGATTCTCGACCGCGTCTACCATCTCGACCGCGGCTACGAGCACTTCGAGGAGAAGCTGCGCGGCGTCGGTGCCCAGATCCGCCGCATGGGTGATGTGTTTGGGAAAAAGTAGGGTGTCAAGAGGCGTCTATTTAGCTCATTGCGCCTGATGCTGCTGTCGGTTGAGCTCGTCGAGATAGTCCATAGCCCGCTTTCCTCTGGTATTGAGCACGTCCCCTCCCAGAAGCAATGTCTGCGTATCTATCCCTAGGGCCATTTTGTACTCGTCATGCGCGAGCTGCTCCAGCTGCTCGTCGCTCAAGTTCTCCGGACCCCTATTCGCAATAACGTAAGCACTGACGAAAGTCTCCTCGGAAACAGGGAACCCCATGCTCACCTTCGGGGTGAGAGAAGGTGCTGTGTCGCCTTGGCATGACGCTAGTCTTGCGGCGCTCCCTAGGCCGTTGCTTCGCTCATAACATTTCGTGTTTATATATCGCTGATCACGATGCTCGTAAATGTATAGCTCCCACTTGTCTTCGATAAGGAGATCGTAATAACCGTTCGTAATTTTCGCGGTTTTGTGGAGCACTCCCTGTTCACTTTCAATCAGTGGATGTCCAGTGTCTCCATCCACTAATGTCCAGACGCAACCTCCGCTTCCCATACAGTCGTCGCTCGTAACTGCCGGGATGAATTGCCTCTGACCGGCAACCCCTAGGTGTAGTTCGCGCGCATTTTCCGAAGGAGATGAGGGAGAGAGAGCCTGTGTGCTCAAAGCATTCGCGATGTAGACCGGCAGCCCCTCAGTAGGCCATTGAAACACATCGGACTCTCGCGATGACGGCAATACTGAATTGGTATTTGATTCGGTATCGGAGCCTTCCTTGCTGCGAAAAGCAATAGCGAGGACAGCAACTATACCGAGCGTGACATAGCCCAGTATGATCGCGCTCCTGTTATGCCCATCGATCCTCGACGTTTCGTTCGTTTCCAACGCAGAAGCCGTGGAGTAGAACGTCCCGCATCGTGTGCACATTCTCATGTCTTCATACGCGCTCACTGCGGAGTCGTATGCTCTTCGCTGTCGTCGGTAGACGCCAGTCAGAGCCAGCATCAGAATACCGACCACCGACCATTCCAGCACCGCCTCTGGATATCTCCCGGACATGAGCTGCCCACCAGCAAGAAACATCAGCAATACACAAAGAACCGCGAGAAGTATTACTATCCCGATCCGCATTCTGGGAGGGGTCGCCATCCTCGAAAGGGCTGTTTGACTAACGCCAGACGAGCGGCCACGGTATGCTCCACCGCTCACGGCGAATTTTCCGCCGCGAATTCCCACGCGTCCGATGCCGACAACAGTTCCGTTAGTCCGGCTGCTCGTCGCGGAAAAACCCTCCCTATAGACCAAACCGGCTGATTTCCAGTCGTCGCTGTGGCACTTAGGACAGGAACCGACCATGTCTGCTAAGCCAAGGCCATCTTCAGAGTTCCTAGAGGGATTTGACCAGCCACCTGTCGGTGTAATGGACATGATCGTCGCTCCTTTCCAATCAACGAATGCTCGCCTTCATCGTCTGCACCATCACCGCCAGCTGACGGCGAGGTGCCAGCGGTGGCCGGCGCGGTCGGCTTTCTCCAGCACGCGGGCGTACTCCTGCAACTCTGTGAGCACCTGCGGGCCTTCGGTGCCGAGCTGCTGCGGGTCAGTTGTCAGAGTATTGACCAGCGCACGCACCGTCGCCAGGCCATCGCCGGGCGAGTACCACTGCGGCGGCGGCAGGCGGCGTACGAGTTCAGGATTCCCCGCGCCCTCTTCGATCAGCAGCGACATCGAATTCTCGTCGGCGGAGAAGAACTCGATCAGCGGCTTCACGCCCAGCCGCAGCGCCACCTTTTCGAGCGCGTCCTCATAGCGGGCCAGCGCGCGGCCGTTGACGAAGATGTCGTATCCCGGGTCGTCCCCCTCAACCACGATGTACATGGAAGCTGCCATTGTTGGTTGAGTATAGCGTCACGGTGATTCGAGTCCCAGTGCCAAGGGCTGTTCGTCTGCCGCTCTCGCGCGCAGCGCAACCACCAATGCGCACAGGCTGATGCCCACCGCCACATCGGCGCGCCATGACAGGAACCCAAACACCAGGAAGCCCGGAGCAATCGCCGCCGTCCATGCCGCAAGTGCCCGCATGCCGAAGGCGGCCAGCGTCATGCGTTGCAGCAGCCAGAACCACAGCCACCACATCACAGCATTCAGCAGTGCTGCCAATAGCAGCGGCAGCATTGCTTCACGCCACTCGAGCGGCGCCGGCATGGATGGCGTAAACGGAAGCATCGCAACGCTGCCCAGCGCTGTGAGCAGCGCAAAACAGCCTGCCACCGCGAATGTCCCGCTCGCAGCCAGCCGGGGCTTTGCGTAACTCCACGAAAACACCGTCAGCACGCCAAGCAGGACCTGCACCACTGCGACCGGAATCTCCTTCGGCGTAACCGTGTAGGCGCTGCCTGGAACCATCAGGCATACCGCGCCCATCCCCGCAATGCTTGCTCCCGAGACGGCGCGCGGGACTTCATCGCGAATGGCTTGCAATGCAGAGAGAAGCGCGAGCCACAGCGGCGCGGCGAGGGCGACGAGGAACGCCACGCCCCAGGGCGTGCCATGCAGCGCAGAGAGACCGCGGATGCCGGGTAGCGCCAGCAATCCCTCCAACCATTGCGGGGCCAGCAATGCAAGCATCGCGATCCACTGGCTGGCGCGCGGAAGACGTTCCCGCCGCAAAGCAGCGGCACCCAGCAGCGTGGCCCCAGCTGCGCCGGAGGCAACAGCCGCACCCGCGGG
>Ga0208849_1002009_pt1 | contig 12084 bp, 13 predicted proteins | sample NGESurdeep072012_10_FD_184470 | JGI IMG/M metagenome (GOLD analysis project Ga0208849, IMG submission 184470) | Arctic peat soil microbial communities from Barrow, Alaska - NGEE Surface sample 53-3 deep-072012 (SPAdes) | ecosystem: Environmental > Terrestrial > Soil > Wetlands > Peat ...
CGCTTCACCTTCGGCCGCAGGTCGACCATCAGGATTTCGACCCGTTCGATTCTTGCCATTGCTTTTCTGGCCTTTCGCTGCTTCGAGCGCCATCAATCCATGTGGAAGACGTTTTCCATGTCCGCCCACCACTCTCCCTCCGCCCGCGTGGGAAGCGGCACCTGGCACGGGACGCACTCTGCGTACCATTGCTTGATGATCGGCTTGGCATTCATGCGCGCGAAATCTGCGGCCAGGTCCACACCGTGATATTCGAAGTAGCCGAACAGCAGCTCGTCCTTGTGGAAGATCGTGTAGTTGCGGACATTGGCGGCGCTGAGCTCTGCCAGCACTTCTGGCCACACCGCGGCGTGAAGCCGCTTGTAATCGGCGAGCTTCTCGGGCTTCACGCTCAGCACCATGCCACAGTGCTTCATCGCTCTCCCCTACGCCGCTGCCACCGGCCGGGCATCTCCAGCCGCGTGGATGCGTCCCATGATCGCCTTGCTCGTCGTCTCGTAGCGGTGATCGTTGGCAACTTCGCCAACGATGCGAAATCCGTGCATGACGAGGATGCGATCGGCGAGCGTGATCATCTCCGGCATGTCGCTGGAGATGAGAAGGACGGAGACGCCGGAGGCGGCGATTTCGCCGATCAGTTCATGCAGGTAGGTCTTGGTCTTGATGTCGATACCGACGGTCGGCTCGTCGATGATGAGGATCTCGGCGTTGGCCGCTAGCCACTTGGCGATCGAGACCTTCTGCTGGTTGCCGCCGGAGAGATTGCCGACCGACTGGCCGAGGGAGGGAGCCCGCACTTCGAGTTTCCGCACGAACGGCTGCACGGCACTGATTTCGCTGCGTGGCGCAATGAGGCCGAGGGCGCCGGCGAGGCGCTGCCAGATGGTGATGGCGACGTTGTCCTTGATCGAATGCATGAGGATGAGGCCCTCCTGCTTGCGATCCTCGCTGATGTAGCCGAGACGGTACTTGCCGAGCGCCTCGTGTACATCGCGGATACGCGCCGGCGTCCCCCGGATGCGGAGTTCGCCGGCGGTCATCTCGGCGCCGCCGAGGACCGCGCGGGCGAGTTCGCTCCGCCCCGCGCCGACGAGACCGTAAAGACCGAGGATCTCACCTCGACGCAGGGACAAATCAACATCGCGATGGCCGAGCGAGGTGGCGAGGCCACGCATCTCGAGCACGACCTCGCTGGCGTCGACGGTGCGCTTGCCGAGGCGAGCGACGCGCTCCTCGCGGCCGATCATGAGGGAAACCAGCCTTTGCCGGCTCATCGTCGCCATCGGCTCGTCGGCCGCCGCGATCTTGCCGTCGCGGAGCACCGTCACCCGGTCGGCGAGCGCAAAGACCTCCTCCAGCTTGTGGCTGACGAAGACGATGGCGACTCCGTCGTCCCGCAGCTTGCGAAGCAGCGTGAACAGCGCCGCCGTCTCGTGCTCGGTGATCGAGGCGGTCGGCTCGTCCATGAGCAGAATCTTCGCTTCCAGCGACAACGCCTTGGCGATCTCAACGATCTGCATCTGCGCGACCGAGAGGGTGCGCACCTCGACGCGCGTGTCGATGCCGCGGTCGAGCATGTCGAGGAAGCGGCGCGCTTCGTGGTCGATGGTGGCGTAGTCGACGAGGCCGTGCCTGGTCGGCAGGCGCTCGATGAGGATGTTCTCGCCGACTGAGAAACGCGGGATGAGGTTGCGCTCCTGATGCACGGCCCCGATGCCGGCGGCGAGGGCATCCCGCGGAGCGCCGAATTCGACCGGCTTGCCGTCGAGGAGCACGCGACCGGCATCAGGCCGGTGGACGCCGGTAATGATCTTAATGAGCGTCGACTTGCCGGCGCCGTTCTCGCCCATCAGCGCATGGATCTCGCCACTCTTCAGCGTCAGTGAAACGCCATCGAGTGCGCGGACGCCGGGGAAAGACTTGGTGACCGATTCGACGGCGAGGTTCATCCGCCGGTCCCCGTCCGAATGGCGCGCCAGCGGTTCAGCCAAACCGCGGCGAGGATGAGCGCGCCGAGGAGGAACTGGACCCAGTAGGGATCGACCTTCGCCAGCACCATGCCATTCTGGATGAGCGCGATCAGAACCACGGCGAACATGGTGCCGAGTACCGACACGTATCCGCCGGTAAGCGCGGCGCCGCCGATGATCGGGGCGGCGAAGGAAAGCAGGAGCCAGTCGGCGCCGATCGTCGGCTGGGCTGAGCCGAGCTGCGCGACGGCAAGAACCGCGGCGATGGCGGCCAGCGTGCCGGAGAGAACATGCGCCAGCACGACCGTGCGGCCGCGCGGAATGCCGGAAAGCTCCGCGGCCTGCGCGTTGCCGCCGAAGGCCAGGATCTGCCGGCCGGGAACGGTGCGCGAGAAGAAGAGGCCGAGGAGCGCGGCTACAATCAGTGGCGCGACCAAGAGCGCGGGGATCGCCCCGAAATGCTGGTCGCCGAAGGCAACCAGCGCCGGAGGCATCTTGTAGAACGGGATCGACTCGGTAATACCGAAGTCGATGCCGGTGAAGGCCGAGGCGGTCGCCAGCGTGATGATGAAGCCATTGATGCCGGTGCGCACGGTGAGAACGCCGTTGAGCAATCCCCCGGCCGCGCCGATGAGGAGCGCCAGCGGAACGGCCACGACGATCGGCACGCCGTAGACCTCCATCATGCCGCCGAAGGCGATGGCGACGAGCCCGCCAAGCGCGCCGACGGCGATGTTCATCTGGCCGACGCCGAGCGTGACCATCTGGGCGAAGCCGACGAGCAGGCTGACGCACAGGCTCCGCAGCAGGACGTAGATGTTGAACTCGGAAAGGAAGTTCGGCGAGACCAGCGCCAGCGCCACAGAGCCGATCACGATCGCCGCAAGCAGGCCGGACCACTCGACGAGCAGGAGGCTGCGAAGCACTTTCATGGACGGGCGATCTTCTGGCGCTCGACGTAGAGCCCGCGGTAGCGATCGACGAGAACCGCGAAGAGAAGGATCAGGCCAAGGAAAAGCTGCAGCCAGAACGTGCCGATCTGGAGGACGAGGAGGCCGCTTCTGATCGTGGAGACCAGGAGCGCGCCGAGCACGGTTCCGATGACCGAGACGAAGCCGCCGGAAAGCAGCGTTCCGCCGAGAACGGGCCCAAGGAACGATGGCAGCAGCCAATCCTCGCCGCCGACCGCCGGCATGGCGGCGCCGAGGCGGGCGACGACAAGCAGCCCGGCCACGGCCGCGAGGACGCCGGACAGGGTGTGGGCGATGACGATGACCCGGCCGGTCGGCACTGCGGACATGGCAGCCGCGCGCGTATTGGCGCCGGCGGCGAGGATCTGCTTGCCAAGCACCGAGTAGCGAAAAAGAATGAAAAGCGCGACGCCGAGAGCGAGCGCGATGAGCAGCATCGGTGAGACGAAGCCGAGCTTCATCCTGCCGAATGCCCCGACCGAGAACGGAAGTGCGTTCAGTGGCACCGCCCGCGTCAGGATCAGCATTCCGCCGGAGAACAGGTTGGCGCTCGCCAGCGTGATGATAAAGGAATTGACGCCGGTGCGGACGATGGCGAAGCCGTTCAGCCAGCCGAGCGCGCCGCCGAGGGCAAGCGAACCGATGACCGCCACCCAGACCGGCAGCCCGAGCGTCTGCATGAGGTAGCCGCTGGTCATCACGGCGCATACTCCGATCGACCCGACCGCGAGATTCATGCCGCCGGTCGCAAGCACCACCATCTGCGAGAAGCCGATGATAATGTCGACGGCCAGCGCCCGGCCGAGGTTGAAGATGTTGAAGGACGAGAGAAAGCCGGGCGCGTGGAAGGAGAAGACCGCCCAGAACACCAAGATGATCACAGCCAGCCCGAACTGGCCGGAGAGCGCGCCGATCTTGAATCGCCTCGCGGCAGGCGCCTCGCTGATGGCTTCTTCGCTCATGACAAGAGGTCCGCGGCATCGGATGCACTGCGTCGTCCGGTCATCTCCCACGACGACAGCGGCAGCGGCACTCTGGAGCGCCGGGCGGCGCTCCAGATCAATCTACCACGCGGGCAGTTACTTGCAGTCGAGATAGGTCGCCTTGAACTTGCTCTGCAAGTCCGCAGTCAGCTTCTTCAGATCGTCCTTGTAGGTCGTCAGGTTCGCGGTGTTGATGACCAATGTGCCGGAGTCGATGAAGTGCGCGGTCTGCGGAGTCTTCACCCACGGCGCGTCGGCCTTGACAGTGCAGCCGCCGCTGGCGAGCAGGTCCAGAGCGTAGGCGCCGACGTAGCCTTGACCGTAGGGATTCTGCGCCATCGTGCCGGCGACGAAGCCGTCCTTGATGGCGCCGAGCACGATCGGATCGTCATCGATGCCGATGAACTTGATGCGCTTATCGCCAAGCGTGCGCAGCGACTTGGAGGCGACCACCGAAGGGATGTAAGCGGTGGCGATCATGCCATCGATCTTATCCTTCTGGGCGGCAAGCAGCGCGTTGATTTTCTGATCGGCGGCTTCCTGCGCATCAGTGTCGGCGACGGTCTGGAGCAGCTTCACCGCGCCGCCGGTCTCGTCGACCGCCTTCTGAACCGCGCTCTCGCGCAGCGTAGTGTTCGGATCGACCAGCAGGCCGGCGATATGGACGATATTGCCCTTGCCGCCCATCGCCGTGATAAGCTCCTTGGTGCCGAGGTAGGCGGAGTGGTAGACGTCGGTGCCGAGGCAGAAGGCCATGTCGGTCGGGTCCTGCGCACAGCCGGCAAGCGCCGCCGATACCAGTCCGTTACCCTTCAATTCCGACACGGTCGAATTGATGCCGACGGCGTCGCCGGGGAAAATGCCGAAAGCCTTGTAGCCCTGGGCGGCGAGGCTATCGATCAGTTCAGTCTGCAGGTTGAGCTTCCAATCGCTCGGCACCTTGAAGTCGACCGCGGCAATGCCGAAGTCCTTCTTGGCGTCGGCCGCGGCCTGTTCCCACGGCGCGAAATATGGGTGCGGCCCACCCGGAATGAGCGCGATCTTGTTGTCCGAGGCCGAGGCGCCGACGGTTCCCAGCACGACAGCCACCGCCGCCACGGTGGCGCGCAGAATCAATGAACGCGTGAACGTCCCGTTCGATTTCATCCGATTCCTCCCGAGGTCTCAATGTCGTTGCGGCCGGACTTCCAGCCGATCCATCGATCGAAAGAACACTATCATGAATGAATATTGAGTGTACTATGCGTTTGCCGGTCAGTTCACCCCCACCAACGGCACTATGCGGGTTCTGCGGCTGTGCTTCAAGGAAGCTCGTTGCCACGCTGGCTTTGATGGCAAAGTTGACGCTCTGCGGGAATACGCCAGCACCTCGCAGCGGCGAAGAGCGCCCGAACTACGGGTTCGCTAGGAAATGGGCATCGTACCGAGATAACTGGGACTCTCTCGAAAGCGCCGACTAAACGCTCCGGTGTCGTAGCCTACGTCATCGAACTCATATTGCGGCTGCACGGCAGCTGGGCCAGGTCGCTCCCAGCGAAGAAATTCCCGGACCGTTCTCCGGACAGCATGGCCAACACCTTCGGCCTCAACATGCACCTGCACGCGGTTCGCCGCGCCAAGGTGGAAGGCCGCACCGGCACCGTGTTCTACGGCAAGGGTGGCAAGTGAGGTCGCCGTGAAAACGCTGTGCACTTCAACCGAAGGCCCGGCCTTCAACGAGGTCCTCCGCATCATTCTGCAGGAGCCTCCCGTATTTCTGGCTCTTCGCGATATAGTTGAGGGGATCACACACTTTCATCGGGCGCCTACTAATAATGCGCGCGCGATAGAGAGTTTGCGTCACATGATGGCCCCCGCCGCGAACACAGACGTTTAAGTCAGCAAGAGCGCACTTGGGATCTAGACGGGCAGACAAGACTGCTGACCGTCGTCGACCATCAGGCGAAGCGCGCGCCAAGGCCTCCGTCCACGCGCCAGTTTGTGCCGGTGACGAAGGACGCCTCGTTTGACAGCAAGAAGACAACGCAGTTGGCGACCTCCATCGGCGTTGCCATGCGCCCCATCGGGTGAACCGCAAGGACTTCCATCCGCTTGCTCGGCTGGTTGCGGGCGAACCAGTCCTTGACCAACTGTGTCTCTGTGTAGCCGGGGCTTAGTGCATTGACGCGGACCTGTCTCGATCCGACCTCCAGAGCGAGGCTGCGGGTGAGACCGACCAGACCGGATTTGGCCGCGGCGTAAGGGAACATGCCGGGATAAGTCATGTCGGCGTGTAGCGACGCGATATTGACGATTGAGCCATACTCGGCGGCGAGCATCGCCGGCAGCACCGCGCGGCTGCACAGCCACGCCGATTTCAAGTCTACAGCGAACACATCGTCCCATTGCGATTCGGTCATGGCGACCGGATCCGCGTAGGTATTCCGGCCAGCGTTGTTCACCAGGCCGCTAACCTTGCCAAGGGCGGCGACGGCGGCATCGTGCACGCGGCTGATGCTCTCGGCGGAGCGTACGTCGCCGCTGCCGAAGAAGAGGCGGTCCGGTCTGGCGCCAAGTTTGCGGACGAGCGCCGTCCCGCCGGCCTCGTCGATGTCGATGAAGGAAACGCGGGCTTCTTCGGTCAGGCTCTTCTCGACAATCGCCGCGCCGATACCATTGCTGCCGCCGGTGATCAGAATGTGCTCGCCGGCTAGGCGACCCGCCATCGGAGTTCTCCTCAACGCCTTAGCGGCCGCCGATCGATTGGCGGCGGACGCGGCGCTCGATGATCGTCTGCAGGACCACGGAAACAACGATCACGAGACCGAAACAGAGCTGCGTGTAGAACGCATTGATTCCGGCGGAGACGATTCCGGCATTGATGGCCCCGATGATGTACGAGGCGACCAGCGTGCCGACGATGCTGCCGGTGCCGCCGAATACCGACGTGCCCCCCAGAAACACCGATGCGATGCTGTTGAGCAGGAAGCCGTCGCCGGTAGTCGGCCAGAAATAGTAGCCGACGAACGAGGTCATCAGGCCCGCGAACACCGCCATCACGCCAACCAGCATGAAGGCCAGCGTCTTCACCCGCACCGCATTGACGCCCATCAGCCGGGCGCTGGTCGGATTGTCGCCGACGAGGAACACGTGCGCGCCGAAGCGCGTGCGGTTGAGCGTCACCCAGAGCACGAAGGCCAGCAGCACCGTCCACAACGTCTCGATCGGCACGCCGAACGGATGCGACGTGAAGACCGCGGTCAGCACCGGGTACTTGTCGGGCGTTAGCGGCACGCCTGTGCCGTTCATCAGCACGAGCTCGATGCCGCGGTAGAGGAACTGCGTGCCGATGGTGATAACCAGTGAGGGAATGTTGAGCCGCGAGACTAGCGCGCCGTTGACCCAGCCGCAGCCGGCCCCGGTGGCGAAACCGCCGAGAAGCGCCAGCCACTGCGGCACGTCCGCCTTGACCAGCAAGCAGAAGACCGCCGTGCCGAGCGCCATGATCGAGGGAAACGACAGGTCGATCTCGCCGGTGATGACCACGAAGGTGAGCGCCAGCGCAATCAGGCCGAAGAGCGGCGTGGTCTCGGCGAACGCCTTGTAAATGTCGACGTCGAGGAAGACCAACGGAGCGGCGATGACGAACCCCGCCCACATGGCGAGCCCGACGCCGATGATGCCGATCTGCGAACCGTAGCGGCGCAGGAACGAGGGCGGCGCAACCCGGTTGTCGCGCGCCGGGGAGATCGCCTCGCTGGTCATGACGCGGCTTCGTCCATCGATCCCGAACGCGCCACGCGGTAGAGGCGCGCGATCAGATCGTCCATCGAAATCTCGCTCTTGCTGAACACGCCGGCCACGCGGCCGCGATCGAGCACGTAGAGACGATCGACCACCGGATAGACGTGGAAGATGTTGTGGTCGATGAAGATCGCCGACTTGCCCGCCTTCTTGATGCCCTCGACGAAATCGAGCGCCTTGCGGGTTTCGGTGAGCGACAGGCCCATGGTCGGCTCGTCGAGCACGACGAGTTCGGCGTCGAAGTAGAGAGCGCGGGTGATGGCGACCCCCTGCTTCTCGCCGCCCGACATGGTCATCACCACGTTGTCGGGATGGACGGCGGCCGAGGTGAAGCCCATGTGCTCGCTCATCAGGCGGGCCGATTCGTCCCGCATCCGCTTGACGTCGAGCAGCCCCCATTTGGTGCGCGGCTCGCGCCCCATGAACATGTTGCGCCAGATCGGCTGCTTCTCGCTGAGCGCCCGCTCCTGGTAGACCGTCTCGATGCCGAGCTCGCGGGCGCGGGCCACCGACCAGTCCTTGATCAGTTTGCCCTTGAAGAAGATCTGGCCGCCGGCATCGGGGCGGTGATAGCCCATGATCGTCTTGACCAGCGTCGACTTGCCGGCACCATTGTCGCCGAGCAGTCCGACGATCTCGCCGGGATAGACCTTGAAGTTGATACCCGAAAGCGAGCGCACCTCGCCGAAGGTCTTCGAGACGCCGCGTAGTTCGATGACCGGAACTTTGCCGGCCTCCTTTTTTTCGTCCGCCATTTTCGTATCCGTCGCGCAAGGAAGCGGGGCCCGCGAAGGCCCCGCCGTTATCGTAACCCTTCCGTTCGCTGCCTAGCGGATCTCGACCGCCGCCAGTGGCGCCACCGCATCGACGTTCGTCTTGTCAACAAAGGCGCCTGCGGTGTTGATGTCGAGACCCGAGAAGCCGTACTTCTTGGTCAGGCAGATGTTGAGGATCGGAATGTAGCCCTGCAGGAAGGGCTGCTGGTCGATGACCAGGCTCTGGTAGCCGTCCTTGATTGCCTGGGCAGTATTCGGCGACATGTCGAACCCGGCGAAGAACACCTTGCCGGGCTCGATCGAGGCGGCCTTGGCGTAGACGCCGACGTTGGAGGTCAACCCGCCGTGGTCGGTGACCACGATCTTGATGCCCGGGTTCGCCTTCATCACGCCGACGAAGGTCGCGGTGCCGGCGTTCGGATCGGCGTTGGTCGCCGAGTCGATCTCCTGGTAGATCACCTTCGCGCCCGCCTTGGTAAACGCGTCGATCACGCCGACAGTACGCTGGCCGCGATCGCCACCCTGGCCCTTGAGGCCCCAGACGAACACCTGATCGCCGCTGGCGAGGTTTGCCCGCTTTACCGCTTCCGCGCCGAGCGCAAAGCCGGCGGCGTAGTTCGGAGCGCCGACGTAGCCGAAGCCGTTCGCCGAATACTTCTTCTGCGCGGCCGGCAGCGATGTGTTCAGGCTGGTGAAGATCGTGCCCTGCGCATAGGCCTGATCGACCAGCGGGTCGGTGGCGTCATCGCCGCCGAAGCCGTAGGTGGCGATGCCGTCCACCTTGGTCGCGATCGCCTGCTTGATTTGGGTCAGCATCATGTTCGGATCCCAGTTCGAGAAGTAGTAGGTGACCGTCGGACCCAGATCGAGTTCGGCTTGCTTGAAGCCGTTATAAACGTTGTTGGCGAACACGCCGCCCTGCGGGCCGCCCGGGAACGCCGCGATCTTGACGCCCGAACACCACTTCGCAACCGGGTCGGCAGCCAGCGCCGCGGTTATGCCGCCGACCGTCAAAGCCGCAGCGGCTGCCGAGACCAGTACCGCCGTCTTCAGGAATCTCTTCTCCATGAATTCCTCCCCTTGCACTTGAGCTTGTCGCTCGATGGGGGAACGTAGGGGAATCAGATATCTGTGTAAAGCTGGGTGGGCCCCTTGGCGCCGCAATCGCCAGCCGGGCCCGTTGCCGCCGCGCCCTTCGGCCGGCTGATCCGATTGGCATCCCGCTCCATATCGCACGGTGACGGTTGATCCGCGAGGGGGGTGGCGACGCTGCCTTGCAACATCGTCGGCGTGCCCGCTGCAACGCCGTCTGGCAAGAACTTGAGGTCGGTTGACTCAACAAACGTATCTGATATCTCCGACGGGATGCGTCCGGCCGGTTCCCCCCGATCCAGTCCTCTCCCCGCCGTCGACCGCGTCGTCGCCGGGCTGACTGAGATGGTCTTTGGCGAGCTCACCCCCGGCGCCCAGTTGCCGAGCGAAGCCGACCTCGCAACCGCCTATTCGGTCAGCCGATTGACGGTCCGCGAGGCGGTCAAGGTCCTCGCCGGCCGCGGTCTGCTTGAGCTTGCGCGCGGCCGTCGCGCCGTGGTGCGCGAGCCTGACGGTTCCACTTTCGGCGACTTCCTCGGCGCCGTCATGAAGCACGACCCGAAGGGCCTGTTCGACCTGATCGAGGTGCGCCAGGCCCTCGAGATCCATTCCGCCCAGCTCTCCGCCAAGCGCAAGAACCGCGCCGGCATCGCAGCCATCGAGGCCGCCCTGCAGGGCATGCGCGAAACGGCCGCCGAGATGGGACACCGCTGGGACAGCGCCACCGAGGACCGCTTTCACGAATACGACGTCGGCTTCCACGAAGCGCTGGCATTGTCGAGCGGCAACCGTCTGCTCGCCTATCTGCTGGAGGCAATGGCGGCACCGCTGCGCGCGTCGTTCCACCTCTCGATGCAGGGACACCAACTGCGCGCTCGGACGCCCGACGAGACGATTGCCGCCCACGAGCGTATCTTCGAGTGCGTCAAGGCCGGCGACGGACGCGGCGCAGCGCAGGCGATGCGACTCCACTTGCGTGAATCGGAACGCGACATCCGTGCCGCGCAGAATGCCCGCCTCAACGGCGACAATATTCTCGCGCCCAAGGGTTGAGCATGAAGATTACCGCGATCAGGACGACCGTCGTCAACGCCGAGATGCGCAACTGGATCTTCGTCAAGGTCGAGACCGACGTCGCCGGGCTCCACGGCTGGGGCGAAGCGACACTAGAATGGAAGACGCGCGCTGTAGTCGGCGCTATCGATGATATCGCCCCGTTGATGATCGGCCGCGATCCGCGCGACATCGAGCAGGCGGTCCGCGTCATGCACAAGCACGGCTTCTGGCGCATGGGTGTTATCGGCGCCACGGCGATATCCGGCATCGAAGTTGCCTTGTGGGACATCCTTGGCAAGGATCTCGGCGCGCCCGTCTGGCGCCTTCTCGGCGGCAAGACGCGTGAGCGGGTCCCTGTCTACACGCACCTCGGTCTCGGCGACATGCGCGCCGTGTACGAGACGATGCAGCCGGAGGATCTTGCCGCACGCGCGGCAGAAGTCATCGAGCGCGGTTACCGTGCGCTGAAGGTCGTCTTCATTCCCTACACGCACTACACCGCGACGCTGCGCGGGGTCGATCACGTGGGCAAGCTTATGCAGGCGCTTCGTGAGGCGGTCGGCGACGATGTCGAAATCATGGTGGATTTCCACGGACGGCCAGCGTCTGCCGCGGCCGCCCTCGACTATATCCGCGCCCTTGCTCCGGGACGGCCGCTGTTCGTCGAGGAGCCAGTGCCCCCTGGTGACCCGCATCTCATGAAGGCTGTGGTCGAATGCTCACCGGTAGCCATCGCCACCGGCGAGCGCCTTATCGGACGCGGTGAATTCGAGCCTCTCTTTCGAATGAACGCCGTCCACATCGCGCAGCCCGACATCGCTCACACCGGCGGACTGGCCGAGGCACGCAAGATCGCCGCTGCAGCAGAGACCGCCGGCGTCGGCATCGCCCCACACAATCCGCTCGGGCCACTGGCTGGCGTTGCGGCGCTCCACTTCGATATCGCCACGCCGAACTTCGTCATCCAGGAGGAGATGAGCGGGTCGGTCCCTTGGTATGGGGAGGTCGCCGATACGCCGATCCGGATGGTCGACGGTGCTTGGCAGATTCCTGAAGAACCGGGCCTGGGTGTGGAAGTGAATGAGATCGCCGCGGGGAAACATCCCTTCAAGCAGGAGGTGTTCCACTCAAGTCAGGCGGTGATGGCCGACGGCACTGTCGTTGATTGGTAAGAGAAACAGGTTGCGGTCTCGAACTGGCGAACGCGCGTGAACGCGCTCGAATGTCTCGCCCACCTTCGATCTAATACGACGCCGACTTTGTGGCGCTCGCAACGCTGCCGGGTTCACTTCATGCGGAATGCCCTGGCGCATGTGCCGAAGGGACAGCACACGGTCGTCGCCGCAGCCATACAGCAAGCCTTCATCCAGCCCGATCGCGAGGGTGCTGGCCAGACATGGCGTCACGTCGCCGATCAGCTCCGAGCCCGCTGGCCAAAACTCGCCGCGCTGAT
>Ga0208849_1002010_pt1 | contig 12084 bp, 12 predicted proteins | sample NGESurdeep072012_10_FD_184470 | JGI IMG/M metagenome (GOLD analysis project Ga0208849, IMG submission 184470) | Arctic peat soil microbial communities from Barrow, Alaska - NGEE Surface sample 53-3 deep-072012 (SPAdes) | ecosystem: Environmental > Terrestrial > Soil > Wetlands > Peat ...
AACTACCGACGACCACACGGCTCCCTCAGCCACAAGCCGCCCGGCACCCGCCTACGCGAGCTGAACAACCTCTTCGGGTCTTACATCTAGCCCTCGTCGGGCCAAGCGGCGGCGCCCATGACGCCGTCGCCGTCCTCGGGCTTGGGACCGCCGACGGCGACGATGTCCAGACCGTCCGGACCGCCCTCGAAGGCGCGCACGACGTCGGGCGCCACGCGCACGACGTCCCACTGGCGGATGTCGTGCACGTCGCCGTCGAGCAGGATCCGGCCGGAGCCGGCGACGACCACGTAGGCCTCCTCCTGCTCGCGATGGCTGTGGGCCATCGGGCTGCGCACGTCTGCGCCGTAGCGGAAGAGGCTGACGCCGAGGTCGCGTGAGTCGAGATGCTTGCGCGCAAATCGCCCCTCGATCCCCTCAGCACGATCGCCGACGGAGTCCTCGATCTCGAGCAGGTTCACTGTGGCGAATCGGGACATGCGTGTCTCCTTTGTGCGAGCAATGGTCGTGCTGCCACGACCACCTTAATACCTCGCCCGCGGCGTTAGTCCGCGCTCGCCCTCGCCATCACCCGCGAGCGCCCTCCGGCACGACCTCGACGCCGCCGTCGGCGTGAGGTGTCTCGCCCGGGGTGGGCGCCACCGGCGTGTGCGTGTGCGTCTGCGTCTTCGGCACGAGCACGCTGGCGAGCAGGCACACGATCAGGAACGCGGTGGCCATCACGAACGTGTAGGTGAAGCCGGTGACGGTGGGCTCGCCGTGCGCGACGTTGTTGGCGATGAACGTCGCCGAGAGCTGGCCGCCGAGCGCGCCTCCCAGTGTCCGCATGACGGTGTTCATGCCGCTCGCCACGCCGGTCTGGTGACCGGGAACCGCCTGGATGATGAGGTTGCCGAGCGCCGCGAACGCGAGGCCGATGCCGACGCCGAGCAGCCCCGCTGCGATCAGCAGGTCGTAGGGATGACCGTGTTCGAGCGCGAGCAGCGCGAACGCGGCGGTGGTGAAGCCGGTTCCCACCAGCAGCGCGGCGCGCGAGCCGAAGCGGGCGGAGATGCGCCCGGCGTACAGGCCGAGGATCGTCATGCCGACCGTCGAGGGCAGCAGGTACAGCCCCGAGACGACGACCGATGCGCCGAAGCCGAAGCCGGTGCTCGTCGGCAGCTGCGCGAACTGGGGAAAGACGATGAACGACGCGTACATGCCCGCACCGAGCAGGAACGCGGCGAGGTTGGTCGTCCACACGCCGCGTATGCGCATCATCGTCATGTCGATCAGCGGGTTGCGGCTGCGTGCCTCGACGGCGATCCACAGGGCTTGGACGGCCAGCCCCGCGGCGATCAAACCGAGCGTCTTTGGCGAGCCCAGCCCCACGTGGTCGTCTCGCTGATCGCCAGCAGCACGGCCGAGATGCCGATCGTCATCAGCGCCGCCGCAAGCCAGTTGATGCGCCCGGGAACACGGATCGGCGACTCGGGTATGAATCGCCAGGTGGCCACAGCGGCGATCGCGATCGCGATCAGCGGGATCCAGAACAGCCAGTGGTAGTCGAGGTGCTGGATGATCACACCCGAGAGCACGATCCCGATCCCGGCGCCGACGCCGAGGATCGCCGAAAGCAGCCCGATGCTCCCGGCGACCTTGTCGTGGGGGAACTCGTCACGGACGATGCCGAACGCCAGCGGGAAGATCCCGCCGGCCGCGCCCTGGATGAAACGGCCGATGATGATCACGATCAGCGAGCTTGAGATCGCGGCGAGCAGCGTGCCGAAGGCGAGGATCACGAGCGTTATCAGCAGCAGGCGCTCCTTGCCGTACATGTCGCCCAGTCGCCCGAGGATGGCGGTGCCGACCGACGCGGAGAGCAGGTAGGCGGTCAGCAGCCAGGCGATGCCCGTCTCGGTCGTGTGCAGCGCGTGCTGCATCGTCGGCAGGGCCGGCACCACGGAGGAGCTGAGCATCGCGTACGCCCCGCCGGAGAGCGACAGCACGGCGAGGATCAGCGTGGGATGGGTGCGGTCGGTCGTGCTCGAAGTCATCGCGCGGGGGCACGCCGAGGGCGAAACGGGGTGCTCCGCTGGCGCCCATTCACAGTAGCGACGCGCTCGCTACTGTCGGGCGCGCGCGCCGATCCTGGCGACTGCCTGCGTTCTGCTGGTGACGTTGAGCTGGGCGTAGATGTTCTGGAGATGCTTCTCGACGGTCCGCCTGCTGATGCCGAGGCTGACGCCCACCTGTGCGTTGGAGGCACCGCCGACGACGCCGTGCATGATCTCGGTCTGGCGCTCAGAGAGACCCAGCGCCATGGCTTGCGTGGTGAGCTCGTCAGCTCGAGCCCTGCCAAGCATGCCGATCAGCTGCTCGCGCTCCACCAGTCGCCGGTAGCAGGCGCGCAGGGGCCCGCGCAGCAGCTCGAGCATCGCGGCCTCCTCGCCGGTGAAGTCGCGGCGATGCCTGTTGAGCGCGATCCCGACGATCTCGCCGGGAGGGGATGGCAGCACGAACGCGATCTGGTGCTCGACGCCCAGGTGCCTGTAGAGCTCGTCGTAGAGCGTGAGCGCGTGCAGGCGCCGTCGCGAGATGAAGTCCGAGAAGCGCATGGGCTGCCCATCGCCGGTGCGCACGTAGTGCGCGACCAGGGGGTTCTCGCCGGCGAGCCTGCCGAACAGCTCGACGCTCTGCTCGGTGAGCCACTCGTCCGGGTCCGATACGACGATTGCGCCGACCCCTGGCTTGACCTCGTTGTAGGAGGCGCTCTCGCACGGCACGAGCTCGCGCGCGATCTCGATCACGCCGGTGCGAAACTCCGACAGCTCGCCGAACTCGACCGCTCGTGCGGTTGCCCCCAGAACCTTGTGCAAACAGGAAGCCGACAGGCTCTCCATGACGCCCAATCGTAGAGGTGTGGGCCGCTGCGTGTAATTACGTATTGATCTTCTGGTGGGTCGTTTCTAAGCTCGCGCGGCTCGCGCGCCAGGGGGCGCCCCCACCTACCAGCCAGGAGAGAAGTCAAAGTGAACAAGACAATGTTGCGGGCGACGCTCGCTGCCAGTTTCGTGCTGACCGTCGCATCGAGCCTCGCCTCCGCCGGTGCGGCGCAGGCATCGACGCTTCCCACGCTCACGCTCAAGCTGACGAAGTCCTCGATCGCGGTCGGGGGGACGACCCAGTCCGGTGCGGTCAACGTCGTCTCGACGGCGACGGGCACCAAGGAAGCAAGCGCGATCCTCTTTCAAATAAAGCCCGGCGTGACGGTCGCGGAAGTGGAAGCGTTCCTCACCAGCAAGAAGGCGAAGGATCCGAACGGCGCGAGCAAGTACGGCTCGATCGTGTTCGATGAGGAAGCAGCTCCCGGCAAGACCAGCGAAGCGCAGACCGTTCTGCAGCCGGGTCAGTACCTCGCGCTGGTGGCCGAAGGTGAAGGCGGCCCGAAGGTGCACGCGAGCTTCACGGTCACGGCTGCGGCATCGCCTGCGGCGCTGCCGGCTGCACAGGCGACGGTCCGCTCGATCGAGTTCGGCTTCCGTGGGCCGACGACGCTGCACGACGGCGAGCTGGTGCGCTTCGAAAACGAAGGCTTCCTGGTGCACATGGACGTGGCGTTCCCCGCCAAGAGCCTGAGCGCCGCCAAGAAGATCGTCAAGGGCCTCTTGGCAGGCCAGGAAAAGGGACTGGAAAAGCTCGTGACCGGAGAACCGTTCGAGTTCGCGGGTCCGATATCGCACGAAGCCTTCCAGCAGGAGACGATCACGGCCAAGCCGGGCTGGTACGTGCAGGCGTGCTTCATGGAAACCCAGAACGGCGTTGATCACACGCGCCTGGGCATGGAGCGGATCATCAAGATCGTGAAGTAGGGGGGCCGGCCGCTCCGTCGGGGCTCGCAGACATCGCTGCGGGCCCCGACATGTCGTCGAGGCGGAGATGCCGCGTAGCCACGCGTGCGGCGCACTCGTGCCCGTCGGATATAATGCTTGCCGGCAAGCAAGTAATTTGATGATGGAGGCGTTCGCGTGGCAGGACCGGAGCTCGAGGCGGCACCGGAGCTCGATTCGAAGACCTCGCAGGCAGATGCGAGCGAGCGTCTGCGCGCGGCGATCGGCAGGCTGTCGCGGCGGCTGCGCCCGACGGTGGCCGGCTCTGGGCTGACGCCGTCGCAGATCTCGGTTCTGTTCACGGTCGTGCGTCTGGGCCCGATCCGGCTCTCGGAGCTGGCTGCCCTCGAGAGCGTGAACGCGACGATGCTCTCGCGCATCACCGCGCAGCTGTGCGACGCGGGCCTGATGGCGCGCTCCGCCGATCCGGACGACAGGCGCTCGGCGTTCGTACGCGCGACCGCGGCCGGCCGGCGAATCCGCGAGCGGATCCACCGTGAGCGCACGCGCGCGCTGAGTGCGCACGTGGAGCAGCTCGACGAGCACCAGCGCGAGGCGCTGTGGAACGCGCTGCCGGTCCTCGAGGAGCTCGCACAGCGCCTGCCGGGCGGGCGTCGGTGAAGCGCCTGACGGGCGTCGGGCGAGTCACCTTCGCGGCGCTTCAGATCCCCAACTACCGCCGCTACATCGCCGGGCAGTCGGTGTCGCTGATCGGCACGTGGATGCAGATGGCGGCGCAGTCGTGGCTCGTGCTGAGCCTCACCGGCTCGGCCACGGCGCTCGGTGTGATCATCGCGCTGCAGACGCTTCCGGTGCTGGCGCTCGGACCGTACGGCGGCGTGGTCGCCGATCGCGTCGACAAGCGCCGGATGATGGTGATCCTGCAGGGCGCGATGGGCGTGCAGGCGTTGATCCTCGGCGTTTTGACCGTCGCAGGGGTGGTGCGCCTGTGGGAGATCGGCGCGCTCGCGGTGCTGCTCGGCCTGAACAACGCGTTCGAGAATCCCGCGCGCCAGGCGTTCATGCTCGAGCTGGTCGGCAGCGAGAGCCTGCGCAACGCGGTCAGCCTCAACTCCGTGCTCGTCAACGTCGCGCGCGTGATCGGCCCGGCGGTGGCGGGCGTGCTGATCGCGACGGTCGGCGAGGGGCCGTGCTTCCTGTTGAACGCCGCGAGCTTCGTGGCGGTGGTCGGCTCGCTGGTGACGCTCGACCGCAGCGCGATCCATCCCAGCCCGCCCAGCGGCCGCCGGCCGGGACAGCTGCGCGAAGGCCTGCGCTACGTGCGGCGCACGCCCGAGCTCGGTGTGCCGTTGGCGATGATGGCGCTCGTGGGTGCGCTGGCGTACGAGTTCCAGGTGACGCTGCCGGTGATGGCCAAGCAGGGACTGCACGTCGGCGCGACGGGCTATGGCTTCATGACCGCAGCGATGGGCGTCGGCGCGGTCGTCGGCGGTCTGTTCGTCGCGACGAAGGGCAGGACGGGTCTGCCGACGCTCGTGCTCGCGGCGAGCGCGTTCGGTGTCGTGCTCGGGCTCGCGTGCCTGGCCCCGAACCTGCCGACGGAGCTGCTCGCGCTCGCGCTCGCCGGGGGTGCGAGCATCTCGTTCATGGCGACCGGCAACTCGACGCTGCAGCTGAGCGCCGCGCCGGATATGCGCGGGCGCGTGATGTCGCTGTGGTTCGTCGCGTTCCAGGGCTCGACGCCGATCGGCGGCCCGATCGTGGGCTGGGTGATGGCGCAGGCCGGGGCGCGGGCCGGACTGGGACTGGGTGGAGCGACGTGCCTGCTGACGGCGTTCCTTGGACTGCTCGTGTTGCGCCGCCTCACGCCGGGCTCGGTCCGCGCGGCGTTCGCCGCGAGCGCGCGGTAGAAGTGCACGATGGCGGATCTCGAGATACCGATTCGCTGGGCCGCCGCTCCCGATGACGTTCGCGGCGCTTTTGCGCTCAGAGAACGGGTCTTCTGCGAGGAGCAGGGTGTGCCGCGCGAGGAGGAGCTCGACGAGCACGACGCGCACGCGCTGCACCTCGTGGCGCTCGACCCGCAATCCGGCGGCGTGATCGGCACGCTGCGGCTGGCGCTCGATCGGGACCGCGCCAAAATCGGTCGCGTAGCCGTCGAGCGCGAGTGGCGCCGCCGCGGCGTCGCTCTGCGAATGCTCCAGCTCGCCCTGGATGCGGCGCGTGAGCGGGGATCTCATCAGGTGCGTCTCGCCGCGCAACTCGACGCCGTCGCGCTCTACGAGAAGGCCGGCTTCGCGGTCGAGTCCGAGACGTTCGAGGAAGCCGACATCCCGCACGTGTGGATGGGGCTGCGTTTGACCAGGAGCGATTCAACCGATCGCTGAGTCCTGACGATGGGGTAGTGTCGCGGCGCCGTCGCGCCGTCGTTTAGCATCCAACGCGAGCTGGATCGCTCGCGGATGACACAAGCGCATGCACGCGGACGAACCAGAACACCACCCGGGTCCAAGACAGCCGGGCATACCAACAGGCAGTGCCGCCAGGGCGTGTTTGCGCGCACCGGTCAGAGACGGCCTGTGAGGAGAGGAGCACCATGAGCCAAGCAGCAGTTGCCCAGGGCGGGTCAGCCCAGCCGGAGGGCGCGTTTTGGCGGGAGACGCTCGCTCCTTATGCCAAGCCGCATCTAGGGCGCAGCCTGCTCGATCTGGCGAGCTCTGTGGTGCCGTACCTGGCGCTTTCGGTCGCGATGTACGAGGCGCTCAGCGTGTCCTACCTGCTGGTGCTCGCGATCGCGATTCCCACGGCGGGATTCCTGGTGCGGACGTTCATTCTCTTTCACGACTGCTCCCACGGCTCGTTCCTGGCCTCCAGGAGGGCGAACCTGTGGCTCGGGACGGTGCTGGGGCTGTTCGTGTACTCACCGTTCCTGCGCTGGCGCCACGACCACGCGATCCACCACGCCACCTCCGGCGACCTCGACCGCCGCGGCGGCGGGGACGTGCGCACCCTGACCGTCACCGAATATCAGGCGTTGCCATCGCGCGCGCGCCTGGGTTACCGGCTGTTTCGCAACCCGGTGGTGATGTTCGGCATCGGGCCGATCGCGGCGCTGCTCGTGGGCCCGCGCATCGTCGCGAAATCGGCGCGTCCGCGCATGCGACAGAGCGTGCTCGGCACCAACGTCGCGCTCGCGCTGCTGATCGCGGCGCTGTGCTGGCTGGTCGGATGGCGCGACTACCTGCTCGTGCAGGCGCCCACGCTGTTGCTCGCCGGCTCTGCGGGCATCTGGCTGTTCTACGTCCAGCACCAGTTCGAGGACGCCTACTGGGAGAGCGCCGAGACGTGGACGTATGCCGATGCGGCGCTTCGCGGTAGCTCCTATCTCAAGCTGCCGAAGGTGCTGCAGTTCTTCTCCGGCAACATCGGCCTGCATCACGTCCATCACCTGAGCGCACGGATTCCCAACTACAACCTGCAGCGCGCGCACGACGACAACGCCATATTCCACGGGGTGCCGGTGCTGTCACTGGGTGACGGCCTGCGCGCCGTGCGCCTGAAGCTGTGGGACGAGAAGCACCGGCGGATGGTGACTTTCGCCGAGGCCCGCCGCGGGGCGCTAACCTAAATATATGGTTACCCAGGCGGATCGTGCGGCCGAGAAGCGCCGTGCCAAGCTGGAGGATGTCCAGCGCCAGGTTGAGGAAGGGTCGCTGACGATCCGCAAGATGACCGCTGAGGAGAAAAAGCGCTTCCCGCCCAAACCGGCAGACCCTCGCCGTAAGCGGCGCGCAAGCTAGCGCCGAGGCTCACAGCGTCATGCGGGAGCCGGGGTGGGCTCGTGCTCTCTCATCGGGACTCCCGCCGCCGCGTAGGCATCCGGCGCGTCGAGCGTCTCGGCCTGCAGCAGCGCCTGCGCGAGGTGCTCGAGCTGGTCGCGATGCTCTTCCAGCAGCTGGGTGACCTCGCGGTGCATGTCCTCGACGAGCGTGTGCACCTCCTCGTCGACGAGCCGCTGCGTGTCCTGCGAGGTCTCGCTCGCGCCCGGCAGGAATGGGCCCTGCCCCTCATCGGGAAGCACCGTGATCGGGCCGATCGTCGGGCTCATCCCCCAGCGGCCGATCATCTGGCGCGCGATCTGCGTGAGCTGCTGGATGTCGGACTCGGCGCCGGTGGTGATGGCGCCGTAGACGACCTCCTCGGCGCCGCGCCCGCCGAGCGCGACCTTGATCTTGGCCTGCAGCTCTTCCAGCGTGTAGGACACGCGGTCTGAGTCGGGGGTGGACAGGGTCACGCCCAATGCCATTCCCCTGGGGATGATCGAAACCTTGCGCACGGGGTCCGCGCCGGAGGTGAGCATGCCCACGAGCGCGTGGCCGGACTCGTGGTAGGCGGTGCGCTCGCGGTCGGCCGGCGTGAGCAGGATGCCGCGCGGCGCGCCCAGCATGATCTTCTCGAGCGAGTCGGTGAAGTCACGCATCTGCACCTTCTCGTGTTCGCGGCGCGCGGCCAGCAGCGCGGCCTCGTTTGCGAGGTTTGCGAGGTCGGCGCCGACCATGCCGGGCGTGGAGGCGGCGAGGGCTTCCAGATCGACGTCGTCGTCAAGCGGAATCGAGCGCGTGTGCACTTCGATGATTTCCCGCCGCCCTTTGCGGTCGGGTGGCTGCACCGCCACGCGCCGGTCGAAGCGTCCTGGGCGCAGCAGCGCGGAGTCGAGCACGTCCGGACGGTTGGTGGCGGCCAGCACGACCACCGCCTCGGAGGATTCGAAGCCGTCCATTTCGGTGAGGATCTGGTCGAGTGTCTGCTCGCGCTCGTCGTTGGCGCCGCTCACCGCGATCGATCCCTGGCGCGAGCGCCCGATCGCGTCGAGCTCGTCGATGAAGACGATCGACGGCGCCGCCTCCTTGGCCTTGGCGAACAGGTCGCGTACGCGCGAGGCGCCGACCCCGACGATCGCCTCGATGAACTCGGATGCGGAGATCGAGAAGAAGGCGGCGTGCGCCTCGCCGGCGACGGCGCGCGCGAGCAGCGTCTTGCCGGTGCCGGGCGCGCCGGAGAGCAGCACGCCGTGGGGCATGCGCCCGCCGAGGCGGCTGTAACGCTCGGGATTTCGCAGGAAGTCGACGATCTCGGACAGCTCGGCCTTGGCCTCGTCGATCCCCGCAACGTCTTTGAAGGTGACGCGGATCTTCTCCGGGTCCACGCGCCGCGCCTGCGAGCGCCCGAAGTTGCCGAGCGCGCCCATGCCGCCGGCGCCTTTCGCCGCCCGCCGAGCGAGCAGCACGAACAGGCCGACGATCAGCAGCGTCGGCCCGAACCCGAGCAGGATCTCAGCCAGCAGCGACGTGCTGTTGGTCGTCGATTCGGCCTTGATCTGCACGCCCTTTTCCTGCAGCAGCGCGGACAGCTGGGCGCCGTTCCAGAAGCTCGGCACCTCGGTCGCGAACAGCTTCGTGGGCGTCGCCTTCTTTTCGCTCGGCGGGTAGCGCAGCTTGGTCTTGAACTTGCCCGCGATCGTGTCGCCCTTCGAGGAGATCGTGCTGACAGCTCCGTCTTTGACCTGTTCCAGGAAGTAGGGGCTGAACGGCACCGTCACCCGTGGTTCGCCGCTCGAGGGCTGGAAGAACAGAACCGACAGCCAGTTCAGCGCCACCAGCGCGAGCACGAAGTACCAGAAGCCGCGCATGCGATGCGGCGGCTTACCGCTCGGCGCGTGCTCGGGCATTCCCCGCCCGTCTGGAGCCGGCGCCACCTGCCAGCCGCGCTTGTCGCGCGGCAGCGGCGGGTGGGCCTCCGAGCGATCGCCGTCTACACGATCGGACGTGTTGGGCGGATCGTCCGGCACCGACCCAATGCTACCGTCCGCGTTCGGGCTGAGCCGCGCTTCACGCTCCAAGACACAGGGGGCCCTCCACAAAGGCGCGACGGCCCTTAGCGGGCTGGGGGTTCCACCATCTCGAAGACGATCCGTTCGGCCTCGCCGCGAGCGAGGCGCATGTCCTGGCGCAAGAGCTTCCAAACGAGCAGGTCCGTGGCGATCACGATCGCGGTCAGACGCCGCTCGCGCGCGCCGGCGCGCAGGTGCTGCAGCAGCGGCTCGAAGGTCCTTCCGACCCACTCCCGGTGATAGGCACGGCCTGCGTCTGTCATCTGGCGAATGGCCGGGAACCGTTCCTCCTGGGAGAGCATCCGCAGGATCGGTGGTCCGTGAGCCTCGTAGCGGTCGAACAGGACGCCGATCGCCGCTCGCACTTCGCCTACCGGTGCCGCGTTGCGGCTCGCCATCTCCTGCTGACCCCACCACAGGAAGGCGGCGATGAACAGCTGGTCCTTGGAGCCGAAGGCGGTGTGCAACGTCTGCGCGCTGACCGCCGCGTCGGCTGCGATCTCGCGCAAGCGGACATCCTCGTAGGGCCGCGTCGCGAAGTGCCGCCACGCGGCGGCGAGCAGTCGCTCGCGAGTCTCGGCAGTGGCGGCCGCGCGCGCCGACATGCGATATGCGCGCCGCTGTGAGGGTGAGCTCGACATATTCACTTGATACGGAGTAAGCTCAATATATCGTGCGCGTGTTCCAGACACTGATCGCGTTCAGCGGTAACGCGCGCGGCACGGGCGCGGGTCGAACGCACGGGGGCCGGGTTCGTCGAGTTCCAGACCGCGCATCCCGACTTGGACATCACGCGGCGCGAGACAGATTCGCTCCGCGACTGGGAGGCTCGCACACTGTTCGGGTCCGGGATGCGCGCACTCAAAAATGGCCTCTTCGCGTTTGTGGTCGATGTGAGCCGTGACTGTGCCGGCGCACTGGCGCGCTGGCCTGCCGACGTGGTGGTGTTCGACTGGATGCTCACGGGCGCGGCGGTCGCAGCAGAGGGGGCGGGACTGCCTGCTGTCGCGCTCGTGCACTGCCCCTATCCAATGCCTGTCGGCGGTGTGCCGCCGCTGTTCAGTGGCGCGCGGCCGGCGCATGGTCCACTTGGCAGGCTGCGCGACAAGCTGCTCAACCGCGTCGCCACGGGTATGTTGGCCCGTGGCCTTCCCGTGCTCAACAAGGCGCGCGCCGAGCGTGGACTCGGTTCCCTCGACGCGTGGGCTGAGCAACTGCTCGGCGCACGGGAGATCTGTGTGATGACTGCGCCCGAGCTCGACTTCTCGAGCCGCGGCGCGCTTCCACCGAACGTTCACTACGTCGGCCCCTCGTTCGAGCCCTACCCGCGTGAATGGAGCTCGCCATGGCCATCGATCGATACCGACCCACTCGTGGTTGTCAGCTTCAGCACGAGCTACATGAATCAGACGGCACTCGCCCAGCGCGTGCTCGACGCCCTCGCCACGCTGCCCGTCCGAGCGCTGCTGACAGTTGGGCCGGCGCTCGAGACCGATGGGCTGCGCATACCCGCTAACGCACGCACGGTCGGCTTTGTTCCCCACCGCGCTGTGTTCCCGCACGCATCGCTCGTGGTCACCCACGCCGGCTGGCAGACCGTCAACGCGGCGCTCGCCGACGGCGTGCCGCTCGTGTGCGTCCCGGATGGGCGCGACCAACCGGACAACGCAGCCCGCGTGGTTGCCTGCGGCGCGGGCGTCCGGGTCCGAAAGAGCGCCTCGCCCGACGAGCTTCGGGAGGTGATCGCCGCTGCGCTCGTGAACCCAGCGCTCGCGGACGCTGCGGGCGCGATGTCTACGGCGCTCGCCAGCGGCGATGGTGCCCTGACGACCACGGAACGGATTGAGCAGCTGGCGGCGGGGGGCTCTTTGGAAGAACCCCCCGCCGCTTCGCTGTGACCGGGTGGCGACGGCTCCCGACGCTGGCCCCTACCAGTTGGTCGGAGCCGGCGGCGTGGCCGTGATTTCGACCGTGTTGCCCGGCCCCGACGTGGTGGACGAGATGATCGGCCCGAGCGCCCCGCATTCGCCGAACGGCGGCACGGTCACTTCTGCCTTGAACGCGAAGTTGCCGACGGCGAGCGCGTTGGTCGGCTCTTTGATCGTCAGCGGCAGGTTGATCGGTTCGACCGTCTTGCAGCCGATCGGGAGGTTGAACAGGCCGATTTTGACTGCCTTGACAACCTCGTTGGCCTTGCCTTCCGCGCTCTCGGAGACTTCGTTGCCGCTTTCGCTGAACGCGAACGTCCCCGTGGCGGGTCCGGTCGGCGTCAGCGCACCGCTGACCGTGACGGGCAGCAGCCCGACCCAGAACGTCTGGTTGATCGGCGGGATGCTCAACGTGGACACCAGTTTGCCGGTACTC
>Ga0208849_1002011_pt1 | contig 12083 bp, 14 predicted proteins | sample NGESurdeep072012_10_FD_184470 | JGI IMG/M metagenome (GOLD analysis project Ga0208849, IMG submission 184470) | Arctic peat soil microbial communities from Barrow, Alaska - NGEE Surface sample 53-3 deep-072012 (SPAdes) | ecosystem: Environmental > Terrestrial > Soil > Wetlands > Peat ...
CCAGCCGCGCGTAGTCGCGCAGCTCCATCGCGGCGAAGGCCGTGCGCGCCACCCGCCCGATGCGCGAGAGCGCCGAGGTGGTCAACCCTTCACAAGCCACCGGCTTGGTGCCGCTGAACTCGGGCGAGGTCGGCTACGAGCGCACGAAGCCGTTCGCAAAGGCGGTCGCTGAGCTGCTCGAGGGCTCGGAACCGGAGCTGGTGGTGTCGCGCATGACGAAGACGCGGCGGACGGGCAAGGTGCTGATCGACTGGAGCCAGAACGACGCGAAGAAGACGACCGTGTGCGCGTACTCGCTGCGCGCTACCGAACACCCGACGGTGTCGACGCCGGTCACATGGGACGAGGTGCGCGCGACGCGCGACTCGGGCGATCCCGCGAGCCTCGCGTTTGACGCGGCGCAGGTGCTCGAGCGCGTGGCCGATGGCGGCGATGAGTTCGCTCTGGTGCTCTCGCTGGTGCAGGAGCTGCCCAACTAAAGTCACAAGTCGGATATGTCGAATCGCTGGCATGCCAGCCGCTGCCGTGGTGCACGCAACACAAGCTGCTTTCAGGGGCGCCGACGTGATCGACACGATTATCGGCGGGACAATGCTGACGCTGGCCCTTACTCGACCGCAGTTGAGGTGGATCGAGCAGCTGACCCACGGCCACAAGTCGCGGCGCCGCTGGGCGGAACGCGCCCTCACCGGCTTTTCGTTTGCGATGGGCGGCTATGCAGCGACGGCGGTCTGGATCGCCCTCTACGGTCAACTCGGTCGCGAAACCGATGCTCTCCTTGGCGGCGCCGCGTACTTTCTCGCAATCTACGCCGCGCTCGTACACTTCGAGCCGTTCGTCACCGAGTGGGATCTGAACGAGGGCTTCGGTGCTGTCGTTCTTTTCGTGGGGGTTGCGTTCTCGACGACGGTGATTGGAGCAGCCATCGCCACATTCACCTTGAAGTCATCTCTGTCCCTCGGGCTGATTTGGACGGCGTTCAAGGTTTTTGCGGTAAGTGGCGCCGTCTCGTGCCTGATCAGGTTCTCGTCAAAGCTCAGCCCCGCATTGGACCATGGCATGCATGTGATCGTCGAAGCGATCCACAACCGACGAGCAGCGACCAGACCGACTGAACCGCGGGTGCCTACTCGAACTCGGGTGCGCTCCAGCCGGGCATCACGTCGGGGAGACCGTCGCTGACGCGGTCGGGGAAGCTGGCGGGGCGCTTCTCGAGGAACGCGGTGATGCCCTCGACGGCGTCGGCGGACTGGCCGCGGGCGACCATGCCGCGCGAGTCTGCGCGGTGGGCGAGCATCGGATGCTCGGCGCCGAGCATCCGCCACATGAGCTGGCGGGCGACGGCGACGGACACCGGCGCTGTGTTCTCGGCGATCTCGCGCCCGAGCGCGCGCGCGGCGTCGAGCAGCTCGTCTTTGGGGTGCAGGCTGCGCACGAGCCCGCCGTCGAGCGCCTCCCGCGCTGAGAACACGCGGCCAGTGGACACCCACTCCATCGCGCGGCTGATGCCGACGACGCGCGGCAGGAACCAGCTCGAGGCCGCCTCGGGGATGATGCCGCGGCGAGCGAACACGAAGCCGATGCGCGCGTCGTCCGCCGCCAGGCGCACGTCCATCGGCAGCGTCATCGTCGCGCCAATACCGACCGCGGGGCCGTTGATCGCGGCGATCACCGGCTTCCTCGATTCGAAGATCCGCAGCGTAAGTTCGCCGCCGTTGTCGCGCCTGGCGCCCGCCACGGCCTCGCGCTTGCGCGCGTCGAACGTGTCGCCGCCGCTGCCCAGGTCGGCGCCGGCGCAGAAGCCCCTGCCGGCGCCCGTGACGATCACCGCGCGCACGTCGTCGTCGGCGTCAGCGAGATCGAACGCAGCACGCAGCTCGGCGCCCATCTGCGCGGTCCACGCGTTCAGCCGCTCGGGCCGGTTCAGCGTGATCGTGAGCACGCCGTCGGCGGCCTCGGTGGTGATCTGTTCGAAGTCCATGGCGGCTGCGGGATCATATGGCTGCGTGCGCCGCACGGTCGCGCGAGCGCGGGCGCAAGCCGCCGGCGTACCGCTCAGAGGTGCGCAGCGCAGGCGACCGGCACGAGCGTCACGACCGTCATGGATGCGCAGCGTGGGCGACCGGCACCACCACGATCGTCATGGATGCACGGCATGGGCGACGCGCACGACCATCACGATCGCGTAGGTCAGGCCCAGCAGGCGCCGAAACCAGTTGACGCCGTTCGCCAACTCCTCGTAGGCCCAGATCGTCATCGCCAGGTAGGCGACCGACAGCGTGTAGGCGTGTCCGGTGCCGTGCGTGAACCTGCTCGCCTCAGCGGCCGCGAACGCAACGATCAGCGGCAGGTTGGGGAACTGGACGATCGGGAAGCTTCGCGGGAAGCTGAGCTCGGTCAAGCGCTTGAAGCCGGCCCACAGCACCGGCGGGGCCAACGCGTGCTCGGGGGTCGACTGGGACACTGACATCTACGAGCATGGACCTCCGGAGCGCGGAATGCTTCCCGCCGAGCATTCCGCGAGCACTTGTAACGACGAGGGCGGCGGGCGCCACCTATTGGATGTGAGCCACTTGACCAGCGAGGCCGTGTCGCGCAGCGTGCGCGTCCCGGGCAACGGGCGACTGGCCGAGTTCGAGTCGCTGTATCGCGCTCAGGTGGCAGCAGTGACCGGGTTCTTCGCCAGGCGCAGCCGCGATCCGCAGACGGTCGCCGATCTCACCGCCGACACGTTCGTCGCGGCGATGACGTCGTTTGCGTCCTCGCCACCGAACGCCGGCAGCGAGCGCCCGTGGCTGTTCGCAATCGCCCGCCGCGTCTACGCCAAACACTGCGAGCGCCGCGCGCGCCGGGACGACGCCACTCGCCGCGAGGCCGGGAGGCGGGCGCTCGACGAGGACGAGCTCACGGAGCTGACTGAACGGATCGACGCCGAGCAGCGCGGACGCGAGCTGCTCGAGCGCCTCGCCGGCCTCACCGCGGTCGAACGGCAGGCGGTCGAGCTCGTCGACCTCACCGGGATGACTCCCGCTGAAGCGGCGCTGACGCTCGACGTGTCCGGCGGCGCGCTGCGAGTACGGCTGTTCAGGGCGCGAGCCAAGCTCAGAAAGGAGCACCGCTGAATGTCCACGTTCGAGGATCGGCTCTGGTCGGAACTGCAGCACGCCCACGGCGCCGAGTTGGCGCGCGCCCACCCCGCAGGCGCGTCCGCGTCCGCGTCCGCGCCCGCTGCCGGCGATCCGTGGACTGCGCGCGTTCGACGAGCGCTGCGGCGCCGCCGGTGGCGTGTTCTGGCTGGCGCCGTCGCGGTCGCCGTGCTCGCCGGAGCAGGCACCGCCGTGTTCGGCCCGACCGGCAACCCGAAGGACCTCGCGTCGTTCGAGTGCGGCATGAGCGACCACAGTGGCTATTCAGGACAACTCGTCGGCCCCAACCCGGTGTCTGCGTGTGCCGCGCTGTGGCCATCGCTCTATCACCACGCCGCACCGCCGCTGCGCGCGTGGGTCGGGGCAACCGGCGGCGTCGTGTGGGTGCTGCCCGCGAACGCCCCACCGCGCGAAAGAGGCTGGGTACGGCTGCCGCCCGGCTGGCGGGCGGACGGTGCGCTGATCGAGCTCACCGACCAGCTCGAAGACATCACCACCGGGCTTCCCGCACGGTCGTGCTGGCCGGCGAGCAGCGCTGCTGCGCTCGTCTCCTCGATTCTGCGCAGTGACGGCCTCGCCGACTGGAACGTCGTCAGTCACACCGGGCCGAGCACCGAACACGACGCGACGTGCACTGCCCTCGACACTCCGCCGAGCATCGAAGCGCAGACGCGCACGGTCGCGCTGCGCCTGCTCGCGAGGCGACTGCCTGCGGGCGGGTCCTGGCCATCACCTGTCAGACGCGCCGAAGGACAGCGCCTGACCTCCGTCGAGACCCGTGTCAATCGCGCGCTGGTGGCCGGCGGACGCTGCGCCACCGTGACGCAGGCCGCGGCCCTGTGGCGCTCCGAGGCCCACGCCGGCGGTCTGCGCCAGAGCTACAACCTGGTCTCGCTCACGACCAAGCCAGTCAGCGGTACGCCGTGTGCGCGGATCATCGTCGACCTGCTCGGCGGCGGCACGATCAACGTGCTCGCCACGTACTACCCCTGAGCCGGTGGCGACGGTTGGACGGCATCGTCCTGCGGAGGGAAGTGTCACGACCCCCCTCCGCAGGATCTTCTATCCGCGGCTCGGCTGGCTTAGAGCCCGAGCAAGGCGAGGCGCGGCAGGTCGTCGTCGGCGACCGCTTTGCCGAGGCGGACACCCGCGTCGTCTGAGAAGCGGAAGTGCACCCCCTCCCAGACGCGCGCGTCTACGACCTCCTGCGTGATCGTCGACCAATCCGTGTACGTGCGCGTCACGCCCGGATCGTTCGAGCTCGTCAGGCTGATCGGCTCGGGAGCGCGCGGCCCGAGGAACGCCGTCAGCACATCCTGCGCGGCGCCCACATAGCCACCGTGACCGCTGGGCCAGTCGGGATACGTCGGGGTGCATCTGCTCCAGGAGTACCCATATGGGGAACCGACCGCCCACGCCACCGTCAATTCGAGTGCTGATCGTCGACAGGCACGACGCCAGCCGCATAGGGCTCACGCTGATGCTCCGGAATACGCCGGCCGTCGCCACCTGCGTCGCCGCGACCATCGACGAGGACGCCGTCGCGCTCGCCCGAAAGCACACCCCCGGTGTGGCCGTCATCGACATATCCGAACGGGGGCCGTTCACGGGCTCACTCGCCGCCGCGCTGCGAGAGGCGGCACCGGGCATCCACCTGGTGTTGACCTCACGCTGCGCCACGTCGGCTTCCGCCGCCGTCCGCGCCGTCCGCGCCAGCGCCTTCATCCCAGCCGGCGCCGACGGTCGCACCACCGTCGAGACCGTTCTCGCCGCCGCGCATTGCGCTGAGCGTCCCGCGGCGCGGGCACAGCCGCCGAGCCCGCTCACCGATCGCGAGCGCGAAGTGCTCGCACTGCTCGCCAGTGGCGCCACCAACCGCGAGATAGCAGCCGAGATGCACCTCGGCGCCGAGGCCGTTAAGAAGCACGCGAGCACGATCTACCGCAAGCTCGGTGTGCGCAACCGGACCGAAGCCGCGCACCGCGCGCGCGAAGCGCTCGCGCCGAGATCCTGAGCGTCAGAGACCGAGGTCGCGCCGGGTCAGCTGGCGCTCGTAGGGCCCTCGCCCGGTCAGGCACACCGCGCCGCAGCGCGCGCCGAGCGCGAGCGCGTCGGGGAGCGGCATGCCCGCGCCGAGGCCGTACGTGAGACCGGCCGCGAACGAGTCGCCGCAGCCGTAGGAGTCCACCACCTCGCCCGGCGGCGGCACCGCGGCCCACCTGCCGGTCTCGCCGTCGCCGCGACGGTAGCGCCCGCCGCGCTCGCCCTCCGTCCACACCACCAGCTCCGCCTGCCCGAGCGCGGGCTCGGCGGCGCGCAGCTCGATCTCGTCGTCGCCGCTCAGCACCAGTGCGTCGAGCGCGATGCCGTGCCCGAGCGCGGCGCGGGCTCGCGGGCTCGCGACCAGCACGCGCGAGCGCGAGCGCGCGATCCGCAGCTCAGCCTCGTCGCCCGCGGTGAAGTACAGCCCGTCGATGCGCTCGAGTCCGCTCCAGCGCTCGTCTTCGCGGCCGCCTTGCGGTTCCAGGCGCGGGCCGAACGTCGTGATCGTGCGCTCGCCCGCGTCGTCCACCAGGGTCACCGCGCTGCGGCTCGCGCTCTGCACGAGCGACGCGCGCACGTCCACGCCGAGCTCGCCCAGCCGCAAGCGAGAGCGCGCGCCGTAGTCGTCCTCGCCGAAGCACGTCACGAGCGCCGCCGTGCCGGCGAGCCGCGCCAGCTGCACCGCCGCCACCGCGCCGCCACCGGCCGGCTCCGCGAAAGGGTCCTCCGCGTGCACCACCTCGCCCGCGCGCGGCACGTGCGACACGCGCGCGAACTGCACCCACTCGACGTGACCCACCACCGCCACGTTCGGCCGACTGCTGGTCGCGCCCGCCACGCTGCTCATCACGCGCGCCAGTCTCACACACTCACCGCGGCTGGCCCGCCGTGCCGCCTACCACAGCCCAGCTGACGCAGGCCTTCCACCACCCACGCGGTTGACAGCGGCCCGGGCGTCGCGCCCACGTGGCAAGCCATAGGATCTCCGGCCATGAGCGACCTGTTCGACGTCTCCGGCAAGACCGCGCTCGTGACCGGCGGCTCGCGCGGCATCGGCTTCATGATCGCCCGCGGGCTCGTGGGAGCAGGGGCGCGCGTGATCGTCTCCTCGCGCAAGAGCGCCGACGTCGAAGCCGCCGCCAAGGAGCTGAGCGCGCTCGGTGACTGCCACGCGATACCCGCAGACATATCCACACAAGAAGGCGCCCAGGAGCTCGCCGCCGCCACGCGCGAGCGCTTCGCCTCGCTCGACATCCTCGTCAACAACGCCGGCGCCGCCTGGGGCGCGCCGCTCGAGGAGTTCCCCGCCGTCGGCTGGCAGAAGGTGCTCAGCACAAACGTCGAAAGCATCTTCCACCTGACCGTCGCGCTGCTCGGCGAGCTGCGCGCCGCCGCCAGCGTCGAGGACCCCGCGCGCGTGATCAACATCGGCTCGATCAACGGGCTGCAGCCACCCGACGTGGAGAACTACAGCTACAGCGCGAGCAAGGCCGCGGTGCACATGCTCACGCGCCACCTCGCCAAGCGCCTCGCGTCCGAGCACATCACCGTCAACGCCATCGCGCCCGGACCGTTCCAGAGCAAAATGATGGCCTACGCGCTCGACGACCCCGAGACGCGAGAGCTCGTCGAAGCGCGCGTGCCGCTCGGACGCATCGGGCGCCCCGACGACGTCGCCGGGCTGACGCTGCTGCTCGCCTCGCGCGGCGGCGCGTACATGACCGGCACCGTCATCCCGCTCGACGGTGGCATCACCGGCTGCAGCTGATTACCGGCCACCACAACCGCGGCGTCATGCTCGCTGTGTCGATCCGGACGCGATCGTAGTGTCCCGGCCATGGAGCTGCTTCCTTGGCGCGCCGCAACCAAGCAGCGGGAGAGACGCGAGCTGCGACAGGCCACGGCCAAATCCTCTCCGCTCTCTGGCGACGCCTCCAGCGTCGAGCAGCTGCGTGAGGTCGCCGATGCACAGCTTGGATTGCAGGCGACCTACGCGAGCAGCCTCGACACGCAGGCGCTCGCGCTTCTGGCAGTTGACGTTGCCCTGATCGGGATCCTCACCAGCGTGCTCGTGAGTCCCGTGTCGCTGCCCCAGCATTGGGGATTCACGCTCATCCCGCTCGCCATCTCAGGCCTGTTCGCCGTCCTCGCCGCCACCGTCTGTGGGTCCTGGCAGCCGCCGGCCAGGGGGTACAATCGAAGCATCATGGCTCAAGATCCGAACACAGTCAGCGGCACCACGGAGCCGGCCAACGGCGCGCCAGCGACGAACGGCGCCGCTCCTGCCGCGCCCAGCGGCGACCCGTACGCGGACGTCACCCAGGCGACTGTTCCCAGCGGGCTGGCGCTCGTTCCCAAGCGGCTCCTTAAGACGCTCCACCTGGCCTGACGCCGTCAGACGACCTCGGGGCGATACGGCCCCGGCTTCGGCCGCACCTTGCCGCCGGGGAACGCCAGACGCAGGATCGTGCGATGCACCGTTCCTAGCTGCTTGTGCAGCGGGCCCGTGTTGTACGGCAACCCGTAGCGCCGGCAGATGTCGCGCACGCGCGGCGCGATCTCCGCATAGCGGCTCGACGGCATGTCCGGGTACAGGTGGTGCTCGACCTGGAAGCTCAGGTTGCCCGCCAGCAGGTGAAACAGCGGGCCGCCGTCGATGTTCGCCGCGCCCAGCAGCTGGCGCACGTACCAGCCGCCGCGTGTCTCATCGGCGACCTCCTCCTCGCTGAACGTGTACGTCTGGTCGGGGAAGTGCCCGCAGAAGATGATCGAGTACGCCCAAACGTTGCGCACGATGTTCGCCGTGAAGTTCGCCGCCGCAGTCGACTTGAACGTGCGCCGCGCCGAGTGCTTGCCCGCCAGTCCCGCATTCAGCGCTGCCGCCAGCGCCGGGAAGGCGATGTAGTCCTTGACGATCTGGCTGCGCGCCTTCGCGCCGATCGCCTTCAGCTCTTCCACCACCTGCTCCTTGGACTTCTCACCGGAGTGAATCGCCCCGCGGTTGAGGTCGTGCACCGCCACGCCCCACTCGAAGAAACCCATCAGCAGCAGGTTGTAAATTGGCTGGAACAGGTAGATCGGATGCCAGCGCTGGTGCGGGTCGATGCGCATGATCTCGTAGCCCAGGTCGCGGTCCTTGCCGCGGATGTTCGTGAACGTGTGGTGCTCGTAGTTGTGCGAGTGACGCCACGCGTCAGCCGGCGACGCCGTGTCCCAGTCCCAGTTCTGGGAGTTGATGTCCGGGTCGTTCATCCAGTCCCACTGGCCGTGCATCACGTTGTGGCCGATCTCCATGTTCTCCAGGATCTTCGCCAGCGACAGCGATGCCGTGCCCGCCAGCCACAGCGGTCTGTAGCGCGAGCCGAGCAGCAGCGCGCGCGCCGCCAGCACCAGGTGACGGTGCAGCTTGATCGTGCCGCGGATGTAGCGCGAGTCGCGCTCGCCGAGGTCGGCGTAGACCTCGTCGTGAATCGCGTCGAGCTCGCGGCCGAGCTGCTCGACCTGCTCCGGCGCCAGACACGACAATGGGCTCTCCGGCTCGTCCAAGCCGTGGGATGTCGGTGGGCTGTCGGTCAGCGTTGCAGACAAGGCGATTCCTTTGCTCGTTGTGGTCAGGGTTCGTGGTCGCTACAGGTCGATCTCGACAGCGCCCTCGGGCGCGTTGATGCACGTTTGGACCATCTCGCCCGGCTGGCCATGCACGCGGCCCGTGCGCAGGTCGCGCACCTGACCCGCGCGCAGCCGACCGACGCAGCTGTGGCAGATGCCCATGCGGCAGCCGAACGGCAACGTCACACCCGCGCCCTCGCCCGCCGCGAGGATCGGCTGCTCACCGTCGCTGCACGCCTCGACGCCGCTGCCGCGAAAGCTGATCGTGCCGCCGAGCCCGCGTTCGGCGTCGCCGACGCGCTTGTCGGGCTGGAAGTGCTCGACGTGAAGGCGCGCCGGGTCTCCGTCGCGCCGCCAGCGCTCGCTCATCGCGCTCAGCAGGCCCGGCGGTCCGCACAGGAACGTCTCGCGCTCGCGCCAGTCGCCACACAGCTCATCGAGGTGCTCCGCCGTCACGCGTCCCTGCTCGCCGGTGATCCGCTCGTGCAGGCGGTAGCCACCGTGAGCGCGGGCGAGCGCGCGCAGCTCTTCGCCGAAGATCACCGTCTCGCGTGTGCGCGCGCAGTGCACGTGGACGACGTCTGACAGGCGGCGCGCGGCCGCGATGCTCCGCAGCATGCTCATGATCGGCGTGATCCCGCTGCCCGCGCTGATGAACAGCAGCCGCTCGGGCAGCTCGTCCGGCAGCGTGAACGTGCCTTCGACGCCACCCAGGCGCACGATCGTCCCGGGACGCACGCGCCCGAACAGGAACGGCGAGACCTTGCCCTCGGGTACCAGCTTCGGCGTGATCGCGATGCAGCCATCGCTACGTCCAGGGTCCGAGGTCAGCGAGTACGCGCGCCAATGGTGGATGCCGTCGACCTCGATGCCCAGACGCACGTACTGGCCCGGCCGGTGGCCCGGCCATTCCCACCCCGGCTTGATCAGCACCGTCGCCGCCTCCGGCGTCTCGCGCTCGATTCGCTCGATGCGCCCGCGCAGCTCGCGCGTCGACCACAGCGGGTTGACCAGCTCCAGGTAGTCGTCCGGCAGCAGCGGCGACGTAAACGAGCGGATCAAGCCCAGCGCCGTGCGGCGCACCGGCGAGACCTGCGGCACCGCCCCGCGTTCAGCCACGGTGGCGTCCGTTCGACGGGACAGACGATTGCTGGTGGAATGTGACGAGCATGACGCGAAGTGATGTTACCTCAAATAAGGGCACATAGACAGAGGTACCCTCATCTCGATGCAGTGATACCCTTAATTCGCCTATGGCAAGCACAACTTCGAGCGCGCGCTCCACAGCCAGTGCAAAGGCCGAGCCGAACGGCTCGCCCTACGACCTGACCGTCGAGCAGCTCGCCGCCGAGGTCGGCATGTCGGTGCGCAACATCCGCAACCACCACACACGCGGGTTGCTGCCACCGCCGGAGGTCAGGGCGCGCGTCGGCTACTACAGCGCCGAGCACGTCGCGCGGCTGCGCCTGATCCTCGACCTGCAGGCCGACGGCTTCAACCTCGCCGCCATCGAGCGGTTGCTCAGCGGATCCGACGGCCTCGCCGAGCGGCTGCTCGGGCTGCGTACCGCCGTCACCACCCCCTTCGAGCCCGAGGCGCCCGAACTCATCACCGCTGAGGAACTCGCCAAGCGCTTCGGTGACGTCGACGCCAAGGACATCGAGCGCGTGCGCCGCCTCAAGCTACTCGTGCCACTCGGCGACGGGCGCTTCGAAGCGCCCAGCCCCGCGCTGCTCGACGCCGCCGAGCAGGTCGTCGCGCTCGGCATTCCCCTGCACGCAGCGCTCGTGCTCGTCGAGAAGGTCAGCCGCGACTGCGAGTCGATCTCACGCGCGTTCACACGGCTGTTCCTGCGCGAGCTGTGGGAGCCGTTCGACCAGGCAGGCCAGCCCGACGAGGGCTGGGACGAGCTGATCGCCGGCGTCAACGCGCTCAGGCCGCTCGCCTCCGAGGCGCTGCTCGCGCTGTTCAAGCAGCGCATGTCCGCACAGCTCGAGGACGCGTTCGGCAAGGTGCTCGAGCACCAGGCCAAGCGCAAGTAGAGCCTACGCCGCTCGCGGCCTGCGACCTCGCCCGCGCACAGCGCCGAGCGGCCTGCGCACGCGGGCCTCCGCCAGCGCCACGCGCGCGGCCGCGCGGCCCGGCACGCCGTGAACGCCGCCACCCGGGAACGTCGCCGCGCTGCCCAGGTACAGCCCGCGCAGCGGCGTGCGGTACGGGAGCAGCGACGCCACCGGGCGAAACACCAGCTGGTCGAGCGCGTAGCTGCCGCCGCCAACGTCACCGCCCAGCAGGTTCGCGTTGCGGCGCTGCAGATCAGCCGGGCCGAGCACGTGGCGCGCCAGGATCAGATCGCGAAAGCCCGGCGCGAAGCGCTCCACTTGCGCCTCCATGCGCTCCACGTGGCGCTCCTGCTCCGCCGGCCAGTCCACCCACTGGGGACCGTGCGTGTAGGCCCACGCCGTGTGCTTGCCAGCCGGCGCACGCGACGGGTCCGCCAGCGACTGCTGGCCCAGCAGCAAGAACGGGCGCTCAGGCAGGCCGCCGGTGAACGTCGTGCTCGTCAGCACCTCCTGTGCCGCGCCGCCCACGTGCACCGTGCCCGCCTCTCGTGCCTGCGGCGCAGTCCACGGGATCGGACCGTCCAGCGCCCAGTCGAGCTTCAGCGTCGCCGGGCCCGCACGGTATCGAAGCAGCGCGCGCGAGTAGCGCGCCGGCAGCGACTCGGCCGTCAGGCTCGCAAGCGCACCGGGCAGCAAGTCCGCGACCACGACAGGCGAGCCCACAAGCTCGCCCCCATTAATCTCAACACCGACCACGCGACCCTGCTCTGCCACGATCCGCGTCACCGTCGCATGCGTGCGCAGCTCGCCGCCCAGCTCGCGCAGGTGCGCCACGAGCGCATCCGCCAGCCGGCCCGCGCCGCCCTCCGGGCTCGGCCAACCCGCGCCGTGTCCCAGCAGCGTCATGTACACCGCCGCGATCGCGCTGCCCGCGCTCTGCAGCGGCGCGTCCGAGTGGAGCGCCGAGCCATACAGCCACGCGCGCGTGCCGTCGTCCTCGAATAGCTCCTCCGCCAACGCCTGCGCAGGCATCAGCGCCACGCGCGTGAAGTCGAGCATGCCGCGCGGGCCCAGCGCCGCCGCCAGGCGCAGCGTTCCCGCGACCGGCGGAAAGCCCGCGAGCATCGTGTCTCGCAGCGCGTCGAAGTGGCGCACCAGCGGCGCCGCGAAGTCGCCCCAGCGCTCGCCGTCGCCCGCGTGCACCGCGTCGAGGCTCGCCACC
>Ga0208849_1002012_pt1 | contig 12073 bp, 4 predicted proteins | sample NGESurdeep072012_10_FD_184470 | JGI IMG/M metagenome (GOLD analysis project Ga0208849, IMG submission 184470) | Arctic peat soil microbial communities from Barrow, Alaska - NGEE Surface sample 53-3 deep-072012 (SPAdes) | ecosystem: Environmental > Terrestrial > Soil > Wetlands > Peat ...
GCACGTGCCCGCGATATTCTCCAGGCCTTTGGCGCAAGCAACTTGGGCCTGAGCCGGGGTGACGCAAACCGCAGCGGCGATCGCGAGAGCCGACAGCGGGATATTGAAATATTTGCTCATGCTATCCTCTCAGAAATTCACAGTGGCGCCGCCGGCGACGACCCAGGCATCGCCGGACAGGAACGGGACGACAGGGAAGAAAGCCGGCGGTCCCGGAGTTATATCTTCCCGGATCCAGACCCGCTCGAGCTTGCCGTTGATATTGATCTTGTTGGTGACGTTGTAGCTGGCCGCGGCGCCGACCGAGTAACGCGTTTTCGCCGGCACGAAGCTGAACGTGGTCGGATCGTAGCCATCGTGGTCACGATACAGATAGCTGCCGGTCGGGCCAATGGTGAAGCCGTTGGCGAAGCGATAGTTCAGGCCGGTATCGATCCGGTACAGATTGCTGTTGGAATTGAACGGTTCGTTGATGAGCGCGAGACCGTTATTGTCCAGCACGTCATTCTTCTCGGTGTGGGTCCAGAAGCCGTTGGCGTATACCGACCACATGGCATCGAAAGCATACGAACCGCTGCCGGAAATCGTGGTGCGCGGGCCCACCCGGTAACGGTTGTAGTCCTGCAGACCGAACTGGCTGGATTGAGAAATCTGGTCGGACGAATACGAAGCCGAGCCCTGCAGCGAGAGCGGACCCTGCGAGTAGCCGAGCGCCGCCGTTGCGGTGGCTTCATCGCCATTCTTGACGCTCACCGTATCGGTGACCAGGCCGGTGAACGGGTTCTGCGATTCCTTGGCGTAGGGGTTACGCTGGGTATAACCGCCCGACAGCGTCAGGATCAGCGACTGTGAAAGCGGAATGTTGACGCCGGCGGTCGGGCCGAAATTCCAGCCTTCGCCGTAGCTGCCCTGATCGACGAGATCGCCGTCCATGCGGGCAAAGCGCGCCGAGTTATAGAGTGCGGACTTGCCCGTCGGTGCGTTGATCAGCATCGAGAAGTACGGTTGGAAACCGGTCAGACCGTTATAGGTGACGGTGCCGGACAATTGCGTATCAACGGGCGTATCGACCGAACCGCGTTCGCCTGATGTCGTCTGCGAGGACGACACGAAGCCGCCGCGCACGACGAAATCGAACTTCCAGTTCGGGCTGGTCGATCCCGACAGCGACAGCGACATTGGCGCGTAGACCTGCGTGCCGTGTCCGGTGCCGGCCAGTGTCGGCACCGAGGCCGGGAAACCGCGGGTGTTGTCCCAGCTGAAATACCGGACTTCGCTGTTGTAGCTGATGTTCCACGCCTGATCGATCGACTGGATCGTCGCCGCCTTCACCGCCATGTCCGCCGCGAACGCGGGGATGGTGCCTACACCGCATGCGCCCGCAACAACGGCACCGAGAATTAACTTGTTTGAACGCACAGCCATGCCCCGCTTTTTTCTTGAGAATTCGAAACGCGTACTTTCACGCCCTCCCGCCAGAGTGAACCGACGCCTACTCAGTGACATGTCATCCCCATCATCTTTCCGTTCACCATGTTCGGCGTGCAGCTCTGCGGTTTCATCGCGGAAGGCGCCGGCGGCTTGTTGGCTGCCATAGCCGGAGGTTGCGGCGGCTTCGGCGCGGTGGCCACGGGAGGCGCAACGCGAGTGACAGGTGCCACAACGACCTTTGGCTGCTTGTGCTCGACATGCGAAACGATCGGAGCCGGCGTAGGCTTCGCCAGGACAACTGGCTCATGACGCATTTTCTGAGTCGGCGATTGCTTTCCCGGAGTTACCGTCGGGGTCGTCGTTGCGACGGCCGCTTTCGGCGCTTCCGGCTTGATCGCACCGTGCTCGGGCCCATGAAGTTGCGGCTGGATGACTGTCGGGGTCGCGAGCTTCGCGGCAGACGTTGAAGCCAATGATGCGGGAGAAGTTGCAGCAAGCGGCTTGCGGTCCGAAGACGGAGCCAAAGCTTGCTTTGCAACGCGTGCCGCACCGCCAGCAACGGGCGCCGTCGTCGCAAGGGGCTTGCTTTCCGCGGGGCTATTCGTTGTGGGCGGAGTAGTCACCGCAACCTTGCCTTCTGCGGGGGCATTCAACACCGGCTTCGGCCCAGCATCGCCTGTCGCGGGCTTTTGTGCCGCGACCGAATTGGCGATCTTGGTCAGGCCGATCTGCTTCTCTGCCTTCGGATGCTTCGCCGCGAGGGCCGCGAGACCGCTCTTGAGCTGCGCCGCTTCGTCGGGGGTCAGCCCCTTGGTCGCGGCACGATCGACGAGCGTCGACAGCGTGCTCAAATTCTTTTCTTCTGTCTTGGTGAGATTGCCGGGCACGGTGCGCAGCGCTTGCTGAACGGCCTTGCGCTGAGCTGCCGTGATTTTTGTCGGTGCCTGGGTCTCGGTCGTCTTCGCGGCTGGCGAGGTCGCCGCAGCACCGCTCGCGGCGCCGGGCGAAGTTGTAGCACTCGTCGTGGCCGCACCCGTTGCCGACGACGCCGGATTGGTTGCCGCTACTACGATCTGCGACGTGCTCGCAGCAGTCGGATTCGTTGTCGTTGCCGGATTGGCCGTGGTTGTGGCCGCAGCGGTGGTTGTGGCGGTCGTCGTTGTCGCTGGCGGAGGCATGGTCTTCGCCACGGCAATTTGCGCCTGAAGATTGACGATGTCCTTGCCGAGGCCGTCAGCCGTGGCCTTGTCGCCCTTCGCCAAGGCAGCCTGTTGCGCCGCCTGCATCGCCGTAATGACTGACGACCCCGACCCCAGCAGCATCTGCACCACCGCTGGCGTCATTTCCGACTTGTCCACCACCGCCGCCACGGGCGCCGTGGTGGTGGCGGGAGCCGTCGTCACGCTGGCCGCCGGCGAGGTCGTTGCCGGATTCGCAGCCTGCGTTGCCGTCGGGTTTGCCGCTGTGGCGGTCGGCGACGTGCTGGCGACCTGGGTGGCCGTCGTCGTCGCCGGATTGCTCGCGGTTTCCGTCGACAACGACTTGATCGAGTAGGTCGACGCGGTCTTGGTGAGGGTATTGAGCATTGCCGTTACGTCGGCGCCGCTGCCGGATGTAGTGGTCGTCGCCGCAGTCGTTGTCGTCGCCGCACTGGACTTCAGCTGCTGTACGGCGTTGAGCGCCGCCTGGACCTGCGCACTGGTCAATTGCACGGCTGCGCCCGACTGGGTCGCGGCGGTCGTGACCAGGTTGGTGATCGCCTTCGCTACCAGCGCCGGATCGCTGTTCACGGCAGCTCCTGCCGCCGCAACGATCGTCGGATTGACCTTGAGGATGTTGGCCATGTCCTGTTGCTTGACCGCAATCAGATCGGCCTGGGTCTTGATATCGCTCGCGCTGGCGCCGTTAGCGATCAGCCGCACCCGGGCCGTGTCGGCGGCGGTCTGATCGGCCTTATCCTGGGCCAGCGCCTGTACAACCATGGCTGCGTTGATGGTGGCGAGTTGCGTCGGATCCGACGGACGGTCGCTGCCGTAGGCCTTGGTCAGGCCATCGACCACCGATTTGGCGGTCGCGAGGTCGGCGCTGGCGGTGTTGACCGCGATCGCCTTGGCCGCATAGTCGTTCGAGACCATGGCGTTCTGGTAGGTGAGATTGGTCTGCGCTTTTGCGATCAGATCGTTCTGGCCCTTGATGTCGTAGGCGCTGGCGCCGTTCTTCGACATCGTCACCAGATCGGACTGCGCCTTGGCCAGGTTGGCCTTGGCGGTTACGACCGCGGAAGCCGCCATCGCCTCGTTGACCTTGAGTTGGTCGGCGGTGTTGGTCGGGTTGCTGCCGAGGGTTTTCGTCAGTGCAAGCACCGCTGTATTGGCGTCCGAAGCCGCCTTCGCGGCCGTGGCTGCCGTCGCGGCGGCGGCGTTGGCGGTATCGATCTGAAGCTGCGAGGGCTGCGCCTTCGCGACCGCCGCGTTGGCCGAGGCATTGCCGGCATCGACGCTGGTCTTGGCGCTTGCCACGCTGTCGGTCATCAGCTTCTGAACCGCGGTGACATCGCCCGGCGCAACCAGCGTTGACTTCCCCGCCATGACAGCGCCGGCCGCGAGCACCGCCTTGTTGTCGGCGTCGATCTTGGCCTGCATCTGGCCAATGATGGCGACGTCGTTGGTCGCCTTTGCGTTCTGCAACACCAGGCCGTCGCGTTTCACGAGGTCGCTGGCAGCGACCAAGTCGGCCGCGGCTTTCTGGGTATCCGCCATCGCCTTCTGTGCGGCGAGCTGCGCAGGCGTGGGACCGGTCACCGACTGAATCAACGCCGCGACTTTCACGCCCTTATCCGCGCCGCCGACATCCGAGAGGCTGCGTTGCGAGAGGCCGGCCGCCGAGACCAGGCCAGCGCCGTGCTCCGAGATCAGGCTGCTGACCGCAGCGAGATTGCCGCCGCCGGCCGCGACGAGTCCCAAGCCGTTGTCGGAAATGACATTGCCGCCGCCTGCGGCGACGAGGTTACCACCTCCCGCGGCCACGAGATTACCGCCTCCGGCCGCAACGAGATTGCCTCCGCCCGCGGCGACAAGATTACCCCCGCCGGCGGCAACGAGATTTCCGCCACCTGCGGCGACAAGGTTGCCACCGCCGGCCGCGACAAGCGGACTGCCGCCGTTCGAGATGAGGTTGCCGCCACCCGCCGCGACGAGCGACGCAGCCGCACCGGTAAGAGTAAAATTGCCGCCACCTGCAGCCACGAGATTACCGCCGCCAGCAGCAACAAGATTACCACCGCCCGCCGCAACAAGGTTGCCGCCGCCGGCGGCAACAAGGCCAGAGCCATTGTCGGCGATGGCATTGCCACCACCTGCCGCTACAAGATTGCCGCCACCAGCCGCTACAAGGTTGCCGCCACCAGCCGCGACGAGATTACCTCCTCCAGCCGACACGAGATTTCCACCGCCGGCCGCAACCAGCTTGCTGAGCGCCATGGCTTGCGTATCGGTAATCTTGCCGGCGTCGTAGAATCCCGCGATCATGTTCTGCTGAACGACTTGCGAAGCGGCGCGCAGACCGCTGCCGCCGTCCGAAACGAGGGCCGCGGCGATCTGGGCTTTCGCTTGGCTCGCGCCAATGAGAGACAACGCGTTGGCCGCGACGATACCGCCGCCATCTTGCGTGATGATATTTCCGCCACCGGCGGCGACGAGGTTACCCCCACCGGCGGCAACAAGGTTACCTCCGCCTGCGGCAACCAGATTGCCGCCACCAGCCGCAACCAGCTTGAGCGCCTGCGCGGCCTGACCCGCCGTGATAATACCGGTAATCGCAAGATCGTTGATTTTGGTTGCGGCAGAGTTCAGTTCGTCCATCGTCGGCGCCGTGGCGGCCTTTGAAGTAGACGGAGCAGTAGTCAGGGTCGCGGTCGGCTTGTCGGGCTGGCCAATGTGGGTCACGGCGTAAACGGCGCGCGACGTCTGACATTGGAAGAAATTCATGCCCGCGCAGCCGTCATCCACTGCCATTGCTGCGGTCGATCCCGTCAGCACAACGAACGGAATGGCAAGCACAGAAACCGTGGTCAGAAGCAAATGTCGTTTCATAATTATGAGCCCCTCGATGCAATACGCGATACAGGTCTTATTCAAATCGCTTCAAATTGGGTCGTGCAGCCATTCCTTCTCTCTTCGTCTAGAGCATTCGAAATCGGCTGTTGTGGACGGGTTGTGAACGCGGAAAATATTGTGGGTACAACTGCCTAAAGTTCCCGATTGGAACGCAGCGCTCGATCATCCAACGAGAGTTCTCGTCTTCAAGTCGCCGAGCTTGCTGAAAGGATGACGAGCAAAAGATGCGGAAGTTTTCCGCCGCGCCCTTCGTTTCTGCGATCGAAAGCGGCAAGCCGAGCGGCCCAAGTCTGCGCGCTCTTCGAGTTCCCTTGTGAACAGGTTGTCAACGGCCGCAAGAATCTCTGCTTCTCGCGCGAATATTTATTGTCCTTTACGGGGTTGATCCCGGTACGCTAGGCTGCTGCCCGGGGATGGGATGATCAGAGTAATTGTCGTCGAGGACGAGACGCTCACGCGGCGCGCGATCGCGCTGGGATTGCGGGAACAGAACTTCGAGGTTCTGGAAGCGGCGGACGCCCTTGTCTGCAAGGCTTTGCTGCGACAGCAACGCGTCGAAGCCATCGTTCTTGACGTCGGCCTGCCCAGGCTCAACGGCTTGGCCCTGATCAAGGAACTGAGGGCGCAGGCCGACCTTGCGATCCTGATCGTGACGCGGCGAGGTGCTCCCGAAGCCCGGATCGAGGCCCTCGATCTCGGCGCGGACGATTATCTCGTCAAGCCGGTGCATCACGGCGAACTGGCCGCGCGAATTCGCAGCGTGATGCGGCGCTGCTCCCCGATGCGGGGCAAACGCAAGCGTCTCGGGCGCTGGCTGATCGACCTCGAAGCGCGCAGCGCAGTCTCGGGCGAACAGGCTGCTCCGTTGACGCGCGGCGAATTCGAAATCATGGCGTGCCTGATCGAGGCCAATCCAAAGATCGTCAGCCGCGAAGGATTGCTCTCCGCGATCAGCCGGCGGCCGATGGATTCGGATCTGCGCTCCGTGGATACGCTGGTAAGCCGGCTCCGCCGCAAGCTCGGCGACGACACCGAAGAACCGAGCCTGATCGTTACCGCGCCGGGGTTCGGCTATCGGCTTGGTATGGCGGTCGAGGAGGCCTGATTTGAATCTGGTCGGACGCGGACTGGAGCAATGGCAACTGTCGACCGCGCTCGCCGACCCCGACACCGGCCTGGTGGTCGTGCGTGGCCGATCCGGCGCGGGAAAAACCTTCCTGGTCGAAGCCGTCCTTTCCGAACTTTCGGAGCAAGGCACGATCATCGGCCGCGGCAAGTATGCGGCGGGCGATGCCACCAGCGGATTTGCCCCGATCCTGCTGGCACTGTCGCAAGCGGTCAGCCAGGCGCTCGATTTGCTTTACGATCCGGCATCCGGCGCTGAATCGCTTCTCAAGGTGATCGGAAACCAGTTGCCGCTGCTTGAAGGCGCCGGCTTCGAGCCGATCGATGTGCTATCGTCGCCGCAACGGCTTCCTTCCCTGCCGCTCCACGGCGGCGAAGGTAAGGCGCGTATTGTCGACGCCATTTCGCGGGTCATCCGCTGGCTCTACGGATTTGGCACGCCCGTCGTCCTCTTCATCGACGACTGGCAGCGCGCCCCGCAAGATGCGCATCTGCTGGTTACCCTCGTCACTCGCGATCAAGCGCTGCGGCTTTGCCGGGTGATCCTCGCCGAGCGAAGCGGCGAAACCGGGTTGGCGGACATCAAGCGTGCGCATGTCGAACTCATCGAGCTCGGCCCGCTCGATCCGGAAGACCAGGTTGCGCTGCTGGGAGACGCGGTCGGCGATCATGCGGCCGGCACCGTCATCGACGCCTGGCTGGCCGGGAACAATACCGGGCTGCCGTTCGATTTGAAGGAAACCGCGCGAGCACTTCTCGACCGGTCGGCGATTGCGAAGAGAGACGGAACCTGGATTGTCGATAGTGCGGCTGCGGCCAGCATCGACCGGCATGACGTCACCGACACTATCGTCACGCGCGCGCGCGCATTGCCGCGTGATATCCTCGAAATCGGCGCCGCTTTCGCCCTCTGGGGAGATCGCGTGCCACTGGTTCGTGTTGCCGAAGCGCTCGACCGTCCGCTTGATGAGATCGAGCAGGCGGCGCGACAGTTGCAGCGTCGGGGTATCGTCAATGTTACCGGCGCCGAACTCAGCTTTGCCCATGACCGCTTGCGCATAAGCCTGCTCGAAGCGCTGAGCCCCGCCGTGAAAATCCCGATCGCTGCCGTCATGGCCGAGCGGCTGCGCGTTCTTCACGGCAATTCTGCATTGGTAAATCCGGCGTTGCGATTTCGCATTGCCGCCGGCCTGCAGGACGCTGCGCCCGGCCTTTGGCGGGATCTGTTCGCAAGAGAAGCGTCGCTGGCGCGCAACGCAGCCGACAAGACCACCGCCAATTCCTTTGCCGAGGCCGCCGCATGGACATTGCGCCCGCGTGAGAGGGGCCGCGATCGAGAGGCCGACTCGCTCGTCATTCGTGAAGCGACGCTGGCAGCCGCCGCGCGACGCGATTCGGCCGTGATGCGCACCCGCGCCGAGGAGATGATCGCGCTTGCCGAGACGGACGAGCAGATCGCCGACGCATATCAAAGCGCCATGACCGCAGCTTCAATGGCGGGCGAACCGAACGTGGCATGGGCATTCGGAGTTGCCGGCCTTCGTCGTTTTGGTCTCCGCCTGCCGCCCAAGGCGCGAAAAATCCACCTGCTTGTGGCGGTTGCGCGATGGCATTTGAGCCGATGGCTTCCTCGTCGCGCGTTTCCGCCAGGCCATACCGCCGAAACGATCCCACCGATGCGCCGGGTGCTGAATTTTGCGGCGATCCTTGCCTATGCGCGTGATCCGGTACTGATGATGCTGTGCACGCTGCACTCCTCCACCATCGCGCGCCGTTATGGCTATCAATCGCCGAACTACCAGAGCGTCGATGCCGTCCTCTACGGCGAATTCGGGAATTTTCGCAGGGCGGCCGAACTGGGATTGGCGGTCGCGAACAGCACGATCTCCCCGGCGACCTTCGGTCGCGGCGCTACGATGTACCGCGCTTATTACCTTGGGCTGATCTGGTCGCTCCCACTCGTCACCCTGCGCAACCATATCGCTGATATTTTCGACGTCGCGATTTCCGAAGGCGACGTCGTCTACGCCCAGCAGGCGGTGCGGAACTACACGCGGCTGGCATGGCGCAGCGAACCGACGCTCGACGGCTTCAGGGAAATCCTCAAGGATGCGGTCGAACGGGCGGAGCAACTGGGGGATGCACTCGGTCTTCAGGGCCTGCGCGCATTCGTCGAGACGATAAAAACATTCAAGAATCCCCAAGGCTTCGCGCACGTGGTGGATGAGCCGTGGACGCGGCTGGGCTTCATTGCCGGCATGGGCCCGCCGATCATCCTGCTGGAGATCATGGCGATGCGCGGCGACTGGGCCGGCGTTCTCGCGCTGGCCAAAAAGCACGATGCCGGCCGCCCGATGGTCAACCCGCATCCGGGCGGGGCGGTCTGGCGGTTTCACGAAAACCTCGCCCGGTTGAAGCACGGTCTTCCCCTGCGCCGCGGCGATATCGGTTACATCCGCCGCGTCGCCGCGCTCAACCCGGCAGATCACCAGCACAAGCTGCTGATCCTGAAGGCGGAGCAATTGCGCCAGAAGGGCACCGCGGAACGCTGCCTGATCGCTTACGCCAACGCGTTCGAAATCGCCTCGTCGAGTTCGTCGCGCCTTGAAGCCGGGGTCGCGGCGGAATGCGCGGCGGCCGCGGCGCGCAGCTTTGGCAGAAACGATGTCGCCGCCCGTTATGACGCGCTCGCAAAAGGTATCTGGAATGCATGGGGTGCCTTCGCCAAGACCGGCGCAAAACCAATGGCAGAAATCCGGCCTGAGGTTGCGCCGCAAGTAGCCGAGGCCGAGTTGAAAGCAGCCATGGCCCACCGATCGGAGCGCGCCAAATCCCGCTTTCTCGCCGAAGTCGGCCACGAACTGCGCACGCCGCTGCAGGGCATGCAAGGCCTGCTCGACCTGGCGGCCGAGGCTCCTTCGGAAATCAGCATGAGCGAACTCCGCGAGGTGTTCGGCAGTCTCAAGACCGTGGTCGATGATTTGACCGATCTGGCGGCTCTGGGCGGCGGGGCGCCACTCAATCTGAAGCCGTTCGATATCGCCGCGCTGATTGAATCAGAGTCGCAACTCGCGGCGGTCGCAGCGCGGCGTAAGAACATCGCGCTTTCCGTCGATCTGCATCCACCGTCGGTCACAGTCAGGATAGATGGTCACCGCGTCCGTCAAGTCATACGGAATTTGCTGTCGAACGCCGTCAAGTACACCGATCGCGGGCAGATCGATGTTCGCATGACGTGTCGGCCGGATACCAAGAATGAAACGATCGGCATTTCGATCTTCGTGGAAGATACCGGCAGCGGGCTGACCGACACGCAACTATTGCGCCTGTTCGAACCCTTCGAACGAGGCGAACGCGACGAGGTCGACGGACTAGGCCTTGGGCTGGCATTGGCACGACGGATCGCAGAGCGAATGGGCGGAACGCTCAATGCCGAGAACAGGTTGGCGCAGGGTTCTGTCTTTACATTTTCCTTCGATGCTGAAGCGGAAACGATTTCGCCTGCGCCCGAACTGCCGATCACGCCGCTCAACATTCTGCTGGTCGAAGACGTTTCACTTAATCGCCGCCTGATCGCCACGATCCTGCGCCGGGACCTCCACGTCGTCAGCGAGGCCGAGGATGGCAGCACGGCTCTCGAGCTTTACCGCGCCGGCCAATTTGATCTCGTGCTGCTCGACGTCGGCCTTCCTGATATGGATGGTTTTCAGGTTCTGGACGCCATGGGACGGTCGGATCGCGGCGGCCCACCCCAATTCATCATCCTGACGGCTTCAACTGCGTTCGCGACAATTAAGCGTGCGAAAGCCATGGGCGCGGCGCACGTGCTTCACAAGCCGGTGTCGAGCGAAGAACTTCGCGCCACGATTCAAGCGTTTTCGTTGCATTCTCTTCAGCAACCTCATGACTCAGCTGGTTTCGAAGAAGAGTTGCAGAACCTTACGCGTCAAGCGGGCATAGAAATTGTGATGCGCGGCCGAGCAATTTTGGAAAGCAAGCTTACCGAAGACTTGGTTAGTGACATCCATCGGCTCGCCGGGTTAGCCGCTCAGTTTAACGCGCCGGAAGTAGCGTCCGCTGCGGATCTTCTGGAAGCCGAATTGTTGGTCGGCATCAGGAAACCAGCCACCCTTCAACGATTCGAACGTGCGTTGACCAAATTCTCGGTAACGGTGACCGAACTCCAAGCGAGTTTTGCAAGCACGGACATATGTCCTCTGGTCCACTTTAAAATATGTGAATAACGAACTGTGGCGCTGGCAGTTCCGCCGAAACAAGGTTCTGCCACTTCGCACGAACGGCGGCTTTGCGCCAAAGGCGGCCCCTCGCAACTCCGAATCGGCACCGCACCAGAAACAACGCTGAGCCTTGCGGCGACTTTTTTGAGATGAAGCCTGAAACCAAGAGTATCCGGCCGTACTGATCGCACGATTGCATTCGGGGCCTGAGCCACAATTGTACAATTGTGGGGGCATCAATTCCTGCATGATCGCGCCCCGCGCAAGCGCCGAGGCCCAACAGCGGGCTGTCGGGCACGAAATAGTCCGAAATCGTAGGTTGGCGCACAAAATCGTGCAAATGGCGGAGAGGGAGGGATTGCCGCGCCGTTCACAGAAACCCAATAAAATCAGGCATTTCTTGCAAGCCCGAGGAAGCCGTGTGTACCAGTCTTGTGTCCCAAAGTCGACCAGATTTTAGCTAGCTATCCTTGACGTCGTCCCATATCCGGCCCGTCTTAAGGGGGTCTATCTGGTCGGCCTGAACCAGCGCCCATTGTCGCCAGCGTTCTATCCGTTCCGCGTCAATTTCCTGGGCAGATTCCTCGGTGACGGAGGCGACCAGTCGCCTTATGGACTGCGCCCTGCGGAGATCTTCAGCACTATCGGTGAGACGCTTCAGTCTCTCGGCCTCAAGCCGGATCAGGCGCTCGCGTTCGGCTTTTTCTTCGTCGAGCCGTCTCTTGATTTCAGCTTGCCTCATCTCCTCTCGTCGCCGTACCGAGTCCTCGTAGACCCAGACAAGATGCTCGCGGTACTGCATCTCTCCGGCCACAATGATTTCGACCGCGATGGCACTTAGTTGTTGTTCAAGCGACCGTTCGTCGGAATCCGTCCATGCGATGCGTTCAGTACTCGAATGGCTCGCTTTAGCGATGCTGAATTTGAGATGCTCGACTTCTGTAGCCTGCGTGCTCCGCCGCCGCACCGGAGCACGATCAAGCATGATCTGCACGGTCTGCTGTCCCACTCCAATATAGATCGTCCGAACCTCCCGCCCTTGGACCGTGACCGAGCAATCAAGTCGGCTCAATCCATAAAATAGGCCTTGCAAGATGCGCAGGCGTCGTTTCTCCAACGGGCCAGCAAATATGGATGTGTGCCATGACGACTCTGCGGCTCGTC
>Ga0208849_1002013_pt1 | contig 12062 bp, 9 predicted proteins | sample NGESurdeep072012_10_FD_184470 | JGI IMG/M metagenome (GOLD analysis project Ga0208849, IMG submission 184470) | Arctic peat soil microbial communities from Barrow, Alaska - NGEE Surface sample 53-3 deep-072012 (SPAdes) | ecosystem: Environmental > Terrestrial > Soil > Wetlands > Peat ...
CTTGGTCTGCCGGACAAGGGCAGCCAGTTTGGTCGGTCTTGGAGCAGTGCGGTGAGCTTCTCGGGTGCGATGGGCTTCGCGAAGTAGTAGCCCTGGGCGAGGTTGCAGCCTAGTTCCTGCAGGCGAGTGGCCTGCTCCAGGGTCTCGACGCCCTCGGCGATCACTTGTTTGTCGAGCGCGTGGCCCATCTGGATGATGGCGTTGGCGAAGGCGGAGGCCTGCGGCGAGGCGACGATCTTCCCGATCAGCGAAAGATCGATCTTGACGCACTGGAAGGGTAGATCGGCCAGGTAGCTCAGCGAGCTATAGCCCGTGCCGAAATCGTCGAGTGACAGGCGCACACCGAGATCGTTGAGCGACTCCAGAGCTTTCCGCGCGTCGTCAAGATGCTCGATGAGCACGCTCTCGGTGATCTCGAGCGTGAGGAAGCCCGGTGTGATGCCCTCAGCGGCGATCACCTCGCGCACGAGCGTCGCCACCTCGTCGGGCTGGACGAGTTGCCTTACTGAGATGTTGACGGCGATACCGGCGAAGTCTGGATTGTCCTGCCAGGCGGCGCACTCGCTTGCTGCGCGGCGCATCACCTGAGCGCCGAGCTGGTGGATCAGGCCGCTGTCCTCGGCGACCGGTATGAACTCCGCGGGGGACACTGGCCCCCATTCGGGGTGCCGCCAGCGGGCGAGAGCCTCGGCGCCGACGATCTGACCGCTGCGCAGGGACACCAGCGGTTGATAGAGGACGTAGATTTGATCCTCGTCGGCGAGCGCTATACGGAGAGCCGACTCGGTTCGCACGCGGTCGAGGACGCGAGTGCGCATCTCCTCGTCGAACAGCTCAGCTCGACCACGGCCCTCCCCCTTGGCGCGGTACATCGCCGCGTCGGCGTCGCGCAGGAGATCGGAGGCGCTGGACCCGGTGGTGGTGAGGGCGATGCCGATGCTCGCACTGACCGAGTGGCCATGGCCGTTGAGCACAACCGGTTCCTCCAGCGCGCTCATCAGCTGGCTGGCAATGCGAGTGGCGCTCGCCTCGGAGGGAAGCTGCTCGCATAGCACTGCGAACTCGTCGCCGCCGAGGCGCGCGAGCGTGTCGCTCGGGCGGATCGCGCTCTCAAACCGCGCGCCCACCAGGCGCAACAGCTCATCGCCCGCCTCGTGGCCGAGGCTGTCGTTGACCAGCTTGAAGTGGTCGAGGTCGATGAAGAAGACAGCCATCGACTGAGGGTGCCGATTGTTCCGGGCCAGCGCATGGCCGACGCGGTCGAGGAACAGCGTCCGATTGGGTAGCCCGGTCAGCCCGTCGTGAAGCGAATCGTGGCGGATCTGCTCCTGCAAATTCCGGCTGCGGATCGCGTCGGCCAGGACATTCGCGAGCGCATCCAGGAACGGCAGACAATCCGGCGGAGCCGCCCCAGGTTCCGTGTAGTGGACCGCGAGAACTCCAAATGGAGAGCCCGGGTCACCGACGAGCACACCGGCGGTGCTACGCACACCACGAGCGAGCAGTTCGCTCGAAGGCACAAGACGCCGCTCCTGCTCCCAGTCCTCAACGAGGATCGGCTCACCCGAGCGCACCACATAGCCCGGACCTGAACGCTCCTCGCCCGCGATGTGCGCACCCACGCGCCTATCGGGCCATCCAACCGCCGCCCTGACGATGGAGCCCGGTGAGCCCGGGGAACCCTCAACCAGCTCGGCGCAGTCGCTCGACAACACCCGCGACACTGTGCCGATCGCGTGGTCAAAGAGCTCCTCCAACGAGCCTCCCTTGAGGGCGAGCCGGCCGAGGCTCGCGATCTCCTCCTGCTTCTCGAAACTGCGCCGGGCGAGCGCCTCGGCCTCACGCCGCGCGCTGATATCGACCCCGATACTAATGATGCCCCGGCCCGGCCCAACCTCGTCGCCCTCCGGAAAGGGACGAACGCGGAAGTAGACCGGAATAATCCGCCCCTGCTTGTCGCGCACATCGAGCTCCCCCTCGACCGGTCGTCCCTCTCGCGCAATGCGTTCAAGCTCTAGTGCCTCGGAGCGGCTCTCCTCCGGCACCATCAACTCAAAGAGTTCGCGACCGATGGCCTCCTCGGTGGTGTAGCCGTAGAGCCGCTGCGCGCCACGACTCCAGTAGCGCACCACGAGCGAGGAGTCGGCGAATATCACGGCTGCGTCGACCTCGTCGAGCAACTCCACCTGCAGCGCGACCTGTTGCTGCGCACGGATCGCGGACGTCAAGTCATGCGCGATCCAGGACGTGCCGACCACCCGGCCATCCGGGCCATAGATCGGTGAGACCGACAGAGAGACATTCAGAATCGACCCGTCCTGGCACACCCGCTCAGTCTCGTAGTTCTCGACCCGCTCGCCCGCCAGCACATGGCGCAGAATCCCCCCGTCCTCACCACGATGCGAAGGCGGGATCAACAGCCCGACCGGCTGACCGATCGCTTCAGGCTCCGTATATCCAAACATTCGCTCAGCCCCCCGACTCCAAGCGGTGATCACCCCCTCGCGATCCGCGCTGAGAATGGCATCCTGCGAGGATCCGACCGCCGCCGCCAATCGCTGGTCGGCCTCGACACGGTGGTCCTTGAACTCCCCGGTGGACGGCGCCCGTCGCACAAGCATGTCTATCTCGATGTTCGCGATTCTCCGCATAATCCCCAATCGACGAGCGGAGCGCGCTACTTTACCCGGGGTTCACCGCGATTTCGACATGCTGGTAGGCGCGAGTGCTCGGTAGCGGCGGTGTGAGCGGCCAGCGAGGCAGAAGCCGGGACCGTGACGTTACCGTAGAAGCTCTGGTTCAGGTAGTACGCAGGCGAACGTGCAAGACGGGGAGCATCCCGCAAGTCGGCCGGACCTCCGCTCTCTCGTGGACCGCGAGCACCGCGCTGAAGGTACGCGCCCGGACGCCCTTGACCGCTGCGGCCCTGGGGTCACGGATGACCTCGGCGCTCGTCAGCCTGTTGCGGTGAGTCCACTCCGAGACCGGGCGAGATCCCGGCCTCGGGGCGTGGACAGGTAGAGCGTCGTTGCATAGATGTAGAACCTGGGCACGTTGCGGGTAAGCTTGCTACTCGATCCCGAAGCCGCGGTCGTTGTCGCGGTCTGGGTCGATGCCTTGCTCCCAGGCTTGCTGGCGATCGCGCGCGTCCTGGATGGCTTGTTCGATGTAGGGGTCGCGGTCGGCGTCCCTGGCTTGGCCGGTGTGGTCTGGCGGCTCGGTTGCGGTGTCTCGTTGGTGGTTGATCTGGTTTTGTTCTGCGGCGAGTAGTCGCTTTCGCTGCTGCTCGAGGACCTTGTCGATGTATCGCTCGTGTTCGGCTTGGGCCTGGGTGTTGCGCTCCAGGTCGGCCTCGCGTCCTGCCGTCTCTTTGGCGATCTCCTTGGTGATTGTTGCCTCGCTTGCTCCCTCGCCGCGTAGGTATTCGGCGAGGTGTTCGATCGCCGCGGCTTCCTGGGCCTGTTCGTTCACGTCGCTGCTGCGGTCTACGTCGATCGCGCGCTCCCACTCGAACTGCCGTGCTCGGCGTGCCTCGAGCACCTCATCGAGCTCACTCTGGGTTCCCTGAGTCGCGCTGGAGGCCGAGCGGATCTCGGCGGACTGCTGGACTGTCGGCTCGGCGGTCTGGCTGGCGATCTCGGGTGGCTGTGAGGCCTGTGTGGAGCGCTCCATATCGGGGTGGTCGACGATCTGCTCGGGTGTGACCGGCTTGGCGTGCTCGCGTGTATCGGGCTCGTCGCGGTCGGCGATCTGCTTCGTGACTGAGGCCTCTTGTGCGCGGCTTTGCTGCATCCGCTCTGCCAGGCGTTCGATCGCGCCGGTGTCAAGGCCCTGCTCGCCGAGGTCCTCGCGGGCGACGTAGATCTGGGTCTGCTCGCGCGCGCGGCTGACGGCGACGTAGGTGTGCTCCTTGTCGGTCTGCCAGCCGCCCGTCAGGATGCCGCTCGTCTCTGCGGTGAGGCCCTGACCCTTGTATACGTGTACCGCGTAGGCGAGGGACAGGTCGGAGAACTTGCTGGTGTCCACGTCAACCTCGCGTGGCTCGCGCTCCTTCGTCTTGATCGTCACCCGGTCCTTGTTATGGGCGGCGTGGGTGATCGTGCCGGTGATGCCGTTCTCGACTCGTTTCTGGCCGGGGATTCGGTGTTGGGCGGTGAAGATCACCTCGTCGCCGCTCGCCAGTCCATAGGGCTTGTCGGGGAGCTCGACCCGGTGTGCTCCCAACTCGCCGGCTTGCGCGCGGCGGTCTTGGGCCATCGCGTTCATCTGATCGCGCTCCTTGTTCGAGGCGTCGGTGATCATCACCGCCTGACCGCTGGGGAGGCTTCTGCGGGTCTGATCCCAGTTCTCGATCATTGCCTCGGCTGCCTGCGCACGCGTGTCGTAGATGTGCAGGCGGTCGTTTGCTTGGTACTGGGCGAGCGCGGGTCCTGGTTCTCCCGCCCGGATCTGCTCCCATGCCTTGCGCTCCCACTCGTGTTGCGCGCGGTGGATTTCGCTCAGCTCTGCTGTCGGGACCTGCCCCTCGATCTCTTTGAACAGGCCGCCCGCGCCGATCGACGAGAGCTGCGCCGCGTCGCCGGCCAGCACCAGCTTGCTATCGCGCTCGGCGGTGAGCTTCACCAGCCGTGCCAGCCGCTCGCTGTCGGCCATCCCCGCCTCGTCCATCACCACGACCGTGTTCCGGTCCAGGCGGATGTGGCCGTTCTCGATGCCGTTCAGCAGCGAGTCGGTTGTGGTCGAGCGGTCGAGGCTCGCGTCAGCCTGTAGTCGCTTCGCGGTCGCTCCCGCGATCGCTGTGCCGATCACCTCGTTGCCCTCCAGCCGCCACGCCCGTGCGGCGGTCGCGATCACCACGCCCTTGCCCGTTCCTGCTTGGCCGACCAGCACGCTGATGCCACCCGGGCCGGTGATCGTCTCCAGCGCCTCCCGTTGCTCCTGGGTGAGTGACCCGTGGAGTTCTCGCCCGACCTCTCGACGGGCTTGCTTGCGGGCCTGGTCGCTGATTGGCGCGGTGTTCTCGGTGGCTCGCTCGGTTGCGATGTCGAGCGTGGCCTGCTCGAGGTCTCGGTGTGTTTGGGTTGTCCACAGATCGCCCTCCAGCCGGAGCAACTGACCCGAGCGCGCAAGCTCGTTGACCAGCCGGTCAGCCTCGGCGGGTCGACAGACGCCTGCGCTCAGCTCGTATGCCTTGGCGCGCAGTTCTCGCTCGGTGATCATCGATTTCTCGCGCGTGACCTCGGCGAGCAGTTCCTTGGCGAGATCGACTTTCGGCTCGTTGCGAAGGCCCCAGTCGTTGAACAGTTCCTCTGTGCGCTGTGCCGTCTGGTTGTGCTCGGCGCCGAGTGCTCGCCAGGCAGCGTTGACGTCGGTCGATCGCGCGGCCGACTTGCTGCCCCTAGTTCCCAGGGTGAGGCTGTCGAGCTCTCCGGCTCGCGGCTCGCGGCCGTATCTGGTGCGGAAGATTTGCGCTGCCTGGTCTACGTCCTGGCTGCGGGAGGACCAGTGCTCGGAGAGCTCCTTGGAGACGCCGTGGATCGCGAAGTAGCGCTCGTTGTTACCCTGGCGCCGTTCGATCCCCAGGCCCAGCTCCGTCAGGTTGGCGGCCAGCTCGGAGCGGTACCAGGCGCCGTTCTCGCGGGCGGCTCGGAACAGCTGCTTGGATTCGATGGCCGCGAGTTGCCCGTCCTTGCGTTCCGCCGCGATCACCGCGACGTGGCTGTGCAGCTGCGGGTCGGGGATCCCGTGGGCGTCCTGGTCCTTACCCAGCCGGCTTGAGGTGTGTACGGCCTCGATCGCGAGCAGTCGTTTTGAGCGCTCGAAGCGGATGACGCCGTCGGTCTTTCTGCGGACAAGCGCGACCTCCCGCTCGGTTCTCTGGAGGGCGCTCTTCACGGCCTTGCGGTGCGCCGCCTCGATCTGGGCACGCCGGTACGGGTCCGCGGTCGCCCACAACGCCGAGACATCCTTCGGTGGGGAGAACGTCAGGTCGATCGCGGCGACCCTCGACTTGTCAGAGCCCGCCGGGCGGATCGGCTCACCGTCCACCGGGGAGAAGCCGTGCATCAGCGAGCGCAGATGCTGAAGCTCGACTTGCTTTGCCGGGTCGATCCCGTAGGAGCGCAACAGCTGCTCGGGGCCGTGCCACTGGGTCGGCGCGGACTGCCCGTCCTGACCGTCGTGGGTGTAGTAGTCACCTCGCGACGCCTGCGAGATGAGGTATTTCGACCACGTCGTCGCAGAGCCTCCGGGAATCTTGTGAGTGCTCTGCATCCCGTCGAACGTAACGATCCGATATTCACACCTCAAGCGATTAACGGCTAATGTGTGAATCGCGAGCTATCACCGGCTATTTACGTCTATTTAGCTCCCTTGGGTGCGTATGGTCTGCGCTTTTGGGGAGGTAACTGCTTCAGCAGTTACCGTTATTGCCCGAAGGGCCGTGCCTTTTCTTTGAGCCCCGTAGGGGCGTGTTTCTTTCAGGCCGTTTTGGGTGTCCTTGAGGGGACTGATCGAGCGGCGTCTTGTGGGTCTGTGGTTTGAAGCGCCAGGTGTCGAGGTGCTTCATCCGGAGCGGTGTGGAGAATGTGCGCGGTGTCGAACATCGACTGGTCAAAGTCCGTCAGCATCGCCTGGGATGAGAAGTCGCGCGAGAGCTCCGTTGTCGCAGTGCCCGGTGCGAAGGTGCCGGCTGGCCCGCCGACCGTGCGGTCCCGTCGCGCCGTCTGGGAGCTCAGCAGCGTCTATCCGCGCGTGTTCGGCGCCGCCTACCGTTTCCCGTTGGACACCGTGGCGGTCAACCGCGGTCTGAAGGATGGGCGCGGCCGCACGTTGGTCGCCCGCGCCGTGGGGGAGCCCAGTGGGCAGATGCCAGTCGCGGTCCTTGGCTGGCATCTCTCCCAGCGCTTGTGCGATCCGCTGCTGGTGATCGCGGCGAGCCCACGACTGTCATCGGGTGTCTCGCCCGCCCAGGAGCTCGTAATCGAGACCGGGTTACAGCTGCTGATTGACGCGCTGTTGTATGTCGCGAGCGATCACCGCGCATGGGCTCTTGAGCGACTGCCGGCCGGATCGCGGGAGCGCAAACGGGCCGAGGCACAGCTCGGCGATCTGCTGTTCGATGTCGAGGGCCAGGGCGCGCTGGCCGCGTATCTGCGTGAACTCTATGGTGCGCGGCTCAGCGTAAGCGCGCGGAAGGGCGGCGCCCCGAGGCTGTTGCGCCTGCAGGGGTGACGCCGGCGCGAGCGAGGATGTCCTGCGCGGCGTCCACTCCGATCGCCTCGCGCATCGCGTCGATCAACGCCGCGAGCTGGTCCTCTTGTGGGCCGGTGGCCTGTGTGGCCTGCTCTGCGAACCAGGCGCCGATGTCTTGCTCGGTGACCGCGATCAGAGGCTTGGCCACACCTGAGCGCTCGGCGATGCTCATTGCCTCATCGGCGACCTTCGCGACGTCAGCTCCGTACTCGACGGCGAGGTCGAGCAGCGCCACCGGCGTAATCTTCCGCGCCCGCCCCCCGAGCCTGTACTTGGGGATCTCCTGGGCGTCCATCGCGCGCGATAGGGCCGACAGTGAGAGGCCGAGCATCTGTGCGGCCTGACTGAGCGATGGCCATGCGCGCACGCGCTCGCGGGAGGGTGCGCCGCGATTGGCTGCAATGGCAAATGTAGATGTGGTGGAGGCAGCCATTGACACAACTATAGCAAGTAACGCAAGATGCGCAAGCTTTGTTGTCGAGCGGCCGCTTCAGCGCTGACTGCACCCCACATCACAGGCGTTTGGCTCGCCGTGGTGAGCGTTTTCGCGCCAGCTTTGCCTCGAAAGCTTGACTTCCCGGGGGTCCTGCGCGTACCGTCGGATGGCTATGAAAGTGCCCCGGCACGGCTGTCACCGCCCGGGGCCGACACAGAAGGGATTAGCTTCTATGTGCTGGTCAGTTAACAGGGTTCGTGGTGAGCTTGGTCGTTGCGTCGAGCGTGCGGTCGTGTTGCAGGTCTTGCGCGATGACCATGAGTGGCGGTGGTCCAGGGTGGAGCTGGAGGGCAAGCTGTCTGATATCGAGCAGGACGTGTTCGATGATGCCGTGGCCGATCTGGCGGCGACGGGCGTGGTGCATACGGAGGACGGCGCGGTGTGGGCTTCAGACGCCGCGCGGCGTCTGGATGAGCTGGAGCTGATCGATGTCTGAGCTCGGGCAGTCGGAGAAGGATTTGCTGCTCCTGGGCAGGGCGTTCCGGGAGATCCGCGAGCAGCATGGCCTCAGCGCCGGCGAGCTGGCCGGCGCTACTGGTGTGGATGAGGCACGGATCGCGGACTTGGAGGAGGGGCGCCTCGACGCAGACTACGACCTCCTGCTCACGCTCGCGCAGGGCATCGGCGTCAGTGCCTCTGCGTTCTTCCTGCGCGCCGAAGAGCTGGAAGCCACGGGCGCGGAGAGATAGCGAGGGGGGGTGAGCGGCGCTCAGCTCTCGACGTGCTCCAGCTCGCCGAACGCGCCGTCGGGGATGTCGATGGTCGGCTCGTGTCCGAGTCTGCGCAGGTGCTCCATGAGGATGTGGATGTGCTCGTAGGCGCATCCTCTTGGATCGTACGTTGGGTCGAGTTGCTCGTGGGGGGTGGTCTTCGGTTTCGATCGTGGGGTCCTCGCCGAGTGGGTCGAGCACGAGATGGGTGACGGGGGTGTCGACGTCTTTGTGTCCGACGAAGGTCGAGGTGAGCTGAAACAGGACGCCGTGGTCGGGCAGCGCCGTGGCGATCATCAGCAGCGCCGTAGGAAGCAACAGGGGCGCCGGCGTGAGCCGGGATGGATTCGGAGCGGATGGGTGAGACAGCCGCTGTCAGCTATGCGTCGGGAACCACAAAGAGATAACGACGCCTGCTTGATACAGACCGCGTCGTGTATGTTCGGTTGGGTTCACACACGACAAGCGACGACAAGCGAGGAGTAACCGTGTCCGACTTCCTTGACGACAGGCGCAAAGAGATCACCGATCGGGTGAAGGAGCTGAAGCCCGTGGTGGACGAGTTCAACCGACTCGAGGCCGCCGCGGTGGCCCTCGCGGGTGTGATCGGCTCGGCTGCGTCTGAGGCCGGCTCGGTCGTCGTCGCAACCGTCACTCACCGCCGCAAAAAAGGACCGGGGCGTCCGCGCGGCTCGAGCACCCGCAAAAAAGCCGCGAAAGCAGCTGTGGCCAGCACGCCGGCCGCCGGCACGCCAGCCGAGGTGGAGCGCAAAGGACCGGGTCGCCCCAAAGGGAGCGGGAAAAAAGTGGGTCGCCCCGCCGGCAAAGTGGGACGCCGCAAAGGCAGCGGTAAGCGTGCGACTCAGGCACTGTCGCTCGTGCGGCGTCAGCCCGGCATCACGATCCCCGAGCTGGCAGTGAAGATGGGGATCAAGCAGAACTATCTCTACAGGTTGCTGCCCGGCTTGGAGCAGGGCGGCAAGCTGGAGAAGAAAGGCCGCGGCTGGTACCCGAAGGGAGCCTGAGCTCGGGGGCGCTCGTGAGCGCTCGCGCGAGCGATGCCGCGCTTGGCATGTCGGCCGCCGTTGGGTTCAGTGAGCACATGTGGGGCTGAGGCCGCGCGCTCCCGCCGCGACTTCCCCTACGCCGCCATCCGCCCCGCCCCGGCGCCGTGGATCAGCTCCAGCACGTCCTTGGCACACCCAACGGGATGCGCCCCGTCCCGCAATAACGCGAACGTCCCCAGTCCGCCGGGGTCGGTGACGCGCCCCGGGACGGCCGCGACATCGCGTCCGAGGTCGGCGGCGACCTGCGCGGCGAGCAGCGTGCTGGATCGTTCCCCGGCCTCGACGATCACGACGATGTTGGCGAGCGCGGCGATGATCCGCTGGCTGGCGAGGAAGCACCACGGCCGGGGCGGGGAGAACCCGGGCGGGAGCTCTGAGATCGCGGCGCCACGCAGAAGGATGCAGCGGTGCAGGTGGTCGAGCTGGCGGGGGTGGGGGATCTCGGGTGCGCTGCCGGTGACGGCGATTGTGCGTCCGCCGGCGTGCAGCGCGCCGTGGTGGGCGATCCCGTCGATTCCCTGGTGCAGCCCGCTTACGATGGTGACTCCGGCTGCGGCGAGGTCGCGTGCGAGCGCGAACGTCACCTCGTGTGCGTACCCGCTATGCGTCTGCTCTCCGAGCAGGGCGACGACGGGCGCGGCGAGCAGCTCGCGCAGCCGTTCGGGCTGACAGGTCGTGTGGAGCACCGCGGGCGCGGAGTCCAGCTGCGCGAGCGCGACGGGGTAGGCGGGGTCGTGGCGGCAGATCGCTCCCGGTGCCCCTCGGGCGGGCGTGACGCTTGTGCCGGCACTGAGTCGACGCGAGGGGGCACGGGGGCCCTCGTCCTCGCCAGCGTGGCAGATCGCGCCGGGTGTGCGACGGGCATCGTTGGTCCGCACGCGGCGCAGCGTCCCGCGAATGTCCGTGACCCCCACGGCGCGGCAGAGTCGCCCGTCGGAGAGCGCGAGCAGCTCGAGCAGCGACTGGCGGGTGAGCGGCTGCAGGCGCTCGATCGCGGGCGCGAGTAAGGCGAGCAATGCGGCGCGAGCATGGCAGTCGGGGCACGCCATCGCGCTCAGCTCCCCGGGGGTCGGGCGAGGAACTGGATGGCCTCGGCGATGATCTCGGCGATGTGCCGGGGCGCCCCGTCGGGGCCGAGCATGCGCCGCGAGGATAGGCGTCCTGAGACCGCGACACCGCTGCCCTTGCTGAGAGCGCGGTGGCTGGTGCGCGCCTGGAAGCTGAATGCCTTGACGGTGAAGTAGTCCGCCCACTCCTGCCACGCGCCGGTGACCTCGTCCCGCTTACGGTGGTGGCTGGCGAGCTGGAACTCGCATAAGACGTGACCGCTTGCGAGCGTCACGAGCGAAGGGTCGCGTACGAGGTTGCCGGTGATCGCCACCTGGTTGAGGTTGACCGTCATGCGCTTGCCCTTTCGTGGATTGATGGCCCCTCAACAAAAGCTAGGCCGCGCTTGAGACGGGACGCTCGATCCGGGGCTTCCAGACGCCTCGTGCGGGCCAACTCGCCCGCCCGGCGCTGCTCCTCGCCCGGACTCCGCCAAGCCCGCCGTCGTCCCCATCAGCCCGTGGCGGCGGCCGCGGCGATCGCGTCCTGGTCGGCGACGTCCAGTGACTCCTCCTCCTCTGCGGCGAAGCCTTGTAGCGCTCCCGCGCCGTCCGCGGCGACGCCATTCCCACCGCTGGGTGGGCTGTCGAGGAACTGCACGGTGCGGGCGACGACGCTCACGGCTTGGGCGTGGCGGGCGTCTTGGGTGTCCCACTCGCGCCAGTCAAGGCGTCCGTCGATCGCTACGGCGCGTCCCTTGTGCATGTATTTGGCGACGTTCTCGCCCGGGGCGCCGAACACGACGACATCGAAGAAGTTGGGCTTCTGGACCCAGTCTCCCGTGCTCTGATCGCGCCGGCGAGCGTTGACCGCGACCCGTAGCCGGCAAACGCTGCCGCCCGATGGCAGGGCGCGCAGGTCGGGGTCGCTCGTCAGTCGACCGGTGAGGACGACGTGGTTGATGTTGCTCGCCGGCATGGCTCGCTCCTTCGCTTGTAGTTGGGCTCGAAGGCCACGCGCCACCGATGACCGGTCGTTCGCGTGGGAAAGGCCTCCGTCCTCTGATCCGACGAGGCGAGCCAAACGGGACACAACCCCACAACTGCCGGCCGGGTCGCCCGCCGGCGAGCCCACAACGAGCAGGCATGGCATGTTTGCTCGCCGGTCAGGGCGCTGTCGGCCGCGACCAGTGCTCGATAACCAGTACGTTCCCGAACGATCAAGCCGCCCTCTCGATCTCCGCGAGATTGGCTTCCCAGAGCCATTTCGGAGCCCCCACAACAGTTTGTGCCGGTTGTGGCTTGACATTTTCCTCGCGTGGAGTTACGTTAATCAGGCATCGGTTTCCCACCGTGGGCGACCGGGCAAACGATAGGTCGGGTTTGGGTCGATCTTCTGGGTTGACGTCAAGCGCTTTGCAGGGGATGTTGGGGAGAGGGCCGGATCGCATGAAGAGGGGTTGTTTTCGCGTGAGTCCATTGGGGACAG
>Ga0208849_1002014_pt1 | contig 12060 bp, 11 predicted proteins | sample NGESurdeep072012_10_FD_184470 | JGI IMG/M metagenome (GOLD analysis project Ga0208849, IMG submission 184470) | Arctic peat soil microbial communities from Barrow, Alaska - NGEE Surface sample 53-3 deep-072012 (SPAdes) | ecosystem: Environmental > Terrestrial > Soil > Wetlands > Peat ...
GGCTGCGACAGGGTCGCGGACCCTTGCGGAGTCGACGGCTCGAGCGGCGGCTCGCCGTCGGCGATGCGCGTCGCATTTCCCGAGAGCATGTCCAGGACCTGCGGCTCGGTCAGTCCCGAGGTGCGCGCGGTGCGCAGCGCGATCAGGAGCGAGTTCGGCTGGGAGCCGTACGGGTAGTCGGACGCATAGACGACCTGCTCCGGCGGCACGAGGTGGAAGAAGCCGAGGAGGTCGATCGCGCTCCACACCGACGTGTCGAAGAAGACGCCCGCCTTGCCGGCGAAGTGCCCCGCGAGGCCGGAGAGGTCGGCGATGCCGGCGTGCGCAATGATCAGCTGCGCCTGGGGATAGGCGTCCACGAGCCGGAGCAGGTTGTCCGCGATCGGCGGCAGACCGCGGCCGCCGTGGATGAGGATCGGCACGCGCCGCTCCGCCGCGACGGCGAAGACGGGCGCGAGACGCTCGTCGTCGAGGAGGAACTTCTGCGCGCGCGGATGCAGCTTGATCCCGCGCGCGCCGCGGTCGAGGCACCGCTCCGCCTCCGCGATCGGGTCTTCGCTCAGGTCGAGCCGGACGAACGGGATCATGCGGCCCTGCGACCGCTCGGCGAAGGCGAGCGTGCGGTCGTTCCCGGCGCGGAAGCCCGGGTGCCGGTCGGGCTCGTCGAGGCAGAAGACGAAGCAGCGCGAGATCCCGTACCGGTCGAGCATCGCCTCGAGCTCCTCGTAGCGGCCGACCATTCCGTCGATGTCGTCGCCCAGGTGCGTGTGCGCGTCGAAGACCTCCGCCCCGGCGGGCATCTCCGAGCTCAACTGCGCCTCGAACGCGGCGAAGAGCTCGCGTGCGCGATCCAGCGGCTCCACGACCTGACTCTACCCGCGTAGGATGCGCGTCCGTGGCAGACGTCCTCATCCACGCAGATACCTCCCGTTCTCCGGCGATGCGGCACGAAGTGCCGCTCAACGTCCCTGACCCCTTCCTGTACATCGAGCACGGCGGGCGCCGCTCGGTTGTGATCACCGCGTTCGAGCGCGAGCGGGTCGCGGCCGTCGCCCCCGATATCGACCTCCTCCCGCCCGAGCAGTTCGGGATCGACGAGCTCCTTCGCGGCGGCACCCCGCCGGTCGAAGCGATGCTCGAGGTCTACACGCGGGCGCTGCGCGAGATCGGCGTCACGGAGGCCGCCGTGCCGCCGCAATTCCCCGTCGAGCTCGCCGACCACCTGCGCGCGAACGGCGTCACCATCCGCGTCGAGCGCGAGATGTTCGAAGACAGGCGGCGCCGGAAGAACGCGACCGAGGTCGCCGGGCTCCGCCGCGCGCAGCGCGCATGTGAGGAGGCGCTTGACGTCGCACGCGCGATGTTGCGCGATTCCCAGCATGGCGCCGACGGCGTGCTCCAGCACGGCGGCGAACCGCTCACGTGCGAGCGGATCAAGGCGGAGATGCAGCAGGTCTTCGTCGAGCGCGGCACAGTCGCCGACGAGTTCATCGTCGCGCACGGCGCGCAGGGAGCGGTCGGCCACGACATGGGCTCCGGCCCGATCTCGGCCGGCGAGGCCGTCGTCTTCGACCTGTGGCCGCGCGACACCGAGACCGCGGTGTACACCGACATGACGCGCACGTACGTCGTCGGCGACGTCCCCGACGAGATCCGCGAGTACCACCGCCTGTGCAAGGAGGCGCTCGACCGCACGACCGCAGCGGCCAAGCCGGGCGTGAACGGCCGCGCCCTCATGCAGATCGCGTGCGACCTCTTCGCCGAGCACGGCTACCCGACGCAGCTGACGAAGAAGCCGGGCGAGGTGCTCGACAGCGGGTTCTTCCACGGGCTCGGCCACGGCGTCGGCCTCGAGGTGCACGAGCGGCCGCGCCTGTCGGTCGTCGGCGACGATCTCGTCCCCGGCGACGTGATCACGCTCGAGCCCGGGCTGTACCGCGCCGGCTACGGCGGGGTCCGCCTCGAGGACATCCTCCTCGTCACCGAGGACGGCGCTGAGACGATCACGCAGTACCCGTACGACCTCGAGCCGTAAGCGGGTCTGATCGCATTCCGCTTGACGCGGTTGGGTGGATAGGTGAAAGTCACCAATGTCACATCGGCGCCGAGCCGCGGCCCGAGGGGTCGTGCGCCGCGCCGAACAACGGGGAGGGTTGCATGAGCACGATGACCCCTGAGCGGCCTGCTGTGACGGTGGTGGAGAGCACTCCCGTCGCCGACCCGGCCGCGCTGGGACTGGCAGGGTTCGCTCTGACGACGTTCCTGCTGAGCGGGCACAACGCCTCGTGGATCCCCGATCTCATCTGGGTCGGCCCCGCGATCTTCTACGGTGGGCTCGCCCAGCTCCTAGCCGGCATGTGGGAGTTCCGGAACCGGAACGTCTTCGGCGCGACCGCGTTCTCGACGTACGGCGCCTTCTGGATGTCGTTCGGCCTGTTCGTGATCCTCGCGCTGACGACCGGGTTCCTCGGCAGCTACAAGGCCAACGACCTCTCGAACGCGGCCGCGTGGTTCCTGTTCGCGTTCTTGATGTTCAACACGTACATGCTCATCGGGAGCATGCGGGTGAACAAGGCGGTTTTCGCCGTGTTCTTCGTCCTCGAGATCACGGAGATCCTGCTCGTGATCGGCAACTTCAACGCCGCCCACACCGACGGCAAGCACCTGTGGTGGGTGCACGCGGGCGGCTGGGCCGGCATCGCCACCGCAGCCGTCGCCTGGTACACGTCCGCGGCCGTCGTCCTGAACAACCAGGCGGGCAGGACGGTGCTCCCGGTCGGCAAGCCGATGATGACCTGACCTAGGATCACGAGCAGACCCGCAGAAGGAGGAACCTCTTGGCGACCGAGACGAATCACGCGATCGACACGATGCTCCTGGAGGAGCGGCGTTATCCGCCGCCTCCGGAGTTCGCGAAGCAGGCGAACGCGCAAGCGGACATCTACGACCAGGACTTCGACACGTTCTGGGAACGCGAGGGCCGTGAGCGCGTCACGTGGTTCGAGCCGTTCTCCAAGCTGTACGAGTGGGAGCCTCCGTACGCGAAGTTCTTCCTCGGTGGGAAGCTCAACGTCTGCTTCAACTGCGTCGACCGGCACGTCGACGCGGGGAAGGGCTCGAAGGTCGCCTACTACTGGGAGGGGGAGCCCGAGAGCGACCGGCGTGAGATCACCTACGCCGATCTCCAGCGCGACGTCGTGCGCTGCGCGAACGCGCTGAAGAAGATCGGTGTTCGAAAGGGCACGCCGGTCGCGATCTACATGGGCATGGTCCCCGAGCTGGCAGTCGCGATGCTCGCATGCACCCGGCTCGGGGCCCCGCACACGGTCGTGTTCGGCGGCTTCTCGGCCGACTCGCTCTCCGGTCGCATGAACGACATGAAGTGCGAGGTCCTCATCACGCAGGACGAGGCGTGGCGTCGCGGGACGACGGTGCCGTTGAAGAAGACGGCCGACGAGGCGATGGCCGCGGCGCCGGGTGTGAAGCACAGCGTCGTCTTCCGGCGCACCGGCGGGGACGTGCAGATGCAGGACGGAAGAGATCACTACTGGCACGACCTCGAGGAGGACGTGTCGGACGATCCCTCGTCGTGCCCGTGCGAACCGATGGACAGCGAGGACATGCTGTTCCTCATGTACACGAGCGGGACGACCGCGAAGCCGAAGGGGATCATCCACACGACCGCCGGCTACCTCGTCGGCGTGGCGGCGACGCACCACTACATCTTCGACCTGAAGCGGGACGAGGACGTGTACTGGTGCGCCGCGGACATCGGCTGGATCACAGGGCACAGCTACATCGTGTACGGGCCGCTCTGCAACCAGGCGACCTCCGTCATGTACGAGGGAACGCCGGACTTCCCCGACAAGGACCGGTGGTGGTCGATCGTCGAGCGGTACAAGGCGACGATCCTGTACACGGCACCGACGGCGATCCGGTCGCACATGAAGTGGGGCCCGCAGTACGCCAAGCAGCACGACCTGTCCTCGCTGCGCCTGCTCGGGTCGGTGGGGGAGCCGATCAACCCGGAAGCGTGGATCTGGTACCGCGAGCACATCGGCGCCGACCGGACGCCGATCGTGGACACGTGGTGGCAGACCGAGACCGGAATGATCCTCATCACCCCGCTGCCCGGCGTGACGACGCTGAAGCCCGGCTCGGCCACGAAGCCGTTCCCCGGTGTGGATGCGGCGGTCTTCGACGAGCAGGGCAAGGAGGTCGGCCCGGGTGGCGGCGGCTACCTCGTCCTCGAGCGGCCGTGGCCGGCGATGCTGCGGGGCATCTTCGGCGACGACCAGCGCTACCGGGAGACGTACTGGTCGAAGTACGACAACGTGTACTTCGCCGGCGACGGCGCCCGGATCGACGCGGACGGGGACTTCTGGCTCCTGGGCCGCGTCGACGACGTGATGAACGTGTCGGGGCATCGCATCTCGACGATCGAGGTGGAGTCGGCGCTCGTCGACCATCACGACGTCGCCGAGGCGGCGGTGACGTCCCGCGCGGATTCCATCACCGGAGAGGCGATCGTCGCGTACGTCACGCTCAAGTCGGGCATCGAGACGTCGGTCGAGAAGCTCGAGGAGCTGCGCAACCACGTCGCGCAGAAGATCGGGCCGATCGCGAAGCCGGCGAACATCGTGTTCACGCCCGAGCTGCCCAAGACCCGCAGCGGCAAGATCATGCGCCGCCTGCTGCGGGACGTGGCGAATAACCGGAAGCTCGGCGACACGACCACGCTTGCCGACCCGACCGTCGTCGACGAGATCAAGAAGCGGGCCGAGGCAGAGGAGAGTGGCGGAGACGAGTAGCGACCGGGAACGGTCGCTCGGCATCGAGCTGTTCAACAAGGCGTGGGCGCTGATGGAGAAGCCCGATCGCTCGCCGGAGGCGGACGACGAGCTTCTCCACTGCGCGCACGCATCGGCTTATCACTGGTTGCAGGTCGGGACGGCCGCGAACCGGGCACGCAGCGAGTGGCAGTGCTCGCGCGTCTATGCGGTGCTCGATCGTGCCGAGCCGGCGCTCCACCATGCGCGCCGCTGCCTCGAGCTGTGCGAGTCGGCGCCGGACGAGATCGAGGAGTTCGACCTCCCGTTCGCGTTCGAGGCACTCGCCCGCGCGCACGCGGTGGCCGGTGACGAAACGCAAGCGCGCGAATGGCTCGACCGGGCGCGCGCTGCGAGCGAGAAGATCGCCGACGAGGACGATCGCGTCCTGCTCGAGGCCGATCTCGCAAATATCACCCTGTAGGGAATCGTTTCCCGTCCGAGAACTGTTGTAGAAGAAAGCTCCACACGTTTCCCGGCCGGGTTGAAAGCACTCTGACGGGCGGCTCCGGGCCTAGGTGCTGACTGGACCGCCGACCGAGGCCGATTCTCTCTCCGCATCCTCGAGCACGCGGATGCGCCGGAGCGGCGACGGCAGCAGCGCGATGAACGCCAGCGAGGCTCCGATCGCGCCGATCCACAGGGCGGTGCGGAGCCCGAGCGCCGATCCGAGTGCGCCGCCGATGAGCCCGCCGAATGGCATGACGCCCCACACGACGAAGCGCCGGGAGGCGTTCGTCCGTCCGAGCATGCGGTCGGGAGTGATCGCCTGGATGAGGCTGATGCCGTTGACGTTTATCCCGATGCCGCAGAAGCCGTACACGAGCTGCGCGGTGACGATGAACGGGATTGCATAACCGTCGCGGGCGAGCGGGATGAGCAAGAGCACAATGCTGCCGAGCGCGGCGAGCACGATCACCGTGGGGCCGATGCCGAACACCCGCGCCATGCGCGTCGCCGTCAGCGCGCCGGCGAGCGTGCCGAGGTTTGCGAGGGAGAGGACAAGGCCGATGGTCGCCGCACTGAGGTGGAGGTCACGCACGGCGAACACGAGGAAGATGGAGAACAGCATGATCGAGAAGAAGTTGCTCACCGCCACGAACACGAGGAACGGCCGCATGATCGGGTGGCCGACGACGAAGCGGAGGCCCTCGGCGATCTCTTCGCGCATGCGCCGACGCGCGGTCGCGAGCGCCTCGGGCAGCACCTCGGCACGCCGGATGGCACTCATCAGCAGCGCCGAGCCGACGAAGCTCGCCGCGTCGACCGCGATCGCGTACGGGGCGGTGATCGCGCCGACGAGCAAGCCGGCGAGGCCCGGCCCGGCGAGCTGGGCGCCGGAGCGACTCACCTCGAGCTTGGAGTTCGCGTCGCCGAGCTCTGCGCGCTCGACGACCGACGGGAGGTACGACTGGTAGGAGACGTCGAAGAACACGGTCAGCGTCCCGGTCGTGAAGCCGACAGCGTAGAGCTGCGGCAGCGTCAGTCCGTGGAACGCGTACGCGATCGGGATCGACGCGAGCGCCGCTGTCCGGCCCCAGTCCGCGGCGATCATGAGCGGCCGGCGCCGCAGCCGGTCGACCCACACGCCTGCCGGAAGGCTGAAGAGGGCGAACGGCAGGAGGTCGACGACGTTCAGCGCGGCGACCTCGAACGTCGTCGCATGCAGAACGAAGATCGCCGCGAGCGGAAGCGCGAGCCCCGTGACCTGCGATCCGACCTGGCTGACGCTCTGCGCCGACCAGAGGAACAGGAAGTCGCCGTTCTGCCAGAGCGATCCCCGCGGGCGGCGCACCCGCGGAGCTTAGAGCAGCTTCTCGAACCTCTCGGCGTCGTCGAACGGGCCGATCACTGCCAACCGCAGCTTGTCGTCCGCGAGCAGATCCTGCGCGACGCGCTGCACGTCTTCCGCGGTCACCGCAGAGATGCCGGCCAGCACCTCCTCGGGGTCGGGGGCGCGTCCCTCGAGCACTTCCTTGCGCAGCCCGAAGCTGATCAGGCCCTGCGGGTTCTCGAGCTGGAGGACGAAGCGGCCCTTCGAGAAGCTGCGCGCCTTCTCCAACTCGTCGGTGGGGACGGCAGTGGTCATTCCCTTCAGCTCGGTGGCGATCGTCGTCAGCGCCTCATCGATGCGGGTGATGTCCACGCCCGCCTGCGAGTACAGCGATCCTGCGTCGGTGTAGCTGTGGTTCACGCCGTACACGTAGTAGGCGAGCCCGCGGCGCTCGCGCACCTCGGTGAAGAGTCGCGAGGACATCCCGCCGCCGAGGACGGTGGCCAGCATCTGCAGCGCATACCGGTCGGGATGCTCGAGCGGATAGCTCGGAACTCCGACGACGACGTGCGCCTGGTCGGACGCCTTCGTGAAGACCTTCACGCGTCCGTTCATGTAGCCCTGCACGGGCGACGGCGCGCCGGTCTGCGCGGCCGGCAGGTCGCCGAGCAGCGCGCTCACCCGCTCGACCGCGTCGTCGCCGATGCGGCCGGCGATGCCGACGACCATCCGTTCGGGGTGGTACCACCGGTCGAGATACCCCATGAACGTCTCGCGCGTCGCCGCGCGCACCGTTTCCTTCTTGCCGATGATGTCCCAGCCGAGCGGCTGGTCGCCGTACAGCAGCTCGTCGTACACGCCGCCGATGTAGTCGCGCGGCGTGTCGAAGTACATGTTCATCTCCTCGACGATGACGCCCTTCTCGCGGTCGATCTCCCCGCTGTCGAAGCGCGAGTTGCGGAGCATGTCGACGAGCACGTCGAGCGCGACATCGCGATGATCCGCGGCGCACCTAACGAAGTACGCGGTCGACTCCTTGCTCGTGAACGCGTTGAATTCGCCGCCGATCGAGTCGATCTCGCCGGCGATCGCGCGCGCGTCCGGCCGCCGCTCCGTCCCTTTGAAGAACATGTGCTCGGAGAAGTGCGCGATGCCGTTCGTGTCCGGCGTCTCGTAGCGGGAGCCGGCGGCGATCATGATCATGCACGTCACCGACTGCGCGTACGGGAGGTTGGCGGTCAGGATCCGCAGGCCGTTGTCCAGGACGTGCCGCTCGAACGTGCTCATGCGCTCAGTCTCCTCTTCCAGCGGTCGGGCACGGGAATGCTCTCCCCGCGCGCATAGTCGTAACCGACGAGGACGCTCTTCGCTTCCGCGACCACGCGCCCGTCGGACTGCAATTCGTACTCCAGCTCGAAGCTCTTCGTCCCGACCCGCACGGGGCGCACGCCGATGTCGACCACCTCGCCGACGCCGACCTGGGCGCGGAAGTCGATCTCCGTCCGGGCGAGGATCACGTCGCGCAGCGGCATCTCCTCGTCCTCGCCGAACCACGCCAGGCGGGCCTGCTCGAGGTACGTCGAGAAGACCGCGTTGTTCACGTGGCCCATGCCGTCGAGATCGCGAAAACGCACCGTCTCGCGGTGCACGAACGGATACCCCTCCACCCGTTCGATGGTATAGACCCCCTATGGCCGGAGAGCAGACGAAGGCGGCGATCGCCGCCCAGCCGGAATGGCTGGCGCAGGTGCCGACCGATCGCCGCTTTCCGGACGGCGCCCGCGTCCTCTTCACGGGCTGCGGCACCTCCTTCCATGCCGCGATGACGGGCGGAGACGCGGTGCAGGCGCTCGAGCTCGTGCTCGCGCCTGACCGCGAGGCCGATTTGCTCGTGCTCGTGTCGCACGAGGGCGAGACGGAGCAGACGCTCGAGGCGGCGCGCATGTGGGCCGGCCCGAAGTGGCTCGTCACCGGCAAGCCGGACGGGCCGATCGCCGAGCTGTGCGAGGAGGTGATCGTGTGCACGCCCGCGATCGAGGAGAGCTGGTGCCATACGGCGAGCTACACGTGCGCGGTCGCCGCGATCGCGGCGTTGCGCGGCGAGGACATCGCCTGGCTGCCGGCCGCGGTCGGGGACGCGCTCGCCGGCGAGCTTCCCGCTGTCGGCGGCGAGGAGCGCTTTCTCGTCGCCGGGGCCGGACCGGGTCTGCCGACGGCGCACGAGGCGGTGTTGAAGCTGCGCGAGGGCGCCTGGGTCGCGGCCGAGGCGTACGAGACCGAGCAGCTCCTGCACGGCTACTTCGCGGCCATCGACGAGTCCGTGCGCGCCTTCGTGCTCGACGGCGCGCGTGCCGAGGACGCGGTCGCGGGGCTGCAGGCGCTCGGCTGTGCCGTGACGCTCGTCCCGACCCGCCATCCGGTGGTTGACATCGTCATGTTCCAGCGTCTTACGGTCGGGATCGCCGAAGCCCGCGGACGCAATCCGGATCGCATCCGTCGCGACGATCCGCGCTGGGCGGACGCGGCTCAGCGGTCGCGCAGCCGGTAGACGAACCGCAGCGCCTGCCAGCGCTCGTCGATCGAGGCGCTCTTGTTGTCGACCAGGCCGTTGTCGAGCCCGATCCGCTGGACGGCGTCGAAGTCGAGATCGGTGTCGAGCTTCGACGCCTTCTTCGGCCACGCGATCCACAGGCCGTCCGGTGGTGCCAGCGTCGCTTTCAGATCGGCGAAGCGGCGTTCGAGCTCCGACCGGCGCGTCGTGAAGAAGACGAGCACCTCCGCGCCGGGCTTGGCACCGAGCTTCTGCGACAGCTCAGGCACCGGCGAGAATCTCGCGCTCCCTTTCGCGCGAGAGCGTCGGCCGCTGCTCCCCGGCCTCGAGACTCCAGGCGAGCGTGTCGCGCGCCGTCTCCTCGAGCGGCCGGAACGCGATCCCGGCCGCGAGCGCGCGCGAGATGTCGGCCAGGCAGAGTCCCGCGTACTCGGTGCCGGGCAGCCAGAGTGGCAGCTCCATCCACGGCTGCACGCCGGCGTCGAGGATCGGCTGGTCGTCCATCCACACGAGGTGCGCGCCGCCGGCCATGCGCTCGAGCGTCTCGCCGAGCGTGAGCGGCTCGGCCGGCCCGGTGGCGTTGTAGACACCGCCCGTGCGATCGGCTGCGAGTCGCACGAGGAACGCGCCGAGGTCGCGCGCGTCGACGAACTGGACGGGCTGCGAGGGCGATCCGGGCGCGAGCACGTCGCCACCCTCGGCGAGCCGCCGCGGCCAGTAGGTGAAGCGGTCGGTGGGATCGTGCGGGCCGACGATGAGGCCGGCCCGTGCGATCGCGGCCCTGTCGCCGAACACGTCGCGCAGCGCGCGCTCCGACCCGACCTTGAGGTTGCCGTACAGCTCGGGGTCGAACTCCTCCGGCTCCGTCTCCGGCGGCTCGTACACCGGGGATTCCTCGGTGATCGGCTGCGACATGTCGGAGTAGACGGAAACGGTGGAAACGAAGACGTAGTGGTCGACGGCGCCCGCGACCTTCTCGGCGCGGCGGCGCGTGTGGCGCGGCAGCTGCGTCGGGTCGAGGTCGATCGCCGCGTCCCAGGAGCGGCCGTCGAGCGCGCCGAGGTCGCCGGTGAGATCGGCCGTGATCGTCTCGACATCGGGATAGAGGCCGGGGTTCGTCGTGCCGCGGTTGACGAGCGTGACGTCGTGGCCGTCCGCGAGCGCGGCGTCAACCGCGGCGCGGCCGAGGAACTTCGTCCCGCCGAAGACGAGCATCTTCACCCGGCGTAGCGCTCGAGCACGCGGCCGACCGCCTCGGCGCCGAAGCGGATCGAGTCCGCCGGCACGCGCTCGTCCGCCGCGTGGATGAGCTTCGTGAACTCGAAGCCGTCGGGCAGGTCGAGCGGCAGGAAGCCGTACGTCTGGATGCCGATCTTCGCGAAGAACCTGCCGTCGGTGACGCCGACCTGGAGCATCGGCGTCGGCACGCAGCCGGGGTCCAGCTCCTGCAGGACCGAGGAGAGGAGCGGCAGCTGCGACATGTCGGGCTCCGCGGGATACGGATCGTGCCGCAGCACCTCGAGCTCGAGGTCGGTGCCGACGAGCGTCTGGATCTCGCGGATGACGTCGTCGGGGCCGTAGCCGGGGAGCGAGCGCGCGTCGAGCTCGAGCTCGATCTCCGATGGCACCACGTTGATCTTCAGGCCGCCGTGCACGATGGTCGCGCTCACTGTGTTGCGCAGGGCGCGGTCGAGGATGCGCAGTTCCGGCATCGGAGCGCGCAGCGTCAGCTCGGCGAGCCGTGGGTCGAGCAGCGTGCGGAGCACGAGCGATTGCGGCCGCGGCAGCGCGTCCGCCATCGCCTCGATCCACGCGCGCGCGACCGGCGTCACGTGCACGGGCAGGCGGCCGGAGTCGAGCCGCGCGAGGATGCGCCCCGTCTTGCCCATCGCCGCGCCCTTCACGCCCATCGCGGCGTGGCCGCCGGGCCCGTGGACGCGCCCGCGCAGCCAGCAGATCTGCTTCTCCGCCACCTGGATGGGATAGAAGCGCTTGCCCGAGATCGTCTGCTTCGCGCCGCCGAACTCTCCGAGCGAGTGGTGCACGCCCTCGAATAGCTCCGCGTGCTCGTCCGCGAGAAATTTCGCGCCGAACTCGCCGCCGTTCTCCTCGTCGCTCAGCACCGCGAGGATGAGGTCGCCGCGCGGCTTCAGCTCGCCGCGCGCCGCGCGCAGGAATGCGTCGACGAGCATCGCAACGCCGCCCTTCATGTCGAGCGCGCCGCGTCCCCAGACCCAGCCGTCGACGAGCTCGCCGCCGAACGGCGGCTGCGCCCAGTCCTGGTTCACCGTGGTGACGACGTCGACGTGGCCGTAGAGCAGAAGCGGCGGCGCTTCGCCCGCGCCGCGCACGCGCGCGATGAGATTCGGCCGCGCCTCGTCCTTCGCGACGATGCGCGTCTCGACGCCCGCTTCCTCCACGAGCCGCTGCACGTGCGCGATGCACGCGGTCTCGTTCCCGGGCGGATTGGTCGTGTCGAAGCGGATGAGGTCGCGCAGCAGTTCGACGACGTCCGTCATGCCATCGCCTCGAGCGCCCAGACGAGCCGGTCGACCTCGGCGATCGTGTTGTAGTGGACGAAGCCGGCGCGCACTGCGCCTTCGTCGCCGAGGCCGAGCCGCTCCATCACCTCGACGGCGTAGTAGTTCCCGTCCCACACGGCCATGTCGAGCTGACCGAGCCGCTCGGCGACCGTGCGCGGCGAAAGCCCGTCGACGGTGAACGCGAACGTCGGCACGCGGCCGTCCATCGTCCGCAGCCCGTACAGCGTGCAATTGTCGGGGAGGCAGGCGAGGAACCGGCTGCCGAGCGCGCGCTCGTGCGCCTGGATCGCGTCCCAGCCGATCGAGTCGACGTACTCGACGGTGGCGACGAAGCCTGCGAGCAGCTCGTGCGCGAGCGTCCCC
>Ga0208849_1002015_pt1 | contig 12059 bp, 14 predicted proteins | sample NGESurdeep072012_10_FD_184470 | JGI IMG/M metagenome (GOLD analysis project Ga0208849, IMG submission 184470) | Arctic peat soil microbial communities from Barrow, Alaska - NGEE Surface sample 53-3 deep-072012 (SPAdes) | ecosystem: Environmental > Terrestrial > Soil > Wetlands > Peat ...
GTAGTCCGGGGCCCTTCAGAGCGGATGATGGGACTCGAACCCACGACCTTCTGCATGGCAAGCAGACGCTCTAGCCAACTGAGCTACATCCGCGTGGCGCCGGCCAGTATAGCCAGGCGTCTCGGTTACGGCCCGTCCAGGGCCTCGTTCACGAGGCGGTCGGCGAGCTCGTTCTGCTCCCGCCGGACGGCTGTGTAGGTGACCTTCGCAATCTGCCGCGCCAGCCGCGAGGCCTGGAGCGAAAGCTCGCGCAGGACCTCGTTCTTCACCCGGTATTCGCCCGTCATCTGCTTCACGAGCAGCTCCGAGTCGGAGACGACCTCCACCTCCGGCACCGCGAGCTCCAACGCCCGCTCCAGTCCCGCGATCAGCGCGCGGTACTCGGCGACGTTGTTCGTCGCGACGCCGATCTTCTCGCCGTGCGCGGCGAGCACGGTGCCGTCCTCCGCCTCCAACACGTAGCCGTACGCGGCCGGGCCGGGATTGCCGCGCGCGCCGCCGTCCGTGAACAGCTTCGCCTTCATTCGTCGAGATCGGCGAGCACGTAGAGATCGAACGAGACCTGGTCGTACGGATGCGCGGCGATCAGCGCGGCGACGACCGCCTGGGCGCGCTCCGCCGGCACGACCGTCTCGACCCGCAGTTCCGAGACGCGCTCCTCCCGCCCGATGCGGCCGACCGACGGGTCGCTGCCCACACCGGCGAGGAACGTTCCCGTCCCCGCCGTGTAGAACGAGCAGCGCTCGTAGTCGCCGATCCCTCCCGCGCCCGCCGCGAACACGGCGGTGCGGGTCGACTCGAGCGCCTCGCGCGGCACGAACCAGACAAGCTTGTAGTTCACGAAGGGTCGATCTGCGCCTTCTGCAGACGCCCGGAGTAGTCGACGTAGATCGACTTCCACTCCGTGAACACGTCGAGCGCGGCCTGGCCCGCCTCGCGGTGGCCGTTACCCGTCTCCTTCGTGCCGCCGAACGGCAGGTGCACCTCCGCGCCCGTCGTGCCGGCGTTGATGTACGTGATCCCGGCCTGCAGGTCGCGCATCGCGCGGAATGCCTTGTTCACGTCGCGCGTGAAGATCGCGGACGAGAGTCCGAAGCGGATCCCGTTCGAAACACGGATCGCCTCGTCGAAGTCGCGCACCTTGATCAGCGCCGTGGTCGGCCCGAAGATCTCCTCCTGCGCGATCCGCATCTGCGGGTCGACGTCGCCGAAGATCGTCGGCCGGTAGTAGAAGCCCTCCGCGAGGTCGCCCTCGGTCGCGGTCTCGCCGCCCGTGAGCAGCGTCGCGCCCTCGTCGCGGCCGATCGCGGTGTACGCGTGGATCTTCTCGAGCGACGCCTTGTTGATCACGGGCCCGATGTCGCTGTCGTCCTCCCAGCCCGGCCCGAGCCGCAGCGCCTCGACGCGAGCGACGAGCTTCGACTGGAGCACCTCGTAGGCCTTCTCGTGCACGATCACGCGTGACGCCGCGGTGCAGCGCTGCCCGGACGTGCCGAACGCCGACCAGAGAATGCCGTCGACGGCGAGATCGACGTCGGCGTCGTCGAGCACGATGATCGCGTTCTTGCCGCCGAGCTCGAGGTGCACGTGCTTGAGCCGCTCGGCGCCGCTCTTCAAGACCTCGACCCCGGTCTCGCGCGCGCCGGTGAGCGTGATCACCGGCACGTCGGGATGGCGCACGAGCCGGTCACCGACCGTGGCGCCGCCACCGTGCACGATGTTGACGACGCCGGCGGGGATGCCCGCCTCCGCCATCAGCTCGACGAAGCGCTCCGCGAGCCGCGGCGTGTCCGTCGCGGGCTTGAGCACGACCGTGTTGCCGCAGATCAGCGCCGGGATCATCTTCCAGGACGGGATCGCGATCGGGAAGTTCCACGGCGTGATCGCGCCGACGACGCCGATCGGCTGTCGGATGCTCATGTTCCACTTGTCGCGCAGCTCCGACGGAGTCGTCTGGCCGAAGAGGCGGCGCCCCTCGCCGGCCATGTAGTAGGTGATGTCGATCGCCTCCTGGACGTCGCCGCCCGCCTCGGCCTTCACCTTCCCCATCTCGTGCGTCATCAGGTCGGTGAGCGCGGCCTTCTCCCGCTCGAGCACGTGCGCGAGCCGGAACAGGATCTCGCCGCGCTTCGGTGCCGGCACGAGCCGCCACTCCTCGAACGCCGCCTTCGCCGCCTCGACCGCCCGGTCGACATCCTCGGGGCCGGAGCGCGGGAACACCCCGAGCGTCTCGCCGTCGGCCGGGCTCGTGCTCTCGAAGGTATCTCCGGAGGCGGCGTCTACCCACTCGCCGCCGATCAGGTTCTGGAACCTCTGCGTCTCCGTGCTCGCCATGCTGACGAGCCTAGCGCCTGGCACTTGGAGGTCGAGTCAGAATGAGCCTCGGCGGCCAGACGACACAGGCGTCACACTGACTCGGCCTCCTAGCCGTCGGCCGGCGGGTCGATGTCGGGGAACGTCCCCGGAATGCGGGCCCGGCGGCGCTCGCGCACCGTCCGCCGTTCCTTCTGCTCGTCGGTCGGCGTCCCGGTCCGCCGCTCGTTCGACTCGCGGCGGTCGACGACGACCGTCACGTTCGGGTTGTCCTTGTAGTACTCGACCATCTTGTCGTAGAGCTCGTCGGCGAGCTCCCGCGGGATCACGCAATAGATCATCGTGCTCTGATTCTATGAATAAGAGCGGCTCGCGCCAGAGGGCGCCTACAGCCGGGCGATCTCCGGGACGAGGCGGCCGTCGTCGTCGACGTGTGCGTTCCACTCCTGGTAGACGGCCTCGAGCTCCTCGAGCTCGTGCCCGCGACGCTCGAGCCTCACCGGCTGGGCGGACTCCGGAGTAACCCTGTACTGGTACCAGGACAGGTCCCAGGCGACGGTCACGGCCAGCTCGCCGGAGACGCCGGAGAGCGGCACGATGCTCGCCTTCGCCTCGCCGAGGCTCTTCGCGATGCCGCCGACGGTGCGGCGGTACGTGCTCGCGTTGAAGAGGTCGGCCGCCTCGAGCAGCGAGACCTCCTCGACGGAGAGGCGGCGCAGGATCGGCTCCGGCGGGGCGATCGTGTCGTCTGCGGATCCCCGGCTGAGGCCGAGGAACTCGCCGAGGCCGCGCCGGCGCCGGCGCCGCTCGCCCGGGATCGTCGGCGTCGTCGGCGTGCCCTCCTTCACCCAGCCGTGCTCGAGGGCGGTCTCCTGGCAGAGCGGGCAGACATCGACGAGCTCGGCACCCTCCTCCGGGGAGAAGCGGACCGGGCGCTCGCCCATCAGCAACGTGCGCTCGCAGATCGCGCAGGTTCGCATCGCGCCCACCTTCGTCACATGCACACAGCGACTATAGCCAGGTGCTAATGTAGCTTACATGTGTGTTTTACACGTAGCACGGAAGCCGGCTTGACGCATCCGCACAGCCATCGCCTCCGCCGTCATCACGGCGGCCGCTGGCTCGTCTTCGCCCGCGTCGAGCGCTTCACCGAGCCGGCGCTCCTGCTGCTCCTGCGCGAGCGGCCGGCGCACGGCTACGACCTGCTCGAGCGCCTGCCGGAGCTGATCGGCGAGCAGCGCGTCGAGATGGGCAACCTCTACCGCCTTCTGCGCGCGCTCGAGGACGAAGGCGTCGTCACCTCCGAGTGGGACGAGTACTCGCCGGGGCCGGCGAAGCGCCGCTATGCGCTCACCGAGCACGGGCAGCAGCTGCTCGACCGCTGGGTCGAGGCGCTGCGCGGCTCGCAGGAGCGCACCGCACGATTCATCGAACGGTACGAGGAGAGGGGGTGAACGTGCACCACCACCGACATGGACGCGGCTTCGAAGGCCACCGGATTCATTTCCGCGGCCCGTTTCCGAACCGCCACGAGCTGCTCGAGCGGCTGGAGAACTTCCAGCGTGACCTCGAGCAGCAGCTCGCCGACGTCGCCGACGTGATCGCGCACCTGCGCGACCGCGGCGACGCACCGCAACAGCAGAGCTGAGCCTTTCTCGCGCAACCTGGTTGCAATTCGTTGCAACCAGGTTGCAGCTCAGGCCCTCGACTCTTCGCGCTCCTTCTTCGTCTGCTCGATGATCTTCTGCGCGACGTGCGTCGGCACTTCCTCGTAGCGGAGGAAGCTCATGTGGTAGTCGCCGCGCCCGCCCGTCATCGAGGTCAGCGCCTGCGAGTACGTGAGGATCTCCGCCATCGGCACCTCGGCCTTGATCGTCGTCATCCCCGCAGCGGGCTCCATGCCGTGCAAGCGGCCGCGGCGCGAGTTGAGGTCGCCGTTGACGGCTCCCACCGAGTCGTCGGGAACGGTCACCTCGAGCTGCATGATCGGCTCGAGCAAGACCGGATCCGCCTTCTGGTACGCGTCCTTGAAGGCCATCGAGCCGGCGATCTTGAATGCCATCTCCGACGAGTCGACCGCGTGCTCCATCCCGTCGACGAGCTTCACGCGCACGCCGTAGATCGGTGCGCCGGCGAGATCGCCGTGCTCCATCGCCTCGCGCACGCCCTTGTCGACTGCCGGCCGGTAGCTCTGCGAGATCACCCCGCCGACGATCTTGTCGACGAACTCGTACGTCGCACCGTCGTCGCGGTTCTCCATCGGCTCGATCACGATCTCGCAGTCGCCGAACTGGCCGCGGCCGCCCGTCTGCTTCTTGTAGCGGTGGCGCGCGCGGGCCTCCTTGCGGATCGTCTCCTTGTACGGGACGCGCGGCGGGTGCAGCTCCACGTCGACGTGAAAGCGGCTGCGCAACCGGTCGCATGCGACCTCGACCTGCATCTGCGAGAGCCCCGACAGCAACTGCTCCCCCGTCTGCGGGTCGCGGCGCATCTGGAGCGTCGGATCCTCCTCGCTGAGGCGGCGCAGGCCCGTCCCCATCTTCTCCTCGTCGCCCTTCGCCTTCGGCGTGATCGCGAAGCTCATCACCGGAGTCGGGAAGTCGATGTGCGGCGGCTCGACGGGCACCTCGTGGTCGACGAGCACGTCGCCGGTGACGACGTCCTTCAGCTTCGCGACGGCGCCTAGGTCGCCGACCCCGAGCGCATCGACCGGGTCGTTGTCCTTCCCCTGGAGGAGCAGGATCTGGCCCAGCCGCTCCTTCGCGTGCGTGCGCGGGTCGACGAGGGTCGTGTCGCCGCTGACCGGGCCGGCGAGGACGCGGAAGCAGCTGATGCGGCCCGCGAACGGGTCGGCGATCGTCTTGAACACGAACACCGCCTGCTTCGCGTCGCCGAACTCGATCGTCGTGCCCTTGCGCGCGGGAGACGGGACGCCTTCGACGAGCAGGTCGAGCAGCGCGGTCGTGCCGAGGTTCTTCGTCGACACCCCGCACGCGACGGGGTAGAGCTCGTCGCGCGTGACGGCATCCTTCAACGCCGCGGCAACGTCGGCGGCCGGCAGGTCCTCGCCCTCGAGGTAGCGCGCCATCAGGCCCTCGTTCGTCTCGACGACGGCGTCGAGCAGCTTCTCGCGGTACTCCTGCACCTGCGCCGCCATCGCCGCCGGGATCGGCTGTGGTCCCCCCTCCTTCGCGCCGGACGGGTCCATGTACGCGCACATGTGCAGCAGGTCGACGACGCCGGTGAGCTCGTGCTCGACGCCGATCGGCAGCTCGATCGCGACGCAGCGGTCGGACAGTTGCGCGCGTGCGGCGTCGAGCGCGCGGAAGAAGTCGGCGCGCTCGCGGTCGAGCATGTTCACGAAGATGACGCGCGACAGCTCGTACTCCTCGGCGCGCGCCCACACGCGCGTGGTGTTCACCTCGACGCCCATCACGCCGCTGAGGACGATGAGGGCGCCCTCGACGACGCGCAGCGACGCGTACGTGTCCGCCTGGAAGCCGGCGTCGCCGGGGCAGTCGAAGAGGTTGATCTTGCGGCCCTGCCAGTCGAGGTGGGTAAGCGTGCCGCTCAGCGACATCTGCCGACGGTGCTCGTCGTCGTCCCAGTCGGAGGCCGTCGTCCCCTGCTCGATCGTGCCGAGCCGGTTCGTCTTCCCCGCCTGGAAGAGCATGGCCTCGACGAGCGAGGTCTTGCCGACCCCGCGGTGTCCGACGACGGCAATGTTGCGGATCTTCCCCGGCTCGGTCGCTGGCATCAGGCTCCTGTCCTCCTTGGAGGTTGGACTCGACGGCAATCGTATCGCCGTCGGGGAGCCGATCAGGCTTCGAGCGTCGCGCGGGCCGAGCCGGCCAGGCGGGCCTTGAGGCGGAGGATCGCCTTCGTGTGCAGCTGCGAAACGCGGGACTCGGTGACGCCGAGCACCTCGCCGATCTCGCGCAGGGTCAGCTCCTCGTAGTAGTAGAGGGTGACGACGAGCTTCTCGCGCTCCGGCAGGCGCGCGATCGCGTCGGCGATCGCCTCGCGCAGCTCCGTCTTGGAGAGCTGGCTCTGCGGGTCGGGGGCGCCGGTGTCCTCGATCGTGTCGATCAGGGCGATCTGGTCGCCGCCGGTGTTGGAGACCGTCCAGAGCTCGTCGAGGGCGGCGATCGAGGAGCGGGCGATCTCGGTGAGGCTCGTGCCGAGCTCGTCCTCGCTGATCCCGAGCTTCTTCGAGATCTCCTCGTCCGAGGGCGCCCGGCCGAGCTTGGCCTCGAGCTCGCCGATCGCGCGCTCGATGTCGCGGGCGCGGGAGCGCACGGAGCGCGGCACCCAGTCCATGGCGCGCAGCTCGTCGATGATCGCGCCCTTGATCCGGGCGATCGCGTACGTCTCGAACTTCACGTCGCGGTCGGGCTCGTAGCGCTCGATCGCCCCGATCAGGCCGAGCAGGCCGTACGAGACGAGGTCGCCCTCGTCGACGTGGGCCGGGAGCCCGCTGCCGAGGCGGCCGGCGACGTATTTGACGAGCGGCGCGTACGTGAGGATCAGCCGGTCGCGGATCCCGGGATCGCTCGTCTTGCGGTACTGGTGCCAGAGAGTCTGGGTGTCGTCGGCCCGCGCCACGAGGAAACAATACGGTGCGAACGGAGGTTTTCCTCAGCGGTGGCGTCGAAATGCGCCCGGAGCGAGCGACGCCAGCCAGGCGGCGAGGGCGATCGCGGCGACCGCGACCACCCAGCGGCGCACGTCGCCGCCGGCCCCGACCGCCGCCCAGACCGCGACCGCGGCAAGCACCGCGGCGAGGGTCAGGAAGAGCAGGCCGAGCACGCGCCGCTGCATCGCGTCAGCCTAGACGGCGGCGGATCGAGGCTCCCGACCCGGCCGGAACACGCCGATACAATCGGCTCCGACCCAGGGGCGTAGCTCAATTGGTAGAGCACCGGTCTCCAAAACCGGGGGTTGCAGGTTCGAGTCCTGCCGCCCCTGCTGGGCCAGTACCCGCATGCCGGCGCGACCGTCACCGGGGCCGCTCTACGTCGCCGACGCTGAGCTCGGGCGAAGCCAGGCCCGCCTCAGCGATGTCCACTAGCCGGGAAGCGGCTGCGACTGCGGCTCGGCGATCTTCGCAGCCGCGCCCCCGCCCTCGAGGTCGAGGTCGGGCAGCAGCCGGGCGAGCCATCCGGGCAGCCACCAGTTCCACTTGCCCATCAGCTCCATCGTCGCCGGCACGAGCACGAGCCGCACGAGCGTCGCGTCGAGGAAGATCGCCGCGCTCAGGCCGACGCCGATCTCCTTCACCTGCGGCAGGCCGGTCAGCGCGAACACCGCGAACACGAGCACCATGATCAGCGCGGCGCTCGAGATCGTCTGCGCGCTCGCGGCGAGGCCCTCGGCCACGGCGGTGCGGTTGTCGCCGGTCGCCTGGTAGCGCTCGCGGATGCGCGAGAGCAGGAAGACCTCGTAGTCCATCGAGAGGCCGAACACGATCGCGAGCAACAGCGGTGGCGTCGGCGCGTTGATGTAGCCGAGATGGTGGAAGCCGATCACGCTGTCGAACCAGCCGTACTGGAAGACCATGACGAGCACGCCGTACGCCGCGGCGACGGTGAGCAGGTTCATCACCACCGCCTTCAGCGGCAGGATCACGGAGCGCAGCATCACGAGCAGCACGAGGTAGCTAAACAGGAGCACGAACAGCAGCAGCTTCCAGAGGGAGCCCGAGACGAGCGTCGTGAAGTCCTTGTTCTCCGCCGCGACGCCGCCGACGTCGACCGTCGCCAGCTTGCGCAGCCCCGCAGCAGGCCCGGTGGGCGCGCGCAGCCGCTTGATCAGGTCGAGTGCCTCCGGCGTCTCAGGCCCCGCGGTCGGCGTGATCACTACGAGCGCCGTGTGCCCGTCCTTCGAGACGATCGGCTTGTTGACGCTCTTCACGCCGGGGGTCGTCTTGACCGCCGACGCGAAGCTGTCGAGCGCTCCGGTGTCGGCGGTGTTGTCGCCGAACGAGGCGACGACGTTCACCGGGCCGAGCGCGCCCGGGCCGAGCACCGTCTCGACGTGCTCGAAGGCGAGCCGCGTCTCGTTGTTCGAGGGTAGTTGCGCGAGCGCGGCCGTCCCCCATTTGAGCCCGGTCGCCGGCACGGCGATCAGCAGCATCAGCGCGGCGCTGATGATGGCGAACACGACCGGTCTGCGCATGATAACGCCGGTCCAGCGGGTCCAGAAGTTCGGTGCGCCGGGGGCCCGTTCGCGTTTCGGCACGACGCCTTTGACGCGGTCGACAATCGCGCCGATCACGCGGCCGCGCTGGTATACGCGTTGTCCCAGCACCTGGATCACCGCCGGCAGCAACGTCGTCGCGGCGAGGATGGCGATCGCGACGACGATGATCGCGCCGACGGCCATCGACCGCAGCATCGTCGAGTCGATGAGGAACAGGCCCGCGAGCGAAATCATCACGGTCACGCCGGAGACGGCGACCGCGAGCCCGGATGTGCGCATCGCCGTCGCCCGCGCGTCATCCGGCGTCGCGCCCGCATGAATCTCCTCGCGGTAGCGCGCAAGGATGAAGAGCGAGTAGTCGACGGCGACGCCGATCCCGAGCATCGAGGCGATGTTGGTCACGAATACCGACATCTCGAGCGACTGCGAGAGGAAGAAGATGATGCCGCCGGTGAGGAGCACGGCCACGACGCCGAGCACGAGCGGCAGCGCCGCCGCGGCGACGGAGCCGAAGATCGCGAGCAGGACGATCAGGACGATCGGGAATCCGCTCGTCTCCGCCTTCTGCAGGTCCGACTTGGAGACGTCCTGCATCGCGGCCCAGAGCGCCTGCTGGCCGACGACGTGCACCGGCACGGCCGCGTGGGCCTGGCCGATCACGTCGAGCTTCTTGCGCAGGTTGACGGCGGCGTCGACGGCATTGTCGGCCTTGCCCTTGATCAGCAGCGGCATCAGGACGAAGTCCTGCTTCACCGAGGCGCCGGCATACGCGAGCGACTTCGGCGGCAGTGAGACGCTCTTGACCTCGTGGATGCGCATCGCGGCGCGGCCGATCGCGTCCAGAAGCGCGCGCCGGTTGTGCTTCTGGTTGTCAAAGACGATCACGAGCGACTGCGAATGGACGCTCGGGAACTGGCTGAGCGCATCAGCGGCCGCGAGCGACCCGGAGCCCGGAACCTCGAAACCGCCGGCCGTGAGGTGATCGGTCTGGCGCGCGGCGAACGGCAGCGCCGCAACGAGGAGCACGACCCAGAGGCCGAGCACGATGCGGCGCCTGCGGGCGACGAGCCGAATCAGACGATCGATCGCGCGCTGCATTGGTGAATAGATAGCGCATCGGGGCCTGCAAGGGAAATCCGCCCGGGTCTTGCAATCCGGCCGCTGCCGGATTAGAACCGCCCCCAAGGACACCGGTATCCGTGTCCGCAGGCTGGCTCAGAGAGGTGGGCACCCGTGCGCTGTCGTAAGCCACTCCTTACGGCTGCGCTGGTGGCGCTCGTCGCCGTGGCCGCCGCACCGGCCGCGACCTCGTCTCCGCCGAGCGGCGAGAAGATCTACGCCAAACCGGTCCTGATTCCCCTTTACAACGGGGTGTCGGCCAAGCCCAAGCTCATGCACTAGGAGGGTTCGTTTGCGAGCGGCCCTACTGCGGCGGGCCGCTCGCGAGCGTGACGTGCGCGGTGTGGGAGGTGCCGTACTGGTCGATCCAGCGGATCAGGACACGCTTGCCGGGCAACGTCTTCTGGAGCAGTGACGTCAGCGTCGTCGGCGAGGCGACCGCGTGGCTGTTGAGGGAGACGATCACGTCGCCGTAGGCGAGGCCCGCCTTCGCGGCCGGCGAGGATCCGACGACGCCGGCGACGAGCGCACCGGTCGTCGTCTGGCCGTTCGTGAAGTACGTCGCAGCCTGGATCTCGATGCCGAGGAACGCGGTCGCGCCGATGTGGGCGGTCGCGGACCGGCCTGCCTCGATCTCGTTCGCGATCGCGATCGCCCGGTTGATCGGAATCGCGTAGGCCTGGCTGCCGCCGGACTGGAACCGGAACGCAAAGCCTGCGGAGGCGGCGGTGTCCATGCCGACGACCTGGCCCGACGAGTCGACGAGCGGCCCGCCGGAGTCGCCCGGCTGCACGCCCGCGTTGATGCCGATCAGCCCGGTCAGCCGCTCCGAGGTGCCGTCTTCGTCGCTCGCGGTGATCGACTGCCCGAGCGCCGTGATGCTGCCCGACGCGGCGATCGGCGTGCCGCCGGCGCCGCCGGCGTTGCCGAGCGCGGTGACCGCGGCGCCGACCTTCACCTTGGACGAGTCGCCGAGGCTCACCGTCTTCAGCCCGGACGCGCCGCTGAGCTTCAGCACGGCGACGTCGGCGGCGAGGTCGTAGCCGACGACCGTCGCCGCGTACTTCTTGCCGGTCGACGGGTCGGTGACGCGAATCGTCGTCGCGCCGCGAATCACGTGGTTGTTCGTCAGCACCTCGCCGGACGAGGTGAGCACCATGCCGGTGCCGGCGGCGGACGCGTTCTGGTAGGCGAGGTTCGTGGTGACGTCCACGATGCCGTCGGTGACGCTCGCGGCGCGGTTGCCCGAGGCGAACACGCGCTGCGCTCCCAGCAGCAGCGCGGTCGCGCCGACGACGGCGATCAGGAGCGAGATGAGAAGTCTGCGTTTGGTCATAGGCCCAGTGTTCCCGGCCCGGCTAAGCGGCACGTAAGCGCAGATTCAGAAGGATGTAAGACTTCCGGGAGCCGATGAAGCTGCGTCTCCTGCTCGCGTCGTCCGCGGCGTTTCTGCTCAGCGCCGGGGTCGCCCACGGAGCCTGCACCGCAGGCGCGACGAAGACGCTCGTCCGCGCGTTCGTCGCGGACTACGACGGCGGCAAGGTGCAGTCCGCCTCCGCCCTGTGGGCGCCGGCGCCGCGGTTCCAGTGGTTCTCGACAGGCGCGCCGGGCGCCCGGCTCGGCCCGGCCGCGTACGAGCGCGCCACGCTCGCCGCCTACTTCCGCATGCGCGTGCGCGCGCACGAGAGTCTCCGCCTCACCGAGCTGCACGCCGGCTACGACCCGCAGCGCCACATCGTCGACTTCGGCGGCAAGCTCGTGCGCACCGCCGACGACCTGGAGCCGATGCGTCACCCGTTCAAGGGCGCGGCCGACTGCGCGTCCGGCCGCCCGTTCCTCATCGTCTGGAGCATGTGACGCTCAGCCGAAGGTGAAGCTGTACGCGCGCACGCCGGGCGTGAACGTGAACTGAAGCAGCCCGTGCCGCGACGCCTTGGACGCGAGCACGGTGTAGAGCCGATCGGAGGTGACGTCGAGAGCCGTCAGCGGCTTCCCGTCGAGCGTGACGTTCACGCGCCCCTTGCCGCCGAGCACGATGTAGACGTCCATCGCCTGGAAGCGAAGCTCGAGCTCCGCGCCGAGGCCGGCGGTCGCGATCTGGCCTGCGAGCGTCCAGTAGCCGCCGTACGAGATCGCATCCTGGGGAACGGTGCCGGCAAGCGCGTACGCGGTGTCCTTCCCCGTGACGATGCGCGACCCGACGTAGCGGCTGGAGTCGAGCCGCTGCGGGCCGAGGTACGTCTCGGGCGTCATCGTCTCGGTCGGCGTCATGTTCGGTACCGCTCTCGCGGCGTTCTTGACGCCGAGCAGCGTGCGGATGTCGTTCTCGGTGCCGTTGTAGTCGCCTTCCCCGAAGCTGACCGCGCGCACGTCGCCCCGCTTGTCGACGAGGTAGTCGGCGGGCCAGTACTGGTTCGAGTATGCCG
>Ga0208849_1002016_pt1 | contig 12055 bp, 5 predicted proteins | sample NGESurdeep072012_10_FD_184470 | JGI IMG/M metagenome (GOLD analysis project Ga0208849, IMG submission 184470) | Arctic peat soil microbial communities from Barrow, Alaska - NGEE Surface sample 53-3 deep-072012 (SPAdes) | ecosystem: Environmental > Terrestrial > Soil > Wetlands > Peat ...
CCTTCTCCCGCAAGGGGAGAAGGGATTAGGGGGAACACGCCATGCTCACCGATCTGTTCACGCTCGAGGGCCGCGTCGCCCTGGTCACCGGCGGCTCGCGGGGCATCGGCAGGATGATCGCCGAGGGGTTCCTCGCCCAGGGGGCCAAGGTCTACATCTCCTCGCGCAAGGCCGATCAATGCGACGCCGCGGCGGCGGCCCTGTCGCAGGGCGGCGGCCAGTGCATCTCCCTGCCGCAGGACCTTTCCACCGTGGAGGGTTGCAAGGCCCTGGCGGCGCGCATCGGCGAGGCGGAGCCTAAGCTCGACATCCTGGTCAACAACGCCGGCGCCGCCTGGGGCGCGGCGTTCGACGATTTCCCGGAAAGCGGCTGGGACAAGGTCCTGAACCTCAACCTGAAGTCGCCCTTCTTCCTCACCCAGGCCCTTCACAGCGCGCTTTGCGCCGCCGCCAGTCACGAGCGCCCGGCCAAGGTGATCAACATCGCCTCGATCGACGGGATCCGGCTCAATCCACAGGAAACCTATTCCTACCACGCCTCCAAGGCGGGCCTTATCTACCTCACCCGCCGCATGGCGCGGCGGTTGATAAGCGACCACATCGTGGTCAGCTGCATAGCGCCTGGCGCCTTCGCCTCGGACATGAACCGCGACGCCCGCGACCGGGGCGAGGAGGTCGCCAGACGTATCCCCTCGCGCCGCATCGGAACGCCGGAGGACATGGCCGCGGCGGCCATCTACCTCGCCTCGCGCGCCGGAGACTACGTCGTCGGGGCCACGATCCCCGTCGACGGCGGCGTCGCCCTTGCGGACTAGGGGCAATGACACACCGAGACGATTCCTTCTCCCCTTGCGGGAGAAGGTGGCGCGAAGCGCCGGATGAGGGGTCGCGAGGCGTTTCCCGCGCGGCGTTTCGCTATTCTCGGCGAGGCTCGTCGACCCCTCATCCGACCCCCTTCGGGGGCCACCTTCTCCCGCAAGGGGAGAAGGGCGCGACGCGCCCATGACCGGTTCCGCTGACACACCCGAGCCCGCCCCGCGTCCGCATCGCCGGCGGCGTTTGCCGGCGGTGGTGGTTCGCGCCCTGCGCGCCGAGGCCTCGCGCATCCGGCGCCTGGCGCTCACCATCGAGCGGGGCCATTACCGCCGGTTCCTGATCTCCTTCGTCGCCGGCATACTGGTCCTTGCGGCGATGAACGTCCCGGCGATCAACCGCTCGATGTTCGGCGAGCCCGACCGCCAGATGATGGAGACGGCGTTCAAGATCCGCGCCGACCTGCTGCGCCGCGGCGATCCGGGCCTTTTCATCGACATAGACGACCAGACCATCGCCGGCGCCATGCCCTCGACCGGCCCACGCATCGCTCCCCTGGCGACCGCCCCGCGCGGGACCATCGCCGACGCCCTCGAGTATGTCCGGACCGCCCCGCCGGGCAAGGGCGCCGCGGCGGTGATCCTGGATACCGACCTGGCGACGCCCACCCCGGGCGACGAGGCCGGCGCGGCCAAGCTGCATCAGGAACTGGCCGCCTGGGCCAAAACGCCGTCGGCCCCGGAGCTGATGATCATCCGCCAGTCGTTCCCCGAAGCCACTTTCGGCGGGGAGGGCGACAAGCTCATCCTGCCCACCACCAACTATGACGACATCGTCGATCCCGCTGCGAACATCATGTGGGCCAGCGGCGAGATGATGCTCGATCAGAACAGCATCGTTCGGGAGTTCCGGCCCTACGACTGCGTCGTCGGACCGCACGGACCGATGGTGCTCTACGCGGCGTCGCTGCTGGCCTACGGATTCCTCGAGAACGGCCACATTCCGCCCGACGCCAAGGTGCGCACCTACATGACCGGGGCCGCGAAGGATTGCAGCGACCCGCACCGCCACGCCGATCCGCACGGGGAGCTTGTCGACTTCCACCTCTCGCTCGGCAAGGGCGAGAACGGCCGCGTGTGGCCCGATTTGGCGCCGGACTGGAAAGGCTTTCGCACCTGTGGGCCCGGCGCCGATCCGGCGGTCTTCCGGCGCATTTCGGCCGGCGATGTCGCCGCCGCCGGCCCCGACGCCAGCCACGAGCTTCTGTGCGGCCGCCTGGTGATCATCGGCGGCACCAACATCGCGGCCAACGACTTCGAGCAGACGCCGCTCAACGAGATGAGCGGCTCGGTGATCATCGTCAACGCCGTGCGCGGCCTGGAGCTCACCGGGGGCGGCCTCAAGCGCGTGCCGATGTGGCTGCAACTGACCGTGCTCTTGGTGGTCAGCGCCGGGATCACCGCCGGCTTCGCGATCACGCGCAGGATCCGCGAGCACTACATCCACCTGCGCTCGCGCCACAGGGGCCATCCCTGGCACGTGCGTTTGCGCCTTATGCCGTTCAACCCGGTTGTGCTAAACTTCGTGTTCGCGTTCGCCGCCCACTGGGTTGGGATCGGCCTGCTTTTGATCTCGCTCGACCGCGGCTATTGGGGATATCTTTCCGCCTCGGCATTCGCTTCGGCCGCCGTGGGCGCCATGCAGGAAGTTGCAGACGATGAATGACCGCCTCCGCTTTTCCTTGACTACCGCCACCGCGGGCCTCGCCTGCGCCGCGGCTTCCGCCGCGCTCGCCGCGCCGTGCCTGGGCGCCGGGGTGGTCACCCGCATCGACGGTGACCCGGCCGCGGTCACCATTTCGCGGGCCGGGGCGCCTGTCGCCCGTCCGCGCGTGCTCGAAGTGGTGTGCGTCGGCGACCGCATCGCCGCGGGCGGCGCCACCCGCCTCACGCTTTCCCTCGACGGCCGCGGCCAGGTCCGTATCGACGCCCGCGCCCCCTATGTGGTTGCGGCCCGGGCGGGCGCGCCGAGCCTCGCGGGCAACGCCTACCACGCGGTCAGCGACCAGGTGATGCCCGACATGAAGCGCCTTCCTTGGGACGTGCGCCTCAAGGGCGGCGAGGTCGCCTTCGCCTTCGCCCTCTCCCAGCTGCCCGCGGGGGCCCAGGAGATGTCGGCCGGCGCCCGCCCGCTTCTGGTGCGCGTGATCGGCGGGTCGGGGCCTTATCGCGTCGCCTTGACCGGTCCGGGCGGACAGGCGCTGGGCCAGGCGACCGGCGACGGCGATATGAGCTTTCCGGTCATGACCTTCGTTCCCGGGCGCTATCACCTGGCCGCCGTTGACGCGACGGGGGCGGCCATCGCCGCGGACTTCTCCGTTTCCGCCATCCCGCCTACGCTCCCCGACACCTACGCGACGATCGACGACCCCGAGGTGCGCGCCGCGGCGACAGCCTGTGAACTGGCCAGGGTCGATTCCCAGCATCGCGGTCTCGAGGCGGAAGAACTCATCGCCGAAGCCCCCGCCAATGGCCTCGACCGCACCCGCGTCTACAGCCTGATCGAAAGCTACGGCGCCGACGACTGAGCCGCGCGGCCCCTACCTTGCGGCGGTCTGGGTCGTGGCGGGGGCGGTCAGAACGACGCCGCCGTCGCCGATGAGGACGAAGCCCGACCAGTAGAAGGGATGGCCCGTTTCAGGTTGGTCATAGAGGGTCTTCTGGGCGACGCCGAGGGCCTGGGCGATCGAGTGCCCGCCGCTGGCCGCGGTGCGCAGCAGGATGCTGGTCTGGGCGGCGGAGGCGGCCGCGTCGATCTTCCACAAGGTCGCCAGCACGCCCGGCGATCCGGCGTAGATGAAGGCGCGGGCCAGGCCGCTCAGCGCCTCGCCGCCGCCGGCCAGGCCCTCCCCGGAGACCAGCGCGCCGCCGCCGCCGGCCGTATCGCACGCCGAGAGCACGACCAGCCGCGCCTTCAGCGAGCGGTCGAGAAGCTGCGAGGCCTCGATCAGGCCGTCGCCCTTGTCGCCGACCGAGGTCAGCAGGGCCGGCTCGGCGAAGCAGGTCGAAAGGCCGAGCACGCCGTGGGTGGCCAGGACGAGAACCTGGGCGTCGGCGACGTCGGGCTCGGTAAGGAAGGCGTTGGCGGTGAAATCGGAGCCCAGGCTCACCCGGCCGCCGGCGCCGAAGACCGCCGCGTCGCTGCGCGCCTCCTGGGCCGTGTCCGGCAGGGCCTTGAGCGAGAAGAGCGCCCGCTCAACCTCGCGCTGGCAGGTCTGCGACAGGCCGTGGGCCTCGGCGATGCGCTGGGCGGCCACGGTCGGATCGGGCTGGAAGTCGCCGAACGCTACCACCGTGGGGCTGGGCGCCTGGACGTGGGCCGAGCGGGTGCGCACGAAGGCGGCGGGGCCAAGGGCGATGTCGAGATCGTGGTGGCGCGCCAGCCAGTCGACGCCGGAGTAATCCTGCCCCTGCCTGATGGCGCTCACCTGCGCCTCGCTCGGATCGCTGACCAGCAGGGCCGCCATCGGCAGGGCCGCGAGGATGCCCCCGCCGTCGATATGCAGGGTGGTCAGGGCGGCGGTCTGCGCCTCCACCGGCGCCAGCAGGGCGAGGTAGAGCTTGCGCGCCGAGGTCATGTCGAAGTCCGGCAGGCGCCGGCCCTTGATCACCGCGCTCTTGCGAACGCTGGTGACGAGGCCCTGGGCCTGATCGGCGGTGATGGCAATGCGATAGGGGGTGACCCCGCCCACGCTCGTCACCAGGGCGCCGTAGCCGCCCTGGCTGGTGAGCACCAGGCTGACATAGCCCTCGTCCGGCCGCAGGGCCTTGACCAGGTCGGGCGTGGAGACCTTGGGGTTGAGCAGTTCGAGATAGCGCGGCGAGGCCTGGCGCACCGCCGCTTCGGCCTTGGCCAGGCGAGCGCCGGCGGCGTTCGTGGCGCGCTCGACGGCGGCTAGCTCCTCGGGGCTCGCCTCGGTGGCCGAGATGCGCACGCGCCGCGCCAGGGCGTCGCGATATTCCCGCTGGGCGTCCTGATAGGTCTTGATCACCGCGCCGCCGCTGTCGTCGCTCAGCCGCGCCGCCAGCTCGGCGGCCGCGCGTGAGGCGGCTCCGTCCCACACCAGGCTGAGGGTCTCGAAATATTCCGCGGCCAGGGCTGGATCGCGGCTTTGCTCATAGGCGCCCAGCAGGGCTTCGATGTGAGTGGCGGCCTCGTCGGCAGGCATGCCGGGGGCTTCGCTCTGGCGCTCGAGGATGACGATCGCCGCGCGGCCCTGGGAGAGCGCGCTGGCGCGGTCGCCCATGGCCAGCTCGGCGCGTTCGGCGGCGAGCAGCAGGCGCGCTTCGATGCGCGTGTCGGGGCTCAGTTCCCGCACCCGCCGCAGCCCCTGGCGGGCCTCGCGGTCGGCGCCGCCCGCGTCGCCGTGCGCCAGGGCCAGATCGGAACGCTCCTCGTAGATCAGGCCGGCCAGCCACGCCGGCTGGATCTCGCTCTGCGCCAGATGGCCCAGCGCCTCGTCGAGCAGGCGGCCCGGATCGCCGCCGCCCAGGGCCCGCTGCGCCACGGCCGCGATCTCGAAGCCCTGCGCGGTCAGGACCTCGGCCTTCTCGCGCGGCGTGATCTCCTCGAGGGCCGCCAGGAGCGCGCGCTTGGATTTCGGCGCGTCGCGGGATTGAAGATCGCGCGCATCGGCCGGGGTTATGGTCACCCCGCCGCCCTGATCCGACCCGCCGGCCAACAGCCGCTCGCGCGCCGCATTGGCGGCAAGGGCGATCTGCAGGGCCTGGGCGTTCCTGCCCTGGTTGAGCGCGTCGATGGCGCGGTAGTTGGCGATCTTGCTGACCAGCAGGGCGTCGCCCGCGACCCGCGCCTCGGCTTCGGCCCGGTCGAGGACATCGGCGGCGTCGGCGAAGCGCCGGGAATCGGAGAGGTTGAGCGCCACCTCGGCGAGGATCTCGGCCTCGCCGGCCTTGTCGTCGGGGGCGACCTTCTGGTGGGCGCGCAGCAGCTCGGAAAAGTCGCGCTCGGAGGCGTCGAAGCTCCAGGCCACGTTCTTCTCGTAGCCGCGCCGGCGCAGAAGTTCATAGTTGAGGTTCGCGCCCTGGCCGGGGGGGCCGTCCGGATAGACCGCCTCGATTTCCCGAAGGCCGGGCGTTGTGGCCGTCTGCGACGTCGCCGCCGCGCCGGGCTTGTCCAGTTTCAAGACCACCCGCGCGGCGGCCACCATCGGGGCCCAGTCCGAGGGGAACGCCGTCCCATAGGCCCCGCGCGCGCCGGTCCTGGCGATCAGGCCGTAGCGCGCCGGGCCGGTCTGCGCCGACGCCTGCACGCACCTGGCCTGCATAAGGGTGACATCCGCGCCACCCTCGACCGGAGCCGCGACCCCGTCGCACTCGCGCGCCAGCGCCTGGGCCGTGTCTGTCCCCGGGACGATCAGCCGCACGGTTCCCGAAGGCGACTCCCAGGCGCCGCAATAGACGTCCACGGCGCTCGGCGCCCTGGCGCTCTCGAAACGCCAAACGCCCCGGCACGGCTGATGTTCGGCGTTGGCCCCGAGCGAGAAGTCGTCAAAGGGTCCGGCGCGGGCCCCGCTGGCGCCGCTCAGGGCGATGAACGCAAGAAGGGCGGAAAACACGCTCGCCGCGACGCGGGCGGCTTTGCGCGCTGGAAACTGCATGCTCATGGGCGCGAATAAACCACGCATGGGCGCTCGGCGTCGAGACTTTGGTGGTTGTCGGGTCCAGAGGGTGGAGAAATGGGCGCGGCCGGTGCTAGGATGGGCCTTGGTTAGGGGCCGCTCGCGGCTGGCCGACCGCTCGGAGGGGTCCCGTGAAGGCGTTGAGCGTAGCCGTAGCGTTGAGCCTTGCGCCCGTTGGCGCATGGGCCGCCGACCAAGCCCCGCCGCTCTCCAACACGGTCGATCCCACGGCCGCCCTGCCGCGTCCCACTTCGCCGTCGACGCCGATACAACCGCCGGAAATCGCTCCACAATCCGAGCCCGCGGCGGCGGACCGGCAGCTCCAGTTCCAGCTCGCGGAAGCCCGCTTCGACGGCGCCAAGGCCCTGTCGCAGGGCGACCTCACCCCGGCCTGGGCCGACCGGCGCGGCAAGCAGGTCAGCCTGGGCGATCTGCGCGCCATCGCCAAACGCGCGGAAGCGCTCTACGCAGCCGCGGGCTATCCCTTTGTCGCCGTTGTTGTTTCTCCCCAGACCGTGGAAGGTGGCGTCGTCCATTTCCAGGTGGTCGAAGGGAGGATCTCCGACCTCACGGTGCTCTCCAAGGACGCAACCGCGCGGCGTCAGGCGACTGCCGCCTTCGCCCCGCTGATCGATCGCTCCCCGCTTGGCGCGAACGCCGTCGATGCGGCCTATCAGAACGCCAAAGGGGTGCCGGGGCTAGCCGTCGCCGGCGCCCTTCGCCGCGCCAGCGAGCCCGGCGGCATGGACCTCGTGATCCAGGCGACCCGTGATCGGTGGCGCACCTATGTCAACGTCAACAACCTCTACCCGGACACCACGGGGCCCTGGGGCGCCCTGATCGGCATCGACCACTTCGGCGGCTCGACCTTCGGCGATCAGACGTCGCTGCAGCTCTACTCGTCCATCGATGGCGGGCGCCAGGAAGTCGTGCGCCTGAGCCACCTGCAGCGCCTCAACGCGTCGGGAACGACGGTTTCGGCCATGGCCCTCTTCGCCTGGGCCAAGCCCAGCGGCTCGGTGGCGCCGCTCGATATCGCCACCAATGTCGCCTCCGGCCGCATCGACATCAGCCAGCCCCTCGTCGAACGCAGCGATTTTTCGCTCACCGCCGACGGGGCGTTCGAAATCAACAACCAGAAAACCCAGGTGTTTCGCACCATTGGGCTTTCCGACGATCGGCTGCGCATCTTTTCGGCCTCGCTGAACGGCGCCTGGCGCCCGGCTTTCGGGGGCGATGGCGGGTTCTCGCTCGAGGTGCGCAAGGGCGCCGACATCCTTGACGCCAGCAAGCCTGGGGACGCCGATCTGTCGCGCTTCGGCGCCGACCCGCAGGCGTTGGTGGAGCGCTTCAGCGTGCAGGGGGAAACTCCGATCATCCATCATCTGCGGTTGGCCATGCGCGGGGAGGGGCAGTACACCGACACGCCGCTGACGGCGCCGGACCAGTACGCCTTCGGCAACCTCTCCATCGGCCGCGGCTATGAGCCCGGCGCGGCGTTCGGCGATCAGGCCCTCGCGGGAAGCGCGGAAGTCCGCGTCGGCCCTTTCACCGTGGCCAACCGCGTTCACGTCGAGCCGTTCATGTTCTACGACGCCGCGCGGCTGTGGACGCTGACTCCGCACGACCACACGGAGCGCGACCTGACCTCCTGGGGCGGTGGCGTGCGGCTCGATGTCACCGGGAAGGTTCATGTGGAATTGTTGTATGCTCAACCGCGCGACCCCCCGCTCCCCGGCACGCCTGTTCCCCGCGGTCGTGTATTGTTTAACGTGACCTTTGGATTGAACGACTTGATTTCCTCAGCTTACAGGCGTGTTTCAGTACACGGAGGGGGCCGATGACCGTCCCGCCTTCTCCCATCTTCCCTTCAAGACGCGCGGTGCTCGCCGCCGGCGCGGCGCTGGGCGTCCTGGCATGGGGGGCGCCGGCGGCCGCGGCCCCGTTGCCCCTTTTCACCAAGGTGGAACTGGGCAGCGTCGCCACGCCCACGGTGAGCGGTTCGACGATGACCGTCACCCAGTCCAGCCAACGCGCGGTTGTCGACTGGAGCCAGTTCAACATCGCCAAGGGCGAGATCGTCAATTTCGTGCAGAACGTCGGCGGCCATAGCGCCATCACCTTCAACCGCGTCGTTCCTGCCAGTTATTCCACGATCAGCGGCTCGATCACCGCCCAGGGCGGAGTGTGGATCTTTTCCCCGGGCGGCATCCTGATCGGCTCTGGAGCGCACGTCGACGTCGGCTCCTTTGTCGCCTCGACCGGAGACATCGGTGACAATTGCGTCAGCTGCATGAGCGGCGGCGCCATATCGATCACCGGCGCGACCAACCCGATCACCGTCCAGAGCGGCGCCGAGATCACGGCCAACGCCGGCTTCGTCGCCCTCAACGCCGCCTCGATCACCCAGGACGGGGACGTAACCGCCAGCGACGGCGTCGCCTACGTCCTTGGCGACAACGCCAACATCAGCTTCGGCGACGGCGCGCCGAGCGGACCCAGCGGTCCCATCGGCTCCCAGACCCTTCTGGGCGTCGACCTCTCCAACGCCGACGCCGGAAACGCCTCCATGGTCCAGGGCGTGGGCGCCGGCACCAAGGGCGCCTTCGTCGGCGTGTTTGGGCCGAACACCAGCGGCTTTTCCGGTGTGATCAACCTTTCCGGGACGGTGGAAGCGACCGGCGTCGCGCCGTCGGGCGCCGGCGGCGCCGTGGTGCTGGTGGGATCCGCGAACCTGAACTACGGGACCAACCAATCCTTTGCGGTGGATACGTCCGGCGCCCAGGTCACCGGCGATGCGGGCGGCCTGATGATCAACGCCGCCTCGGCCAAGCTCGGCAATACCACCATGGACCAGTTCGTCGCCGTGCAAACGGTCGGCGACATCACCATCGGGCCGGGAGTGACGATCCGCTCCGATTCCGGCGGCAATGGCTACAACGGGGTCGAACTGAAAGCGGGAAGTTCCAGCGGCTCGATCGGGTTCATCGACGCCGACCCGACCTCCCTGATCGCTACCGGCAAGACAGGCGGGACGCCGACCAGCCGCGTCGAACTCGACGCCTACGGCGGCGACCTGAACGCCGGCGCGGTTCAGGGGACGGAAGTGGAACTGCGCGCGCTCCACTATGCGAGCGGCCCCAGCGGTGAGGTCGGGGGCGTACTGGTCGTCGGCGGCCCCGTCCAGGGGACGGGATATGTAGAGGCCTTCAGCGAGCTCGGCGGCGTCACCGTCAATGCGAACATCGCCACCGCCGGCGCCGTTCGGCTTTCGGCCGGGCCATTGCAGCCGGTCGTCATCGGCCCCTCGGTGACGATCAATTCCGACGACCTGGCGACCGGTCCCGGCGGGCCGACGGGCGGTTCGGGCGTCCTCATCCTCGCCGGCAGTTCGATCACCGCCGATCCAACCTCCAGCATCTTCGCCGGGGCCAGCGCCAAGGCGCCGGCGGACACGGTGGGAATCTATGCCGAAAATTCCCTTGGCGCCGGAGACCTCTCCCTCGGCGCGGTGTCCGGGACTGATGTCACTCTGCGCGCGCCCAACGGCAACGTGACGCTCAATGGATATGTCCTTGGCGCCAACAGCCTGAGGATCGATCCGGCCAACCTCTACATCAACGCCAATGTCACCACCGGCGGCGGGCTGGATCTCTCCGCCAACAACGCCATCGACATCTCCAAGAACGTGACCGTGCGTTCGGACCTGAACGGGACCGGCGAGGGCGGCCTGACGGTGGAAGCCCATACGGTCGACGCCGACCCGACTTCGCTGCTCGTCGCCGGACCCCTGGTCCGCCCGCCCACCAGCGCCGTCAGGGTCTATGCCGACGGCGGCGACCTTTCGGTGGGCAATGTCCAGGGCGCGACGGTCTGGCTAGAAGCCAGAGGCGCAAGCGGACCCAGCGGCGCTTCCGGCGGCAGCCTGTTCATCGGCGGCCAGGTGCTCGGAACCAACAGCGTGACGGCCAGAAGCGATTACGCCGACCTGACTGTGCAAGCCCCGGTCGGAGGCAATGCCGGCGTCAGCAGCGGCGGCCCGATCACCCTCTACGCCTACCAGAACATCACCATCGGCCCGGCGGTGAGCATCAACTCGGACACCGGCGGGGTCGGGGGCGCCGGCGTGAGCATCACCGCTTATGACGGCACGCTCAATGCCGACCCGACATCGCTCATCCTGGCCGGCCCGACGGCGAAGGCGCCGAAGAGCAGCGTGTATATCTACGCCTACGGCAACCTGACCCTGGGCGCGGTCGCCGGAACCGACGTCACCCTGCGCGCGCCCTCTGCGAACGTGACGCTCAACGGGGATGTGCTCGGCGCGACCAGCCTGACGATCGATCCCACCAACCTCTACATCAACGCCAATGTGACCACGGCCGGCTCGCTCGACCTCAGCGCGGTCGACGCCATCGACATCAGTTCCGGGGTGACCGTGCGATCGGACTCCGCCGGTGGCGGAGTTGGCGGCATGACCGTGGAGGCCCAGACCATCGACGCCGATCCGACCTCCCTGCTCGTCGCCGGGCCGGTCGGAGCGCCACCCACCAGTGGCGTGAACGTGTTTGCGGATGGCGGCGACCTCGTAGCCGGGGCCGTGCAGGGAACGGCCGTGCAGCTAATTGCGCGCGGCGGTGTCTATAGCGGTGGCGGGTACAGCGAAGCCAAGGCGGCTTCCACCACGACGGCTGGCGGGGCCTCCGGCGGTAGCCTGACGATCGGCGGCGCCGTGCTGGGCACGAAGAGCGTCTTCGCGCGAAGCTATTACCAGGGCGTCAGTGTCCAGGCCAACGTCGTCAGCGGTGGGTCGGTGACGATCGGCGCCGGGGGCGGCGACATCGTCATCGGTCCCGCCGTGACGATCAATTCCGACAATCAAGCGACCGGCCCTGGCGGGCCGACGGGGGCCGGCGTCGATCTCTACGCCTCCGGCTCGATCACCGCCGACACCACCTCGATCATCCTCGCCGGCGCGAGCGCCAACGCGCCGGCCGACGTTGTTGGCGTCTACGCCGGCGCGTCCGGAAACCTCACCGTGGGCGCGGTCGCTGGCACCAACGTAACTCTGAGCGCCCCGACGGGAAACGTGACGCTCAACGGCGCGGTGCTGGGCGCGAGCAGCCTGACCATCGATCCGAACAACGTCTACTTCAACGCCAATGTGACCTCCGGCGGCGGCCTGGATGTCTATGCCACCAACGCCATCGACGTGGCCAAGAACGTGACGGTGCGCTCGGACGCCAATGGTCTGGGCTCGGGCGACATGGGCCTCGAGGCCAAGACCATCGACGCCGATCCGACCTCGCTGCTCGTGGCCGGCGCGCTGGGAGGTCCACCGACGAGCGCGGTGAGGGTCTATGCCGAGGGCGGCAATCTCTCGGTGGGGGCCGTTCAAGGTACGACGGTGCTGCTGGAAGCGAGAGGGGCGAGCGGTCCGAGCGCCCCCTTGGCCGGCGGCGCCCTGACCATCGGCGGGGCGGTTCAGGGAACGACCAGCGTCTTCGCGATCAGCGACTATGCGGGCGTCAAGGTGGAGGC
>Ga0208849_1002017_pt1 | contig 12052 bp, 13 predicted proteins | sample NGESurdeep072012_10_FD_184470 | JGI IMG/M metagenome (GOLD analysis project Ga0208849, IMG submission 184470) | Arctic peat soil microbial communities from Barrow, Alaska - NGEE Surface sample 53-3 deep-072012 (SPAdes) | ecosystem: Environmental > Terrestrial > Soil > Wetlands > Peat ...
CATGATTCCGCCGCCGGCGGCGGGTCGGCGGGCTTTTCCGCCATTTGCGCCAGCAGGCGTTTGTTCAATTCCTCGGCCGCATTGTAGCCGGACCGGCGCAGCTTGACCTGGAACGCGGCGACCTCGATGAGCCGCGCGATGTCGCGGCCGGGGCGGACGGGAATCGTCACCTGCGGGATGTCCACGCCCAGAACCTTGACGAATTCCTCCTCCATGCCGAGCCGGTCCACGTCCTGCACCTCGTCCCATTGCTTGAGGGTGATGATGAGATCCAGGGTTTTTTCCTTGCGGATCGCCTTCACACCGAACATCTGCGCGACGTTGATGATGCCAATGCCGCGCACCTCCATGTGGTCGCGCGTCAGCGCCGCGCTGGTGCAGGCCACCTCGCGGTTGTCCACGAGCACGGCCTTGACGACGTCGTCGGCCACCAGGCTGTAACCGCGTTCGATCAACGCCAGCACCGCCTCGCTTTTGCCGATGCCGCTTTCGCCGCGGATGATCACGCCCACGCCCAGGATGTCCACCATGCTGCCCAGTTCCGTGGCGCGCGGCGCGAACATCAGCTCCAGCGCGAGCGTGGCGAGGTTGATGAATTTCATCGTCACCATCGGCGTCTGAAAAACCGGCACGCCCGACTGTGCCGCCGCCGCGAGAAATTCCTTGTCCGCCTTCAGCCCGCGGCTGAAAACGACGCACGGAATCTTGTAGGCGAACAGATACGCGTAGCGCGCCTCCCGCTCCTCCCTGCGCAGTTCGCGGAGGTAATACACTTCCGCGTGGCCCATCACCTGCATGCGTTTGTAGGCGAAGTAACGCGTGAACCCGCTCAACGCCAGCCCGGGACGGTTCACCGTCGGCTCGCGGATGACGCGCTTCAAATCGCCGGCGTCCCCGAGCCGCCGCATCTGCAACGGCTCATTGTGTTCGTTGAAGAACTGTTCGACGGTGACGGATTGGCGTTCCATAAAATTACAAGTTAAATTCCGGTCCCAGGTAAATCTCACGCGCCTTCGGGTCGTTCGCCAGAAATTCCGCGCTGCCGGCGACCAGCACCTGGCCTTTGTGAATGATGTAGCCGCGGTCAATCAATTTCAACGTCTCGCGCACGTTGTGGTCCGTGATCAAAATGCCCAGCCCGCGCTCCTTCAGACTCCGGACGATTTTCTGCACCTCATAAACCGCAATCGGGTCAATGCCGCTGAACGGCTCGTCGAGCAAAAGCAGCTTCGGGCTTGTGACGAGCGCGCGGGTGATTTCCAGCCGCCGCTTTTCACCGCCGCTCAACTGATACGCCTTGCTCTTCGCAATTGGCGTCAAATCTAGTTCTTCGAGCAGATATTTCAGCCGCACCGCCTGCTCGTCGCGCGACAATTTGCACGTCTCCAGAATCGCCAGGATGTTTTCCTCCACCGTCAGCTTGCGGAACACCGACGGCTCCTGCGTGAGATAGCCGATGCCCAGCCGCGCGCGTTTGTGCATCGGCAGGCGGGTGATTTTGCGCCCCAGAAAGCTCACGAAACCTTCGTCCGGTTTCACCAGCCCGACGACCATGTTGAACGTCGTCGTCTTGCCCGCGCCGTTCGGGCCGAGCAACCCGACGATTTCGCCCGCGCTCACGTTCACCGACACGCCGTTGACCACGCGCCGGCCGCGATATTCCTTCGCCAGGTTTTCCGTGGCGAACAGCAGGCTGTTGGTGGAAGCAGCGGTTTCCATTTCAAAAAAGTTTCACCGGCGAATTGTCGGTATTTGTGCCAGACGGGGATGAATTAATGTGTATATGCTGATTGAGGGCGTGGAGACTGCCTTTCTGGCGATTGATGCGGGTATAGTAAATTGGTTCGCCCGTCATCCAGTTCCGCTCGCCAGTCAGAGGATCAGGCGCACCCCATTCCACTCTGGCATTGCCGGTGAGCGTAATCGTTTCGTTCGTCGTCGAATCAGTCACGCTATAGACATAAACCCCCTTGTCGGTAGTGACATGATATTTTTCACCCTGCGCGTCGGTGTAATCAACTACCACATTGGTTTCAGCCTGGATATTTTCCGGGTGGGTGCCCTTCGTTGAAAAAGTCACCGTCAATTGCTCGCAGGTCAGCCGTTCTTGGGGGTCGGTCACCCGCACATCACCGCTATAAACCACCCGCCGCGAAATTTGATCAAAGTCCCACCGCTTGGAAGTAATGTCCATGGTGGACGCACTGGACGGCGAATTGGTGGCCGGCGTGTTCGTCTGCGCCTCCGCAGTCCAGCCACCCACTAATAGCAGCAAAAACAAATGTAGTTTCATAAAAACAAGCCTTGGTTGTCAGTCGGGATTTCCATGACCGAATGCACATTGTTCGAGATGGTCAGGCTGAACGACCCGTTTGTCTGCCGCAACAAAAACCCGTCGCCTTCGGTGCGGAACTTGCCGTCGTCCGAATGAAATTCCAGATGCCCGGACGAACTGGCCACACCGTTCAGCGGTGCATAAGTGCATTGCGGCGCCAGCGCCTGCAACTGTTGCACGCCGTTCGTGTTGAACACCTCGACTTTCAAATTTTTCACGTCCAGCAGCCCGCCCGGCAGGGGCGACGCCGACGCGCCCGACAGCCTCATTTTGACCTGCTGCTCGTTTGGCGGTTCAAAATATGTGTCGGAGGTGAACTCCGTCGTCTGGCCGATTGGCGGCGTCTGCGCGCGGTTGCTTGCCGCCACGATGAGGAAAATCACCGCCGCCAACGCCAGCCAGAATTTTTTCCCGCCCGTTTTCATTCCGAATATTTTTTCAGAAACCGGCTCCACTTGCCCTGCGTCTGCAAAATCAGTTCCACCGCCTCGCGCACCGCGCCGCGTCCGCCGGCGGCTTTCGTCACCCAATGCGCCGCCGCCTTCGCCTCGGCCACCGCGTCACCGACCGCCACGGCAAAACCCGCGCGCGTCAGCGGCCCCAGGTCAATGATGTCGTCGCCCACAAAACAAGTTTCCGCCCACGACAGCTTTTCCCGTGCGAGCAACTGTTCAATCGCCGCCGTCTTGCCGATGTTGTCGCTCTGCTGGACGAGAAAATCAATCTTCAATTCGTCCGCGCGCAATTTCGTCGCCGCCGATGGCCGCGCCGAAACCCAGCCGACTTTCAGCCCCGCGCGCCGCGCCAAAACCAGACCGAGGCCGTCGCGGATGTTGAACCGTTTGAACTCGCGCTCGCCGCCGATGAAGATCGAGCCGTCCGTCAGCACGCCGTCCACGTCGCACAAAAACAATTTGATGCGCGCGGCGCGTTGACGGTTGGCGGCGGAAATTTTTGCGGGCATGAATTTAAAAATGAAAAAAATTCTAACATCCAGCGATGTGTTAGGCTGACCGATTACGTATTTTTGAACCACTCATTTGTTTTTGGCGCAAAAAGCATACATATGGCTACTGCCCAGAGAATCAACTGAACTGCCAATAAAAGGCCGCGAACAATCGTCAACTCTGTCACAAGGTGAAAATGAAATATAAGTGTCGTCAACCAAAGAACAGTGCAGCCGGCAAAAATCCACCTCGCCCAATTCTTGCGCCGATAAATCATAAAGATCAAAAATAAAACGATGAAGAATCCGAACATCTGATAGGCAAATCGGCTTGTCGCGAAATGAGCCTGCACAAATGTCTGAATCAGTGAAATCGCAAATGAAATAGCCAGACAACATATCGCCAGTTTTACCGAATTTGGGCGTGATGTATTCATAACTTTGCAATCGTCTAAAATTTAATTGAACTGCGTGCCGTAAATTTTTTGATATTGAATTTTTTCATTTCGCCGCTTCGTAAATTTTTTTCAATTCGCCCAGAATTTTTTTCAATTCGCCGAGTGGAATCATGTTCGGCCCGTCGCTCAAGGCCTCGTCCGGTTTCGGATGCGTCTCAATGAATAAACCATTCGCGCCGACGGCCAGCGCCGCCTTCGCCAGCACCGGCGCGAATTCGCGCTGGCCCGCCGACTTGTCGCCGCCGCCACCGGGCAGTTGCACGGAATGTGTCGCGTCGAACACCACCGGAAAGCCGAACGATTGCATGATCGGAATCGAGCGCATATCGGTGACGAGATTATTGTAGCCGAAGGTTGTGCCGCGCTCGGTGAGCAGGATTTTTTTTGCACCCGCGCGTTTGGCTTTTTCGGCGACCTGCCCCATTTCCACCGGCGAAAGAAATTGTCCTTTTTTCAGGTTGACGATTTTGCCGGTCGTCACGGCGGCTTCAATCAAATCGGTCTGACGGCAGAGAAACGCGGGAATTTGGAGAATGTCCACGACTTCGCCGGCGAGATACGCCTGCGTTTCTGTGTGAACATCCGTCAGCACCGGCACGCCGAATTCCTCGCGGATGCCGGCGAGCGTTTTCAATCCGGCCTCGATGCCTGGTCCGCGAAACGCCTTGCCGGACGTGCGGTTGGCCTTGTCGAAGCTGGCCTTGAAGACGAAGAAAATTCCAAGCTGGCGGCACGTTTTGACGAGCGACGTGGCGACGGTGCGGCAGAGTTTTTCATTTTCAATCACGCACGGCCCGGCGATGAGAAACAGCCGGCGCGGCGAATTGAGGTTTTTCCAGATGGCGGCGGAATTGAACACGCGCCAGTTTTAGCAGCGAAACGGTGGAAAGTAAATGGCGCGAGTCACGCAATCGGATTTTTCCATTTTAATCCGCGAAAACGCGCGAAGTCCGAATCGGTGGAATGCAAAGTGCAATTATGCTCCACCGCCAGCGCGGCCAGATGCGCGTCCGAAACCAGGTTGGCCGTGGCGTGTCCTACGCGCAGCATCCGCTGAAAAATGGCCCAATGATGCTCCGTCGGTTGAATCATTCTGACGCACGGCTGGTCCAGCCAGCTTTGCACGCGCTCAATGGCTTCGTCGAGCATCATGGCGCGCGGATGCAAACGAGGGTGGGTTCCAATGCGAATGAACGCTTGAATGACTGGCCAGCACAGGCAAACGGTTTCCGTGCCGCTCAATTGCATTTCCCACCATCTTCGCGCAGACGTATGGAATTCTGAACGACCGTCATAGGCATAAAGCAGCAGATTGACATCCGGCAAAGTCATCTGTAATACGGCCCTTCAAGCTGCTCCAGCAATTCGCCGATATTATCATAATTATAGCCTTTTTTCAAACCCATCGGAATCGGCTTGACGCGGTAGGGTTTTGCCGCCGGCGGTTTCAAGACTTCATCCAAGCCGATGCGCAACGCGGAATTGATCACACTTTTGAACGGCTTGCCGAGCCGGGCCGCGCCGCGTTTGGCTTTTACGGCAACGTCATGGTCGAGCGTCAAGGTGGTTCTCACATAGGCATCATGATGCTAACCGCGAAAATGTCAAAGCGATTTTCCGAAAAGGCGCGTTGTAGAGCGGGTGGAAGTTCTGGTGGCGAAGCGGGCGAAAGCAAACGGTCCGTGAAAACGGCGTCATTCAAAATTATCTTCGCAGCCTATCCTGATGTTAGGCATCAGCTTCATTTCAAATCATTCAATATACGGGTCGCATCTCGCCTTCCTTGAATCAACGTCTCAGCGTCCTGCTTGTCGGCACTTGGAAGAACTGCTTCCTGTTTCCGTGGGTATGCCTCTCGATATGCTTTGAGTAACCGTAGCGTGCTCATAGCCCCATCACGATCTGAGCCCGAACGATTCGTCAAAGAATGGTCAATTAGGATGACCGATGTGTCTATCTGCATCTCCAAAAACTCCAGCGCATTGGTCTGCTGCCCGTCGCGTAAGGCGGTCAAAACAGTCTTGGCATACAGTGCGTCCATTTCGGCATGGAGAATCATATCACGCTGCTCACGTTGCGGGTCGCGCTGGGAAATATCCGGCTTTCGTGAGCAGCCGACGAGAACCACCAGCACAAATAAAATAGTGACGAGATAGCGCATAAACGTGTGATGATGCCTAACAAATCATTGTGTTGAATTTTCGCTGTCCATCCGGTTTCAAAATTCGGCTGTTTTTTGTTGTCAGCTTGCTTCGCCGCATCATTTTGGCTGTAACTTTCGGTTCAAATTCATTTTAGCAAAGGCGTCGCGACATCATCGGCCTGCACGCCAGTTCAAATCACCGTCCCGTGCGGAATCACCGCGTCCTTGGGGATGATGACCACGCCGTCGCGGACGAAATAGAACTCGTGATCCACGTTTTCTGGCTTGCCGGCGGCGGAGATTTTCACGCCGTTGCCGATGCGCGCGTTCTTGTCAATGATGGCGTTTTCGATGTGGCAGCCCGCGCCGATGCCGATGCGCGGCAGCCCTTCGTGCTCGCTTTTTTCCACCGACGCCTGGGATTCATAGTAGTCGCTGCCGAGGATGACCACGCGGTTCAGTTCCGCGTTGTCGCCGATGATGGTGCGCAGGCCGACGACGCTGTTGGTGATGCGGGCGCGGTTGATGATGCAGCCGTCGGCAATGACGGCGTGGTCAATCTGCGCGCCATTGATCTTGGAGCCGGGCAGAAAGCGGGGACGCGAGAAGATCGGCGCGTTCATGTCGAAGAAATTGAAGCGCGGGAGCTCGCTGACCAGATCGAGGTTCGCCTCGAAAAAATTGCGGATGGTGCCGATGTCCTCCCAGTAGCCCTGATAGACGTAGGAAAAGACGCGGTGCGTGTTGATGGCGTGCGGGATGATGTGCTTGCCGAAGTCGGAGAGCGGATTGTCCAGCAGCGCGGTGATCACCTTGCGGTTGAAAACGTAGATGCCCATCGAGGCCAGATACAAATCGGGTCCGGCCTCCAGACCCACCTTGGCGCGGATTTCCTGCGGCATCTTGAACGGCTCCAGCAGCGCGGGATCCTTCGGCTTCTCCAGAAAACGCGTCACTCGGCCGGTGTTGTCTATCTGCATGATGCCCAGCGCGGGCGTCTCGGTGGCCTTCACGGGCAGCGTGGCGACGGTAATTTCCGCGCCGGCCTCGCGGTGCTGCTCGATGACTTCCTGCAAATCCATCCGATACAACTGGTCGCCGCTCAAAATCAGCAGGTAGTCGAAATCGTGGTTCATGAAGTGAACGAGGTTTTTGCGCACCGCGTCCGCCGTGCCTTCATACCACGACGTGTTGTTGAACGTCTGCTGCGCCGCGAGAATCTCCACGAACCCGGCGGAAAACTGGTCGAACTTGTAGGTGCGCGAGATGTGGCTGTGCAGCGACGTGGAGTTGAACTGCGTCAAAACGTAGATGCGGCGGAAGCGCGAGTTGATGCAGTTGGAGATCGGGATGTCCACGATGCGGTATTTGCCGGCGAGCGGCACGGCCGGCTTGGCGCGGTCCTTCGTGAGCGGAAACAGGCGCGACCCCTGTCCGCCGCCGAGGATGACGCAGAGGACTTTGCTGACGTTGAGAGACTGACGGCCCGTTTGCGACATAATAAAAACCTTTGTTGAGTTCGGAAAAACTTTAACGCCGATGACCGCCGTGATGCAAGCCGCACTTGGCAATTTTGTTCAACCTTTTTTTTGCGGGACAAAATTCCCGCCCAGCCGGCGGGCCTTTCAGCGCCGGTTCCCGCCTGGCAAGACGTGAGCCGATAGATTTATTTTGCATTTGGCACATTCAATCTGCCAACCTCACTCCCGTTTGAACCTGTCGGTGGACGTCAACCTGAACACAACCATTATCCAATATGAACTGGCATTACGTTGAACAAGGACAGCAGGTCGGCCCGGTCAGCGATGAACAGCTCGCGGAACTGGTCCGCGCGGGAAGAATCAATGCCGACACGCTGGTTTGGTGTGGCGGCATGGCAGACTGGCTGCCTTATGGCCAGGTTCAGGCAAAACCGAAACCGCCCGAAATGCTCGCCGGCTCCGTCGAAACGGCCAGACCGGCGGCGGCTGGCAATGCCACGGAAGCGGTCTGCAACGAATGTGGAAACATTTTTCCAGTGGACGAAATGATCCGTCATGGCAACGCCCGCATTTGCGCGAACTGCAAGCCGGTCTTCATGCAAAAATTGTCGGAAGGGGCGCAGATCAACACCGGTGAATTGCATTACGCCCGCATCCTGACGCGGTTTGCCGCCCTCGTGCTGGACGGGTTGATTCTGGGCGCCACCAACGTCCTCATCGGGCTGATCGCCGGCTTGAGCGTCGCGCAGGCGGCGGGGGTGCAGCCCAAAGGAGCGGTCGCGCTGCAAGTCGTCCTGTTTGCAATCCAGTTGACCATCGGCATATCCTACGAAACCATCATGATTGGAAAATACGGCGCGACGCTGGGGAAAATGGCGTGCAAAATAAAAGTGGTGACCGCCGACGGCGGCCGCGTTTCCTACGCCCGCGCCCTCGGACGGTATTTTGCCAAAATGTTGAGCGGGATGATTTGTTTGATTGGATACATCATCGCCATTTTCGACAAGCCCCAAAGGCGCGCCCTGCACGATCACATTTGCAACACCCGGGTGGTCTATAAGTAACCGATGAATCCGCTGGTTCAATGTCCCCAATGCCGAACCTGGCTGCCGGAGGGAATGTTCAACCAGCCGGAAATGTCGCCGTGTCCCCGCTGCGGCGCGCCGACGCTGGTGGAGGTTTTTCCCGCCCTGTTCCGCAAAATCAATCCGGGAAAAACCGGCGAGGCCGTCATGGTCGAGGGCGAATCGAGCTGCTTTTATCATCCGCAAAAAAAAGCCGTGCGACCCTGCGACAGCTGCGGCCGTTTCCTTTGCGCCCTGTGCGACTGCGAACTGCAAGACCGGCATTTCTGTCCCGCCTGCCTGGAGGCCGGGCGCACGAAGGGGAAAATTCAAAGCCTCGATCACAAGCGCACATGTTACGACAGCATCGCCCTGGCGCTGGCCATTTATCCGCTGCTGATTTTTTATTTCACTCTCATCACCGCGCCCATGGCTTTGTTCGTCGCCATTCGTTATTGGAAATCGCCGCAAAGCATTTTGCGCCGCACGAAAATCCGTTTCGTTGTGGCGATCATTTTGGCGACACTGCAAATCGCTGGCTGGGCGGTGTTGCTCATCGCCATTATAATCCGGCATTAATTTCTAATCATGGCCAAATCAAAATACCAGCGTCTGACCCGCACGCGCGGTCGCAGCGCGTTCGCCCTCGCCGTCATGTCGCGCACGAGCCTGTGGCTGGACGACGATCATCTACTCTTCGTTGACTCCAGCGGCTACGCCGAAACTTACAAGCGGTTTTATTTTCGCGACATCCAGGCCATCACGATGCAGCAAACCAGTCGCGGCCGCGTTTGGAATTTTATTCTCGGCCCTCTGGCCGCGATTGTTCTCATTGTGACTCTCGTGACAAAACCGGCAGGCCCTCCCGCCAGTTGGTCCGGCGATGCCATCGCCGGTGGAATTATTCTGGGCACGCTTGCAGTCATTGTCATCGTGCTTCTTTTAACGAACACATTTTCCGGCCCGACGTGCAAAACCCAGATTCGCACCGCCGTTCAAGTTGAAAACCTGCCGCCGCTCCGCCGCGTCCGCCAAACACGCAAAATGCTGGCTAAAATCCGCCCGCTGATTGTCGCGGCCCAAGGCCAGCTCACCGCCGAGGAAATCTCCGCGCAAATGCGGGAAACCATTCCGTCGGCCCCGACTCAATCGGAAAACGCGCCGCCCGTGATTTCCTGAACCAATGCAAACGGTCGTCCATCAACGCTGCTTCAACCACGCCGCCCGCGAGGCCGTGGCGCGCTGCCCGGAATGTTTGCAATTCTTCTGCCGCGAGTGCGTCACCGAACACGACGACCGCGTCCTCTGCACCGTCTGTCTGAAAAAACTGACGCACCGGCCGCTGGCGCAACGATTCGCCCTCGCCAAAATTTTCCGTCTCGCGCAATGCGTCTTCGGAATTCTGCTCGCGTGGTTTTTCTTTTTTCTCATCGGCCAGAGTTTGTTGAAACTGCCCGACTCGTTCCACGAAGGAACGCTCTGGCAGGTGCATTGGAACGACAACGAATGAAACGAGCGAAGCGACAGCACGGCAGGAACGCCTTCGATCTCATCGAAGAAGCCGTGCATTTGCTCCGCACCGCGCCCGCCGCCACGCTCGCGGTTTATTACGCCGGCGCGATCCCCTTTGTCCTCGGCCTGCTTTTTTTCTGGACCGACATGAGCCGCAGCCCGTTCGCCGGCCAGCATCTCGCCGAAGCCTCGCTGGGTGTCGGCGCGCTGTTTCTCTGGATGAAATTCTGGCAGGCCGTTTTCGCCCGCCGCGTCCGCGCGCAGATCGCCGCCGAGCCGCCGCCGCCGCTGAATTTCCGCCGCGCATTGAAAATGGTTGCAACGCAGACAATCCTCCAGCCGCTGGGACTGTTCTTGATTCCGCTCGCGCTGGCTCCGGTCATCCCGTTCGTCTGGGTGTTTGCCTTCTTTCAAAACGTCACCGCGCTCGACGACGGCGATGACCCCGGCCTGCTCAAACTTTTCAAAAAAGCCTTCATGCAGGCGACGCTCTGGCCGCTGCAAAACTTTTTTGGACTGGCCATCCTGCTCGCGTTTGCCCTTTTCGTTTTTCTAAACTGGGCGGTCGCCTGTCTCATGCTGCCCGGACTGTTAAAAATGCTTTTCGGCGTCGCCTTCGCCTTTTCCAAAAGTCCGCTGGCGATGTTGAACACGACTTTCTTTGCCGGAATGTTTGGGCTGACCTATCTGTGCGTGGACCCAATTTTGAAAACGATATACGCACTCCGCTGTTTTTATGGCGAGTCCCTGAATTCCGGGGAAGACCTGAAGGCGGAGCTGAAACGGTTCGTCATCGCCCCGTCGAAACTGGCCGCGACGATGTTGATTCTGCTCCTGATTTTGTTCACCGCGCCCGTAAAAGCGGAAAATGCCGCCGCGCCGACAGTTCCGCCCACGACTCAAAAAATTTCCCCGCCCGATCTGGATCACGCAATTGGCCAGACGATTCACGAGAGAAAATACACCTGGCGGCTGCCGCGCGACACGACGGTTGAATCCGACGCCAACGAGGGCGTCATCATGAAATTCCTGGACAAGGTCGGCGCCATGCTCCGCCAGTGGCGGCACGCGGTTTGGGACTGGCTGGAAAAAATGCTGCAAAAACTGTTCCACAATTGGCCGGGCCCCACGCAAACCGGCTCCAACGGTTACGGCTGGATCATGTCCGTGGAAATTTTGCTTTATGCGCTCGTCGCGGCGGTGCTGGCCGCGCTGGCAATTTTTCTTTATCGCGTCTGGCGCGGACGGCGAAAATCCGCCGTGGCCGTGGCCGAAGCCGTGCTGCCGGTGCCGGACGTGGCCGATGAAAACGTGCGCGCCGACCAGTTGCCCGAAGACGGCTGGACGAAACTGGCCCGCGAACTTCTGGAGCGCGGCGAATTTCGCCTCGCCATGCGCGCGTTTTATCTCGCCAGCCTGTCGCATCTGGCCGCGCGCAATTTGATCAGCATCGCGCGCTACAAATCCAACCACGATTATGAGCGCGAGCTGTGCCGCCGCGCCCACGCCATTCCCGGCCTGCTCCCGGTTTTCGGCGACAACATTTTCGCCTTCGAGCGCGTCTGGTATGGCCTGCACGACGTCAACCGGGAGCTGGTGGGCCAGTTCGCCGCGAACGTGGAAAAAATGAAGGCCACCGGATGAAAAAGCATTTCCCCATTTTCATCCTGCTCGGCTGCGCGGCCATTTTCGCGTTTGGCGTCCTGCAACTTTTTCAACTTCGTTTCGAGCGCGGCGACGTGTATCCTGCGTATTCGTCGTTGCGCGCCGATCCGCTCGGCACGATGGCGTTTTACGAGAGCCTCGAAAAAATCCCCGCCCTTTCCGTGCGCCGCGATTTCAGCGACTCCAACCTTCTGCCCGGCGGCCCGCAGACCGTTTATCTGCATCTGGCCGGCTCGCCCAACGAGTGGGAAAGGATGCCCAGCGATTTGTTTCACGAAATCCAGGATTTCCTCGCGCGCGGCGACCGGCTGGTCGTCACTTTTTATCCGCAAACGGAAGCGCATTCGTTTCGGAATTTCGAGAACGGCGAGGAAACCAATTCGGTGAAATCAGCCAAATCAAAGGACGGCAAAACCACGCCCGCGAAACCGGCCAAAAAAACAAACGG
>Ga0208849_1002018_pt1 | contig 12046 bp, 6 predicted proteins | sample NGESurdeep072012_10_FD_184470 | JGI IMG/M metagenome (GOLD analysis project Ga0208849, IMG submission 184470) | Arctic peat soil microbial communities from Barrow, Alaska - NGEE Surface sample 53-3 deep-072012 (SPAdes) | ecosystem: Environmental > Terrestrial > Soil > Wetlands > Peat ...
CCACAGGTAGCGCATCTCGCCGTTGATCTTCACGTAGACCTCGTCCAGATGCCACTTCCAGTGGGTGTAGGACCGCATGCGCTGAACCCGCTTCCCGCGAATCTCGCCAGCGAACATTGGGCCGAACCGATCCCACCATAGCCTCACGGTCTCGTGGCAAATGTCGATCCCCCGCTCGAACAGCAGGTTCTCGACGTTGCGCAGCGGCAGCGAGTAGCGGACGTACATCATCACCACCAGCCGGATCATCTCCGGCGAGGAGTCGAAGTACCGAAACGGGTTCGGCAGCTTGGTCATCGCGCATCGCTAGCCGCAACCGGTTAGCCCGGCGTGAATTTGGGCTGACAACACCCAAGGAGCTATTTGTTGTGTTCGACCGACGTGCTGATGGTGACGGAGCCAACACTCACGGGATCGCTCACCGCAGTCTGGTCTAACAGTTGTACCGGGCGGAAGAAGATCCGCAAACCCCTGGCGAGTTCCGCGGGGGTCTTCAGACCCAGGGCCTTTAGCACCGCCGGCAACGGAAAGGTCAGCGTGATGGGAGTCGACGGATCGCCGGCCATATGCGCGTGCCCCGCCACGTGGCCTTGCCGAGTGGAGAGCGCGAAAGTGTTGATCTCGGTGAGGGGCACCTCATGGGCGGATTGACCGGGCAGCGCCGCAGAGACACTGTAGCTAAAACCCCCGGCCCGAGCGGTGGAGGATACTAGGACGTCCTCGATCACGACCCACGCCTGGGTCCCGCCCGGCTTGCCTTTGGCGAGGGTCGCGAGCTTTCGCCGGGTTCCTGCGGTGAGCGCCAAGTCCACGGCAACGACATCGTTGCGCAGGGTGACCTGCGGCGACCGGCTCACGGCGCGCGTGGTTTGCGCCGGGCCGCCGACCATTGCGGCGACCGGGGCCTCCACCACGGGGAAGCCCTGGATCACCCGGAGCGGCCTGGGTGTGACCGCGGCGACCGGGGCGGCGACCGGGCCAGAGGCATAGCTGTCGTAGCGGTAGCCCAGTCCCGTCTCGCTGTCAGTCACGCTGCTCGCCGTCTTGACCATGGCGCCGGCCACATCGAACTGGAAACGGGTCTTTCCCCAGGTCGAGGTCGGAGCGGGGTTGCCGTGCCCCGCGCTCTGTTTCAGCCAGGCGGTCCACAGCCGGTCGATGTTCGCGTGGTGCAGCCAGAAGATGGGATCGCGTGCGGACGTTTGGATCGCGCCCATGTCACCGCCGATGACCCCATGGACCGAGCCGTGCGGGTTCATCTCGAGCGGTACGGAAAAGGACGCCTGCCAGGTCGCCAGCAAATCGGGAAGTAGCGCCGGCTGCTTGAAGAATTCGCGATGCAGCGACGTCGGATCAACGCTGCTCGATATCCGGTCGTGCCAGAGCGGATTGGTGGCTTCGGCACCCTCGGTGAAGATCTTCGGCAGGTCGCCGTCCGCATACCAGTTCCAGTAGGGCAGCTCGAACGCCGTCTGGACGCCGTTCGCCCTCGCCGCCGCCTTGAGCGTGCTTTCAAAGAAGAACAAATAGGCCCGGTGCCAGGACAGGAAGTGCGATGCAAGGTGGCCGGGCGTACCGAAATAGGTGTGGTCGCACTGCGCGTACACGGCTGCCAGCGCCGGCGGGGAATCCTCTGTCACGCCATGGATCGAGGCCCAATACGTCCAACCCGCCGGATCGTCCGGCTGGGCTGTCGAAATGGTCTTCATGCGTGCGACTCCCGCCCGCAACGCCGCCACCTTCGCGAGGTCAGCTGCGAACTGGTTGATGTTCTGGCGCTCCCGGAGGGGGACGGGCGCGGCTGCGGGCGACAGAGGGGAAATCAGTGAGATAGGCAGCCCCATCACCGCTGCGTAGGTCAGAAGCGTCCGTCGACTGGTCATAAGATCGCCCCCCGAGCGCGGCGTATCCGACGCCGAGGCGATGACAAAATCGCCCGGACCGCTCACCACCCCACGTAATTCGATTACTGAGTTGCAGTCAATTTCAGGGCGCGCTTTCTTGCGCGCAACCACAGTTTCCTGATTGGCGCGTCGTCTCTTGCGTGATTTATTCGTGCTAGAACAGCGTTGGGTCGGGGGGCGGCGATGTGGTGGAAAACGCTTTTGGCGGTGCCCTTGCTAGCGATCGTCGCGATGCTCACGGTCGCAGCCGGCGTCACGGCCCCGGTCTCGGACCTCCAGGATCTTCGACAGGGCTGGAAGCCCGCTGATCGGGAAGCTTGGTATGGCGCGACCCAAGGGTCACGCCTTATCCCCCTGGCTTGGCTGCTCGCCCTGGAACAGCCGGGGCAGAAGTCGATGTTCCTGGACGCCAATTACGTGGAGGGCTTCCGCTATCTCGCCCGGGCCGATAGCCACGGTCTGCCCGTGGGCTTTGCGATCGACCGCCAGAACGACAGCGACTTGCTCGAGTCGCGGCTGCGGTGGATGAACGGCCAGGGCTCGAAAGAGCCCTGGGTCGGCATGAACTGCGCGGCCTGCCACACGAGCAAGCTCAGCTACAACGGTGTGGATGTGGTGGTCGACGGTGGTCCGACCCTCGCGGATTTCCAGTCCTTCCTTGAGGCCCTCAACGCGGCTCTGGCCGAGACTAGGGCCGACCCGCTGAAATTCGACAGGTTCGCCCATCGCGTGCTGACATCGACGTCCCTTTCGAAACCTGGCGACACCCAGGCTAATCGAAACCGCCTTAGGCAGGCGCTCGAACAGCACATCGCCTTCGAGCGGGTCCATGCAACTATGAACGCGACGACGACGCGCTATGGTAACGGCCGGCTCGACGCATTTGGGCACATCTTCAACAAGATCGTCCTAATCGCCAATCGCAAGGCGCCGCAGGGCAACGCGTCGGACGCCCCCGTCAGCTATCCCTTCCTGTGGAATGTCAACCAGCACGAGCGTGTGCAGTGGAACGGTGCCGCACCGAACCTCAAAATGCCCGGCCTGCAGGCGTATGACATCGGCGGTCTGGTGCGCAACACCAGCGAGGTCACCGGCGTCTTCGCCGACGTGGACACCCGCCGGTCCTGGCGCGGCGGTTATCGTAGCAGCGTCAACGCGAAAAACCTCGTTGCGATGGAACAGCTGCTGGGAACGCTCGCCGCACCTCGGTGGCCAAGCGCGTTCCCCGCCGTCAATCCCGAGCTTGCCAAGGAGGGCGGAGACCTCTTCAAGACGAGGTGCTCCGAATGCCACCAGCTCCTTAAGAGCCGCACGGACCTTGACACCCGCATTCCGCTGCAGATCAGCCTATTCAAGCCGACGGCGGCTCATCCGAACCCGGCACCCGGCACCGACCGGGCGATGGCCTGCAACGCGGCAGTGACCGAGGCCAACACCGGTGCGCTGAAAGGCGTCGGCGTAGGCTACTTCAATGCCTCGACGAAGTTCGGCGACCGCGCGCCGGTGGGGTCGATGCTGGTCACCGTCATAGCGGGCGAGCTTTGGAGCCATCGGTGGGACGTTGTCGGCAGTTATCTGAAGAGCTTTGTCGGCCTAAATCCGCCGCCTCGGGTCCAGCGCGCGGCGGCACCGGCCGCAGCGAACCCCACGCGTCAGGCACTTTGCGAGGACGCGACCGGCGACACCCTGGGCTATAAGGCGAGGCCGTTGAACGGAGTCTGGGCCACGGCGCCTTATCTGCACAACGGGTCCGTCCCGACCCTCTACGATCTCCTGCTGCCGCCGGCCGAGCGGCCGTCGACGTTCTACGTCGGCACGCGCCGGTTCGACCCGAAAAAGGTCGGCTATATGACCGACAAGGCGACGGACAACCCGTTTTTTTTCGAGACCCGTGACGCGACTGGGCGGCCTAAGTGGGGGAATTCGAATGAAGGCCATGACTACGACAACGCGAGCTTGAGCCCGCACCAGCGTTGGGCCCTCGTTGAGTACATGAAGACTTTCGGTGAGCCCTGAGACTATGCCGCCTCAGGAGACTTCGCCAGGGGCGACCGCCCCTCCGAATGGCCAGGAGTTCACATGCGTCTCGATGTGCAGCAAGTCGTCGCAGCGGGCCTAGGCCTGTTGACGATCCTTGCGGCCGGCCTCGCGGAGGGTGCCGGCCCCGTCGCCCAGGACGCGCCGCCGCCCCAAGACGGGGTAACCTTCAGTTCCGTGCTCGACCTCAATCAGGAGAGTGGCGCGCTCAAGGCTATGCTGCGAGGCGGCCGCCTCGCGGACTCGAAGACCTGGCCCGCGTCGTTCTACGTCACCTACGCAGCCGGCTCGCAGACCTTCGCCTGCACCGCGGCCCTGGTCGGTCCGCAGGCCCTGCTTACGGCCGCCCACTGTGTCCCAGACAGCGGCGCGATTAAGATCGCCTTTGGCGGCGCCATTCCCTACGACGCCGTCTGCGAACGTCACCCGGGTTACGCCAGCAAGGCGGACAGGTCCGCTGATTTCGCGCTCTGCCATCTGACAATTCCATTTCTGGAGCCGGCGGAATTCCAATTTGAGACCATCGATCCGCAGCCGGTAAGCGGGTGGTTGGGCCGCAAGATTCTGCTTAGCGGCTATGGCTGCACGAGCGACAGCGTCGCGATCTCTCAAGCTCAGATCGCCAAGCAGGCGGCAGCGGTGTCGGCCGCAGCCGGGACCCGCACGCCGCCGCCGGTTCCTGACTACCGCATTGGTTTCGCGACGGTAGCGGAGACCTCGGCCTCCCCACCCAAGGCGGACCGCGCAGAATTCTATGCGCCTGTGGAGTTCTTCAACATCATCACCGCGCCGGACGGTGCCAATCTCTGTCCTGGCGACAGCGGAGGTCCTGCGTTCGTCCTGAGCGAGACCAGCGGCGCCTCGTTCCAGCACCGCGCCCTCGTTGCGGTGAACTCGCGGGTTCTATTCACGGATCCTGACATGCAGGACCGGTACGGCGCCTCCCTACTCGCCGCCGCCGGGGCACCTGGGTCGCCGAACGACGCCGCGCGCCTGAGCTTCAGGCGCTGGGCGACGGCCTGGGCGGAGGGGTGGAAGACTGTGATCTGCGGCGTCCCTGACGTGCTCGGCATCCCACAGCATTGTCGGGTGACCTGATGCGCAAAGCATGGCTCGCATCGGGCGCGCTCCTCTTGGCGGTCAGCGCCCGTGCGGCGCCCGAGCCCCCGCTTGGTCCCGTCGCGGGGGGTCGTTCACCCCAGACGTTCTCGGTCCGCGCGGACCGCAGCCTGTCACGGCGGCTCAACCCGGTCCTGCAGCGGTTGGGCAAGCCGATACGCGCGAAGCTGCCGCCCAATAGAACGCCCGAGGCTTATCTGCGCGACATCTGCGGATACGCCAAGCCGACTTGGTCCTATGCATCGGATGACGCCACGAACCGGACCATCTTCTACGGGCCGTGTCTCCTAGCCGACCGCAATGTCGAGATGCACGTCCGCCGCGGCGATTCCATTCCGGCCTTCTCGGTACGCATGGGCTTGCTCCTGACGTCCCAGGGCGGATTGAAGGTCCACAGAGCGCCGGCGTCGCCGACCGCAGACCGCAAGATCCTCTATCCGGGCGACACGGTCGTAGCGCCGGAGCTGCCGAGCTGGACTGAGGTGGTAATGGCTTCGAGGCTGGCGGGCGGCCGAACGGCTTTCGAGGATGCTCTGGCGGCCGCTTTGTCGTGCGAGAGCGAGGCTCCGGCGACCTGTCTCAAGCGCTTCAGCGTCAGCGTTCTCGACGACACGCCCAGGAGCGTACTTCCCAAGGCCATGCCGCGGCCCCCAAAAAAGCCCGAGGCATCGACCGGACCGGGCCTTGAAACGCCTTCGGCGCCCTTGTCCAGCCCGGGGCGCGGCCCGAACGATACAGCTTCCTCCGCCGCGGCTGCGCCTTCAGTGTCCTCGTTCGCCGAAGACGCTGCGGTCGCCGAACCGGACCTCGCGGCTGGCCCGGCACCCGCCGGGACCACTCAGACCCCGGCGTCTCGGGTTGCGCGAGGACAATGGCCGTACGACTCCGGATTGGTCAGCCGCATCCTGAAAGATGCCGCCGCCAATCCTGCTCTTTCGCGAGCGCCCGTGGGCGTGATTGACGTCGGCCTCCTGGATGACGACGGCGGGCCGCTGCCGCGAGACAGTTACGCAGCGGCCGATCCGACTACCGAAGACCCTTTGCGCCTCGTGGGAGACGGCGCGCCGTTCAGGAGGGACATGCCCTCGTCCGTCGCGATCTGCGCAGGAGGGTTCACCAACGCCGCGACGCTGATGGCGGACCCGAAGGCGCATGCGGCCTTCAGCCACGGCGCGGTGACGGCCTCAATCGCCAGCGGGCTCGCCCTGCGCCATGACGCCGTGCCGGCAAGCATCCTGCCTCAGTTGGTGTTTTTCCGTCTCTACAGCACGCCGTGTCCGCCTGCCGGCGACGCGACCGTTCAGCCCTCCGACGTGATCCACGGTCTCGAATCCATGTATGACCGGCTCGACATCGTCAATCTCAGCTATCAGGACGACGGCGGGGACAGCGCCGGGTTTCCGGAGGCCCTCATCACTGTGCTTCGGGCGAGCGAGAGACTGCTGGTCGTTCCCGCCGGGAATGACGGCGCAGAGAATCTCGATAAGTCGATCGGCGAGTATTGTCCGGCCTGCTTGGCCAATCCGGACTACACCAAGGCTGGCGGCGTGATCTCACGTCGTGTCCTGGCCGTCGGCGCTGCCAACGCTCAACTCGAGGCTGAAACATACACCGGCACCGGCTTGCGGACGGTCAAGCTCTATGCTCCGGGAAGGCCATCGGGTGCCGTGGACCTGGAGAACGAGGACGCGAGCAGCTTCACGCCGTCCACGTCGTATGCGGCGCCGCAGGTCGCCTTGGCCGCGGCCCTGGCGCGCACCCTGGCCCCGAACGTCAACATGGCGCGGATCGTCAAGCGGATGCTGATCTCGACCTGGCCGCTTTACGACCGTGGCCGGGTCGTACCGGATGTCGGCGTGATCGACCTCACCAAAATCGTCGCCATCAATGCCTACGCGGTCGAGGTGCGGGATACGGAAGAAGGCCGAAACGTCCTCCGGACCTATGTTGGCCAACTAACCACGCCGCTCTCAAGTCTGAACATCTGCCCCGGTCCGGGCCTCAAGGCGTCCGTCATTTTGGGGCTCGTATTCGGCGAGGCCGACCCCGACACCGGGTACCGTGACGTCTCGGTCTATCCTCAACGGTTCAGGAACGACGAATACGTCGTCGACGCCAAAAAGCACTGCCTCCCGTCTGGCGTGCTGGAGATCAACGCCGTGCGCGACGGCCAGAAGACCATTCCGCTCTCGGTGGTTACGAAAATACTGACGCCCCTGCTACCCTAAACGGCGGCGAACCGAGCTGAATTTCTGGAGTGTTTTCATCCTCCGAAAACGCAGCATGGCCCTTTCTCGTCGTCGGAACGGCTGGTGCGAGTTCTCGGCCCGGTTGTTCAGCCAGCGGCCAACATCCTGGCGGTTGGCGATACCGAGCTCGTTCATGGCGACGCTGTAAGACCTCAAGCCGTCGGTCACCACCGTCTCCGGACGGCCGTAGCGTTTCATCAAACGCTTCATCAGCTTGAGCGCCGCGGGCTTGTCCCGCTCCTTGGTGGCCAGGGCTTCGAGCACCTCGCCCTCATGGTCCACGGCTCGCCACAGGTAGTGCAACTGGCCGTTGATCTTCACGTAGACCTCGTCGAGATGCCATCGCCACTGGGTGAAGGCGCGCAGGTGCGAACCACGGCGCCGGCGGATCTCGCCGGCGAACATCGGACCAAAGCGGTTCCGCCAGAACCTGACCGTCTCGTGGCAGATGTCGATCCCTCGCTCAAACAGCAGGTCCTCGACGTTGCGCAGCGACAGGGGGTATTTGACGTACATCATCACGACGAGGCGGATCACCTCTGGCGATGAGTTGAAACAGCGGAAGGGGTTGGCCATTCCCGACGCCTAACGGCCACCGGTTAGCGCCGGGCTAAAATTAGTCTGACAAAGCCGGTTCGGCAGCTTGGTCATGGCCCCGGTCTAGCTGCCGGCCGGTTAGCGCCCCGTGACTTTGGGCCGACAACATCCCGGCGCTGCGCCAAAATCGCCTCGCGCAATGTACTAAATCCCGCATTCGCTGTGTTGACGGTGAGTAATACCTGTGATTGGATGCGTTCGGGGGAAGGCGCAAAATGCAACTTCCAAAGTATGCACACGGCTCTAGCGTCGCAATTGGCGGCGTCTGTCTGGCCAGCGTTCTCTCGGCATGCTCAACAGTCAAGAGCATTGATCTTTCGCAGACGGAAATGGGGGCTCGCGCCGGTGCCTACCTGAATTATTCTGTCGCAAAATCCATGTTCACCATTCAGGTGTCGGCGGCGACCGCCAACGCGCAAGCTCCCGCTAGTTCAGCGCCTCCCATCCCGTCGTCAACGCCAACGGGCGGGACGCCAAGCACCTCTGGCGCAGCCGCCACGCCCGCGACGCCAACCGCGCCGCCCACGACTCCGGGGGCTACGCCGGCGACTCCACCCACCACGCCCAATGCCCCTCCGGGAGGAACACCGACGGCTGCCGGAGCGAGTGTCGGAACGCCCCCCGCCAGCGGTCCGACGGCCGTCGACACAAGCGAGTGCACCGTATTGACGGCGGAGTACACTGCCGCCCAATCTGAAGTTGCGGGCGAGATTGGGTCCTACGCCACACTCCGACCTCGGCTATCGCAGATGGCGGAAGGGAAGCCTGCTGCGGGTGATACACCAAAGCAACTCGCGACTGATCTCGCCGCTTATGTCGACGTGGTCAACAATCCGGCGTACAAAACCACCATAGACATAAACAACACGAATAATTTTGACCGTATCGTCAAGGAGTGTCCGCCGAAAGTCTCTGTTACTATTCAGCAAAGCATGATACCTGACACAACGCGTACGTTTGCTCTGAAGGCGCAGACAAACATATTTTATACCGACTCACTTACGTTCAATACTGATGCAAACGGATTTTTGACGAATGGCGCTCCCACCAGTGCATCGCAGATTACTGCGATTGCGAGCGCCTTCGCGGCCGACATCGGGACTTTCGCCACGCCTTCGGCGGCACCCCTTGGAGCCGCCGCAAATCAGCTCGCAGTGATGGTACAGATACCTGGTGTGAAGCCGCGCGCGCCAGCGAAGCCTTCCTGCGTGACGAGAACGGTCGCAAGCTTGAAGGACCAGATTGCCGATCTGGCGACTTGCACAGATGTAGCAAGCGCCCAGAACCTGCTCCTGCAGGTGATGGCCGATCTGCCATTGCCAGGCGCAATGAGAAATCTGCCCGTCGCAATGCTCCCCATCACGTTCTACACGCCCATGGAGAATCTTCTTGCGAACCAAACAGCTTCACCGGATTGGGACAACACAACTATAATTGACGCACTTGGTACATACTATCGCCTTCAACTTAATTTGACATGCTCGCCGAGAAAGCCGGACCAACCCGACTCACCTGCAGGCATGTTTGAGAACGTCTCCACAAAGGACGCCTCGGGCAAGCCGGCCACGCTTGGCATGTTCGATGGATTGGTCGTGTCCGCATCCCGCGCCTGCCGTTTCATAGCCACGCAGACTCGGACGGGCTTCGATGGCAAGGATCTAAAGCTTAGACTGACCCAATCCTACCTCTGGGCGCAGGATAGCCGTTACTTAACTATTCTGCCTACTAAACGCGGATTCCTTGTTGCCAAAAGCGTCGCCTACCAGTTTGCCAATGGCCAAGCGACAGGGGTAACCGATAGCCGGCCCAGTGAAGCGGTGGCCTTTGTCTCATTTCCAGGGACGGTAGTCGGGTCGTTCTTTGCCGGAGTGACGACAGCTTTTACGAACGGACAAGCGTTCACCAATGGCCAGACCACCGCCATCACAGCCCAGACGAACAAATTAACCGCAGAAACTAACTATATCGCCGCGCAGGCTGCTCTCAAGAACGCGAATGCCGGCAAGTCAACACAAGCTACACCACCAAATTGAGTCAATTGAGGGCGAGGATGGGTGTTGTCAGAGCAATCAGAAATCGCGCTGGCTTCGCACTTCCCGGTGATGATTTTCGGGCATAAGAACGGGCGCGCATCAATTGCACTAAGGGCACTGTCATGTGTGGACGGCCCCTGCGCTGCAAGTGTGAAGTTGGGTTGATGTGCTGATCTGTCGGGGTGCGGTCATGTGTCCGGCCTGTTTGCGCGGTGCTGTTGACCGCTGGCCCTGATGAAGTCCGCCAACCTGGGTCGCTGAGAAAGAGATTGATTATCGTCATCGAGCGGGATTGAGGCCGCCACTCGCCACGCTCCAATGGTCCAAGGGTTCCCTCGTCAACGCCGATCAAATCCGCAGCGCGGTCTATCGGTAGGGTGTTGTCAGCCCAAAGTCATGAGGCGCTAACCGGCCGGCGGCTAGACCCGGGCCATGACCAAGCAGCCGAAGGGAGTTGTCAAGGCAATCGAGAATAGCGTTGGCTCCGCCCTCGCCCGCTCCAACCGGAGCGCAACGCAATGGCGCGCCTCAAGGCGCAGTTAGGTTTGGGGAGCCGCCGACCGCACGTTTTCTTCGCACGGCACACTTAACAAAAAGTACCTTTGACAATGCCCTCCGGAAGGCTGCAGACCTCCACCGCCGGCGGAGCGACCTCAACCTTCCTCTACGCCGGCGACGCCCTGGTCGGGGAATACGATGGCTGAGGCGGGCACTGTCAAAGCAAATGAGTATAGCCCTTTTCGGGCGTCGAATCCCACGGAGCGCGTCGGGGATTCGCGAGCAAAACAGTGATGCCACGCCGCGCTACACTGCGCGAAAAGCCAGTATACAATTTGCTTTGACAGTGCCGCCCAGCGTCTTCGGCGACGCCAAGATGACTGCCGCCCTGCTCGACCGGCTCACCCACCACTGTGACATCGTCGAGACCGGCAACGACAGCTTCCGGCTCAAAAGCCGCTCCTGATCACCCCACGGTCCGGGTGCGCCCGCCGGCTACGCGCTACGCCTCCGGGCGACTGCAGACGCCGGCGCCACAGGGGTCCCTTTTGCACACCTATAGGGGGTCCCGATTGGACGCCGTTTGACACCCTGGCGGCTCCCGTTGGTTTTTGTGGCGCTGTGGGCCGGAGCGGTAGCTTTGTGACCTTCTTGTTGTGAATTTCTGGGCTTTCAAAATGCCTTATGTTACCATCACTTATGGCAGCGGTGATCCGTGGCACGTTCTATTTTGCCGAGATGATGGATTTTATATTTGAATGCCTGTTAATTGAGGAGGCATACGCCAGAGGAGGAGATTTATGAAGTTTGTAGCAAAAGCAACTGAAAACAATGAGCTCATTATAACTGTGACCTTAAGCAAAGAAGATCTTTAAAAATATTGCTGATCATAATGGTGGCGTCGTTCACACAATGGGAACTGATTATTGCGTTACTTGCCACGATAGCTCTGGGCAACCACATAAGTCTACCATAAACGCAAACGGGGATATAGACGCTAATATTCAAGCGGCGGCAACTTGCTTCAAGCTTGTTGGTAATCCATCGTATGGCCTGGACGTTGGACGTTGCCGTTGACGGCTCATCAGTCTATCGCTGTACCCACTCCGGCGGGTGGCTTATTCCGGAGGGTGTTGTCGGTGTTGTCAGCCCAAAGTCACGGGGCGCTAACCGGCCGGCAGCTAGAGCACTTTCCGAGCGGCTTGAATCGAATTGGGATTCCCAAATCGGCGGTGGGGTGATTCACCCTTCATGCTGGTGAGGGAGGCCGGCATGGATGGCCAAGTCGCTTTCTTTGGATCTTCGCACGCGGGTCGTATCCGCGATTGAAAGGGGTCTCTCGTGCCGCCAGGCGGCGGCGCGGTTTGGGGTGAGCGCTTCGAGCGCCATTCGGTGGCGGAAGCTCCAGCGGGTGTTGTCAGCCCAAAGTCACAGGGCGCCAACCGGCCGGCAGCTAGACCGTCGCCATGACCAAGCCGCCGAAGCCCGACAACCCCTTCCGCTGGTTCGATTCCTCCCCCGAGGTGGTCCGTCTGGTGGTGATGATGTATGTCCGCTACCCGCTATCGCTGCGCAACGTCGAGGATCTGCTCTTCGAGCGGGGGATCGA
>Ga0208849_1002020_pt1 | contig 12040 bp, 10 predicted proteins | sample NGESurdeep072012_10_FD_184470 | JGI IMG/M metagenome (GOLD analysis project Ga0208849, IMG submission 184470) | Arctic peat soil microbial communities from Barrow, Alaska - NGEE Surface sample 53-3 deep-072012 (SPAdes) | ecosystem: Environmental > Terrestrial > Soil > Wetlands > Peat ...
TGTAGCCCATCACAGACCTCCTGATCGAATGGCACGAGGCCGGCCGATCAAAGATTCAACACAGGTCTACATAACCCTTCCGGGATAGGCCCTAAGCCCCATGACTGTCGGATTCCCAGCTCGGCGCGAGAGCCCAAGGCTCACGCGCTTTGCCAGCGTGCTAGATCACTAGCACTCTATACCACTGTCAAGGCCTTCGGCTACCGTGTGGCTATGCGCGAGTCACACGCCGACGAACCGCCCGCCCAAGACCTCTTGGCGAGGCTGGGGATCGCAATCGACCGCGACGCAGACGTTCCCATCGGTGTGCAGATGGGTTGGGTGATCCGCGCCAGGATCGGCGACGGCACGCTGCGGCCTGGTCAGCGGCTTCCGGGCCTGCGGGATCTCGCCGAAGCGACGGGAGTGAACATCAACACCGTGCGCGCTGTCTATCAGCGGCTCGAGCATGACAGCCTGGTCAAGAGCCTCCACGGAAGCGGCACGTTCGTAACCTCCGCGGAGCACGGCTCCTCAGCGGCGGGCACTATAGCCGCATCCGCGGCGCGCGAGGCATACGAGAGCGGGATCGATCCCCGTGCCGTCGCTGCCGCGCTCTACGTTGCGCCTGCTTCCGCTTCCGCGGATGACGACGACGCGGCGCGGAGACGCGCACTGCGAACCCAGATCAGAGTCTTGACGCTCGCAATCGACGAAATCGAAGCCAGGCGGCCGCGCGTTCCACCCGCGGGCAAACCGGGTCGCGCCGGTGCCGGCCCCAGGCTGCTCGGGGTCGCCGAGCTCGAGCAAGTGCGCGACGACCTCCTCAGGCAGATCGCGGCGTTGCAGCAAGCCATCGACGCACCACAACCCGCCGACCGCAATCCGAAACAATCAGCGAACGAACCCAACACGGTCAATGCTCCTGTGGGCTCCGCCGCCGCCAAGAAGAAACGACGCGCACGCGCAACCACAAGGCCGGCTCCGGCGAGCGGCTGACACGAGCCTTCAACAACATCCGCGCTCGCAGCAGCCACAACGCCATCGAGCCAAGCGGAGCGGTCATCGTCGGCGGCGAGAGCCGCCGAGGATGACCCGCGTAGCGTCACTTCAGCCGGAACGCCTTGATGCGGTCGTCGTACTGCGCGGTGTCACGCGCGTACACGCCGTAGGCGAGCGCCTGGATGATGCTCAGCAGCGCCGTGTGCGAGCGCACGTATGCGGGGCTGTTGGAGGAGTAGTACAGCTTGATCTGCGCCAGCTTGGCGACCTCGGAGAGCGTCGCGTCGGTGATCGCCGCGGTGCGCGCCTGGCGGTGGCGGGCGAGCTTCATGGCGCGCACGACCAGCGGGTGCGGGCGGCCGGCGGACAGCCCGACGACGAGCGTGTCGCCGTCGATGCGGCCAAGACGGCTGAGCGCCTCCTGTGAAGGACTCGCGACGACATCGACGCGCAGATCCAGCAGCATCAGCAGATGACGCAGGTATGAGGCGAAGAACGCCATCTGGTCGGTGCCCGCAACGAGCACCTTCTCTGCGCCGACGATCGCCTCGATCAGTGCGTCGACCGAGCTGCGCGAGACCTTGCGCGCGGTGTCCTCGACATTGAGGTGATCGGCGGCGAGCGCCGCCTCGAACTCGTTCTGATCCAGCGAGAACAGCGGGGATGAGACCCCACCCGCCCCGGCGCCGTTCTCCTTGCTGGCCTTGGCGTTGACGCGCCGGTATTCCTCGCGTGCGGCCGCCTGCAACTCTGGGAAACCCTCGAAGCCGAGCGCCTGCGAGAAGCGCACGACCGTCGAGCTCGACGTGTTCGCGCGGCGTGCCAGCTCCTCTGCGGTCTGGAAGGCGGCCTCGTCGAGATGGTCGACGATGTACTGCGCCACGTCCTTCTGGGAGCGAGAGCACTCGTCGAAACGAGCCTGTATGTACTTCGACAGGCTCTGGTGCTCGCTCGTCCCGTTCACGGGCGGAGCCTCGGCGGTCTTGGTCGCGACACGCTTCATCGGCGCATTTGTTCGACGTACCGGGCACTCACTCCTTCCCACGCACTGATCTGTCGTTGAACGCCTTGGTGCTTGGCTGCCAAACCCGACGGTGATCCGCCGCCCCAAACCGCACGTATTTATTCTCAGCCCATGCGCACGGTCAGAGAGCTCACGTGAGGATCGCGATCGTCGGCGCAGGCGTCTCAGGACTCGTCGCCGCCCACCTGCTCGCGCGCGAGCACGAGATCGTCGTGTACGAGGCGAACGCGTACGCGGGCGGCCACGCGCATACCGTGCGCGTCGAGGGCAACGACGGCACGCACGACCTGGATACTGGCTTCATCGTCATGAACGATCGCAACTACCCGAACTTCACGCGCCTGCTCGACCAGCTCGGGGTCGCCAGGCAGCCCACGCACATGAGCTTCTCGGTCAAGGGCGAGGACGAGGACTTCGAGTACGCGGGCACGCCGCGCGGCCTGTACTGCCAGCCGCGCAACCTGGTGCGCCCACTCTTTCAGCGCATGGTCCTCGACCTGCTGCGCTTCAACCGCGAGCTGCGCGCGATGCTCGCGCACGAGGACTCAGAGTCCGTGCAGCGCGTGCAGGACGACGGACGCGAGGAGTCACTCGGCGACTTCCTCGCCCGGCGGCGATTCTCGCGCGCGTTCGTCGAGCGGCTGATCGTGCCGCAGATCTCTGCTGTGTGGTCGGCGGACCCGCGGCAGATGCGCTCCTTCCCGGTGCGCTTCATGGCGGAGTTCTTCGCCAACCACGGCATGCTCGGCTTTCGCGACCGCCCCCGCTGGTCGACCGTCACGGGAGGCTCGGCGCGCTACGTCGACGCCCTGGTCGCGCCATTTCGCGAGCACCTGCGCCTGCGCGCGCCGGTGCGCTCGATCACGCGCCACGACGACCACGTCGAGCTGACCGTCGGCGATGCCCGCGCCGGCCACGACACCGCGCGCTTCGACCACGTCGTCATCGCCACGCACTCCGACCAGGCGCTCGCGCTGCTCAGCGATCCGTCCGAGCGGGAGCGAACGCTGCTCGGTGCGATCCCCTATCAGCGCAACGAGGCGGTTCTGCACACCGACAGCACGCTGCTGCCACGCCGCCGTGGCGCGCGCGCCGCGTGGAACTTCCACCTGCTGCGCGAACCCAAGCCGCTGAGCACGGTCACCTATTACATAAATCACCTGCAGCGCCTGGACGCCGAGCGCGACTACTGCGTCACGCTCAACCGCACCGAGGCGATCGACCCCGAGCAGGTGCTCCGCACGATCTCCTACTCGCACCCGGTGTACACCCCCGCGGGCGTGGCCGCGCAGGCCGAGCACGCGAGCATCAGCGGCCTCGCGGGCCGCACGCACTACTGCGGCGCCTACTGGGGCTGGGGCTTTCACGAGGACGGCGTGCTCAGCGCGCTGCGCGCCTGCGCGCCGTTCGGGGCGAAGCTGTGACGCCGCGCGCCGACGCGCGCGTCTCCTGTCTGTACGAGGGAACGGTGCGCCACCGCCGCCATGGAACCCCCCGCGACGAGTTCCGCTACCCGATGTTCATGGTCTACCTAGATCTCGACGAGCTGCCGGGATGCTTCGACGGGCGCCCGCTATGGTCCGCGCGGCGTCCCGCAGTGGCGTGGTTTCGCCGCGCCGACCACCTCGGAGACCCGCGCACGCCGCTCGCCGACGCGGTGCGCGAGCTCGTCCGCGAACGGACAGGCAGGCGCCCCGACGGGCCGATCAGGCTGCTGACGCACCTGCGCTACTTCGGGCACTGCTTCAACCCGGTGAGCTTCTACTACTGCTACGACAGCGACCACCGCGACGCCGGCGGCGAGCGCTTGAGCGCGGTCGTCGCACACGTCACAAACACGCCCTGGGGCGAGCGCCACTCCTACGTGCTGCCCGTCGGCGAGGTCGCCGACTACGGCTCGACGGCGCTCGTCAGCGGGAGCTCGCGCAAGCAGCTGCACGTCTCGCCGCTGATGGGCATGGACCACACCTACGAGTGGCGCGTCAGCGATCCGGCGGAGCGCCTGTCGGTGCACATCGAGTCCCACCACGACGGCGTGCCCGGTGCGGAGTTCGACGCGACGCTGTCCCTGCGCCGCCGCAAGCTGAGCCGCCGCGAGCTGACGCGTGCGCTTGCGCGCTACCCGTTTCTGACGCTTCGCATCCTCGCGCGCATTTACGGGCACGCGTTGCGGCTGCGCCTGCGCGGCGCGCACTACTTCCCGCACCCGCGGCGCCCGGCAGCCGACGAGCGAGCGGTGTCGGCGTGAGCGCGCGCGCCGCAGTCTCGCGACCGGCCACGTCGCTGCAGCGGCCGGCCACGCACTGGCTGCGCCGCCGCGGCGACCGCGCCGCGCGCTGGGTCGTGCTGCGCGTGCTGCGACGGCTCCGCGGCGGCGAGCTCGAGCTCGTCGAGGACGGCGCGCGCCTGCGCTTCGGCGAGCTGATTCCCGCGCGCCCGCTGCGCGCCGTGCTCCACGTCCGCTCAGAGCGCTTCTACCGCCAGCTGCTGCGCGGCAGCATCGGGCTGTGCGACTCCTACATGGACCGGCTGTGGGAGTGCGACGACCTCGTCGCGCTGACACGTATCGCAGCGCTCAACGTCGGAGCCCTGGACAGCCTGCGCCGTGTGCTCGCGCCGGTGCTCGTCCCGCTGCAGCGGTCGACGCAGTGGCTCGCGCGCAACACACCCGTGCGCTCGCGCAAGCGCATCGCCGCCCACTACGACCTCGGCAACGAGCTGTTCGCGCTGTTCCTCGACCGCACGATGATGTACTCGTGCGCGGTCTTCGAGCGCCCGCAGGCGACGCTCGAAGAGGCCTCGCTGGCCAAGCTCGAGCGCGTCTGCGCGAAGCTCGCGCTGCGCGAGTCAGACCACCTGCTCGAGATCGGCACCGGCTGGGGCGGGCTCGCGGTATACGCCGCAGAGCACTACGGCTGCCGCGTGACGACCACGACGATCTCGCGCGAACAGCACGCCTACGCGCGAGAGCGCGTGCGCGAGGCGGGCCTCGAGGACCGGGTGCGGGTGCTGCTGCGCGACTACCGCGAGCGCACCGAGATCGGCGCCCCGGGGAGCTACGACAAGCTCGCCTCGATCGAGATGATCGAGGCCGTCGGCTGGCAGTACTTCCCGACCTACTTCCGCCGCTGCTCGGAGCTGCTCGCGGACGACGGCGCGATGCTCCTGCAGGCGATCACGATCGACGACCGCGCCTACCACGTCGAGAAGGCCGGGCGCAGCTTCATCAACACCTACATCTTCCCCGGAGGCTGCCTGCCGTCGCTGGAGATCATCTCGCGCTCGGTCGCGCGCGCCACCGACCTGCGCCAGGTTCAGCTCGAGGACATCACCGCCCACTACGCGACCACGCTCGCGCACTGGCGCGAGCGCTTCACCGACGCCGGCGAGCGGCTCGCGGAGCTCGGCTACGACGAGCGCTTCCGGCGGCTCTGGCAGCTGTACCTGTGCTACTGCGAGGGCGGCTTTCGCGAGCGGCGCATCCAGGACGTGCAGCTCCTGCTGGCGAAGCCCGCCTACCGTGCCGAGCCCGCGTCGGTAGTGTCCCGCGCCGTATGAGGCGCAGCCTGTTCGAGGATGTCCATGAAGACTTCCGCTCAAGCTTTCGCACGTTCCTGGAGCGCGAGGTTCTCGGCGAGGAGGGACGCTATGGCGAGTGGGAGCGCGCCGGCATCATGCCCCACGAGGTGTTCGCGCGTGCCGGGAAGGGGGGCTTCCTGGGCATGGCGGTGCCCGAAGCCAACGGCGGCGCGGGCGCGGAGGACTTCCGCCTGAACCTCGTGATCGGCGAAGAGACCCAGCGCGCCGGCGTCGGCAGCTTCGGCCTGGGAATCACCCTCCACAACGACATCTGCCTGCCCTACTTCCTCAGCTACTGCGACGAGAGCCAGCGGGAGCGCTGGCTGGGAGGGATCGCCTCCGGCGAGCTGATCACGGCGCTCGCGATGACCGAGCCCGGGATCGGCTCGGACCTCGCGGCGATGTCCACCAGCGCCAGGCGCGACGGCGAGCACTACGTGCTCAACGGCACCAAGACGTTCATCACCAACGGCATCAACGCCGATCTCGTGATCGTCGCGGCAAAGACTGATCCGTCAGAGCGCCACCGCGGCATCAGCCTGCTCGTCGTGGAGCGCGGCATGGACGGCTTCGAGCGCGGACGCAACCTCGAGAAGATCGGCCAGCACGCCCAGGACACCGCCGAGCTGTCGTTCTCCGATGTGCGCGTGCCCGTCGAGAACCTGCTCGGGCAGGAGGGCAAGGGCTTTCTGTATCTGGTCTCCAACCTGCCGCAGGAGCGCCTGTCGATCGCCGCCTCGGCCGTCGCCGCCGCCGAGACCGCGCTCGGCTGGACGCTCGACTACGTGCGTGAGCGCACCGCGTTCGGCCAGCCGATCGGCTCCTTCCAGGCCTCACGCTTCACGCTCGCGGAGCTCCACGGCGAAGTGCAGATCGCGCGCGCGTTCGTGGACCAGTGCGCGCAGGCGCTCAACGCCGGCGAGCTCACGCCGGAGGACGCCGCGACGGCGAAGTGGTGGTGCACCGACCTGCAGGGTCGTGTCGTCGATCGCTGCCTGCAGCTGTTCGGCGGCTACGGCTACATGCTCGAGTACCCGATCGCGCGGGCCTTCGCCGACGCCCGCGTCACCCGCATCTACGGCGGCGCGAACGAGATCATGAAGGAGATCGTCGGCCGGAGCCTCGGGCTATAGGTTGAGATGGCCGCCCCCGAGCTCTATCTCTTCACCAGCGGCACGCTCGCCCTCGGCGGGAAAGAGGTACCGGTGCCGTTCTACCTGATCCGCCATCCCGAGGGCGACGTCGTCATCGACGGCGGCAACCCGCTCGCAGTCGCCCGCGACGCCCACGCGCATTGGGGGCGCCTCGCCGACATCTTCGAGGCGCACATGACCGAGGAGCAGCACTGCGCCGCCCAGCTGCGCCACATGGGCGTCGCGCCCGAGTCGGTCGGCCGCGTCGTCCAGACGCACCTGCACATCGACCACACAGGCGCCCTCGGCCACTTCCCGAACGCGCAGGTCGTCGTCCACGCCGCGGAGCTGCACGCCGCACGCACGCTCGAGAAGCCCCACCTACAGGGCTACGTGCGCGCCGACTACGAGCAGCCGGGACTCGACTGGCAGCCCTATGAGGGCGACCTCGACCTGTTCGACGACGGCACCGTACGGCTGCTGCAGACGCCCGGGCACGCGGCGGGCCACATCTCCGTACTGCTCGAGCTCGACGAGACCGGCCCCGTGCTACTCACCGCCGACGCCGTCGACAACCGCGCGCAATGGGAGGGCCGCCAGGATCCGCGCCCGCTGCACTCCGCCGAGGAAGCCGCCCGCTCCCGCGCGCGGCTGCGCGAGCTCGCGAGCGAGCTCGACCCGCTGCTCGTGTTCGGGCACGACCCCGAGAACTGGTCGCAGCTGAGGCACGCACCGGACGCCTACACCTGACAGACGTCCCGGTGTCGTTGCTCGAACGAGTCCCCTTGCCTGAATTGCAGACAGCCATCTGCATACAATCGCGGTGCGATGAGAACTAAGCTGCGGCCCGTTGCCTCCAGCGCCGTCGCCGCGATCGGATACGACGAGCAGGCGCAGGAGGCCTATGTGCGCTTCGTGGGCGGCGCGACCTATGCCTACGGACGGGTCTCACCCACGCTGTGGGAGTTCTTCCAGACCGCCGGCAGCAAGGGCAGCTTCGTCAACCTGATCCTCAAGCCCCGCCACCCCTGCCGGCGGCTGTGAGCGGCGCGCGGGTGCTCGGCGCGAGCGCTCAGGCCCGGCCCGCCGAGGCGGCGGCGCTGACGCCCAGCTCCCTAGCCAGCTCCACGAAGTAATCCAGCGAAGCGGGGTTCGCCAGCGACTCCACGCTCGCCGCCTGCTCCGGAGGGGTGCCCATCAGGATGCGCTTGACCGGCACCTCGAGCACCTTGCCTGAGAGCGTGCGCGGCACCTCCGCGATCTGGCGGATCTCGTTGGGGACGTGGCGCGGCGAGCAGTCCTCGCGGATGCGACGCTTGATCTGCGCCGCCAGCTCGTCGTCGAGCTCCACGCCTTCGCGCAGCACCACGAACATCGCCATCCACAGCTCCGCCTGGGTCTCCGCGTCCGCACCCGGCTTGGGGATGTCCACCACCAGCGCGTCCAGCACCTCGTCCACGCCGAGCGCCGCGCGGTAGATCTCGCTCGTGCCCATGCGCACGCCCATGCGGTTGATCGTCGAGTCCGAGCGCCCGTAGATGACCGCGCCGCCACGCGGCGTGATCCGGATCCAGTCGCCGTGGCGCCACACGCCCGGGAACATCGCGAAGTAGCTCTCGCGCAGGCGCGAGCCGTCGTCGTCGCCCCACAGGAACAGCGGCATCGACGGCATCGGCTCAGTGATCACCAGCTCGCCCACCTCGTCGCTCAGCGAGTTGCCCTGCTCGTCCCACGCCTCGACAGCGCACCCCAGCGCGCGGCACTGCAGTTCGCCCTCGTACACCGGCAGCAGCGGGCAGCCCGCCACGAACGCCGTGCACACGTCCGTGCCGCCGCTCGTCGAGAACAGCCACACGTCGCCCTTGACGTGCTCGTAAACCCAGTGAAAGCTCTCCGGCGTCAGCGGCGAGCCGGTCGCGCCGAGCGCTCGCAGCGCGCTCAGGTCGTGGTCGCGCGCCGGCTCGATGCCAGCCTTCTCACAGCTCGCCAACAGGCCCGGGCTCACGCCCATGCATGTGATCCCCGCGCGCTCCGCCAGGCTCCACAGCACGTTCAGGTCGGGGTGCGCCGGGCTGCCGTCGTACAGCACGATCGCCGCGTCGGAGATCAGGCAGCCGACCAGGAAGTTCCACATCATCCAGCCCGTCGTCGTGAACCAGAACATGCGGTCGCCCACGCGCAGGTCCAGGTGCAGGCGCTTCTTCAGCTGCTCCAGCAGGATCCCGCCGTGGCCCTGCACGATCGCCTTCGGCAGGCCCGTCGTGCCGGACGAGTACAGCACCCACAGCGGGTGGTCGAACGGCACCTGCTCGAAGCTGAGGGCGGAGCCCTCGCCGCGGGAAAGGAGCTCATCCCACGTGAGGACGCCGCGCACGCCGCCGCCGCCGAAGGCGGCCTCATCAAAACCCTCCTGCGCGAGGTAGGGCAGCACGACCACGTGCTCGACGCTTCCCAGCTCCTCGAGGATCCGCGACACGTTGGCGGCGCGGTCGAAGTCCTTGCCCCCGTGGCGGTAGCCGTCGACCGTCAGCAGCACCTTCGGCTCGATCTGCGCGAAGCGGTCGATCACGCTGCGCGCGCCGAACTCCGGCGCCGCGCTCGACCAGATCGCGCCGATGCTCGCCACCGCCAGCAGCGCCACCAGCGTCTCCGGGATGTTCGGCATGTACGCCACCACGCGGTCGCCGCGCTGCACGCCCAGCGCACGCAGGCCGCCCGCCGCCGCGGCCACCATCGCCTGCAGCTCACCCCAGGTGATCTCGGCGAGCTCCTGGCGCAGCTCCGAGGCGTGCAGCACCGCCACCTCGTCCGCACGCTCGTGCGGCGCCGGCCCGGTCGCGTCGCCGCCGCCCCGCGCGGGGGGGTGGGTGGGTCCACGCAAAAGGTTCTCCGCGTAGTTGAGCTCCGCGCCCTCGAACCAGCGCGCGCCGGGCATCTCGCGGGAGGCGAGCACGCGCTCGTACGGCTTTGACGCGCGCACGCCGCAGAACTCCCACACGCTCGCCCAGAAGTCCTCCAGCTCGTCCACCGACCACCGCCACAGCTCGTCGTAGCCCGCGAACGCCTGCCCGCGCCGCGCAGCCGCCCAGCTCATGAAGCGCGCCATCTCGACGCTCTCGCGCTGCTCAGACGGGGGCTCCCACATGGGAAGCTCAGGGGCGGCGCTGGCCATGCGGGTATTCTCGCCGTTTGTGAGCCTGCCTGGGTTGCGCGAGAAGTTTCCCGTTCTTTCAAGCCTCGCGTACCTCAACGCCGGCACCGACGGGCCGCTGCCCGCGTGCGCCGCGCAGGCCTCCGCGCGCGAGCTCGAGCGCGAGCTGCGCGACGGTCGCGCGATGGCGCACTTCGAACGCCGCAGCGAGCTCAGCGGCGAGCTGCGCAGCGCCTACGCCGCCGCGCTCGGCGCCGACGCCGCCGACGTCGCGCTCACCACCTGCACCACCGAGGGCATGGCCCAGGTGGTCGGCGGGCTGGAGCTGGGCCGCGGCGATGAGATCCTCACCAGCGACGAGGAGCACCCCGGGCTGCTGGGGGCGCTGTCCGCCGCGCGCGAGCTGCGCGGCGTGGATGTGCGCCAGGTCGCGCTCGCGGAGGTCGCCAATGCTGTCGGTCCGAAGACACGCCTTGTCGCGTGCTCGCACGTCGGCTGGGTCAGCGGCTCGCTCGCGCCCGCCGAGCTCGGCCAGCTCGAGATCCCCGTGCTGCTCGACGGCGCCCAGGGCGTCGGCGCCGTCTCCGTTGACGTGGGTGTGCTCGGCTGCGACGCCTATGCCGGGGCCGGACAGAAGTGGCTGTGCGGACCCGATTCGACCGGCATGCTCTGGGTCAGCGCCGGGCTGCGCGAGCGCCTGACGGTCTCCAGGCGCGGCTACGCCAACCTCGCCGACCCCAACACCGGACTCGACGCACAGCTGCACGAGGACGCGCGGCGCTTCGACACGCTCTCGCAGAGCGCCGAGACCGCCGCCTGCGCGCTCGCCGCCATCGGCGTGCTCGAGTCCGCAGGCTGGGCGAACGTGCACGAGCACGCGCGCGCGCTCGCGGCGCGCCTTGCCGAGATGCTCTCCGAGCGCGGCCGTGAGCCCGCGCCGCGCGACCAGAGCACGCTCGTGTCCTTTCCCAGCCCCGACCCTGCGGGCGAGCGCGCGCTGCTGGCCGAGCGCGGCGTGATCGTGCGCAACATCCCCGATCGGCCATGGCTGCGCGCGTCAGTCGGCGCCTGGAACGACGAGGCCGATCTAGAGCGTCTCGTGGAGAGCCTCGCCGGGTGAGCGACCCCCTCCAGGCGAGCGCCACCGCCCCCCTGTCCGCTGACGTCACCCCCGATGGCGGGCAGTCGCTCCGCGCCAGGCTCACGGGGCGCCGGCGTGGACAGCCACTCGACGCGCGCCTGCTCGCGCGCCACGCCGGCCTGCCCGTCGTGCTCGCGCTGTCCGCCGTGCTCGAGCTGCACCGCCTCTCCCAGAACGGCTACGCCAACATCTTCTACTCCGCCGGCGTCAAGTCGATGCTGCGCTCGTGGCACAACTTCTTCTACGTGTCGTTCGATCCCGGCGGGCTGGTCACCGTCGACAAGCCGCCGCTGGCGCTGTGGGCGCAGGCGGCGAGCGCGAAGCTGTTCGGGTTCTCACCCCTCAGCCTGCTCGTGCCCGAGGCGCTCGCCGCCGTGCTGACCGTCGCGGTCCTCTATCTCGTGCTCGCGCGGCGGCTCGGCGCCCTCGCCGCGTTCGCCGGGTCGCTCGCGCTGGCCGTGTTTCCGTCGTTCGTCGCCGTCTCCCGCGACAACGGCGTCGACCCGCTCCTGATCCTGCTGCTGACGCTCGCCTGCGTCGTCGGCCTGCGGGCGGCCGAAACCGGACGCTGGCGCACACTGATCGGCTCCGCCGTGCTCGTCGGCCTGGCGTTCAACACCAAGACGCTCGCCGCCTATCTCGTCGTCCCCCCCATCGCGCTGGGATTTCTCGTGTGCGCGCCCGGGCCGTTGCGTCGCCGCATCGCGCAGCTGCTCGTCGCCGGCCTCGTGCTCGCGGCCGTCTCGCTCGCATGGATCGCCGTCGTCGAACTCACGCCCGCCGCCAAGCGCCCCTATGTCGGCAGCTCCACCAACAACACCGAGATCGGCCTCGCCTTCGAATACAACGGCCTCGGACGCGTCGAAGGCCAGTTCGGCGGCCCCAACAGCGTCCTCGTGCGGCCCGGCGCCTACGTCCCAGCGTCCCGCCAACACGTCGTAGATGCCGCCGTGGGCGCCGCCAACCGTGGCCGGCCGTCCAGACCCGCGCCCGCCAACCCGCCACTGAGCCCGCTGCTGCGACCCGCTCCC
>Ga0208849_1002021_pt1 | contig 12038 bp, 9 predicted proteins | sample NGESurdeep072012_10_FD_184470 | JGI IMG/M metagenome (GOLD analysis project Ga0208849, IMG submission 184470) | Arctic peat soil microbial communities from Barrow, Alaska - NGEE Surface sample 53-3 deep-072012 (SPAdes) | ecosystem: Environmental > Terrestrial > Soil > Wetlands > Peat ...
TGATATGATGATATGATAATGTTCCAAGAATCTCTGGCTTCAGGGAAACAAAAAGCCCCTTTCGGCAAAACCGAAAGGGGCGTGCGGTTCTAAATTAACTTAAAACTTGTAAATCAAGTTGGCGTAGAGACCCAGTGTGGAGCGGTTGAAATCACCGTAATTGGGAGTTGAGAGGTGATCCCAGCGGATTTCCACACGGCTGATGACGTTGGCCCAGAGGTCATATTCCACCGTGCCGGTCAACTCGTAGGCATCGTTGTTATAGCTATAACCATAATTGGATTCAGCGTTGGCATAATTGGATTGGCCAATGTTTTTTGCGTGCGCATACTCACCGCGAGCATTGAGGCTCAACTTGTCGGTGACTTTGTAATTGGCGTAAAGGCCAATCACATAAACATCAGTGTGATAATCAAAATTGTCATCACCTGATCCGCCACCGAGGTTTTGAACGTAATCAAACGCGGCACCCAAGGTGAGAGCCTTTAGGGGCGTATTCAGCGTGGCACCAGCATAGCCGTTGAACTGGTCACCAGCAGCAAAGCCAGAGGCTTGTCCATCGCTGGCGTCATCGCTGTCGTGATACGCACCGCTGTTGAAACCATATACGACACCAGCATACAACATGGAACCGGATGCCCAGCCCCAATTGCTCGGAGCAGTCACGGCCACGGAACCCATGAGGGTCTTCTTCCAGTAGCCAGAAGGACCGTTGTTAGATGTGTTGCGGGTGTTGATGCCAGGCGTGAGGGTGTTGGCGATGCCAGCCGACACGGTCCACATGTCGTTGATCTTGTAAGTCGCCAGAACACCCGTGTGTTCGGTCGGCTCAAGGGCATAACCAAAGGACCGGGTATAGTTTGGATCGCTGCCGGCATCGGTCACTTCGTAACCAATGACGGTGTCAAACACGCCGATTTTCCAGTCAATGCCATTGCCCACCGGGGTGCGCAGTGCGAGGTAGGCCTGCTTGATGGCAAAACCAACGCCGCCGTCGTAGGAGCCATTGGATACTGGATTGTAACCAACTGCGTCCGGCCCCATCATCAGGTCAACCTGATAGCCCGAAGCCCACGGAGAGTCGTCCTGGGGCTTGGCCAAGGTAAGTCTCACCACATCCAAGTTGAAACCATCCTGTTTTCCGCTTTGGAAGGGGATTTTAACCGGGTTGTAGCTGTTATTACCAAACGAACTGTCATACGCCGCTCCGGTTGGATTGAGAGCCACGTTACCGGATACGCTGACTGAACCGCTGAGGGTGGTGTCCGAAAGCGCAGTGTTCACCTGGCTCAATTTAGGTGCTGAGTCGTCTGCGCGGGCCGCCGAGGTGAGGCTGATCGCCCCGACCGCAGCAAGACCCAATGTCCATTGATTAAACTTCATCTGTTCCTCCGATGTTGTTTGTTTATGTTTTACTGTTGTTGACGGAGCAAAAACAGTTTGCTCCTGCACCCTGCGGTGCTGTTGGCGTCAAAATTAGGGAAAAGCGGAGAATATGACAATCTTTTTTTTCATTTTTTTATTCGTAGCCGAAGGCCTGGGCAAACGGCTCCAGCGCGGCCATGTGCGGTTCGAGATACTTCCGGTAGTTGTGCCAGCGGCCTTTCGAGGTTTTGTAAATCGGCCGGCCAACGTCGGCGTAGGTGGGCGAACGGACGATCTTGCCTTTGGCGTGCTGGTTGAAGGCCAGAACACGTTCATCCCAAGGGAGATTTAGAAAATCCAAGGTTTTGCGAGCGACCGCCTCAAGGTCGCCCACCATGTCCTCGTAGCGGACTTCAAGCCAGGGCGAGGCTATTTTGTCCCTAATTTCGAGCCAAAAGCCGATTACAGAAGCATATTCGGTCACGGTTCCTTCGATGGTCAAATAGGACGAGCTGATGGCATTGACGGGAAGATATTGCATGAAACAGCTCAAACAGACATCGCGCGGATCGCGCAGCGCAATGAGAAAACGTGTTTCCGGGAAAATGCGCGCGACGGCGGGAATAAGCGGCGTGAGCGACGGGTTCTTGTCCAGCAGCAGCTGTCCGCCCAGCGGCTGGGCGAGAAAACGTTCGGTGAAACGGAAATAATTGCCGCGCGCCTTTTGAATCAAGTCGTCTCCGGCGGCTGCGAGCGCTTCGATCATCTGCCTCCGCAGCGAAGGATTCACAACGGTGCTGAAGGCTTCGTTCTGGAAGATCATCGTCTCCTCGGAGGAAATGGCATCCGGGTGCGCGTCGAGCACCTGTTCGAGCAGCGTGGTGCCGGAACGCGGATGGCCGCAGAGCACGGACAGGCGGTGCTGTGGCGACCATTGCGCGCCGGCGTCGCGCCATTGCTGGAGCATTTCTTTGGTGATGGTTTTGCCTTGAACCGCGAGCCGTCGCTGCATATCCGTCTGAATCGCCATTTCCTTTGCGGCAAGCGGACGCAGGAGCGATTTGGCCTGCTGGAACGCGGTCATCGCGTCGTCATAACGCGCCATGCGGTCGAGAATCATGCCCAGTTCATACCAAGCGCGGGACCGCGTGATGATGTCCGGATGCGGGCGGTTGACGAAGGAGCGGATCAACTGTTCGGCTTCGGCAAGCTGGTTGGCTTGACGGTGAATGCGGGCACGGGCGAGCAGAGCCTTGAGGTTGGAGCGGTTGCTGGCGTGGAGGGCGCGCTCGACCAGTTCCGTGGCGGTGTCAAGCTGCTGCTGGCGTTCGTGAATCTCCGCCATGGGCACCAACGCGTCGGGCAGGTCGCGGGACTGTTTCAGTGCCCTGTCAAAATAGGCTCTGGCCAGTTCGTGCCGTCCAAAATGGGCGCAGTGTTCACCGGCGATGACGATGGTGCCGGTCTTCTGCCCGGTGACTTGGATGGCTTTTTCAAAGTATTGTTCCGCGTCGGCAAATTCGCAGCGCAAGCCGTGGTAACGACCCAGGCCAAGCAGGATGCGCGGATCGAAAGGCGCGAGCCGGTGTGCGCGCTTGAGGCAGTCCAGGCTCTTGTCGAACTCCTTCGATTGCCAGGCCGTGGAGGCGGCATCCACCAGACCGGCGACCGAATCCGGATCGGGCTGACCGGACGCGCCGGCGCGCACCAGCGACCGAACGTTCAATCTTTCGCCAATCAGCCGGCCCATGTCTTCGAGCGCGCCGGTTTCTTCCGCCGTGTATTCATGCGGTCTGGCGGTGCCGATGCCGAATGCGCCGATGATTTTTCCATCGAACCGCAGTGGCACGCAGACCATGCCGCAGATGCCGCTGGTCTTGGCCGAGCCGTTGGTGGTCATCGGAGGATGATAAATTTTCACCGGCTCGCCCTTGGCAACCGTCTGGCCGGCGATGCCCTTGCCAACGGGAATGGCGCGGACGCCGTTCAGCGCGACCTCTGGCAGGCCCACCTGTGCCGCCAGCCGCAACATCTGCTTTTCCTTGTCCAGCCAGTGGATCGTGCCGGTCTCGGAATCGAAACGATGCAGCGTGGCGTTCAAAACCTTTTGGGCAAGCACATCACGGTCGTCACCGCTCTTGAGGATGAGTTCTAATTGTTCCAGAAAATCAATCATGTTGGCTGCTCGTTTCGTCCGTTGCTTGCGAACCTTAACGGAAGACACGCGCTTTTTCCAGCACAACCAAGCCAAGGCCGTAAATTTCAGGCAATGCCGACCTCCTCAGTTTTGCTTTAATAACCTGGGGTTTTGCCTCAAAACGGCTCCCTGCACGCCCATTCCAAGACACTGTCAAACCGGTTGACTGCTCCGAAATGGAGAAAAACCATTCTTCGACGTTCCGTCTTCGCCGATCCACTGTCTCTGGAACGGATTGTGCTGGATTAAATCTGTCCGACGAATTGCACTTGCTTTTCGCGGGCGATGATCTATTCACGTTCCAGTTATGCCAATATTCGCTTACACAGCCAGAGAGACGGCCAGCGGCAGGGAAATCCGCAACAACGTCGAGGCGCTCTCGGAGCAGGCCGCCATCGCGGCGCTGCTCAACCGCAACCTGCTGGTGGTCGAGATCAAGGAAAAAATTTCCAAACGCGGCCAGACCAAAGGCGGCCGGGTCGCCCTCGGCGACCTGGTGGTGTTCACGCGGCAACTAGCGACGATGATTGACGCCGGCATCGCCATCGTGCAGTCGCTCCAGGCGCTCGCCGAGCAGACCGGGAACAAAATCATGCGCGACACCATCCGCGACATCACCACCCGCGTCGAGAGCGGCGAAAGTTTTTCCGAGGCGCTGACCCGGCATCCCAAGGCGTTCAACCGCCTTTACGTCGCCATGGTTGCCGCCGGTGAAAAAGGCGGTCTGCTCGCGGAAATTCTCGCGCGGCTGGCCACTTATCTGGAAAACACCGAACGCCTCCGCAAAAAAGTCAAGACGGCCTTGATGTATCCCACCGTGGTCTCCTGTGTGGCGGTCATCATCACCGTCTTCCTGCTGGTGCGGGTGATTCCGACCTTCAAGGAAATTTATTCCGGCTTCGGCGCCAAACTGCCCGGGCCGACCATGGTCATGATCGGGATCAGCGACATCGTGAAACACTATCTCCTCTATCTGATCGTCTTGGCCGTCGCGGCGGTCTGGGGCTGGCTTTATTATATCAAGACCAAGAAAGGCCGCGAGTTTTGGGACAAGCTGCGCATCAAGCTGCCGATTTTCGGGCCGATTGCGCACAAAATCTGCCTGGCGCGCTTCACCCGCACCCTCGCCTCGCTCGTCCGCAGCGGCGTGCCGATTCTGGAAGTGCTGCACATCGTCTCGCAGACCATCGGCAACGTCGTCATGGAAAAAGCCGTCAAATCCGCCTCGCTCGACATCGAACGCGGCGAAGGCATTTCCGCCGCGCTCGCCAAGCATCCGGTCTTTCCCAGCATGATCATCCGCATGTTGAGCGCCGGCGAACAGACCGGCAACATTGACACGATGCTCGAACGTGTCGCCAACTTTCTGGACGAGGAAATCGAAACGACGCTCTCCGGCCTCATGTCGCTCATCGAACCGCTGCTCATCGTGTTTCTCGGCGTCGTCATCGGCAGCATGGTCGTCTGCATGTTCCTGCCCATATTCAACCTCGCGAACGTCGTCAGCGGCAACGGCAACTAAAATATCAAAACACAAAACCGCCGGGAGATTTTTCCTCCCGGCGGTTTTTGCGTTTCAAAAATCAGGCGCTCACGGCTATTCCCGGCTGCGGCTGGAAAATCTTGATCTTTGGCCAGCGCCCGCGAATTTGCTCCTCAAACCAGCGGCGCGAATTCTCGTCGCCGTGGCCGAGCAGCACCGCGCGCGGCGAAACCTGCCCGACAAACTCCAGCAACGTCTCCCGGTTCGCGTGCGCCGTCAGATCGAAATCCTGCATATCGCAGTTTTTGGTCACGCGCCCGGCGCTCGGACTGAACACAAACGTCTCGCCCGGCTTCGCCGCCTTCAGCCGGCCCGCCGGCGAATCCGGGTCCGCATAGCCCACAAAAAAAATGCTCTGCCGTTCGTCGCCGATCATGCGCTTCGCCAGATCGTGCGCCGCCGTGTTCTCGCTCATCATGCCGGCGGTGATGACGAAAATTTTTCCGCCGCTCAATTTCATGCTCTCCGCCGCGCCCTTTTCCAGCACGATCAACTGCAGCGCCTCGTTCAGTTTCAGATTTGTATGCTGCCGGTGTGTGCGGTGCGCCTCAATGTCGTAAATCTCCGTGAACACTCGGCCCAGCCCGCCAATGTAAATCGGCTGTTTCTTCAATTTCCCTTCGCGCATCAGCAGCCCCAGCAGCGCCAGCATTTCCTGCGTGCGCCCCAGCGCGAAGGCCGGAATCATCAGGCAGCCTTTTTTCTTTTCCGCCGCGTGAATCGCCGCTACCAGCCGTTCAATTTCACTCGCCCGCGAAAATTCCAGCGTCGTTTTCCGGTTGCCGCGCGTCGTTTCCAGAATCAGCACGTCCGCCTGCACGTCATCGAACCGCGCGGCCTTCAAAATTGTCTGGTCGTGAAAACACACATCGCCCGTGTAAAACAAGGTTTCCTTTTTTCCGCGCAACAAAATGCCCGCCGAACCGAGCGTGTGGCCCGCGTCGAAAAATTCCAGTGTCGGCGACGGCTGCCCCGCGCGCGATTTGTGGAACGCCGCCCATTCCACCTCGCGGTTGTATTTGAAGCCCTGAAATCGCGGCGCGATGTCGTCCAGTTCGTCGTGCGTGTAGAGCGGGTATTCCTTGATGCCCAGTTCGTCGCGCTGGCGCGTCATCACGTTCACCGAATTGTGCAGCACGCGCTCCGACAAAATGTAGCTCAACTCCGTCATCAGCACGTGCGCCTTGGGAAAATGCCGCACCGCCACCGGCAGTGCGCCGAGATGATCGTGATGACAGTGGGAAATCGCAATCGCGTCCACGTCATGCGTGCCCGCCTTGCCGAAACGCGGCAGCGCGTCGCGGCCCTCGCGTTTTGGGTGCATCCCCGCGTCGAGCAAAATGCGATGCTCGTCCAGCTCCACCAGCCACGCGCTCGCGCCGATGTCCGTGTCCGGGTTCAAATTTGTGATGTTCACCAACTAATTTTGCCACAGATGGACACAGATGGACACAGATAAAAATTTCAGCTTGTAGGAGTCGAGGTCACGAAACTCAAACTTCCGTTGAAATTTACTGCTGCAAAAATTTTGAGACTTCTTACGTCGTCTCCTACAATTTATTTCTGCGGATACCGCCAGACCCAGTCGCCCTGGCTGATGTCCCAAATCGGATTTCGGCTTTTTCTATCGGTTACGCCGACCACTTTCGTTTCCACCACGCCGCCGTCGTCCCTTTCATTCCAGCCGACGGAATACAAAACAAACTGCCCGTCGCTCGTGCGGCGATAATGAAACGGGCCGCCGCCGATGACATCGTGCGGAATTTTTTCCATGAACTGCGGCGCGAGCGTGTCCAGCGATTCGGGAAATTCCCCGTGCGCCAGCCGGTAACGCTCCAGCGCAATCGCCACGCGCGCCAGGTCCACGGACGATTGCGCGTAGGCGAATTTCTTCACGGCATTACCCAGCGCCGGAAGCAGCATTTTTTCAAGAACGTTGAATGGTGTGGTTCTTTTTGTTATCTCGGCAGCCATGACGCCATCCGCGTGCCGGACGGCGGCGGGAGAAACGGTGTGCTGATTCACATCCGTCAGCGGGATGTAAAACTCCACCATCATGCGGGCGCAGTTCAGCCGGTTTTGATAAAACCAGCCGGTTGGAATTAACGAGCTGATGAATCGCGGAGGCGGCGAGCCACCCGACTCGAAACCCATGTCGGGAAGCTCCTGCCGGGGGTGGATCAAATAATCAATGTTGCCGCCCTGCAATCCCATTTCTCCGCGCATGGCCAGTTTGTAATCCTCCAGCAAATCTAGTTTCGCAAGTTCCATTTCGAGCGCGGCGAGTTGCGCATCCGACCATTTGTGTTCTGCCAAACCCTCCCAAATCGGCTGAAGCGTGATTTGCAACATGGCAATGCGCACCAAATGCGAAATCAGAAACGACTCAGTTCGGATTGAATCAATCAGCCGCAATGACAATTTCACATCGTCCAATGCCTTTTCACTTTCGCCATTTTGTAATTCAGCAATGGCACGCAGTTGAAGCACCATGCTGCATCGTTTTAAGACCGCCAAATGTGGAAGCAAAATTCCGGCGGGAGGTTGTTCTCCATAATTGAGCGGGAACCGGGAGTAAGGCAACTGACCTGCTTGGCGCAATTCTTCAATCGCCGGATCGTATTTGCTCAATGCCAGCAAAACATCCTGTGCCGGTGTTTGCGGCTGTGGCGCGACCGGAAACAAATTCGTGGTTGCGGCCAGTGTGCGGTAATAATTTTGCCACGGTTTCAAATCGGTGAGGCTGGCTTTTTCCCAACTGCCGTGACCGTCGGCCGGTCCGTCGGAATACCCGGCGGTCAACGACATTTGCAAACGGTCCACCAGTTTAGCCCGTTCTTGTTCGGTTAATTTTTTACCATACCACTGCCGCGTGACATTGGTTCCGTATTCCGCCTCAATGGATTCCACCCAGATTGGCACCATCGCAAAATTCTGATCATCCGGCACGGGCGGCGGCACGACGCTGGCGAAATTAAATTTTTCGTCCTTGGCTTCCCATTCGTGCTTGAATTGGTTCCAAGCGTGCCAGCCACGCCAGTCTTCCTCGGCGTAAGTCAGCGCAATCAGCGTGGCAAAACACGCAAAGGCAAATAGAAAGCGCTTGAAATTACGCCAACTAAACAGCCAGCGGAATAAACAAGCACCGAACACCATCACCGACGAAACAACGATGAGTATTCCGGCAATGCTCATGGTTAGACCGGCGTCAGCGCCAGCCAGCCAGCCAATGGTCTCAACGATGGCAAACACCAGCACAGAAGAAAGTAAAAATCCGCTCCAGCCGGTCCACGATTTTTTCCAGATGCTTTTCGGTTTTTCGTCCATAAATTTTTTAACCGCTAATTGGCGCTAATTTTCGCTGATTCGATTAGCGTCAATCAACGCCGATTAGCGGTTCAAGTCAGGTTGTCAGAATTTCCACGCGCTCGCTGCGCGGTTTTGGCGACAGGATTTTCCGCCGGTCGGCGTCCGAAGCCGGTTCACTCGTGCCGATCAATTCCGCATACATCCGCTGCTGCTTTTTCAGTTCCACAATCATTTCCGGCGACGGCGGAGCGGATTTTTTAGCCATGACCGGCGTTGTGTCGCGCATTGATAAATCCACCGCGAAAATCAGAATCCAGACCGCCGCCAGTCCGGCCCAGGCCTTGGGATGCGGCCACAACAAAGTTGAAAGTTGAGCGTTGATGGTTGATAGCCAAGAGTGACGGGTGACGGGTGACGGACGACAGGCTGGTTGCGCTGCGCGCGCCGCCGTCAAAATTTCCGCGCGCCATTCGCCGGGAATCTTCCGCAACGGCTGGCGCGATAGTTTTTGCTCAAAATCGTCCGGTTTCATTTTCTTGTTTTGTGGGAGCCGAGGTGACGAGGCTCAAATTCATCTTTTTAATCAGAGACTTCTCACGTCGTCTCCTACTTTATTTCCTCGTAAAGGGGACGCAGCCGGTCGCGCAATTTGTCTAGCGCGTAGCGATACCGGCTGGCGGCGGTGTTCGGCGGGATGTCCAGTGCGGCGGCGATTTCCTCGAAGGTCAGCCCGTCCCACAGTTTCAAGTGAACCACCGTGCGCTGTTCCACCGGCAATTCGCCCAGCGCCGCCGCCAGTTCCTCGCGGAAAAGGGTTTCATCCGGATCGCTTGCCGGTGCAAACGGGGAAATGTTTTCGGCAGCGAAATTTTCCTTCGTCCGGTCACGCGTGCCGCGCCGCCGCATCAGGTCAATCGCCGCGTTGTGCGCCAGCCGGATGAGAAAGGCGCGCACTTCGCGGACGCCAGCGAGCAGTTTCGGTTCGCGGGCAAGTTTGACGAAAATTTCCTGAAGCAAATCGCGCGTGTCCGCCTCATCGTGCGTGAGGTTGAGGAGAAAGGCAAACAACGGTTGCGCGTGCTCGTCGTAGAGCCGTTCGATGTCCAGTCCGCCGGGCATTTTCCTTAATGACGCGCCCGGCGGAGGCATTTGTCTAGCTTTTAACGCAAACCAGCCTTTGCAGTTCCATTGTCCGTTGGCGGCAATTTTGAAATGGTGCGCGCGGCGGGGGTTGAACCCACAACCTTCGGCTTCGGAGGCCGACGCTCTATCCAATTGAGCTACGCGCGCAAATTTCCAAAATTTAACTGCAACTGCCTTGTGCGATGTTAAACGAAACGGCTGCACAAAGCCGCACAAAACCTGTTCCGGCTCGAATCTGCCCGGACATTCTATTCCCTCTTCAAACACGGCGGCAAGCAAATCCGCAGTCATCGGAAAACCTCCGGCACCGCCTGCTCGCCCCGGTTGTCTGAACTCAAAAGACAAATTTCTTCGTGTTCATCCGCGTCATTCATGGTTAAATCTTCGCGCTCATGAACGAATGGAACATCCAGTCCCGCGCGCACGCCTGCGAAGCGTGCAACCAGCCGTTTGCCGACAAACAGCCGTATCACACGCTGCTGCTCGACGAACCGCCGTCGCTGCGGCGCTCGGACATCTGCGAGCCGTGCTGGCAAAAATTGTCCGCCGACGCCGCGCGCAGCCGCGCTGGTTTCATCTCGCACTGGCAGGGAATTTTTGAAGTGCCGCCGCCGGCGGTGGACGCCATCCAGAAGGAAACCGCCGAGACCGTCCTGCGCAAGCTCATCGAACAGAACGATCCGCTGCACGCGCCCGCCGCGTATATTCTGGCGGTCATGCTCGAACGCAAGCGCATCCTCAAAGTGAAGGAACAAATCGTCCGCGACGGCCAGCGAGTGTTCGTCTATGAACAGCCGAAAACCGGTGACATTTTCACGATTGCCGACCCGGATTTGCACTTGGACCAGCTTGAACAAGTCCAGCGCGACGTGGCGCAACTGCTCGAACACGGTTTGAATCCGACTGCGCAAAATGAAAATGAAGCTTCGACTCCAGCGGCTGAAATAGTTCCAACGACTCCGTGAATTTGTCAGCCGTAATTTCCCTCACCCCGGCCCTCTCCCGTCCGACGGGAGAGGGAGAATTGTTCGCCGTCTCTTTGAAAAATCAAGGCGTTGGATTTGCTGAATGGTCGCTCAAGAACCGCAAACCGTCCGCTTGCTGTTCCCTCTCCCATCCGATGGGAGAGGGTCAGGGTGAGGGCTAAACTTTTCAATAATTTTTCTCCGTGTCCGACTTCACCGCACTTCAAAATCGTCTCGCATATAATTTTCGCGACGAAAATCTGCTGCGCCTCGCGCTCACGCATCCATCCGTCGCGCACGAACAGAACAATCCCACGCCGCACAACCAGCGGCTGGAGTTTCTCGGCGACTCGGTGCTGGGACTGGTGCTTTCCCGCGCGCTTTACGAAAAATTTCCCGACGCGGACGAAGGCGCGCTCACAAAATCCCGCGCAAAGCTGGTGAACGCCGGCTCGCTCAATGAACACGCCAACGCGCTCGGTCTGGGTGCGCACTTGATTTTGAGCCGGGGCGAGGAAAACACCGGCGGACGCGAACGCGCTTCCACGCTGGCGGACGCTTTCGAGGCGCTGCTGGGCGCGATTTTTCTGGACGACGGTTTTGAGGCGGCGCGCGGGTTCATTCTGCGCGAGTTCGCGGCGGATTTCAGCACGCTGACCGAACCGGCGGGCATCGAGAATCCGAAGGGCGAATTGCAGGAACTGTTGCAGTCGCGTTCATCGAGCGCGCCGGAATACCAGTTGATTTCCGCCAGCGGCGCGGATCACGACCGCGAATTTGAAAGCGCCGTGTTCCACGCCGGCACGGAACTGGCGCGCGGACGCGGCAAAAGCAAAAAGGCCGCCGAGAGCGACGCGGCTCTGGCGGCGTTGAAAAAGTTGCGGGAGAAAATTGACTAATTTGAAAAATCGAATATTTCTAATTTCCGTAATTTCTATTTTTGGCGCTTTGTTGATTTTCCTTGGCATTAAACAATTGCGGCGTTTTGCAGAATCACAGAGTTGCGGAAATCAAATGTTGGCAATTTGTTTTGCCGCGCGCGTTTGGGCGAATGATCACGACGGTCGTTATCCGACGGATTTTATTTCGATGTCCAATGAACTCGCTACGGCAAAAATTTTGATTTGTCCGAATGATAAGTTGAGAACACCGGCAAAAGATTGGGCAAATCTAACGCCGGATAATTCAAGTTACGAAATTATTGCGTCGGGAATGATGCCAACCAATTTTGATCAACCATTTCTCCGATGCAAAGTGGACGGTTATTTAGGATATTGTGACGGAACTTTTTTTGATGGAAAACAACGGCGAACGAAATTTTGAAATGAGTCTCTTTGCTAATCTTTTTCGTCATCCAAAAACGTCAGCTTCACGCCTTCCTTCGGTTTGGAAAAATTGTCGAGCAGCGTCGGCGAATTTGCAGCCAGCGGAGAAATTTCTTTTTTCGTTTCTGTGTTTTGCAGTTCGAGCGCAGCGCGCAGCGCGCCTTCGACCAGTTGCGCGCAATGGATTTTCA
>Ga0208849_1002023_pt1 | contig 12031 bp, 5 predicted proteins | sample NGESurdeep072012_10_FD_184470 | JGI IMG/M metagenome (GOLD analysis project Ga0208849, IMG submission 184470) | Arctic peat soil microbial communities from Barrow, Alaska - NGEE Surface sample 53-3 deep-072012 (SPAdes) | ecosystem: Environmental > Terrestrial > Soil > Wetlands > Peat ...
GGGCCGCGAGTAGGCCAGCATTTCCATCATGATCGTCGGAATGCCGCCCTGCGCATCCGGTGCGCCGCCGACCCCCGAGTAGGGATCGTGAGAACACCGGAGCGTCGGGCCGACCCAGCCGGTTTCGATCAGTTGCCGCAGCTCGCTGTCCACCATGTAGCTGTCCTTGAGCCGCGCCCCAACTAAAGCGCGATGGCAAAGGCCATGACCGGCCAGCCGCTCCGGGATGCGGTGCCGGTCGGCGATCAGCGCCGCCTTGGCCAGTTGCGGTGTGCGGTCGGGATCAATTTCGTCGCCGGGCCAGGCGCCGTAGAGATGAGAAATGTGGCGTTGAACATAACGTTCTCCGAGCGTGGACCAGGCCCATTCCTTCAGGGTGCCGTCCGGTTCCAGCAGGTAGGGCGGCAGCTTGGCCAGGATCGCTTTCCATTTCGGCACGCTGTCGGCCTCAATGCCCAGCAGCTCGCAAGACTCAACCAAATTGGCCAGGACTTCCCGGCAACCCGCGATGTCCATGGTGGCGTTGATTGCCATCATGCACGATGGGTTCAGGTTGCCCGGATTGTTCTCCGGCGAGAAGGACGGGACGAAAACGTATTTCCCATCCTTGTCCGTGACGGTCAGAAAATCCTCGTAGAACAGCGCCAGGTCTTTGTAAGCCGGCACCACACGCTTGCGGAGAAAATCCAAGTCGCCGGTGACAAGGTAGTGGTCCCAAAACGGGCGCACACACCAGGGTCCGTCGGCAAGCCAGTAGGCGTGCGGCCAGGTTTCGCCGGTCGCGGTCGAGCCTGCGTGGTCGAACATGGTTTCGACGCCCCACTCTTTGCCCGGCGTGAGAGAATATTTGGTGCCGCGCATGCCGAAAATATTCTTGGCATTGGTGCGGAAGTCCGGGACCAGGCTCTCCATCCAGTTGAAGTAGGCTTCCTCGCCTTCGCGGTGATAACCCAAAGCCATGGGCGCGAGCTGCAGGTTGATGTTGGCGTTGGTCTCGGCCTGCATTGAGCAATACTTGCCGGTGGTGAGGATGAACCAATAACGGCACATATCGAACAGCGCCTCGAGAAAGGCGCCCGAATAGCCCGGGCTGGACCGCTGATCCGACAAGAGTTCTTCCGATGACAATCCATATTTGGAAGCGCCGCCGAAATCCACGGTGACGCGGTTGAGCATTTCCGACTGCACCTTGCGCGCCCGCTCCAGCAACGCCGGATAATCCGGGGTGAGTTTTTCCAGAGCCTGCCGCGTTGCTTCCACGAGGTCCTCGCTGTAGTCGGGAAAATAATCAATGCGCGTGAGCAGCATGACGGAGGAGGCGTTCTCGATGACCAGAGTGTTTCCCTCCATCCGGGCCGAGCCGCCGTCGCGGACGACGCGCGTCACGCCGGCGTAGCCCCTGTCGTTGACGGACGGATCCAAACGACCTTTGTAAATCAGCCGCTGCTCGTTGAAGTCTGTCTGGGCGTTGCCCTGTCCGCCGCCGCCGCCGCGCCCGCCTCTTCCGCCACGCCCGCCCCCTCCGCCCGCCGCCACCGTGATGCGGACATTCACCGATTGTCCTTTGGGCGCGGTGAGCCATTGGACCACGAGGTTGTCGGGCCGGGAAGCAAAAGTCTGACGAACCCACTCACCATGCGCGTCCGTCCAGTGGACCTTCAACTCGGTGCTCTCGAAATCAACCGTGCGAAGATAATCCTTGACCGACGCGCTTTTCGGAAACTCAAGCCGCATGGAGAATCCTCCGCCTCCGCCGCCACCCATTCCGCCCCCCTGGATGGGGTTTGCGTGAAATTTCTGGTAGGCGAATTGCGCGGCTTCGTGCAATTTTCCGTCCAGCATCATTTGCCGCACCTGCGGAAGTATATCCGCGATGTTGGGCGCCTCGGCTGGCCGACGACGCGGCACATAAAGCATTTCATGGCGGAAAGGAATCTGTTCGGTGTAGGGATCGCCCTCCAACTCGATGCTCACGGCTCCGGTGCCCGAAAGGAGAGCGCCGCTGCCGGGGGACAGACTGCAAAAACCCCGCCGTGGCACGATCCTCCGCCGGACCCGTTCCGCCAGCAGCATCGGCGAAATCTTCACGGCGTCCGGCTGGGACGAATCCGCAACCACCGGCGGCTTGGGCAAAAACTTGTCCTCCTGCGCGCGGCGAAGATAATCGGCGGAACGGTTCTCTCCTGCGCTGGGTGCCGGTGGTTTTGGAGAATCGCTTTCAGCGGCCTTGAGCGATGGGAGAAACTTCAGCGAACCCGCCAATCCAGCGGCGACCGCGCCGGTTTTAATAAAGTCTCGACGTTTCATGATTATCTTGTTTGGTTGAATTTATTTGATTGCAATGGCGGTTGCGGGTGTGTTGTATCCTTCGAGTTTGACCCAGCGAGGTTTGGTGTCCGATTGAACGATTCCTTGAATTTCGGCGGTTTCACCGGGAAAGACGGTGATGTAATTGTCGTCGTAAAGGATCGGAAGAATTTCGTCGCCGTCGCGCTTGGCGGAAATGGTGGCGCGCTCGAAAAAGGCGATGTGCCCGGAAGGATTGTGCAAACGGATTGTGACGTGACTCTCCTTGCCATTTTTCGTTTGCGTCGCCGACATTTCGACGGCCACCGGCGGCATGGTATTCAGCGCGGTCATGTCAGCCCATTTGTCCTGCCGCAAAGTCATGACCATATCATGCCCTCGCGCTCCGAGGTCGTCATCTTTCTGCGATTGCCAGTAGGTGTTGTCCACGACAAGTTTTCCAGCATCGTCAAACAATTGACAGCGCACGAAAAAAACCGGCGAGCTTTCCGGATACCGGGGCAGAGTCATGACTTGGGTCGCGCCGTTGAAAGGAACCGCTATGCCGTTTGTGGAACGGTCATCGCGCACCTTGCCATCGAGATCGTAAATGCGAACGCGAACGCGCAGTCCGCGCACGTCGCCGGGAGTTTGGTTGAAAACGATGATTCTGGCGTGGCTGTTGTCGCTGGTCGCATAGTAATCGAAAACCACCGAGAGCGGTCGCAAGCCTTTCTTCGCGCCATAGTATGCGCCGCCAGGACTCAAATAATAATCAATGAGGTTGCCGTAGAACGAAGGCCAGTGGCTGTTCAACATCCAGTAGCCGACCATTTTGTGAGTCGCCCAACCGGATGCGGCAAAATTCTCAAATTGCGCGCGGGTATTTTCGTAATGAGCGAGCTGGGCCTTCCTCACAAAGTCTTCGATGTTGGTGGAAGGGCCGTAACGATTGTCCAATGCCTTTCGGATGTTGGACAGCGTGGAATTTCCGCCCCACGCTCCGGCGTGTATGAACCAGGTGTCGTTGATGGGCCAGAGCTTGTCTGCGGGAATGAATTTCTTGAGGCTCTCCAAAGTGGGAATGTGCTCGTTGTCGCCCTGCTCGACATTGGAACCGAACGTGGCGGGATATTTTCCGCTGAACCAGTAATTCGGCGGCCGCCAGCAATACGGGCCTTCCATCCGGATGCCGTCCCACATTTTCTCGCCATTCGGACCTCTCGCAAAAGCAGAAACCGTATCCACCACGGCGTTTTGCCAGTGCAGTTCGGAGAGAATGCCGTGATACTCCTGAAGAATCGGCTCCGGCGGACGGCCGTCGCTTCCGTTGGCCCAGACGAACACCGACGCGTGCGGGCGCAGCATCAGGATTTGCGAACGCAGGCTCTCCGGCGCGACGCGACGGTCTTCGTCGCTCCATTCGTTCCACTTTTCCCACTGGTTGCAGCACATCCAGCCGAACATGAGCGGAATGCCCTCCTCGTCGGCGAGTTCGACACTGTGCTCGCTGGAGATTTTCGATTCCCAGCGGAGAAAATTGATGCCGAGGTCCTTCGCGTAGCGCAGGATGTCCGCTTCGCGCTCCGGATCGTAGCGATAGAGAAGGTCGGGAGTGTAGTCGCCGCCGCGGACGAGAAAATCGCGCCCGTTCACTTGCAAGTAGAAATTGCCACCCTTGCCGATGTCTGGAAATTGTTCGTCGTTGTCGCGAAGTTGCGTGATTTTGCGGATGCCAAAGCGAATGTGAGAACTGTCCGAAAGCGTTTCGTTCCGCACAAACTGCAATTGAAGATCGTAAAGAGCCGGCGTGCCCATGGTGTATGGCCACCAGAGATCGGGATTCGTCACGACCAATTCCGGAAATTTCTCCGGCGTGAATCTGACTTCGCGATCCTCGCCGGCGGAAAGATTGGTGACGGATTGCTCGAATTGAATCGTCGGTTTGCCCGGCCGCGAAATCGTTCCTTTTAACGTGCCGCTGACCGGCTGCGTCGCGAGGTTGCGCAAGTCGGCGAAGACCATGAGCCGGGCAATTGAATTGGTGAGGAGCAGTTCCGAATTCACCAGCGCGTCGTTGACCGAAACAGCGCCCGTCACCCGCAAATAAACAGGTTTCCACACACCGGCATTGCGATCCGGAACAAAAGAAACGCCAGCGCCGGTATTAACTCTTTTCCGGCCCTTGTATCCGAGATATTTCCAGTTGATCCAGTCGAACCAACTGTCCGCCAGTTCCACGCCATCCACGTCCTGAATCAGTCGTTCCGGCGTCACCTTGACGGCGAGCACGTTTCGCGATCCGCGCTTGATCCATTGCGTGACATTCAGTTCGTGAGCCGCATACATGCCGACGATTTGTTTGTTGTCGGCGATCTTCTGGCCGTTCAGCCAGATTTCGGCGCGGTAGTTGATGCCCGGAAATTCGAGCGTGTAGGATTCGCTCGCGGGCGCTTTGAAGGTCGTGCGATACCACCAGTCCTGCTGATATAAATCCTGGGGAACAGTCAGCATATTCGTTCCGACATACAAGTTGGAATAGACGCCATCCTCCTCAAGTATTTCAAGAACCGTCGCCGGCATCCGGTGAATCGGATGCCATCGCGAATCCCGATAGCCGGCAACAGAAATCGCCGCGCCGTCCGACGGTGCTTCCGTCGTGGATGCAAGCTTCCAATTCTCCGCAAGTTCGATGCGAGCGGGATTCTCGGCGGCCGCAACCAACGGGAAAACGCCGATGCCAAGCAGCAACAACGCGATAGAGATGATGCGAACCATGTTCATGTTTGGCCGCGCACTTGAGAACCCGCCAGGCCGGCGGTGGCCGCGCCTGTTTTAAGAAAATCTCTGCGTCTCATAATTTCCTCGTCTGGCTGGTTTCTACGAGACTATGAAAGCTCCAACATTTGTCCAGAATTTCCTTTTTGGCTTCTGGCTTCAACCCGCTATAGTGTGAACAGCACCCAATTGAAACAATGATATGACACCTCTCTTTTTACGTTCTTTAAGAACCGCAATAAAGTCCTTCGGAATAGTGCGGGCTGGCGCACCGGTCATTGCGCTTGCCATCAGCGCCAGCGGCGGCTCACTCCATGCACAGTCATGTTTTCCGCAGCGCCCCGACGATCCCGGCGCCGTAGTCGTCACGCCGGACCAGTTTCCGGTGAAGGCGGACGGCGTCACCGACGACACCGATGCGCTCCAGCAAGCCATGAACCGTGGGCGAGGCGGAATCGTGCTGATCCCCGAAGGACGTTATCGTCTCACCAAGACGCTGTATATCACGACGGGAACGCGCGTGTTTGGTTATGGCAAGAACCGACCGGTCTTTGTGCTGGCACCAAACACTCCCGGCTTTCAGGAACCCGGTCGCGGCTATCCCTTCGGCGACGGCAAATACATAGTTCACTTCGCTGTGAGCAAAGAGGCGGATGGCACGATTGTTGACGCCAGTGAACTCGATTTCAACAGCGCGATGGGCAACATAGATTTTGAGGTTGGCGACGGAAACCCGAGCGCCGTCTGCGTCCGCTTCCACATCGCCCAGCACAGTTACTTGAGTCACATGAATTTCAAACTCGGCTCGGCGCTGGCCGCGCTGGAAGACATCGGCAATCAAGCCAGCGACTTGCACATCACCGGCGGCCAATACGGCATCATCTCCACGCGCACTTCGCCTGCCTGGCAATTCCTCCTGATGGATTCCATTTTTGAAAATCAAACCGTCGCGGGCATCAAGACCCAGGACGTGGGTTTTTCACTGATCCGTTGCAACTTCACCCATATGCCCGTGGCCATCGAGATTTCCGAAAACGAGACCGATCAAATCTATGGCCGCGACCTCCGCTTTGAGGACATCACCAAGGCCGGCATCCAATTCGGCGATGCGAAGCATTTCAAGCATCAAGTCACGCTGGTGAATACGGCGTGCATGGATGTCCCGCATTTCCTTGGCAATGCCCTTGAGAAAATCGAGTCACCCGGAAAATATTATGTCGTTGATAACCTCTCGGCAGGACTCGAAATCGGATCCGATGGGCGCGAGGTTGGCATCGTCACGCGGCACACAGAGCGGGCATTACAGGCGGCAGCGCCCGTGGTTCCCTCTGACATTCCACCGCTGCCTCCGATGGATGAGTGGTTCACCGTGACCAACGGCGCGGATTTACAGGCCGCGATCAACGAGCATCGCGTCCTTTATTTTCCCATGGGCAACTACCGGGCGAACGCACCCCTGATGCTCAAGTCGGACACCGTGCTGATTGGACTGCATTGCACCCGAACCACGGTCAGCGCGATTGTTTCGCCGCAGGGCGGTTCGCCATTCGTCAGCGGCTTGGGCTTCAGTGCCATTGCGGGGAACCCAAACATCCTCTGGCAGTCCGGCGAAAAGTCGGTCATGGATGACATCGCATTCGGCGGCGGTGGTTTTGGCCGTGGCGGCGGCAGGGGTGCTGGCAGCCAGCCTGCATCTTATCTGGTGGTCACCAACGGCGGAGGCGGCATTATCCGCAATGTCTGGATAGAAGGCGGCGGTGTCCCCACCGGCCTGCGGGTCGAGGACACGTCCACGCCCGGCAGAATTTATCAACTCTCGAACGAGCACCATGGCCGCGTCGAAGTGATATTCCGCAATGTGCAGAACTGGGAAATCAACTGCCTGCAAACCGAAGAGGAGGCGGGGAACCAGAACACTTACTCACTGGATATTCAGGACTGTAAGAATCTCCTGTTCGCCAACACCTATATGTATCGCGTGTCGCGCACCACCGATCCCAAAACCTACGCGGTGCAAGTCCGCAACTCGGACAACATCGTCTTTGACAACATTCATATCTTCAGCCAGACGCGGCTGCCGTTTGACAACGCCGTGATCGAGGAAGGCAGCGGCGTGACCGTCCGCGCCAACAACTTCACGCACCTGGTCGTTAACAAGGCGATGAAGAAAGGCGATCCGCTTCCGCTGCCCGCAGTTTTCGCCAAGGACGCCAAGCTGGAAATACTGGCCACCAATTTCAGCAACGCCACCAGTCTCACCGCCGATCAAACTGGCCGCGTCTATTTCACCGATGCCGCCAACCGGAAGATTTATCGCTGGAATGAAGCCGACAAGAAAGCCGAAGTGCTGGCCGAAACAACCGGCCAGCCCCAGCCCCAAGTCATGGGTTTCGTCAAGCCATCCACGCTGCTCATCGCGGCCTTTGCTCCAGGTGCCCGGCAGGTCGGCGCCATCTACAGCCTCGATATCAATGGCGGCCAGTTGCAAACCGTCAGCGAAACCGCCGAACCGAAACCCGGCACAGCGCTCCTGCTTCCCGTGGGATTGCACAACCGCATGGACATCATGCAGGAATATATGGAACACCGAGGCTATCGGTATCGTCCGGGAAGCAACACCTCCATCATCAGCGTCATCGAGAACGAGCATCGCGGCTACTTCTACGCGACCAACTCCAACGTGGCGCTGATGGCTGGCGGCACCGGACGGCCGATTATGCAAAGCTCGCAGATGCGCGTCGTTGAACCCGGCCAAAGTTTCTACATGACCTCCGAGGACGACTGCCGCACCTGGGTCGCGACGCTCGACAAGGATTTGAAACTCACGGCGAAACTGTTCACCGACCGTGGCGGCAACTCTGTCGTCACCGATGCCGACGGCAATGTTTATATCGCCGACGGCAACGTATCCATCTACGACAAGAACGGCAAACAGATCGGCACACTGGAAACCCCGGAGCGCGCCTCCGGTCTGGCGTTCGGCGGTTCCGACAACAAGACGTTCTACATCGGCGCGCGTTCGTCGCTGTATTCAATCCAGACTGCGGCTCCGGGAAATTGAAGGGCTGGGAACTAAAGTCGCAGATGATTCGGCTCGGCAGATCAATGCGCAGTGTCGCCCAAAGTCAATGTGAGGTTCGTTATCGGCTTGTCATTCGCATCAATAAACCGCGCACAAAAATCCGTGGCGCCGCTGCCGTTGATGACGACACAGCGCACAACATTCGGTCCCTTCTTGAGCGTCAGCCGCTTTGAAACCCCGTCATCAATGACTGTCTGGCGGTCGCCGTAAACGCCGGTGACTTCCTTGCCGTTGACCCACCAGACCGAGGACGCGTTCGAACCGATGGCCAGGCGCACATTGGTCATGTCCTGCGGACAGTTGACCACCGTCACGGCCCAGAACATCGCGGCCGAAGCGGATTTGTTCTCCATGGCGGCAAAATGATAAAGGTTGACGTTATACAAAGTGGTGTCCAAGGCGTGCCAAGTCAGTTGTTCGCCGGCCACCGTCACCTTGTCTCCGTCATGCGGCATGACGGTCAACTGGTTGGGGAAATATTCCTTCTTCACCGCCGCCTTGCTCGCGCCTTCCGCCTGCTGGTTGCCGATGTCTATGGGATCAAGGAGCAGCCAGCGCTGTAAAAACCCATCGGCATCGGGGGCTTTTCCCGCCGTTGTGACGGGCAGGAGAGTTATGGGCGGCGGTCCGCTGGGGGCGCCACGTTGGGCGGCGGCTTGTTGAAGCAGCACCGAACCGGCCAGCATTGCGAGAGCGGACATGGAGAGTTTGCAAAACGTTGTCATAGGATGCTTCTGGCTAAATTTTTATTGGAAACATTTATTTTGGTGACCCGATCCGATTTCACGGCGACTTGATAAGCCAGCGGTGCCTGAGGCTGCTGGGATCAAATTTATCAAGCGTCGCAAAACTGCTGCCGATGGCCGAAAGCGCCACCGGTTCCTTGGAATTCACCGCCGACTTCGGCATGACGCGATAGGTGCCGTCGGTCAGTTGATCAATGCGCCAGAGTTGTTCGGGCCCGCCGGTGAAGGCGTCGAGCACCATCAGTTCATTGTCCGCCGTGGCCGCCAGCGTCCGGTCCGTGCCCGCAATCGTGATCTTGAAATAGGGCGATCCGGGATAGCCGCCCGCGTTGGTGACTGCCGTCAAGGTCCACTTCTGCTGCGCCTGATCCAGGTAGTTGGCCATGCGCGGCTCAAGGTTGCCTGCGGGCCAGTTTGTAGAAACTTGGGCCACATCTTGGGACGGAATCACCCCGCCTTGGCCACCAAACAAGCCTCGTCCGCCCCCGCCGCCGCGTCCGCCAAACCCGCCAACTGCGTTGGTTCCACCGAACCCGATTCGACCAGCGGCTGCGTTGGTTCCACCGGCTCCACCGCGTCTCCCGCCGAATCCGCCGCGTCCTCCGCCGAACCCGCCACCGCCCCGGCGTCCTCCGCCGACCGGGACTCCTTCAACGGACAGCTCCAGCGATGTTCCCGTGCGCGCCGATTGAATTTCATAAGTGCCTTCCTGAAGATTCTCTCCCGCCACCGGCCAGCCGTCCTGCCACAGCAACGGACGGATTGCCAGCACGCTCGCGCCGCCCCGATCCAAGTCGGCTTCATAATGGCAGGAAAATTTTTCGACGCCATCTCCCAGGTCCATTCGGCCGAAATGTCCCGGCCCGACGTAACGACCGTCCGAACCGAGGAACAGCTTGCCGCCGCCCATGATCATATCAATGCCCTCTTCGTCGAGGAACGGACCGGTCACTTTCCGGGAGCGCCCCATGCGGATGTTGTAGCCCGAGGCCGGACCGGCACAGCAGGAGCCGCGGGTGCCCAGAAGATAATACCAGCCGTCATGATAGATCATGTCGGTGGCTTCCAAATTGATGCCGATGTTCCTGGCCGGTTCATCCGGGTGAAGCCGCTTGCCGGTTTTGGGATCAAGTTCAACTTGTCGGATGTAGCCGACATACGAGCCGTAGGTAAGCCAGAGCCGGCCGTCAGTGGGATCCAGAAAAGCCCCTGGATCAATTGGATTAACGTCGTCATTCGGTCTTTCGTATCCGGCGATGCTCCCGCCGTCCTCCCACTTGTAGTCGGGCGAATCCGGATCGAGGGACTTGCTTGATATCATGGTGACGCCGGAAATATACATGAAGTAGCGGTCGCCGATGTGGATGACGTCGGGAGCCGCTCCGGTGCGCGCGGGCGTGGTGCCGCGACGCCAGGTCCATCCGTCGTCAGAGACCAGAGGGTTGCCGCCGGTGCCATAGACGTAATACTTGCCGTCACATTGGATGATGGTGGATGGGTCGTGAATCCCAATTTGACCGTCCAATGCAAAGACGGGCGATGCAAGCATGAGAATTCCTGAAAGGAGCAGAACGGATTTCATGGCTGTGAAATACAAGTTAAGTGGAAAGGTTTCAAGCAATTTTCCTGCTTCCTTTTGCGGTTGATGGAATGACGTATTCATGGAATTTTTCTAACGCCCGGAACCTGCCTGTTCAAACAGATCGAGAGGCACCGATTCCGCGATGAGCCGGTAACCTGTGGTGTTGGGATGCACATAGTCCATGGTCAAGTCCTTGCGGATGCGCAATGGGTTCTGCGGGTCCTGGACGACTTTCTCAAAATCCAGCACTGCGTCGAACCGGTGGCTCTCGCGAATCCACTTGTTCACTGCCTGCCGCGTGGCCTCGTTGGCAGGCGTGTCCTTGCGCGAGTTCTGGATCGGCAAAAGCGTCGCGCCAAAAACCTTGATGCCTTTGGCATGGGCTTTGTCAATGACTTCCTCGTCGGCGGCGATGAGTTTTTCCGCCGGCACCTGTTCATAGCTGATGTCGTTGATGCCTTCCATCAAAATCAAGTGCGACACGTTCGGCCTTGAAAGCACGTCATCATCCAGCCGCTTGACGCCCGCCGGGCCTGCCGCGTCCGATGTCAGCAGGCGGTTGGAGCCGATGCCCATGTTGATCACGCAAACCGGCGAGCCGTCCGGCAGCGCCGGCAGACGTTTGGACAGCACATCCGGCCACGCGCCGTTGGCGTCGTTGGCGGACGTTGCGCCGTCCGTGATGGAATCTCCGAATGCCACAATCACTCTCGTGTTCGTCGGCGCCATGACTTGGATGTCCGACACGAAGAAATACATCGTCGTGCGCGAACCCCGGCCTGCGGACGGAAGCGTTGCATCGCCACAGTGATCGCCCGCCACGATGTATTGCGTCTTGAGACCGACGGGGTGAAACGCCTCGGGCTTCGTCGTCTCCGGCAAAAACAGACTTACCGCCAAGTCCTCGTGCTGCGTGACCGCCAAGTCCACCGGATCGCTCCAAATTTCTTTGCCCGGCTCCAGCTTGAGCGTCTTGACGCCGTCAAAGGTCAGCACGCGGTCGGTTTCCGGCACGATGTCCGCGCCGCGCGTTCCCTGCCGCACCGCCACATGCACGTCGCCGATCACCAGCGGCTGCGTCGAAAACCGGTTGCTCAACTTCACCCGCAGCCCGGCGCCGCCGAGCTTGATGAACATGTTCAACCGCACTGTCTGATTGCTGAACGTCGGCACGAATTGCGGTGTCCCATTGACCGTGGTGGGCAGGTAACTGGTGGCCCAGGCGTCCACCCACCTGCGCTCCGCAGCCGGGCCGTTGCCTTGCGTGGCGGTCTGACTCATGGTGACTTGGACTGCCGCCAGCAAACCAAGAATTGCAATCAGGCCGAAGCGCCGCATGAGTTTCTTAGGTAAATGTTTTTTGCCGCTGGTTTTTGCCGCGATGACCGCGCTCAACGGAAAAGCCGTTGGGCGAACAAATACAAATTGTTGTTCCAAGTGGCGAAGTCGTGGGTGCCGGGAACTTGGTCCACGTTATAGACGTGCGGGACGTTGTGCTCCTTCAGATAGGCGTGTGTGCGCTGGCTGAAGATGAGCAACCCATCATGGGCGCCCCCG
>Ga0208849_1002024_pt1 | contig 12027 bp, 10 predicted proteins | sample NGESurdeep072012_10_FD_184470 | JGI IMG/M metagenome (GOLD analysis project Ga0208849, IMG submission 184470) | Arctic peat soil microbial communities from Barrow, Alaska - NGEE Surface sample 53-3 deep-072012 (SPAdes) | ecosystem: Environmental > Terrestrial > Soil > Wetlands > Peat ...
GCTGATCGTGGTGTTCATCATCGCCGCGATTCTGACCCCGCCCGACGTGATGTCGCAGACCGCGATGGCCGTGCCCATGTACTTATTGTTCGAGGGCGGCATCCTGCTGGCCGCGATCCTGCAGAAGAGCAGCGCCTCGGCCTAGAGCCCGGTGAGGCGGCCGAAATCCGGGCCGGAACGCCCGGGCGGACGCTCCAGCAGCACTTTCAATCGCAACAGCGCCCGCTCCCAGCCGCGCCGCAGTACCGTGTAGGTGCCATGCCATTCAGCGTCTTCCGGTATACCTGAGCCCAGCAGTCGCAGCACCGTGACGGCGCCGACACCGCCGGCGCGCGCCGCCCCGGGATCGCGGTCGAGCAGAAAATCCTCGACGATTACCGCGCCATCATCCGGCAGATCGGGCAATGGCATATAGATCAGCCGTAGCCGGCGCGGTGGCAGGAACACGTCGATGTGCGCCTCGCGCTGCAGGTCCTCGGCGTGCCGCACGCAGTAGTTGCCGCCCTCACGTGCATCGATACGCGCCCCGGGTGCATACCATTGCGCCATCAGCGCCGGATCGATCAGCGCCTGCCAGACCACCTCGATATCGGCGCGGACATCCACCCGCTGTGCGTAACCTCGTGTGCCGGCCATGGTCACGCCTCCCGGAGCGCGACGATGAGCATGGGCAGCAGGGAGATGGCGATCACGATCAGTGTGACCACGCTGAAGTGCGTCTTGATCCAGGGCACGTTGCCGAACGCAAAACCGCCGAACACGAACAATGCCACCCAGACAGCACCCCCGACGACGTTGAAGACCTGGAAGCGCGCATACGGCATGCGGCCAATGCCGGCCACGAACGGCACAAAGGTGCGAATGATGGGCATGAAGCGCGACAGCAGCACCGCCAATCCGCCATGGCGTACGAAGTATGCCTGTGTGCGCTGCAGGTGCGAGAGCTTGAAGAAACGATAGCGCCCGCTGAACGCTCGCTGCCCGAGCCGCCGCCCGACCGCGTAGTTCAGCGAATTGCCCGCGATCGCTGCCGCAGCCAGCAGCAGGAACACCCAACCCACATGCACGGTGCCGCTGAGGTCCACGGCGGCCAGCGCGCCGATGCCAAACAGCAGCGAATCACCGGGCAGGAATGGCGTCACCACAAATCCGGTCTCGGCGAAAATGATCACGAACAGGATCACGTATATCCAGTGGTCATAGCGCACGAGCAGCTCGACCAGGTGACGGTCGAGATGCAGGAACAGATCGACTATCACTGTGCTACAGGCTGTGCGGGGGGCGGCACGGCCACGGCACCACCTCGGGCAACCTGTCCCGGATGGCCCGACAGCGTCTGCAGCGCCAGAGAGATCTGTGGATCACGATGCGCCAGGGTCGATGCCGCCGCGTCGTCCGCCAGGTCCATCTCGGCCTGCGGTTGTTCCGGTCCGTCGAGCACGGTATCGGGCACGATGCCGATACCGTTGATGGATGCGCCGGAAGGGGTGAAGTAGCGCGAGGTCGTGATCTTGAGGGCCTGCCCGTCGGACAACGGCATGATGGTCTGTACCGATCCCTTGCCATAGGTTCGCCTTCCGATCAGCGTTGCACGGTGATTGTCGTGCAATGCGGCGGCCAGAATCTCCGAGGCCGAGGCCGAGCCGCCGTTGACCAGCACCACCAGGGTGGCGCCGTTGGTGATATCCCCGGGCTTGGCTTCCATGCGGAAGCGCGCCTCTTGGGTACGCCCCTCGGCGCTGACGATGGTGCCCCGATCGAGGAAATCGTCGGCGATCTGCACCGCGGCGTCGAGTACACCGCCGGGATTGTTGCGCAGGTCGATCACAAATCCCTTCAGCCTGGGGCTGCCATGACGCTCGAGCCTGGCCACAGCCCGCTCGAGTTCGCTGGCCGTGCTGTCGGTGAAGCTGGTGAGGCGCAGATAGCCAAAGTCGGGTGTCAGCAATTCGGCGGCGACGCTCTGCAGTTGCACCTGCGCGCGCTCGACTTTGAACTCCAGCAGCGTCGGGCTGGCGCCGCGATGCACCGCCAGGCGGATCGGGCTGCCGTCGGGTCCGCGCATGCGCGCGATGGCGCCATCGAGATCCGCCGGATCGACCGCGACGTCGTCGATCCTGACGATGACATCGCCGGTCTCAATGCCAGCGCGCTCGGCCGGGGAATTGGGCATGCGCCGCACCACATTGACGCCGTCCTTGCCGGGAGCCACTTCCACGCCGATGCCGGCATAGGCGCCGCTGGTGCTGACCTTCATGTCATCGTATTCGTCCGGGCTCAGGAAGGTCGAGTGATCGTCCAGCGCCTCGACCATGCCGCGGATGGCGTTCTGCATGAGCTTATGGTCTTCGACCGGATCGACGTAGTTGTCGCGCACGCGCTGGATGACTTCGGCCAGCAGGCGCGCATCACTCCAGGGCAGGGCAGCGGGGCTGTGGGTGGCCGCATGCGGCGCCGGTGCCTGGGTATCCGGGTCACGATCAGCCAGCACGCGGTCCGCGACCGACAGCGATATGCCGAGCATCAGGCCCAGCAGCAATGCAAGCGTCAGGTGGGCGCGATGGGGCATGGGATCAATTCTACAGGGGCGCGGCTCGGCGCCAAAATCCCTTTCATGCCTCGGCAACCACCCGCGGCAAAGCCGCCTCGTGCGGCCAGACGCCGCTGGGATGGGCGGCCGCCAGGTACAGCGGCAGCTCCGCCAGCACGTCGGCCAGGGGCGCCGGCCGGGCAATTGCAAAACCCTGGCCGTAGTCGACGCCCAGGGACTCGATGCGCGTGCGGATCTCGTCGGTTTCGATGTATTCCGCCACGGTAGTGAGCGACATGGCGCGCGCCAGCTGCGCGATCGCCTGCACCATCGATTCCGCGCGCGGATCCCTGAGCACATCGCGCACGAAACTGCCGTCGATCTTGAGCATGCCGATGGGCAATGTGCGCAGGTAGGCGAGCGAACTCAGGCCGGTGCCGAAATCATCCAGTGCGATGTTGCAGCCGAGCTTGCGCAGACGGCGCATGAGCACTTCGGCGCGCGCAAGATTGCCGATGGCCGCGCTCTCGGTAAGCTCGAAGCACAGCGCCGAGGGCGCCAGCCCGCTGCTCTCGATCAGGCGTGCGACATACTCGGTGAAGTCCGCATCCTGCAGCGACTGACCGGAGAAATTGATGGAAAACACCACCGGACTGGTGCTCAGCAGCTCCAAGTGCGGCTTGAGCATCTCGATCGCGCGGGTGATGACCCAGCGATCCAGCGTCGGCATGAGCTGGTAGCGATGCGCGGCCGACATGAAATGGTCGGGACCGACGATCTCGCCGTTCTCGGCGATCATGCGCAGCAGTATCTCGAAATGCGGCGCACCGCCGTGACCGCCCAGCGGCACGATCAGCTGTGCATTGAGCTCGAGCCGGTTTTCGGCAATGGCTCCGCGCAGGTCGCTGATCAGGTTGATGTCGGTGAAGCGGCGCACGATGCTCTCGTCGGCCTCGTGATAGACCTCGACACGATTGCGGCCGCGATCGTTGGCCGCCTTGCAGGCGGTCTCGGCGGCGGCAAACGCGTGCACGAATTCCTTGGTGCGCGCCTCCACCAGTGCGACGCCGACGCTGATCGAGACCTGCATCTTGCCGTCGCCCAGGGATGAGGCCACCTCTTCGGCACCCAGGCGCAGCGACTCGGCGAACTTGGCCGCATCCTCGAGCGCCGCGGGCAGCAGGATCGCAAAGCGATCGCCCGAGATGCGGGCACCGGTGGAGCCGGGCGGCATGCGGCTGCGGATCAGCTCTCCCAGCAGCGTGATCACGCGATCGCCCATGGGCATGCCGTAATTGTCGTTGATCACGTGCAGGCGGTTGATGTCGATGAACAATGCGCTCCAGCACGCCGGCTGCGACTTGCCTGCATTGGCGCCATCCTCGAGCGCCCGACGCACGCGCGTTTCGAACGCCGGGCGCGTCAGCAGGCCGGTCAGCGCGTCATAGCTGTGAGCCAGCACTGCGGCTACGCGGCGCGCCAGCAGTTCGGTCAGGCGCGAATGATGCGGCGTGAATTCGGGTGCGCTTTCAGCGCGGAACAATGCCAGCACGCCGACGCAGCGGCCATCGGCGCGCGCGATCGGACAGGCCAGTACGCGGTAGGCCACCTCGGCTTCCCCGGTCTGCAGCACCATGCGGTTGACGATCGCCGCCCCGCGGCGCACCTGCGCCATCGACAACAGGTGGCGGTGCGCCTTGGCCAGCAGCGAGGTGTCGAGCGGCGCTTCGGGAGAGGCGTGCACCACGGCAATGCCGCGCTCTGGAATGATCAGTGCCGCCAGACCGACCTTGAGATGCTCGGTGGCGCTGGCGACGATGTCCTTGAGGTCGGTGGCGCTTTCGGGTTTTGCATCCGCTCCACCGCCGGACACCGACAGCAGCATTTCGAGATCATTATCCTGCTCGGCCAGCGAGCTGTGCAGATTGAGGATTTCGTGCCGTGCCAGCAGTTCGCGCCGCAGGCACTCAAGCGCCGGCTTCACCAGGCCATGCACGAACGCGAACGAGCGCTGCTCGCCGTCGTTGCTCTGGCGGAAGCTGATCGCCACCACCACGAACGGGGCCGCGTCGAGCGCGGCATCGTCGGCCATGAGCCAGAACAGATAAATTGGCTCGCTGCCCGCCATGCGCTGAACGCCGGCGCTGCCCGGCTCGCGCGCCGTGTCCTTGGCCGCCTCGGCGACCACGCCAGCGATCTCCGGCGCCACCGACATTTCACTCGACCAATGCATGTGACCGCGGACATCGAACACGCTCAAGCTGTTCATGCGCGGCAACAAAGCGCGCAATAGCTGCGTGTAAGGCTCCAAAGAAGACCACGGCGTGGTCGGAGCGCGCTCAGAGCCTGGGTTGGTCATGCGTGATGGTGTCCCTCTAGGACGGCAGAATCGCCCACGGGCGGCCAGCGCGCCTTGACGGACGTCGCTATTCAGGCATCCGGGAGCGTGAAACACGCGTACCCCGGCAAGGCCGCTTTTTTGTTGAGGCCGCCCTTTAAGGAGGCGGGCGGCGATCCTTGAACCATGGCCGGGGGTCGACCGGGCGGCCGGCCCGGCGGATTTCGAAATAAAGCTCCGGTTGGGGCCTTCCGCCGCTATCCCCGGCGGCGGCGATGGCCTCGCCAGCGGCAACCGACTCCCCGACGGCCTTGTAGAGGCGCTCATTATGTCCATACAGGCTCAGGTAGCCCTCGCCGTGGTCGACGATGGCCAGCAATCCCAGGCCCGGCAGCCAGTCGGCATACACAACCCGCCCGGCCGACACCGCCTTGACCGGCGCCCCGCGCTCGGTCGCCACTACCAGGCCATCCCACTTGACCCCGGTGGCGCGCGTATCGCCGAAGGCCGCCGTGACGTGGCCCGCAACCGGCCATAGCAGCCGGCCGCGCAGCCGGCCAAAGGCGCTGGCAGTATCCGGCGGTGGCACCGATTTCAGCGAGCGGTTGAGCTGTCGGAGCAATTGCTCCAGATCGGCCTGCTGACTCTTCATCCGCGCCAGGCTCTGCTCGTGCGTGCGCGCCTCGGATTCCAGGCTGGCTAGCACCTGCTGGCGCTCGCTGCGCGAATGTTCCAGCACGGTCAGCTGATTCTGCTGCGCGCCCTTGAGGTTCGTGAGTTCAGACTGCTGCTGCGCGAGCTCGCCGTCGAGCACATCCAGTCGCTGCACGTGCTGCGCAATGTCGGCGATCTGGCGCGCGCGCGCGCGGCCGAAATAGCCGTAGTAGGTGAACATGCGCTCACTGCGCAGCGGATCGCGCGCCGCCAGCAGCAGCTTGAGCGGCTCCTCGCGGCCGATCAGGTAGGCGGCCCGCAATTGCCCCGCGAGCGCCTGGCGTTGCTCGCTTAAGGCACGCTGCTGCTGGACCTTATCCGCGCTCAGCACCCCACGGCGATCGCTGCGGTCAGCGTACTCGCGCCCGATGCGGGCCACCTCTCCGCGCGTCTGGCCGACGGAGATTTCCGCGGCGCGCAGATTGGCCGACAGGCGGTCGCGCTGAACCGCATCGCGGCTTACCTGCTGCGTAATCCTTGCGATCTTCTCGTGCAGGGAGCGCAGCTCGGTCTCGGTCCTTTGCGGCGTAGCGGCTGGAATCGCGCTCACGGTCGTGAGCCCGAGCGCGATCAGGACCGCGGCGCCATGGCGCGGATGTCGGCGATGCATACCGCTATAATGGCAGGCTTCAACCCATGCGTCCGCTCACGCCCACGGGAAGCCGATGGACCGATTGCTCGAGTACTGTACTCACCACCCCTACCTGGCGGCGCTGGCGGCGCTGGCCGCCGCGGCCGCGCTCGGTTACGAACTATGGTTGCGCTCCCAGAATGCCGGCGCACTGGCGCCGCAGGACGTGATCCGGCTGATGAACCAGGGCGCCACAGTACTGGATCTGCGCGCGGCCGAGGCCTTCGCCGCGGGCCATATCAATGGCGCCCGCAATTTCGACCCGGTGCAGATTGCCGGTGCCGGCGAGTCACTCAGGAAATACAAAGAGCGCCCGCTGATCGTCTATTGCGATCGTGGCACGACGGCCGCGGCGGCCGTGCGCACCCTGGTGCAGCAAGGTTTCACCAAGGTGTTTAACCTGCGCGGCGGCCTTACGGCCTGGCGCGCCGAGAATCTGCCGCTGGCGCGCAGTTGAGTGCCGCATGAGCGCCTCGCCGGTCGTCATGTACTGCAGGAACTGGTGCCCGTACTGCGACAGTGCGCGCGCGTTACTGACTGCCAAGGGTGTCAGTATCCAGGAGATTGATATCGAAGCGCACCCCGAACAGCGCCGGGAAATGCTCCGGCGCAGCGGCCGGAGCACGGTGCCGCAGGTCTTCATCGGCGAGCGTCACATCGGTGGCTCGGACGATCTGCATGAGCTCGACTCCGCCGGCGGTCTTGACCCGTTACTCCATCCCCAAGGTTGATCCAATATGGCTAATGAACAGACCCCCCTCGCCACCGATACTGCCGCGTCCTCCACCACGCTCGTGCTTCAGGGCGTGTATTTGAAGGACTGCTCGTTCGAGGCGCCGCAGGGGCCGCGCTCCAACGGCGACTGGAATCCGCAGATCTCGCTCGATCTGAATACCAACGTGCAGCCGATCAACGGCGACCTGCGCGAAGTGGTGCTGACCGTGACGGTCTCGGCAAAGCAGGGCGATCTGACGCTGTTTCTGGTCGAGGTCAAGCAGGCCGGGGCGTTCAAGATGCAGAATCTTTCAACCGAGGAGTTCAAGCGCGCCGTCGGCAGCATCTGCCCGAGCGTGCTGTTTCCGTACGCACGGGCTGTGGTCTCGCATCTCGTGAGCCAGGGCGGATTTCCGCAACTGCTGCTGCCGCCGGTCAATTTCGATGCCCTGTTTGCCACCTCGCAGAACGACGCGAACGCCACCAAGAACTAGGAGCAATTCGTGAACGCGAGCCTGGCCGCGCACGCCGACATCGCGGTGCTCGGTGCCGGCTCTTGGGGCACGGCACTGGCCATCCAGTGCGCGCGCGCCGGGCGGCCGGCGCGGCTCTGGGGCCGCGACCGCGCGCACGTGCAGCTCATGGCACGCGAGCGCGTGAACCAGCGTTACCTGCCGGGCGCGGTATTCCCCGATAGCCTGCACCTGATGCCGGAACTTGCCGCCGCAGTCGCCGGCGTCAACGATGTGCTGCTGGCGGTTCCGAGCCACGGCTTTCGCGCGCTGCTACAGCAGCTGCAACCCCTGCTGCCGCCGGCCGTCCGGCTGTGCTGGGCCACCAAGGGGTTCGAGCAAGGCAGCGGCATGCTGCCCAACGAAGTCGCACACGCCGTGTTGGGGCCGGGCCGCTCGGTCGCGGTGCTATCGGGTCCCACTTTTGCATCCGAGGTCGGAGCCGGCTTGCCGACCGCCATGACGATCGCTTCCGCGCAGGCGGACTACGCCGAGAAGCTGGCACACGACCTGTCTTCCGCCAGCTTCCGGGCGTACACCTCCGCCGACATCACCGGCGTTGAAGTGGGCGGTGCGGTCAAGAATGTGCTGGCCATAGGCGCCGGCCTTTCCGACGGCCTGGGCTTCGGCGCCAATACCCGCATAGCGTTGATCACGCGCGGGCTGGTTGAAATGACGCGGCTGGGCGTGGCGCTCGGCGCGCAACGCGAGACCTTCATGGGCCTGGCGGGGCTCGGCGACCTGGTGCTGACCTGCACCGACGACCATTCTCGCAATCGCCGCTTCGGATTGGCACTGGGGCAGGGTGTGCCGGTAGCCCAGGCGCTGCAGGATATCGGCCAGGTAGTCGAGGGCTATCCGGCAGCGCTGGCACTGCGTCGAGTAGCGGGGCGCGAAGGCGTACAGATGCCGATCGCAGAGGGCATCTTCGGCGTGCTGTACGAGCAGCTGCCGGCCGAACAGGTGGTGCGCGGGCTGATGCTGCGGCCGATCAAGCCGGAGTTTGACTAATATCCGATCGCAACGAGGTCAGGTATTTGGATTCGAATATCTCGCCCGAAACCGGCCGGCCGCACAGGTAGCCCTGCATTTCATCGCAGTCGAGTGATCGCAGCAGGCGCAGCTGTTCTTCGGTCTCGACCCCTTCAGCCACTGCCTTGAGTTTCAGCGCATGCGCCAGGTTGATGATCACCGACACCAGCGTCGTGGCTCCAGGTCCGCTCGCCATGTCGTATACGAATGAGCGATCGATCTTGAGCGTATCCATGGGCAGCTTGGACAGGTAGCTCAGCGAGGAGAAGCCGGTACCGAAATCGTCGATGGCGATGCTGATTCCCATGGCGCGGATCGCTTTCAGGCTGGTGACGCTGTGGCTGACGTCCTCCATGATCAGGCTCTCGGTGATCTCCAGTTCCAGTCCTGCCGCCGCACGGCTATCGATACTGATTGCCTGCGCGATCTCGTCGACGAAGCCGCGATGACGCAGCTGTAACGGCGACACGTTCACGGCAATGGACACGGCCGGCAAACCGTTGGCGAGCCAGCGAAGGTACTCCGCGATCGCCTTGCGCAAGGCCCAGCGGCCCACTTCGTGGATCAATCCCGTCTGCTCAAGGATCGGGATGAACCGCCCGGGCGCTACCAGGCCCGTCTGCGGACTGTTCCACCGGATCAACGCCTCGGCGCCGGTGAGCTCGCCGCTGACCAGGTTGATCTTGGGCTGGTAATGCAGCACGAATTCCTCGTTGTCGAGCGCCTGGCGCAGCTGGTTTTCCAGCCCGAGCCTGCCGCTGAGGGTTTCGGACATTCTTTGCGCATAAAACAGATAGCGATCGCCGCTGGTCTTGGCCTTCTTGAGCGCCGCCTCGGCGTGTTTGAACAATGTGTCGGCATCGCTGCCGTCGTCGGGGTACAGCACCACTCCGACCTTGCCGGCGATCCGGTACACCGCCTCGTTAAGGCTGAATGGGTGGTTCAGAAAGGCGTCTACTTTTTTCTCCAGCAGACGCACCAGGTGGCCATGCTGATTCACCTGCGGCAGTACGATCGCGAACTGATCGGCGCCCACGCGCGCCAGCACGCTGGCATCGCCAGCGGAACTCGTGAGCCACTGCGCCACCTGCCGCAGCAATGAATCGCCCGCCGCCGGTCCAAGGCTGTCGTTGATACTCTTGAACCGTTCAAGATCGATCAGGAACAGCGCCGCCTTGTGCTTGCCGGCGTCGGCCGCGCGCAGGTATTGCGCCAGGCGCTCGAGAAACAGCCGGCGATTGGCCAGTCCGGTCAGTGCATCGTAGTAAGCCAGGTAGTCGAGCCGCGCCTGCTTGTCGATGTAATCAATCGCATAGGCGATGTTGCCGGCCAGCTCCGTGAGCAGCTGCAGCCCCTGCTGGTCGAAGAACTCTGCCTTGCTGGTGTGCAGTACCAGCACACCGATGGCGTTATCCGCGACCAGCAACGGAAAAATGGCGAGCGAGTGACTGCCCAGGGCGGCGTAGGTCTTGCCAAGCGTCGCGCTCCGATCCGTATCCAGATCATTGGTGACCATCACGGTCTTGCCCCTGAACGCACTCGCGGTCAACGTCGATCCCTGCACTGCACCGGCCGGGGAGGCGAACAGCTCCTTGATCGCGGCTATGGTCTTCTCATCCAGGCCCGCAAAAGCCATCGGCACGATATGGTTTCCGGCCTGATCGACAATGCCCACCCAGGCCCGTGCGAATTCGCCGTGCTCGACCGCAATCCGGCAGGCATTGCGAAACAGGTCATCACGATCGCGCGCGCGCACCACCAGTGCATTGATGCCGCTCACCATGGCGTACAGGCGATTGAGCCGCTGAAGTTTTCTTTCCGCCTCTTTGCGCTCGCTGATGTCGCGCACCAGCACGATGATGGTCCAGCGGCCGCGCAGGCAATGCGCGTGGCGCCGCACATCGAGCCATTGCCGCGAGCCCTCTTCGGGCCGCCACAGGAATTCCTGCGGTGTGGATATGCCGCCCGCGGCGATCAGACTGTCATAGATTGGCTCCAGTTCAGCGCGCGATCCGGAGAGTTCGTTCCAGACGTTCCAGGGCTCCAGCGCCAGGATCTGCTCGCGCGCGAGCTCGCGCAAGCGGCAACCGGCATCGTTGACATGTACCACGCGCATGGTGGCGCGATCGATGAGGTATATGGCATCGGATATCGCATCCATGGCCTGGAATCGTTGCAGATCGTCAATGCCGCGCATGCGCTCGGTGATGTCTCTGCCAACACCGCGATAGCCGAGAAACTCTCCATCGGCGCCGAACCTGGGCTCACCGCTGACGCTGACATAGACCACGCTGCCGTCATTGGTGATCGGCTGCAGCTCCAGATCGTGGAACGGACGGTGCGCATTCAGCGTCGCCAGATGTCTGGCCCAGTCCACGCGGCGGTACGGCAGTTCCCAGGGTGTTTTACCGGCCCAGCCTTCGAATGGTTCGCTGAACTGGTCCTGCACGCCCGACGACACCAGCGTGAAGCGGAAATTCTCGTCCTGTTCCCAGTACCAGTCCGACGACAACGCGGTCAGGGCGCGGAATCGCTGTTCGCTCTCGCTGAGTTGGCGCAGCCACGTGCGCTGCGCAATTCGTACCTGCATTTCGTTGAGCGCGCGCTGCAGGGCCGGCGCCAGTTGCACCAGGCAACTCCTGCTGATGAGATCGCTGGCGCCAGCCTTGATCGCTTCGACCGCGATTTCCTCACCTACGGCGCCCGACAGCAGGATGAATGGCATGTCTGGATCCGCGGCTCGAACGATTGCCAGCGCCTCCAGCACCGCCTGCCCCGCGTGCCCCGCGTGCCGCGCGTCTTCGACCAACAGCACCCGCAGCTCGGACGGCCAGCTTTCGGCGTGCGGCGCCGGCGCATGCCCGCGCGCCAGTCCCAGCGCGCCATCGATCGATTTGGCCACGCGTCTTGCCGCCTGAAAGATTGTTTTCACGAGGAGCCCATGGCAGCAGGATCCACCTCAATTTCGCGGCGGTATGTGCGCTATCAAACATACGAGCGCGGGCGCGCAGCTCAGCGCTCGAATCGCAGCTGGCGCCAGGCCTCGTACACCACTATCGCCACGGCGTTGGACAGGTTCAGGCTGCGGTTACCGGTCCGCATGGGTATCGAGAGCCGCTGCGCAGGCGCCTGACCCGCGACTACCGCCGGCGGCAACCCCCGTGTCTCTGAGCCGAACAACCATGCGTCGCCTGCCGCAAAATTCACCTCGCTGTATAGCCGTCCGGATCCGGTCTCGACGGCGAACACGCGCGCCTGCCCAAGGGTGTCCAGGCACGCCGACAGGGTCGGGTATCGCCGCACGATGGCCAGCTCCGCGTAGTCGAGGCCCGCCCGGCGCACCGAGCGGCGATCGAGATCGAAGCCCAGCGGCTCGATCAGGTGCAGCTGGCAACCGGTATTGGCGCACAAGCGGATGATATTGCCGGTGTTGGGTGGGATTTGCGGCTGATGCAGAATGACGTGGAACACGCTGGAATACCCACCGGGTTTCTCGGGCAGTGAAGTTAAGTCTATGCTTTGCGCAGGATTGCGGAGGCCGTGGGCTGCACCCCAA